>Ga0247829_10001484_pt1 | contig 10753 bp, 9 predicted proteins | sample 12C_Control_Day4_FD_207765 | JGI IMG/M metagenome (GOLD analysis project Ga0247829, IMG submission 207765) | Soil microbial communities from agricultural site in Penn Yan, New York, United States - 12C_Control_Day4 | ecosystem: Environmental > Terrestrial > Soil > Agricultural land | place: USA... | reverse complement strand
TTCACGCTGCGTCGCGCCAGTTCGTCGAAGGCGACGTCCAGCACTGGTGGCACGAGCCCGGCGGCCAGGGCGTGCGCACGCGGTTCTCCGACGACCGGTTATGGCTGCCCTACGCGGTGCTGCACTATGTCGGCGCGACCGGTGATCACGCTGTCCTCGATGAAGAGGTTCCCTTCCTCATTGGACGCGTCCTCAACCCCGGCGAGCACGAAGCCTACGAGCTTCCAACCGTCGCACCGGTGGCGGCATCGATTTACGAACATTGCGTCCGCGCGATCGAGATCAGCCTTGCAATCGGAGCGCATGGCTTGCCGCTGATGGGGACTGGCGACTGGAATGACGGGATGAGCCTGGTCGGCGCGGAAGGGAAGGGCGAGAGCGTCTGGCTCGGGTGGTTCATCGTGTCGATCCTGCGCCCGTTCGCCGACCTCGTCGACGCCCGCGGCGATACAGCGCGCGCCACACGCTATCGCGAGTCGGCAGCTGCGCTCGCCAAGGCGATCGAGGGCGCGTGGGACGGCGACTGGTATCGCCGTGCGTATTTCGACGATGGAACGCCGCTTGGGTCGAAGGAGAACGCCGAGTGCCAGATCGATGCGATCGCGCAGTCGTGGTCGGTGATCTCCGGCGCCGGCGATCCGGAGCGGGCGCGGCAGGCAATGGCATCGGTAGGCGAGCGGCTCGTACGCGAAGATGACGGCCTGGTGCTGCTGCTGACGCCGCCGTTCGACAAGATGGAGCCAAGCCCCGGCTACATTCGCGGCTATCTGCCCGGCGTGCGTGAGAACGGTGGCCAGTACACGCATGCGGCGCTGTGGAACGTGCTGGCCTTTGCGATGCTGGGCGACGGGGATCGCGCGTTCGAGTTGTTTTCATTACTCAATCCGGTGAACCACGGTCGCACGCCGGAGGAAGTGGCGCGCTACCGCGCCGAGCCTTATGTAGTCGCAGCGGACGTCTACTCCGTGCCGCCGCACACCGGCCGCGGTGGCTGGACGTGGTACACAGGATCCGCCGGCTGGATGTATCGCGTCGGGCTCGAAGCGATCCTCGGGATCACCCTGCGCGGCGGCGCGCTGCACATTGATCCGTGCATTCCCCGGACGTGGCCTGGTTACGAGGTCGTGTTCGAGCCGCAGGGTGCGCAGTACCGGATCCAGGTGGACAACCCGGCGGGTGTGTCGCGCGGCGTCGTGCGTGTGGAGGTCGATGGCAGTTCGGTGACTGGGGACATTCCGATCCTGCGTGATGGTGCGACGCACGCCGTCCGAGTGACGCTGGGTAGCGGATCACGATGAGCGCGCGACCGACGAGCCGCTAGACGCTCAGCAGCGCCGTCACGATCTCCGCCCATTCCGCATCGAGCGCCATCCGCGCGTGACGGCGCCCGGCGCGGCGGTACCAGTAGTCGGCATTCGACGCATCCCCTTCCTTGCGGTGCAGGTAGGCGTGGACCCAGGCACCGTTCTCATCGTCCACATCCTGGGCGACTCGATGCGCCGCTTCCCAGTCTCCTTTCGCATCGTGCCAGAGCGCGACGAGGACCGGCGTGAGACCTGGCGGTGGTGCAGCGTTGCCGAGCGAGCGCTTGAATTCGTCGCGGGTCATGACTGGATCGTCTTCGCAACTGCCTCGATCGGCGCGGACCCGACATCGTCCGAGATCTTCGGTTCTGCCAGATCGTCGGCCCACGGAAGCGGGAGCACGTCAACAGTACGTGCCCGTGTAATCCCGGCAGCGTTCAAGCTTGAATGCCGGATCGAGCGCGGGCGCCTTCTCGGCCTCGGCGGCCAGACGCCCGGTGGCGTACATCCATCGCGTCATCTTCGTCAGCTTCGCAAAATCGATCCGGTCCGGATTGTCGAACGGCGTGTGATAGTCGCCGTGCAATAGCGTCGTGAAGAAGAGCGACGGAATGCCTGCCCGTGCGTACGGCAGATGGTCGCTGCGGTAATACCAACCCTCGCGGTGGTTTGGATCGTCCCACGAAGAATCGATCACGAACTGCGACACGGCCGTATTCGCAGACTGCGCCATCTGCACGAACTCCGGTGAGTTTCTGTGCGGAGGCAGCGCGCCAAGGAGCGCCGCCGTGTTCGGATCGTTACGGCCCATCATGTCGCCGTTGAGGACCGCGACGACCGACGTCAGGGGAACAGTCGGATGTTTCACATACCAGCGAGAGCCCATGAGGCCGCGTTCTTCAGAGCCGTGCCAGATGAAGAGTGCGGATCGGCGCGCAGGCTGCGCCGCCATCGCCCGACCAATGGCCAGCAGTGCCACGGCTGTCGTCGCGTTGTCATCCGCGCCGTTCCAGATGTTGTCTCCCTCGACCGGGTAGCGCACGCCGTCGTGGTCCTGGTGGGCGCTGAAGAGAACATGCTCGTCGCGGAGCCGGGGATCCCGTCCGGTCACCTTCGCGACGACGTTCACCGAGGGGTAAGTGAAGCTGTCGGTGAATATGGAGGCGACCAGGCGCGCATCGGGTGCCGGCGGCGTCAGGTCGACCGCGGCCTCGCGAACGTACAACAGCGGCGTGCCGCGATTCGCCGTTCTCTGCTCGGCTGTGCCGTCGGGATCGAGTGCGTACGTTCCACGGGAGAACGGAAACGCCACACGCTCCCACTGATCCTTTGCCTGGTCGGGAACGATCACGACGATCGCCGCGGGTGATTGATCAGCGACGAGCTTCTGAATACCTCTCGCCCAGGTTCTGAGCGGATTCGCCGCTCGTGGGCCCGCCGTCTGCGCCGCGGGGGCGCCAGCCGGTGGAGGAGAAGGAACGTAGCGGACCAACAACGCGCGGTCCTTCACGTCCATGCCGGCGAGCGTGCTTCCGCCGGTCGAAAGCGCCTCCTCGCTCACGGTCAGCGTGGGCGCGTCAACGTGGGCGAGTACCACCGCGTCGGTCACGACATCGACGCCCATCCGCAGCGGTTTTCCCGACAGCATGACGGGACTACTGGCCGACACGCGGAACCGTTGGAGAGGGAAGAACTGGAAATACGTGCCGTTGTCACCGGCGGGCTGCAACCCGGCGGCACGCGCGCGCTCCGCAATCCACGCCGACGCCGACAGCTCGTCGAGGGTGCCCCCCTCGCGTCCGCGCGTTTGATCGCCGGCGAGCGCAAACAGGTCCGCCTTGATGTCCACTTCGCGGATCCGCTCGATGGGATCGCTTCCCCGTTGAGCATTCGCGCTGAGGAGGAGCAATGGGATGAGAAGGAATGCTGATCGGACGTTCGAGCGCATGGAACTCTCCAGACCGCGAATTATGGCACTGGCACCGGTCAATAAGGCGAAAGGGCGCGACGACGTAGAGCAAGCACCGTTCTCACCCACATCTCACTCGACGCTCACGGAACGGTGACGACTCCTGCGGCTCGCACGCCGATCATGCGCACTGAACGGTCATATCATCGTTCACGCGACTGAGCGACTGCACGAACTGAAACATGGCAACGAGTCGAAAAGAGGGATGGTTCGCCGCGATCGGTGTTGCGCTGGGCGTGCTGTTCGCGGCGGGGCTCGGGCTGTATGCGTTCCTCAACAGCATGGCGACGCCGCTGCACCCGAACCCGCAGGACGTGCAGTCCGTTACGCAGGGGACGCCATCGCCAGAGTGGGCCGGCGCGGTTGAGCAGGCGCGACAGCTCGCGCGTGCGAGTCTCGTCGAGCACAACCTGCCCGGACTGTCCGTGGCGGTTGGTGCCGGTGGCGACATCGTGTGGGCGGAAGGCTTCGGCTGGGCGGATCTCGAGAACCGGGTGCCCGTCACGCCAAATACCCGCTTCAGGATCGGGCACGCGTCCAAGGCGCTCACTTCGGCGGGGGTCGGCCTGCTGCTGGAGAACGATCGGCTGCATCTCGGAGACGAGATTCAGACGTACGTGCCCGCATTCCACAGGAAGGAGTGGCCCGTGACACTGCGGCAGTTGATGGGACATATGGCGGGCGTCAGGCACTACCGGAACGAAGTGGATTACATGCCGTCCTCGCACTGCGAGCGCGCGTCGGAGGGGGTGCAGAGTTTCGCGGATGATCCGCTGCTGTTCGAGCCGGAGACGCAGTACAAGTATTCGACGTTCGGCTGGATCCTGGTGAGCGCCGCCGTCGAAGCGGCAGCGGGCGAGCCGTTCTTCACGTTCATGCGCACGAAGATCTTTACGCCGCTGGGGATGGCCGCGACGACACCCGACTCGGCAACCGAATCGATCCCGGATCGGGCAACGTTCTACTACCCGCGATTGAGCGGAGACCCCACTTACGGCCCTGAACTGGCGCCGGCCGTCGACTACTCCTGTTTCGCGGGAGCCGGCGGCTTTCTCTCCACGCCGGCCGATTTGGTGCGGTTCGGGGTGGCGCTCAGCACAGGCAAGCTGCTGCAGCGAGCGACTGTTAGAAAGCTCCAGACGCCACAGGTGCTGGCCTCGGGCAAGGAAACCGAATACGGCCTCGGCTGGATGCTCGAGACCGTGACGCTCGCGGGCGAGCCCACGGAAGTGGCGGGCCATGCCAGTCGTACTCCGGTGGGTGGCTCCACGTCGTTCATGTCGTTCCCCGAACGCGGCCTCGTCGTGGCCGTGGTATCGAACATCTCGTTCGCGGAGACGAGGTCCATTGCGTTGAACATCGCGGAGACCTTCGCGGCTCGGGAGAAAGGTCCAGCCCGCAAGTGACGCCGCGCGGACTAAAATCGAAAGCCCACAAGATGGGAGGAACGCCGATGACGCCTGATCAGGCAAAAGTCGCTGCCGACATGTTCGCCACGCTGTGGCAGGAAGAGTTCCCGGTCACCTGCCAGGTGCTTGCCGCGGTGAAGGATGATAACCGCGACTACAGACCGGACCCGAAGTCGCGCACGGCGTGGCAGCTTGCGACGCACATCGCGACCGCCGACCTCTGGTTTATCGACTGCATCAAGAACGGCAGATTCCACTTCGATCCGGAACAGAACACGAAGCTCGAAGCCGGCTTCTCGAACGTCAACGACGTCGTCGAGTTCTACAAGAAGAACTTTCCCGAAAAGCTGCGCGCCCTGGCGTCGATGCCTGCCGCCGATATGACCGAGACCATCGACTTCTTCAACATCATGAAACGCTCGCGCGCGGCGTGGATCGGGTTCGCCAACAACCACAGTATTCATCATCGCGGGCAGCTCGCCGCCTATCTGCGCGCGTTGGGGTCGAAGGTGCCGAACATCTACGGTCCGAGCGCGGACGCGGAAAGATAGAGGCGTTCGGCGGAGTTTCGCGAAGTCTTTACTCCATGGGCGATCCGGTCACATCACTCACGAACTGCCGCGACCCGTCAGAGGCTCCGTAGAAACGCGATCAGAGCCCGCTTGTCCTCCGGAGTGAGTTTGGTGAGGAATTCCAGGCCCGGGATCGCGCCCCTGGTCACGCCAGGCGGGCTCCAGCCCTTCCTCTCGTAGTCGGGATCCAGGCGAGCTGGTTCGAAGAGCTCTTCGAGCGTCACGATAGAAGCGTCATGCATCAGCCGCGGCCGATACCAAAGGCCGCGCAGCGAAGGGATCTTGTAGAAGCCGGTGCCCTTGCGTGTGCGCAGCGCGAGCCCCGGATCGGTTCCGACGGAGCGATCGCGAACGTCTCCGAAGTTCGGATGATCGAAGGGGACATCGAAGCCAATAGCCGGCGTCAGTTCACCCGTCGTGTAATCCGGTTTGGGATGGCAGGCACCGCACTTCTCCCGTCGAAACACGTCCTCCCCGCGTTTCACGAGATCGGCAGGCGGCGCGTTCGGATTCTTCGGCGGCTCCAACGACAACAAGTACGCACCAATGGCATAGAGCACCTCGTCGGCGTGGCGGTACCTCAATTTCCGTTGCTCATCGCTGAGCATGCGGTGCGGCCCGAAGTCCATCACGTCTGCGCCGGTGATGAGCGCCGCGTACCGGCCGACGTCCTCCGGTCCGCGGAGCCTGTGAGTGCCGGTCGCGTCAATGTAACGGCTGTAGCGCAGCACGTGCAGGTCTGGCACTCGCGTTCCATATAGCGGACTACCGTTGGGGCGCGGGATCACACCATGTGGATTCGCGAACACGCCGCCCGCTCTCGTCAGCGTGAAGAAGCGCTCCAGGCGCGAGTCGGGGTTCCACGGCACGTCGAACATGCGTTTGAAGACGGCTCCGGCGGTGTCACCGGGGAACGGCCGCGTCACTGAGCCGAGACGGAATGCGTTGGCCGCTCCTACAGGACCGTCCGTCGGAATTGTCGCCAGCGGTGCGGCATATTGGATGGTGCGATCCGCGTTCACTGTCCGGTGACAGCTCGCGCAATCCAGGTTGCTGAGCATCAGACCACGATCGGTGATCACCCATCGCGGCTGGAAGACGCTGCCGTCGGCGAGTCCGGGCACCCCCGCGAACGTTTCCGCGTCGCGTGCGCGCGCTATCAAAGCGGCATCGCCTGAGCGCGTCGAGGGATCATCCATCTCGCGAAACGCGCGTGCGCCGGCGGCGATCCAGTCCTGTGGGTTCCGGATCTTCGTCACGTCGACGAGCGGTTCCGGTTTTTGCTTTTGAAGCCATTCCCAATACCCGGGTGGCTCCCGGTCGGGTCGGTAGACGGGATAGGTGCGCAGGTTGTCGGACGGAGCCGCGTAGTATTCGGCCGCGCTGTAATGTCCCGGCCGAACCTTCAGCGAGGCGATCGGTGTGGCCCAATCGGCAAGGGCAGCCTCGTCCCAAATCTGTGGTGCTCTGGTTGCCGTCGACCCAGTGACGCCGAGTGCCAATGAGAAACAGAAGCACAGAATGAGCCGTGGCGCAGAGATGTTCATCTCGCCGTCCTTTCCGTGCTTACCTCGTCCGTTCGTCCCCAGCAGCCCTGGTTCGGCCCGCTGCGGCACCGCTCCCCGATATCCGCGGCAAACGCAATCCTATCGCCATTCAGTGGAGAATCTTCACTTAATGGATGCTCCGCTCGCCGCGCATATCGCCGCATTCGCGTTGTCGGACTACATCGCGAAGAATGAGCAGAGCGGAGCGTTTCAGATCTCCGAGATGTGACGACGATCAGGGGCAGACCACTTCCCGCAAGCGTGCGCCGCCTCGACGTCGTGGTCCTGCGGCAGGAACTGCCAGCGAGTTGGCGGATCAGTCGCGCGCCGGCAGGTCGCGAATGCGCAAGCCGCTGCGACTGATCACGATCGGAATTGCCGCATGCGCCGGGTTGTCCTCGCGCAGTGCGCGCAGCATGGCGCGTTGTGCCGCGCGATCTGCGCCGGACAGCAGCGTAATGGATCCGCCGTCCCCGCCGGCGCCGTTCACCTTCCACCCGATGGCTCGGTGCGCAGCCGCAATCTCGATGACGCGCCGTGCGTCGTCGGGAATCAGATCGGCGCTCAGCTCTGATTGCGCAAGAGTGTTGGCACACATCGCCGATCCCAGTCCGGCGAAGTCTTCCGCAAGCAGCGCGTCGCGCGCTCCTACGGCTGCTCCGCGCAATGCCTCGAGCTCACGGCAGCCGGGCCCTCGCCGTTCCAGATCTCGCATCACCTTTTCGTGAACCGCTGACCAACTGTGCGACCGGCCAAGGTAGATGAGGCACAGGCGACGTTGCAATTCGCGCCGGATCGGGTCCGAGACGACGACCGGCGAGACCACGGCATGCGGATAGTCGGTGATCTCGATGAAATTGATGCCACCGTGCGCGGAGCAGAGTTGATCCTGGACGCCGCTTTGTCGCCCGAGGTGAACGGTCTCGATCGCATGCGCGGCACGGGCGACCTCCTCAGCAGTCCGATGCCGGCGTGAGAGCCGATCCAGCGCGCCAATCAGCGCGACGACCGTCGCCGCCGACGTGCCGGTCGATCCGCCAGCCGGCGCATCCGATCGAATGGTCACTTCGATGTCGACGGCGATATTGAACACCTTGCCGCGCCGGGCCACCCAGGTATCCGTCCATCCGCCGTTGTCGCAGATACGTATCGGGGCTGTCGACTCGACACCGTATGCGCGCGCCGTCATTCTCGTCGAGCGCTATTTTAGTCGCGAGGCAACACGCATCAATTAGAAAGCGCCGACCGTCTGGCGCGAGGTGGCAGGTGTGCTGACTGTCGGTCGACCACACCCGGGATGCCGGCCAGGAGCATCCTCGGTTTGCCCACCTTGAGCCCACCAGCCGCAGCGAACGCACCTGCGGCGCAAGGTGGTACTATTCGCCGCGCGAATCCGCGACGCATTGAAGCTCGAGCTCCCGCATCCTTTCATCCTCCTGCTTGGCGGTGTGGCGATCGCGGCCGCACTCACGTGGATTCTGCCTGCCGGGGCTTACCAGCGCCGCGCCGATCCGGCAACCGGCCGTAACGTCGTCGTCGCGGGCACCTACGCGCGGATCGACCCGGCACCGGTGGGGCCGATGGCCGCACTCCTCGCCGTACCCCGCGGCATCGTCTCTGGCGCCGACGTGATCCTGACGGTGCTGTTCGTGGGCGGGGCTTTCGCGCTGCTCGATGCCACCGGTGCGCTGGCGCGCCTGGTGGGCGCGCTGGTCGGCCGCACGAATCATCCGCGATTCATCGTCGTTCTCATATGTGTCGCGTTTGCGACGCTCGGCGCGCTCGAAAACATGCAGGAGGAGATCATCGCGCTGGTTCCCGTCCTGCTTGTGCTCAGCCGCGGCCTCGGGTTTGGGCCGATCACGGCCGTCGCGATGAGCGTGGGGGCTGCGGCGGTCGGTTCGACATTCGGCCCTACGAACCCGTTCCAGACCGGGATAGCGCTGCGCTTCGCGGAGATGCCGGCGCTCAGTCAACCGGCCTTGCGCTTCACATTGCTCGTTGCGGCGCTGGTCGTATGGATCGTGTGGACCGTCGCCATGACCTCGCGCGACCAGGTCTTGCCCGGTATCAAACCGGTGGAAGCCCGGCGAGCGACTGCACGCGACGGCGTCCTGCTCGCGATGGTGCTGCTGCCTTTCATTCCCTATGTCTACGGAGTGTTGCGCTACGACTGGGGATTCAACGAACTGTCGGCGCTGTTCCTCGTCGCGGGGGTTGCGGTCGGACTCGTCGCGGGGCGCAGCCTGTCGGAGACGGCGGCCGGACTCCTCAAGGGAATGGAGAGCGTTCTCGCCGCGGCGCTCTTCGTTGGTGTCGCGCGGGCGATCAGCGTCGTCCTGTCGGACGGGCAGATCCTCGACACGATTCTCTACTCACTGGCGACACCTTTGGCGCGACTGCCAGGCTTAGCGGCTGCGATGTTGATGGTACCGACACATGCGCTGCTCCACGTCCCCGTACCATCCGTCAGCGGTCAGGCGGTGTTGACGATGCCGGTGATGGCGCCGCTGTGCGATCTGCTTGGAATTTCTCGAGATGCAGGGGTCATCGCGTATCAGACCGGCGCCGGTCTGATGGACATGATCACGCCCACGAACGGTGCGGTGCTGGCGGTGCTGCTCGCGGCGGACGTGCCCTACGGCCGCTGGATCAGGTTCGCGGTGCCTGGCGCGCTCCTCGTCTCGATCGTGGGTGTCGTCGGGATCGCTTTTGCGCGATAGCGATCCATGACGTGCGAACGATCCTGGTGTGTGGGCCGCGCACCGACAGGATCGTCACAGGCCGACAGGTCTGCGGGTCACTGGTGGATTCGCATCGACGCGATGCGCCCATTTCACGGCGGCACGATCCTCGCAAACACGCAACGATGATGGCCTGGTTTGACGTGGCTGGCGGACGCCTGCGCTTTCGGCGAACGTCCCGTGAACCGGTGCGCGAATGGCTCGAGTCCAGGGAAGGGTTGGACGCGATTCAGACCGCCGCGCGCGAGGTTCGCTTCGCTCTGCTCGGTCGTGCCAGAGTGGCACGGCGTCAGCTGCGTCGGACGCTATCCGCCGCCGTCAAGTCACCGTCCGTTCGCACTGCCCTGACCGAGGAGTGCGAGCATTTTCTCGCGACGTGGACGCAGCTCGCCTATGCACCGGCGCTGCCGCGCCGCACGTTCGCCGCCGGCCATCGACTTGTCGTCGTTCCGCGCGCGATGATCGTGGATCGTTCGCTTGGTGGTGCTGGGACTCGCCTCAGCGCCGCGCTCGGCCCATCCGTGCCGGTCGGATTCAAGTCGTTCTTTGCGCACTGGGTTCTGCGCGCGATGGACGCCGCGATCCGGCGCGGGGCGCCGGCGCCGAAAGGTCCGGTTCATGCGCCGGAGTCGTGGTCGTGCGTGCACGTCGATCCCAAGTTTTTATGGGTCGTGTCGTCCCTCCCCGACGACCCATGGCGGGGCCACGTCATGCTCTGCGAGCTGCCACCGTCAGGTCTGCGACGCCGCGAGCGACACGCGCTGGTCGCGGCCATCGCCGAGTTGACGGAGTCGCTGCCGAACATGACGCGAATCACCCGTGACGAGACGGTACGCACGGCCATCCATCAAATGCGGTCGCTGCGATTCTGATCGCGCGAGGAGGTGCTTCCAGCCGCGCGTACCTCCCCGGCACGGGAGAGGCAACTTTCGTGAGAGTCTTCACTCAATGGCCGATCCGCTCGACGCGCAGGCCGCCGCATTCGCCCAACTCCTGGGAGTAGCGGGAAACGACGCAGACACGGCGTTCAGGAAGGCGTACGCGCTGGCCGACGGGTTGTTCCCGCATCAGGTCGAAGGCGTCGCTTTTCTGCTGGGACGGCGCCGCGCGATCCTAGCCGACGACATGGGTCTCGGCAAGACGCGACAGGCGATCGTGTCGTTGCAGCATCTCGCGCCGAACGGTCCGTATCTCGTCGTGTGCCCCGC
>Ga0247829_10001482_pt1 | contig 10759 bp, 5 predicted proteins | sample 12C_Control_Day4_FD_207765 | JGI IMG/M metagenome (GOLD analysis project Ga0247829, IMG submission 207765) | Soil microbial communities from agricultural site in Penn Yan, New York, United States - 12C_Control_Day4 | ecosystem: Environmental > Terrestrial > Soil > Agricultural land | place: USA... | reverse complement strand
TCCTTGAACTGCTCCGCGTCCTCCAACCGGCCGAGCGTGCTGAGCGTGTACTGGAACGCCTGCCCCGGCACGGCCGGCTCCTGCCCGAGTTGGCCGGCCGCCACCTGCACGTTCTGCTCGCGGATCGCCGCCACCACGTCCGCCGCCGTCAGGTTGTGCGCCGCCAGCAGGTCCGGGTTCAGCCACGCCCGCATCGAGTAGTCCTGCTGGCCGAAGACGATCACGTCGCCGACCCCGGACACCCGGGCCAGCTCGTCCCGGACCTGGATCGTCGCGTAGTTCGACAGGTACAGTTGGTCCCGGCTGCCGTCCTCGGAGTAGAAGCTGGCGACCAGCAGGATGTCCGAGGACCGCTTGCGGATCGACAGCCCGGTCCGCTGCACCTCCGGCGGCAATTGCGGCACGGCGAGGTTGACCCGGTTCTGCACGAGCACCTGGGCGGTGTCCAGGTCGGTGCCCAGCTCGAACGTGACCTGCAGGCTGTACGACCCGTCGTTGCCGCACGAGCTGGACATGTACAGCATCTTCTCGACGCCGTTGACCTGCGACTCGATCGGGGCGGCGATCGTGTTGGCGACCACCTGGGCGTTGGCCCCGGGGTACGCGCACGACACCTGGATGGTCGGCGGGGCGATCTCCGGGTACTGCGAGATCGGCAGCACCGCCAGCGCGGCCAGCCCGAACAACACGATGACGATCGAGATCACCCAGGCCAGCACCGGGCGGTCAATAAACACCCTTGCGAACACAACCACCTCCGGTGGTAAATCCCAAATCCCAAGCACCAAATCCCAAACAAGCCCGAGTACCGGAGCGGTCAGCGCTTTCCGGGCGCCGGGTTCTGTTCTTCGTTGGGATTTGGTGCTTGGGATTTGGGATTTATTTCCCCGGGTTGTGGATCGACTACGGTCCCCGGCTGCACCCGCAACAGCCCCCGGATGACGACCCGGTCATCCGCCGTGAGGCCCTTGTCCACCACCCGCAGCCCGCCGGAGAGCGGGCCGAGTTCGACCGGCCGGACAGCCACCCGGTTGTCCGGGCCGACCACGTAGACCACCTTGCGGGCCTGGTCGGTAGTCACGGCGTCGTCGGGGATCAGGATCGCGTCGATCCGGGTGGCCAGCGGGATGCGGCCGCGGACGAACATCCCCGGCGCCATCAGCCACGGCGGGCCAGGGTTGGCGAACGTACCCCGCACCTGGAGCGACCCGGTCCCGGGATTGAGCCGGTTGCTGATGAAGTCGAGCATCCCCTTGTGCGGGTAGCCCGCCTCGCCCTTGAGCTGGATCTCGGCCGGGATGCCCCCGTCCTGGGCGGACTTGAACTTCTTCTCCCGGATCAGCCGCCGGTAGAACAGGACGGTCTGCTCGTCCACGTCGAAGTAGGCGTGGATCGGGTCGGTCGAGACAATGGTGGTCAGCACCGTCCCCTGGCTGGTGCCGCCGGTCACCAGGTTCCCCTCGTCCACGTAGATGCGGTCCACCTGGCCGGTGATCGGCGCCTCGACGCTGGTGTAGCCGAGGTCGAGTTGGGCCCGCGCGACCGCCGCCTCGGCCGAGAGCCGGTTGGCCCCGGAGACCTCCCGCTGGGCCAGGGCCGTCTCCAGTTCCTCGATGCTGACGCTCCCCTTGGCCTTCTCCACCCGCGCCGCGTTGGCCGTCGCCAGCCGCAGTTGCGCCTCGGCGGTCTTCAGGTCGGCCCGGGCCTTGTCCAGCGTGACCTGGAACGGCGCCGGGTCGATCAGGACCAGCTTGTCGCCGGCCTTGACCATGTCCCCGTCCTTGAAGAGGACTTTCTGGATGTACCCGCTGACCCGGGCGCGCAGGTCCACCGACTTGACCGCGGCCAGGGTGCCGGTCAGGTCGGTGAACTGGTCCACCGTCTTGACGACGGGTTTGGAGACCGTGACGGCCGGCGGCGGCGGCTCCGGCGGCGGGGCGGCCCGGCGGTTGGTACACCCGACCGCCGCTGCGGCCCCGGCCAGGAACAGCGCGATGGACAGCCCGCGGTTCATGTTCCCCTCTCGCGCAAGTAGCAACCGCCCCCGTGGACGGGGGGATACAGCAATTAATAGCTACCGGCGGGCCGGCCCGGGGCTATCACTTCGCTGGACCAACGCCCCGAGGTCCGGTCACGGAGAGACCGGGCCACACGAGCGGCCACGCTACCCGAAAAACCCGCACCGCCAATCCGCGTAACGTCTTCCACCGTCATAACGATGTGGCGCTCCCGGCGCGGTGGCCTGACCCCGATCCGCCCGCGCGGTCAGGTTGCGCCAACCGAACCGGTTTGCGCCAGGACCGGGCCGTCGGTTTGTGCTCACCGCGAAGCGGTTCGCCCGCCGGTTCGCGGCCTGTGATTTAAGCTTAACCTGAACAAAACCCGTAGGTTCTGCCGTCCGACCGGGTCGCAGTGGTCGGACGGGTTGTGATACAGTCAAGGGTCCGCCGCCAACCAGATTCATTCATCCGGGACATGCGCTTCGACCCCGGGTCGCAGCGACGCCGTCGGAGGTAGCTACAGTGGCAGGGAACAATCGGCGTTCGTCGAAGGGCTCGCGGGTTCGGCCGGGCCGGGCCCCCCAGATCGAGGTTCGAGCCGCCGGCCGGGGCCTGCGGCTCGAACAACTCGAAGACCGGCTCGCCCCGGCGATCTTCCAGGACGGCATCCCCACCTGGCTGGAATCTGGTCCGGGGCCGATCCTCAACGGCGTGCCCAGCATCCCGCCCGACGGCCCGGCGACCGGGGCGGTCGATGCCATCTCTCCCCACCCGACCAACCCGAACATCCTCTTCGCCGCCGGGGTCAACGGCGGCGTCTGGAGGACGTTCAACGCTCTCGCCCCGAGCCCAACCTGGGTTCCGCTGACCGACCAGATGCCGTCCCTGTCGGTCGCGTCCATGGACATCAACCCGGCCAACCCGAACCAGTTGCTGGTCGGGATCGGGTCCGTCTCGTCCGCCGTCGGCCGGTCCGGGGACCTGGTCGGCGTGATGTACACCGAGAACGCCCTGGCCCCAACCCCGTCGTTCCGGGTCATCACCGGGCCGGTGAACCCTGCCACCGGGCAGTTCCTGCTCGCCGACCAGACGTTCAAGGCGGCGATCGCCCGCAACGGCTACCTGCTGGTGGCCGGGACCGGCGGCGTGTATCGCAGCCTCGACCGGGGCTTCACCTGGACGAAGCTGGACGGCTCCACGACCCTGCCGGCCGGCGCCCAGTTCGACACGGCGGCCGACCCGGGTGCCCCGAACCGCGTGTATGTGGTCGGCCCGAACGGGGTGTTCCGGACCGAGGACATCACGGCCCCAAGCCCGTCGTGGTTCAACGCCACCGACCCGCTGATGCAGATCGGGGCGGGGTCGCACAACGGCAAGATCGCCATCCATAACAGTCCGGGCAACAACGTGGTCTATGTGGCCACGGCCAACCCAGCCCCGAACGCGGGCCAGCAGCGGGCCACCGTCACCTGGTCCACCAACGGCGGCGCGTCCTGGTCGGTGATGGACGAGGGGGTCACGCTCGCCGCCGCCCTGTCCGTCACCGACGCCACCAACGCCTCCCCGGTCAGCATCACCATCGGCGGGGTCATCGATCACGGGATCAACACCGGCGACCGGGTTCTCGTCGAGGGGGTGCAGGGCAACCCCGGAGCCAACGGCGTCTGGACGGTCACCCGGACCAGCGCCACAGCCATCACCCTGAACGGTTCAACCGGGACCGGCGTGTACACCGGCGGCGGGTCGGTCCGCGAGATCTTCGGGACCAACCCCGTCGGGCAGGCGTTCCTGCACTTCGCTCTGGTGGCCGACCCAGTCAACCCGAACATGGTGTACCTGTCCGGCGACGCCCAGGAGGGGCCGTTCCCGGGGTCGTCCGGCGGCCGGGGCGGTGCCAACATCCTGCGCGGCGACCGATCCCTGCCGCGCGGCTTCAACGACATCGCACCGTCCCCGCAGTGGATCCCGATCACCGACAACGAGGCGGCCGGCGGCGGCGCGCCGCACGCCGACTCCCGGCACCTGGTGTTCGACGCCGCGGGCAACCTGCTGGAGGGGGACGACGGCGGGGTGTACCGGCGGTCCGACCCGCGGACCAGCAACGGCAGTTGGTCCTCGCCGATCGGCAACCTGGCGCTGGGTCAGTTCTCGTACAAGGTCGAACTCGACGTCCTGAACAACGTGATCTTCGGCGGCACCCAGGACACCGGCAGCATCGAGCAACTCGACGGGGCCGGGCCGGCCGGCAACCGCGTCTGGGACGAGGCGGTCGGCGGTGACGGCTTCTGGCAGGGGGTGGACAACACCGGCAAGCAGCAGTTCGGGACCACCTTCCGTTACATGATGTCCAACACCGTCGAACTGTTCTTCCGCCGACAGTTCGACGCGAACAACACCCTGATCAACAGTTCCCGGGTTCTCCTGGCTTCCCCGGCCAACCCGACCAAGGCATTCGACGGGCTTGACGGCTCGGACAAGGGGTCGTTCGGGGCGAACGTGTTCACCATCAATTCGGTCGATGGCCGGATGATGATGCTCGGGATCAACAAGCTCTACGAGGACGACAACCTCGACCCGGCGCTGGGCAAGGCCGGGGACGTGATCGCGAACATCACCCCGGCCAACTTCGGGGGCAAGGTCACGTCCATCGTTTACGGCGGCCGGCAGAACGGGATCGGGATCACTCGTGTCGCCTGGGTCGGGACCAACGCCGGGCAACTGTGGCTGCGCGGGGCGGCCGGCGGGTTCGTCGATCTGACCGCGAACCTGCCCGGCACCGGGCCGATCGAGGACATCGTCACTGACCCGGACGACTGGCGCACGGCGTACGTGCTCCAGGACAACCGCATCTTCCGCACCAACGACGCCGGCGTTACCTGGGTGGAGATCACCGAGAACCTGGCGGCGACTGGGTTCGACGCGAGCGGCAACACCGTCGGCGGGCTCTCCACCGACATCCGGACGATCTCCCTGTGGGACCCGAACCCTGGCAGCACGTCCGGGCAGGAGATCCTGCTGGCCGGCGGCCGTGGCGGGGTCTTCCGGTACGTCCCCGGGGTGGCCGACCCGGCCGTGCTCAACGGCAACTGGCTGGAGTATGGGGTCGGGTTGCCCAACGACAGCATCAGCAACATCGGGATTTACGGCAACGTGGTGATCGCCAGCACCCAGGGGCGGGGGGTGTGGCGGATCCAGGACGTTTCCTCGACCATCGCCGCCAAGGCCACCGTCCGGGTGGTCGGGACCGCGGGCAACGACACGTTGTCGCTCCAGGCCGACGGCAGCAACCCCGCGTTCGTCATCGTGTCCGACGGGGTGAAATCCCTCCGGGTCGAGCGGACCGTGGTCCAGGCGTTCGTCTTCCAGGCCGGGGCCGGGGCCGACAGCGTGGTGGTCCGGGCCAACGGCCAGCCGGGCGGCGACCTGTCGTTTGTCCGTTTCCCGATCGCCATCGACCTGGGCGGCGACGAGGGCGACTTCCTCGCCTTCGAGAACGGCGGCCGCAGCACCCCGGCCCGGGTCACGGTCACCGCCAACACGATCGGTGCCGCGCCGACCGACACGATCTTCTCGAACCTCGGTGGCACCCTGGTCACGTACACCGGGCTGCAGAAGGGCACGCTGCGGTTGGACCTCGGGTCGGACTTCGTTAACGGCAACCAGGTGCTGGTGAAGTCCACCTCGGCCAGCGTGACGCACGTCATCGGAACCCGTGGGTACGACGACATTCAGGTCAACTCGAACGCCGGCACCGACCTGTCCGGCAACCTGGCCGGCATCGTCGGCACGCTGATCGTGGACGGCCGCACCCAGGGGTCCGACCGGCTGATCCTCAGCGACTTCGGGTCCCAGGCGGGCAACGGCAACGTGGTGATCGGCAAGGGATTCGTCACCGGACTGGCCGGGCCGACCGACTCGTCCGCGGTCCTGTATGTGAACATCCCGGACCTGCAAATCCAGGGCAGCAACAGCGCGGTGCTCCCCGAGACGTTCACCGTCCAGAACCCCAGCGCGGTCCTGACCCTGTTGGCCCAGGGCGGGCCAGACAACCTGAACGTTCGGTCCAGCTTCCTGCCGGTCACCGCGAACGGCGGGGCCGGCAACGACGTGATTCGCATCTCGTCGCTGGCCGGCATCAGCGACAACGGTGACCTGGCCGGGATCCTCGGCGGCGTGACCGCCGACGGCGGGGCGGGGGACAACCAGCTCATCGTCAGTAACTTCAGCGCCCCGACCGGGACCAACGTCGGGATCTCGTCCGACGTGATCACCGGGCCGACGCCGGTCGGCATTTCCTACCTGTCCACCGGCGGCCGGTTCTTCACGCCGGCCGGGGACGGGATTGTGTTCCGGGGGTCGAACAACGGGCCGGACAACTTCAGCGTGTTCTCGAGCCTGGCCGGCAGCCAAATAGCAGTGGATGGCAACGGAGGGAACGACGTCTACTCGGTGGACGGCGAGAGCCTGGCCGGCGGGGTGTGGCTGCGCGGCGGCGAGGGGAACGACAGCTTCGGCATGAACATCGGGGTGTTCGGCGTGACCGCCGACGCCCTGCGGTTCTCGGGCGGCAACGGGTCGGACACGACCGCGTTCAACGGGTTCGAGATCGACGAGAACTTGACGGTCACGATCACCGACGCGGTCACGGCCACGGTCGCCGGGGTGGGCAACACGTTCGCCGTGGACACCCTGGAGTTGCTTTCCTACGACGCGGCCGGCGGGCGGAACAATCTGACCGTGGCCGACGCCACCAACCAGAGCTACGGGTCGGTGGCGGACCCGGCGTCGGGGATCGTGTTCCAAAGCACCGGCGCGACCTCTGGCCGGGTCGCGATCGCCAGCGGGGCGGTCGGCCCGGCGATCGCCTTCACGAACGTCAACGGGTCGGACGCGCAGGGCGTGGTGATCGACGGCGACCCGACCGGGACCGGGCAGTTCACCGATGTGCTGACGGTGCTGGGGACCAGCGACGTCGGGCTGGACAGCGGGCTGGGCGAGCCGACGGCGGCGGACGGGTCGGACGAAATCAACGTGTCCGGCACCGGCGTGTTCATGCGGAACAACTCGCTGGGCTTCCTGCGGGCGGTGGCGGTCGGCCGGACGGCCGACGGGCGGCCGACGCTCCGCGCCCTGGTGGTCAAGGCCGGCAACGAACTCAACCAGGGGGACCGGGTGACGGTCGTGCCGGCGGGCGACCTGAACATCTTCGTGGACGGCGGGCTGCCGACCCGGGCGTCGGTCGGGGACAAGCTGAACATCGGCACGACCGTGGGGCGGACCGTCACCGCGGTGGACGACCCGGCGCTGGGCCCGCCGCAGGCCCGGGTGGTGTTCGACGACGGGACGAGCTTCGGGTTCGTCGGGTTCGAGAACGCCGGCGCGGCGGCGCGGCGGGTGTTCGCGGTCGGCGCGGACGCCGGCGGCGGGCCGCGGGTGCAGGTGTTCGACGCCGCCAACCGGTCGATCCTGTTCGACGGGTTCGTCTATGACCCGTCGTTCCGCGGCGGGGTGCGGGTCGCGACCGGCGACGTGACTGGCGACGGGGTGCCCGACCTGGTCACCGCGGCCGGGTTCGGCGGCGGCCCGCACATCCAGGTGTTCGACGGGGTGACAGTCGAGTTGATCAACGGGTTCTTCGCCTACGAGCCGTCCTTCTCCGCCGGGGTGTATGTGGCGGTGGGGGACGTGACCGGGGACGGGATCGCGGAGATCGTGGCCGGGACCGGCTTCGGCGGCGGCCCGCTGGTGCGGGTATTCAGCCAGTTCGGCATCGACCTGGGCGCCTTCTTCGCGTACTCCGAGGAGTTCCGCGGCGGGGTGCGGGTGGCGGTGGGGGACACCAACGGAGACGGGATCGGCGAGGTGATTACCGCGGCCGGGCCCGGCGGCGGGCCGCACGTCCGGGTGTTCGACTTCGCGACCCTCAGCCCGATCGAGGAGTACTTCGCGCTGGCCCCGGACTACACCGGCGGGCTGTACGTGTCGGCCGGGGACATGGATGGCGACGGGAAGGCGGAGATCGCGGCCGCCCCGGGCGGGTTCGAGGCACCGCAGGTCCAGATCCGGCGGTCCAACGGCACGATGGTCCCGCTGAGCGTCTTCGACGTCGGCCCGATCGCCACGCCGGGGCCGCTGCCGTCGGTCAACCCGGGGGTGCTGTCTGCGACCGGCTCGCCGTCCCAGTTCGAGGCCGGCATCCGGGTGGCGATGACCCAGGTGGACGGGTCCGGCAATGCTCAGCTCATTGCCGCCCGCGGCCCCGGGTTCGTGCCGCGGGTCCATGCTTACTCGCTTGACCCGTTCCAGGAGACGTTCAACGTCATGGCCCTGGACGGGGAGTTCTCCGGCGGCGTGTTCGTCGGATAGCCGACGGGCGAGTATCCTGAGCAATAGCCCACCGGGCCGCGGGACAACCCCGCGGCCCGGGTCGTTTCCGCAGATCCTCGGTCCTCAGTACCGAGAGCCACCGCCATGCCCGCAGACCTGATCCGCATCGACCGTGCCACGATCGCCCGCGCCGCGGGCGGCGAGGTGCTGTTCCGCGACCTGACATGGACGCTGCGTAACGGCGAGACCTGGGCGGTCGTCGGCCCGGTCGGCAGCGGCAAGACGGCGTTCGCCGAGGTGCTGCTCGGCCGCCACTCGGTGCGCGCCGGGTCGGTCGCGTGGCCGGTTCTCGACCTCGCACGCGCCGCCGGCCGGCGGGCGGACTTCCCGGCGGACGTGGTCCGGCTGGTGGCGTTTCAGGAGGAGTCGCGGCTGTTCAGCTACGGCAAGCACTACTACCAGGAGCGATTCAACTTCACCGACCCGCTCGACGACGTGACCGTAGGTGAGTACTTGCGGGCCGGGACCACGGCGGACGTGACCGGGGTGGCCGATGCGCTGGGCGTCGCGGGGTTGCTCGGGAACTCGTTCCTGACTCTTTCCAACGGCCAGGTCCGGCGGGCGCGGATCGCGCGAGCGCTGCTGGCCCGGCCGGAGTTGCTGATCCTGGACGACCCATTCATGGGCCTGGACGCGGCGGGGCGGACGGACGTGTCCCGGTTGCTCGGCGGGCTGGTGGCGGGCGGGACGCGGGTGCTGCTGATCTGCCGGCCGGAGTTGGTGCCGGACTGGGTGACGAACGTGCTGGATCTGGGCGGGATGACGGTAAGGTGGCAGGGGCGTGCTGGAGAATTCACGAATGACGGAATGACGAATGACCGAATGCTGGAAGAGCACTCCGTCATTCGTCATTCGTCATTCCGTCGTTCGGTCCTCCGGTGATCGCCCTGCGCGACGTGACCGTGGCCTACGGCGGCCGGCCGGTGCTGGACCGCGTTTCGTGGACCGTCCGCCGCGGCGAGCGCTGGGCACTGATCGGCCCGAACGGGTCCGGCAAAACCACCCTGCTGAGCCTCGTCTGCGGCGACCACCCACAGGCGTATGGCACCGACGTGTCCGTCTTCGGCCAGCGGCGCGGGACCGGGGAGAGCATCTGGGACGTGAAGCGGCGGATAGGGCTGGTGTCGCCGGAGTTGCACCTGTACTTCACCCACCCGATGACCGCCCACGCGGCCGCGGCCACCGGCTTCTTCGATGTAGTCACGCCGCGGCCGACGACCGCGGACCAGGACGCAGCGGTCGGTCGGTTGTTCGCCGAGTTCGAGTTGTCGGACGTGGCGGGGCGGCCGTTCGGGCGGCTGTCCACGGGCCAGCAGCGGTTGGTGCTGCTGGTGCGGGCGCTGGTGAAGAACCCGGAGTTGTTGATCCTGGACGAGCCGTTTCAGGGGCTAGACCGTCCGGCGGTGGAGCACGCGAAAGCCTGGCTGGACGCGCACCTGGGTGCGGACCAGACACTGGTGTTCGTCAGCCACCACCCGAATGAGATCCCGGCGAGCGTGACGCGGTTCCTGCGGCTCGACGGCGGTCGGGTGGCAGAGGTCGGGTAGGGTGGGGTCAAACCGGGTTGACTCACCCTACGCCGACGAGACTCATCAGGCGTAGTGGTGGCCGACGGCCTTCAGCAGGGCCTCGTTTCGCCGCTCGACCTGGTAGCGGTCCACCGCGGCGAGCGCGTGGACCAACCCGGGGAGGTAGAGCAGCGACGTAAGACCCACGCTGACCGCAACCTGCGACGGCCGGGACACGGCGAGGACGGCGAGGGGCGGGCAGAGCACAGCAAGGAGCGACAACATGGACCGACCCTCCGGCACCGAATGACTACACACTACTATTAACGCTGCAAACTATCGGTTCTTTCGTTAATACCCGCTGAGTATTGACCGAAACCATCGTGCGAAGGTTCGCCTGTCCGGGATCATTTGGCGATGTAGCTCCGGTGGATCAGCATTCCGGGGTTGGCCCGGTCGCGGCATTCAACCAGCACCGCCTGCCGTCCCTGCATCCGGTTGATCTGGACCGGTGCCTGCTGGACCCGGGAAAGTTCCGAGAGACCAGCCGGGTTTTGTACGGGGTCGGCCCGGTTCACGATGACACCCAGATTCTCGATCGACTGGACCTGCAAGTTTTGAGCAGGAGCCGTATTCGCGCCGTCCGTGAACAGCGCCACGCGGTTCCAATCGTGCGGTGATTGGGGGTCCGCGGCCACGAGTCGTTCGGATTGCCCTTTCTCGGCGTCGGCCAGGAACGCCAGCACCGCCTCGGACTTGCACGGCTCGAATGGCTTTTCGGTTCGATCGGCGAGCGCCTCGACGGCCGCCGACCGCAGTGCCTTCGGCCACGCCTTCGCAAGCACCGCCGACGACCCGAACACC
>Ga0247829_10001480_pt1 | contig 10763 bp, 8 predicted proteins | sample 12C_Control_Day4_FD_207765 | JGI IMG/M metagenome (GOLD analysis project Ga0247829, IMG submission 207765) | Soil microbial communities from agricultural site in Penn Yan, New York, United States - 12C_Control_Day4 | ecosystem: Environmental > Terrestrial > Soil > Agricultural land | place: USA... | reverse complement strand
CCGCCGGCCGGAACACCGACGGCGGCGTGCCCGCGCGCGGCGTCGTCGCGACAGCGGTCGAGGATGGCGCCTGTGCAGGTGGCGCGGCGTGCGGCTTGCCCGGCGCGGTCGGCAGGCCGGTGGTGTTCGGCGGTGGCTGCTGCGCCGGCATCGGCGCGGTGCCCATGACGGTCTTGGGCGGCGTGCGCGCCGCAGGAGGTGCGGCCACGGCGGCGAGCGCGCCGGGGAGCGGCGACTGGCGCGCCGACGGACCCGCGAGCGCGTCGAGGTACTTCTGCGCGTTCGGATCGTCGGGGCTGACCAGCACGCTCACGCCCGAGCCTCGCGCCTGCGCGGCGAACGGCGCGAGCGCCTCGGCGAGCTCGCGCACGTCCTGGTAGCGGTTCGCCGGATCCTTCTCGAGGCACTTCGCGATCACGGCGGCGAACGCCGGCGGGATCGTCGGCATCGCGGGGACGGGCTGGCGCGCGACCGCGAGCGCGAACTCGGCGAAGCTATCGGCCTTGAACGGCAGCTCGCCGGTCAACACCTTGTGCAAGATGATGCCGAGCGACCAGATGTCGCTGCGCGCGTCTGCGCTCTTTCCCGAGCGCATCTGCTCGGGCGCCATGAACCCCTGCGAGCCGATCACTGCCGAGGGTGCGGTGAGCTGCGCGCCATCGTCGCCGCCGGGTGCGGTCGCGACGCCGAAGTCGAGCACCTTGATCAGCGGTCGGCCATCGGGGCGCCGGATCAAGTAGAGATTCCCCGGCTTGAGGTCGCGGTGGATGATGCCGGCGGCGTGCGCCTCCGCAAGCCCCTGACACGCCTGGCGGATGTAGAGCGCGGCGGTCGGCACGTCGAGCACGCGCACCTTCGAGAGGCGGGCGAGATCGGTCCCGGACAGCAGCTCCATGACGATGTAGGGGATGCCGCCGTCGGGGGTGTCGTGGATCCCGAAATCCGAGACCCGGCAGATGTGGTCGCTCTTCAGCGCCGCCGCCGCCCGCGCCTCGCGGGTGAACCGCGCCCGCGCCGTCGCGTCGCTGGCCATCGTCGCGTCGAGGAACTTGAGGGCGGCACGAGTCCCGAGCGTGACGTGGCTCGCCTCGACGACGATGCCCATGCCGCCACGGCCCAGCACTCGCTCGATGCGGTACTTGTCCGCTACGACGGTCCCCGGGGTCATCAGCTCCGAGATCGTATCATTCCCTTCCTTCGTCCGGGGAGACAGGGTAAACGGTGGCTCCAGATGCCGCGCCGCAAGGATCTGGAGTCGGTCTTGATCATCGGATCCGGGCCCATCGTCATCGGCCAGGCCTGCGAGTTCGACTACTCGGGGACGCAGGCCTGCAAGGCGCTCCGCGAGGAGGGCCTCCGCGTCATCCTGATCAATTCGAACCCGGCGACGATCATGACGGACCCGGAGCTCGCCGACGCGACCTACGTCGAGCCGCTCACCGTCGAGGTCCTCGACAAGGTGCTCGAGTGCGAGAAGCCGAGCGCGGTCCTGCCGACGCTCGGCGGGCAGACCGGCCTCAACCTCGCCATGGCGGCCCACAAGGCGGGCGTGTTCGCCAAGCACGGCGTCGAGCTGCTCGGCGCCAACGTGCACTCGATCGAGATGGCCGAGGACCGCGCGCTGTTCAAGCAAGCGATGGCGCGCATCGGGCTCGCCAGCCCGCGCTCGCGCCTGGTGGCATCGGTCGCGGAAGCGCGCGCGGTGCTCGACGAGATCGGGTTCCCGGCGATCCTGCGCCCGAGCTTCACGCTCGGGGGCTCCGGCGGCGGCATCGCGTACAACCGCGCCGAGCTCGATCGCATGGTCCAGTTCGGGCTCGACCAGTCGCCCGTGCACTCGATCCTGATCGAGGAGAGCGTGCTCGGCTGGAAGGAGTTCGAGCTCGAGGTCGTGCGCGACGCCAAGGACAACGCGGTGATCGTGTGCTCGATCGAGAACCTCGATCCGATGGGCATCCACACCGGCGACTCGATCACCGTCGCGCCGGCGATGACGCTCACCGACAAGGAGTACCAGCGCATGCGCGACGCCTCGATCGCGATCATGCGCGAGATCGGCGTCACCACCGGCGGCTCGAACGTGCAGTTCGCCGTCGACCCTGCGACCGGCCGCATGCTGGTCATCGAGATGAACCCGCGCGTCTCGCGGTCGAGCGCGCTCGCGTCGAAGGCGACCGGGTTCCCGATCGCGAAGATCGCCGCGAAGCTCGCGATCGGCTACACCCTCGACGAGCTGAACAACGACATCACGCGCGTGACGCCCGCCTCGTTCGAGCCGACGATCGACTACGTCGTCGTGAAGTGGCCGCGGTTCGCGTTCGAGAAGTTCCCGTCGGCGACGCCCGTGCTCGGGCCGCAGATGAAGTCGGTCGGCGAAGCGATGGCGATCGGGCGCACGTTCCGCGAAGCGCTCGGCAAGGCCATCCGCTCGCTCGAGACCGGGCGCGCCGGGTTCGATCTGCCGATGACAGCGCAGGGCGACGACCTCGCCGCCATCGAGCGCGAGATCGGCGTGATGTCGCCGGACCGCCTGTTCCAGGTCGCGCGCGGCTTCCAGCTCGGGCTCACGATCGAACGCGCGCACGAGCTCACGCGCATCGATCCGTGGTTCCTGCATCAGGTGCGCGACATCGCGCTCGCCGAGACGGAGCTCGCAGGGGCGGAGCTGAGCGCGCTCGACGGTGCGGCGCTGCGCCGTTACAAACGCATGGGGATGAGCGACCGCCGGATCGCGGCGCTCACCCGGGTGACCGAAACGCAAGTCCGCGCGGCGCGCCACGCCCACGGCGTGCGTCCCGTGTACAAGCGCGTCGACACCTGCGGCGCCGAGTTCGAGTCACACACGCCGTACCTCTACTCGACGTACGAGGACGAGTGCGAGGCGCGCGCGACCGACAAGCGCAAGGTGATCATCCTCGGCGGCGGCCCGAACCGCATCGGGCAGGGCATCGAGTTCGACTACTGCTGCGTGCACGCGGCGATGGCGCTCCGCGAGGAGGGCATCGAGTCGATCATGGTCAATTGCAACCCCGAGACCGTGTCGACGGACTACGACACGAGCGACCGGTTGTACTTCGAGCCGCTCACGCTCGAGGACGTGCTCGCGATCTGCGACGTCGAGAAGCCGTGGGGGGTGATCGTCCAGTTCGGTGGGCAGACGCCGCTCAAGCTCGCCGTCGCGCTCGCGCAGGCGGGCGTACCGATCCTCGGCACCAGCGCCGATGCGATCGATCGCGCCGAGGACCGCGAGCGGTTCGGCGAGGTGATGAAGAAGCTCGGCCTGCACGCGCCCCGCTGGGGCATCGCGCGCAACCTCGACGAGGCGCGCGCCGTCGCCACCGACATCGGGTTCCCGGTGATGGTGCGCCCGAGCTACGTGCTCGGCGGCCGCGCGATGGAGCGCGTGTACGACGCGGCGGGCCTCGAGGACTACTTCACCCGCGTGCTCGGCCTCGGCAGCCGCGCCACCAGCGGCGGCGGTCAGGACGAAGGCGCGACCGTCGGGTTCCCGCTGCTCATCGATCAGTTCCTCGCCGACGCGGTCGAGGTCGACGTCGACGTCGTCGCGGACAAGACCGGCGCGGTCATCGTCGGAGGTGTGATGGAGCACATCGAGGAGGCGGGTATCCACTCGGGGGACTCGGCGTGCGCGCTGCCGCCCTACTCGCTCGGGGTGGACCTCGTCGACGAGGTCAAGCGCCAGGCCCGCATGCTCGCGACGGAGCTCGGCGTGATCGGCCTGATGAACACGCAGTTCGCGATCGTCGGCGGCGACATCTTCGTCCTCGAGGTCAACCCGCGTGCATCGCGTACGGTGCCGTTCGTGTCCAAGGCGATCGGCAAGCCGCTCGCGAAGATCGCGGCCAAGGTGATGACCGGCAAGACGCTCGCCGAGCTCAACGCGTTCCCGACCGGCGAGATCGAGCCGCGGCACGTCTCCGTGAAGGAGGTCGTGTTCCCGTTCGTGAAGTTCGAGGGCGTCGATACGCTGCTCGGCCCCGAGATGCGCTCGACCGGCGAGGTGATGGGCATCGACAAGGACTTCGCGCGCGCGTTCATGAAGAGCATGATCGCGTCGGGAGGCGAGGTGCCGACGTCGGGCACCGCGTTCCTCTCCGTCCGCGACGTGGACAAGCCGCGCGCCGTCGAGATCGCGCGCCGCCTCGTCAACCTCGGGTTCGAGCTCGCCGCCACGCACGGCACCGCCGCCTACCTCCGCGAGCGCGGGCTGACCGTGAAGGGCATGAACAAGGTGCTCGAGGGCCGGCCGCACTGCGTGGACGCGATGGACAACCGCGAGATCCAGCTGGTCATCAACACGACCGACGGCGCGGAGGCGATCAAGGACTCCGTGTCGCTGCGGCGCGCCGCGCTGATGAACAACATCTCGTACCAGACCACGCTGCGCGGAGCGCGCGCGGCACTCGAGGCGATCGCGGTGGCCAAGCGCGGCGACATGCGCGTCGCCTCGCTGCAGAAGTACGCGGCGACCTGACCTGCGACCCGCGACGAGGCGCGCGCGCCGCGCTCCGCCGGGAGAGATCCGTGGAAACCGCCCCGCGGTCGCGGTGTCGTTACCGCATGCGTCTCGTCCTGTGCGCCCTGCTCGCCGCCGGCTGCCATCGCCCCTCCCCCGTCGCGCCGCCGGTGACCAACACCGTCGGTGCACCCACACCGGCCGTGCGGACGTCTCCGTATCCGCCGGTGGACATCCCGTTCATGGCGCGCGGGTACTTCTTCGCCTCGTCCGAGCTCGATCACGGCCTCGGCGGCAACGGCACGTTCGACAACGCGCCGCGCCCGAACACCCTGCTCGCGGACGTGCCCGGCGCACGCAGCGGGCTGTACGTCGCGGTGTTGCCCGACAGCGTCGCGCCGTTCGAGCAGAAGTTCGACGGCGTGCGCGTGGTGGTGGTGAACGACTCGCTGATGCCGGTGCCGTTCCAGGCGCAGGACTCGCGGCTCGAGATCCTCCACGAGGCGAAGGACGAGCACGGCGACTGGAAGCCGATCGAGTTCCTACCGAGCAGCTGGTGCGGCAACAGCTATCACACGCTCACCCTCCCCGCCGGGCGGCACTGGGAGTTCACGGCGCCCCACTACACCGGCACGTACGCGACGAAGCTCCGCGTGAAGGTCGTCGCGGGCGATCACCAGCACGAGCAAGTCCTCTACTCGAACGAGTTCGCCGGCCGCATCAACCCGACGCAGTTCACCGAGCGGCAGGCCGTCGGGTCGACCAACGTCATGGATCCGTACGGCGGTCCGTGATCAGCTCGACGTCCTCGGTGACCACGCCCTCGATCATGGCGAGCAGCTCGCGATACCAGCGCGTCGTCTCGCGCGTGCGGCCGGGTGCCGCGGTCGTGCCCCACACGATCGAGATCGCGGCCCGCGTGCCGTCATGCGTCTTGGTCCGCTGTGCGTCCTTGACCGGCGTGCCGGTCGGCCCCTGCGCGTCGTAGAGACAGACGAGGCCGCTGGTGTCGATCACCTGGCCCGAGGGGTTGAACACGTAGGTGGTGCCGGGCGGCGCGACGCGGATCACGAGGGCGCCGTCCACGCGATCGAGATCGACGAGCGAGATCGGCAGCCCGCTGTGCAGCGAGACGACGTTGCACGCGTCGACCGCCGCGTTGATCGCGGGGAACCGCGCTTCCGCGGCCGCGGCGACCAGGTACTCCGATGCCGGCTTGCTGCGGCCCGAGGGCTTGAAGCCGCCGTGGCGCAAGAGGTCGCGGACCTGGGTCTTGACCGCCTCGGTGACCGCGACCGGCGCCGCCGCCCCGGGCTGGGCGAGCGCCGCGATCGACGCCGGTGCGCCCACCTCGGCCAGCGGGCGCGGGAACCGCGTGACGAAGGCCCCCACCTCGAGCAGCGGGTGAGATTCGACCGTGATCGTGAGCGGCATCGCGACAGTGTTACACTGGTTTTCGTGAGCTTGACGGGGAGGCTCGGCCGGTACGAGCTGATCACGCAGATCGGGCAAGGCGGCATGGCCTCGGTCCAGCTCGCGATCCAGCGCGGGCCCGCCGGGTTCGAGAAGCTGGTGGTGATCAAGCTCGTCCACGAGCACCTCGCGTCGCAGAAGACGTTCGTCGACATGCTGCTCGACGAGGCCAAGATGGCGGCGATGGTCAAGCACCCGAACGTCGTCGACATCTACGACCTCGGCGAAGCGGAGGGCCGCTACTTCATCGCGATGGAATACCTCGAGGGCGAGCCGCTCCTCGCGGTGCTGCGGGCGGGCCGCGAGGGCAAGCGGCTCGACGTGCTCTCGACCGCGCGGTTGATCGCGGACACCGCCGAGGGGCTCCACGCCGCGCACGAGCTGCGCACGCTCGCCGGCGAGGCGATCGAGCTCGTCCACCACGACATCTCTCTCGGCAACATCGTCGTCCTCTACAACGGGCAGGTGAAGCTCGTCGACTTCGGGGTCGCCAAGGCGACGCAGTCGGCGGGCCCGCACGTCCGCGTGCAGGGCAAGTTCAGCTACATGGCGCCCGAGAAGCTAGAGGGCGCTCCCGGCGATCGCCGCAGCGATATCTGGTCGCTCGGCTGCGTGCTGTGGGAGGCGCTCACGCTGCGCCGGTTGTTCAAGGGCGGCAACGACACCGAGACGATGCGGCTCGTGCTCGAGACCACCATCGTCGCACCGTCGACGGTGAACTCCGACGTGCCGCGCGACTTCGATGCGATCGTGATGAAGGCGCTCGATCGCGACCCTGCGAACCGCTACGCGACGGCGAAGCAGATGGCCGTGGCGCTCGAGGACGCGCTGCGCGATCACAAGTACGGCGGCAAGAACGACCTGATCGCGCGCTACATGCAGGCGACGTTCGCGGACCACCTCGGTGCGCGCAAGAAGCTGCTGCAAGAGGTCACCAACAAGGGCAAGGCGAGCGACGCGGTGTTGCACGCGGCGTTCGTCGAGCCGCGCATGCCGCGCGCGACCATCCCGCCGGCGGAGCTGTCCGTGCGGATCCGGCGCCAGACCGGCGAGCTCTTGACCGACGAGGAAGTGCAGCAGCGCAGGCGCCGGGACTCGACCGGCCAGTCGCGCCTGCTGCAGCCGCAAGCGCCGGTGGTCACGATGCCCGGCTCCGGCACCTCGACGCCGGCACCGCGCCGCAACCCTCGCACGCTGATCGCGATCGGCGGCGGCGTGCTGCTGGCGCTCGTGATCGTGCTCGCGATCGTGCTCGGCGGCGGCGCCGAGACCGCCGCGCCCCCGACCACCGCCAAGGTCGAGGTGGCGGCGCCGGTCGTTCCCGACACCAAGCAGGCCGAGGAGCTGTTCCGCACCGGCATGCAGCTGTACGCCAAGGGCGATGCCAAGGCGGCGGTCGTGACGTTCCGCCGGGCCGCGCAGGCCGACGCCCACTTCGCGCCCGCGTGGCGGGCCCTCGGGCTCGCACACGAGAGGCTCGGGGAGTGGGGGCAGGCGAAGACCGCGCTCGAGAAGTACCTGGAGCTCGCGCCCGAGGCGCCGGATGCGGCGCAGATCCGGGAGCGCATCGGCACGCTCTGAGCGAGCCCGGCTTGCGACCGCCAGGCCGAGAGAGTACGACTATCCCTTCGTCATGAGCGAAAAATTCCCGATGACCCCAACGGGGTATGCGTCGATGAAGGCGCAGCTCAAGAAGCTCAAGGACGTCGACCGTCCTGCGAACAGCCGTGCGATCGAGATCGCGCGCGGCCATGGGGACCTCTCCGAGAACGCGGACTACAGCGCGGCCAAGGAGGAGCAAGGGCTCATCGAGGCCAAGATCCGGGAGCTCGACACGAAGCTCGCCCTCGCCGAGGTCATCGACCCGACGAAGCTGTCGGGCACCCGGGTGTCGTTCGGCGCGACCGTGACGATCGAGGACGCCGAGACCGGCGATACGCAGACCTACGTCATCGTGGGCGAGCACGAGGCCGACATCAAGCGCGGCCGGATCTCGATCGGCGCGCCCGTCGCGCGCGCCCTGATCGGCAAGGAGCTCGGGGACACGGTCACGGTCCAGAGCCCGAAGGGAAAGCGCGAGTTCGAGGTCAGCAAGGTGGAGTGGCTGGTGGTCCCGCCGCTCGAGGAGGAAGGCGCATGAGGAAGCTGCGACTTCGCACGGTGCTCCCCTTCCTCGCGATCGCGCTCGCCGCGGCCGCGTGGAGCGCATGCAAGCAGGAAGAGGGCGAGCGCTGTCAGATCGACGAGGATTGCTCCGACGGCCTGCTCTGCAACAAGGCCACGCAGCAGTGTGCGCGCACCAGCGGCGGCGGCATCGATGCCACGGTGCCGATCGACGCGCCCGAGGGCCTCGACAGCCCCACCGATTCAGATGTCGATGCGCCGGACGATGGCCCGATCGATGCCGAGATCGATGCGCCGCCCGACGCCTGAGGCAGCCCAGCGCTCAGCGCAGTGATCGCGCGCAGCGAAAGCCGACGTGCGAGTAGCGCGCGGTGGCGTCGTAGAAGCGGTTGAACGGATCGCGCAGGTTCGAGCGCGCGAGGAACGGCGGTTGCCGCCACGAACCGCCGCGGACCACGCGCGTGGCCCCTAGCCCACCCTCGCGGAGCGGATTGATCGCCGACAGGCCGGTATAGCCCGCCTGCTTCTCGTCGTAGAAGTACGCGTCGGCGGTCCACTCGGCGACATTGCCCGCCTGATCGCGCGTGCCCCACGGGCTCTCGCCCCATGGATAGCGGCCGCGCTCGGCGAGCACCGCTGCACCGTCGCTGTCGTCGGGGTCACCGAAGAACTTGAGTGGGTAGATGGTCGGCCGCCGCTCGAGCTCGCGCATCGCGAGGGCGCGCGACTGACCGTGGTTGAAGTCCTTCGGCTGCTCGAGCTCGCCCCACGGCCACACCGCATCCGGCTCGTCACCGCGAGCCGCGCGCTCCCACTCTGCCTCCGTCGGCAAGCGTGCTCCGCGCCACTGGCAGTAGCGCTGCGCCTCGTCCCACCTCACGTTGACCATCGGCCACTCGTCGCGGATGTAGCGCTCGTCGCCGGCCACCAGCGCGTCGAGCGAACAGCCGCCGCTCGCCACGCACCGCCGATAGTCGGCGACGCTGACCTCGTCGCGATCGATCGCGTACTCGTCGAGCACGACCTCGCGCGGCCTCATCGCGGAGAGGTCGCGGAGGTAGTTGTCGCAGAAGTCCTCCCACTGCCCGAGCGCGGTCTGGTGCCGCTGCGTCGGCCCCGACGGGTAGTACGCGAGCTGGCACTGATTGAGCGCCGCGGCCGCGCCGTCGTCGTCGACGCCCATCGTGAACGAGCCCGCCGGGACGAACACCTCGACGGTGCGCGGCTTCTCGACGCGCACGACGCGCCCGCCCGCCAGGCTCGAGCCCGCGATGGCGGCGACACCGAGCATGGTGGCGGCGGAGCGCATGCCGACGATCTTGGCCGACGACGCCCCTGAATGCCAGTGAGCCGCCGCGTCTTACCAAGGGGGAAAGCCCGGCGGGCGGTCTTCCAGCTCGCGCGGCCATCAAGGAACGGCTCGGGACCCGGGCGGGCGCAGGCGCGTCGTCGTCGTGTACGACGCGGGCGCTCCGCGACGAAGCGACGTGACCTTGTCGAGCACGTCGGTCACGTGCTGCGTGATGCACGCGCGAACACCGGGGTCCTGAACGTCCGTGTCGACGGAGATCGTCGCATCGGCGGCGAGCTTGATGGTCGTCACGGCGCGGCTCTCTGACGCTGCACCCTGCGCGCACCGGAGATCGAGCAGGAGCCTCGCGTTGCGGAGCTCGATCGCGTTGACCCACGCGTCGACGCTGCGCACGTCGTGGACCTTCGCGCCCGGCGCGCCCACACCGAGCTGCGGCAGCACATACAGAAACGCGTCCTCGAAGATCGCCTCGACCGTGGCGTCGTGTGGCGAGGTCTGGATCGTGAAGCTCGTGACCCCGTCGGGTCCCGGTGCCACGTCGATGGTGACGCGGCGCTTGCCGTCGCTCAGCTTCAGCTGCTCGTACTTCGAGGGCAACGTGTCGCCGTCGCTGCGGCGTTGATCGATGTCGAGCTCCGCCACGATGGCGTCGGCCCGTATCCGGCCGTGCTTCTGTATCGGCGAGCACGAACAAAACGACGAGCGACCACAACTGGCGCATCCCCTGTAGACGCGCCATCGCGTCCCATTGGGAGCTTTTTTCACGTCCGCGTGTTCGGAGCCTGCACAGTGATCTGACTCGCGCGCGCATACATCGCGAGGCCACGCCCGCGGCGTTATCGTCGTGCGCAGTAGTCATGCGTTGTCTGATCGCAGTCTGTTTCGCGATCGGGTGTGCCGCGGATCCGAGCGAGCGTCAACGTACGACCGTGACCGCGACCAAGCCCGTGAAGTTCTGACCGCGCGCGGATACTTACCGGGGGTCGTGATAGCCCGGCGGTCGCAGGAGCGTGGTCAGCGTGTACGCGGTGGGGGCGCCGCGCCGCAAGGACGTGACATTGCCGAGCTCGTCGGTCACGTGACGCGTGAGGCACGCGCGGACGTCCGGATCCGCGAGGTCCGTGTCGACGGTGACCGTCGCGTCGGCCGCGACCTTGATCGTCGTCACCGCGCGGCTCTCGCCGGATGCGGCTTGGGTGCAGGCGAGGTGGAGATCGAAGGTCCCCGAGCGCACCTCGATGGCGTTGATCCAGGCATCGACCGTGCGCTCGTCGTGCACCTTCACGCCGGGCGCGCCGGCACCGAGCTGCTTCACCACCGGACGGAACGTCTCCGCGAGGATCGCCTCGACCCTAGCATCACGGGGTGTGGTCTGCA
>Ga0247829_10001479_pt1 | contig 10768 bp, 8 predicted proteins | sample 12C_Control_Day4_FD_207765 | JGI IMG/M metagenome (GOLD analysis project Ga0247829, IMG submission 207765) | Soil microbial communities from agricultural site in Penn Yan, New York, United States - 12C_Control_Day4 | ecosystem: Environmental > Terrestrial > Soil > Agricultural land | place: USA... | reverse complement strand
CCTCGACAGCGTCTGGATCGATGTCATCGCGGCGCCATCGGACGGAACCAGCCGACGGTCCGCTTCTGCGCGACGAGTCGCTGCCGCGCGACCTCGCCAACCTGGTCGAGGGTGACGGACGCGATGCGGCTGCCGATCTGTTCGAGGTAACCGGCGCCCGCAATCGTCTCGAAATAGCCCAGCTGATGCGCGACGCTGGTGACGCTGTCGTTTTCGAACACGAGCCGCGCCTTGAGCTGCCGCTTGGCGCGCGCGAGCTCCTGCGGCGTCACGCCCTCAGTGCGAACCCGCTCGATTTCCTCGAGCGCGACGTCCTCGAGGGCGCGGAGCGCCACACCGTCCGCCGCCGTGAACGAAAGCGTGTAGAGAAAGGGATCCCTCGTCGGCAGAAGGGCTCCGGACACCATCGAAGCAAGCCCGCGACCTACCAGGGCCGTATATAAGCGCGACTTCCGCTGGGGAGGCGCACCTCGGAACGCACACCAGAGGCTCAGACCCTTGGCGCCCGTCAGCACGGCATCGAGACGAGGAGGGCGAAGAACTCCGGGTCACCGGCGGCGGGAGACGGATACGCGATTTTGACATAGCCCGTCGCCCCTTCACGTTCAACGAGGACCCGTCGCTCGGCGTCCTGCGGACGCTCCTCCGGCCGTTCATAGTGCTTCACCTCACAGCCCGGAATCGGTTCGAAATACGCTTCGACCTTCCTCAGCACGTCATCGGTGTCGACGTCCCCGACGACCACGAGGGTCGCGTTCTGCGGCACGTAATATCGCCGATAGTGGTCGTAGAGATGCGCGCGAGTCATCGACCGGAGGTCGTGAAGCCAGCCGATCGTCGGATGGCGGTATGGGTGCGTCTGAAGCGCGGTCGCGGTGAGCTCGATGTCGAGCACCTGATCCGGATCGTTTTCGCCGCCCTGCAGTTCCGAGATGACCACCGTCCGCTCCGCCTCGCACTCCGCGGCATCGAACAGCGACGCGGACATGCGCTGCGACTCTATGAAGAGCATCTGATCGAGCGCCGCGCTCGAGGCCGTCTCCAGGTATGTGGTCTGGTCCACCCAGGTGTAGCCGTTCCACATCCCGCCGAATTTCTCGACGATGCCCTTGATCCGATCACGGGGGATCTGCTCCGTCCCCTTGAAATTCATGTGCTCGACCCAATGCGAGATACCGGTCAGCCCTGGCGGTTCGTCGCCGGAACCCACGCGATACCAGCACCACACCGACGCGAGCGGCGCGGTGTGAAGCTCCTGGACGAGGACCGTGAGTCCGTTCGAGAGCACCTCGCGTCGAACGTTAGAGGTCACGGGAGCGGCGGCAGGGCTCATAGAACGATTATAGGTTTGCCCTTCCAAGACCTCCGGCTCAGCTTACAGCTCAGCGGTTCGAATCAGTCGAGGTGACGCGGTGGGGGGCGGAAGCAGTCGTCGGAAAACGCTGGAAAACCCGCCGAAACCTTTCGAAATTTATCTTTGGAACTAAAATGTTGGTTTCCCCATGTCGGACTGGAAAGACACACTGAACCTCCCCCGTACTGACTTCCCGATGAAGGCGAACCTTCAGACGGCCGAGCCCCAGGCGCTTGCCCGGTGGAAGGAGATGGGCCTCTACGAACGGACGCGCGAGGCGCGCGCCGGTCGTCCGAAGTTCGTGCTGCACGACGGACCTCCGTATGCCAACGGTCAGATCCATCTGGGGACGGCACTCAACAAAATCCTGAAGGATTTCGTCGTGAAGTCGCGGACGATGGCGGGCTTCGACTCGCCGTACGTGCCGGGGTACGACTGCCACGGTCTGCCGATCGAGCTGAAGGTGGACCGGGAGCTCGGCAAGAAAAAGCGCGACATGAGCGTGGCCGACTTCCGCCGTGCATGCCGCGCCTACGCCGACCGTTTCATCGGGGTGATGACGGAGGAATTCCAGCGTCTTGGCATCTTCGGCGACTGGGACCGTCCCTACCTCACGATGAACTTCAGGTATCAGGCGGCGATCGTTCGCGCGCTGGGGCGGTTCGTGGAGCAGGGGCTCGTCTACAAAGGGAAGAAGCCCGTTCACTGGTGCATCCACTGCCGAACGGCGCTGGCGGAAGCAGAAGTCGAGTACGAAGAGCACACGTCCCCGTCGATCTACGTCGAATTCGAGGTGACGCCGGAAGGGCGAGCGGAGCTCGCTTCGCGGATCCCCTCGCTCACGGGCAGAAACGTGTCGGTCCTGATCTGGACCACGACACCCTGGACGATCCCGTCGAACCTCGCGATCGCGTTCCACCCGGAATTCGACTACGCGGCGTACGAGGTGGATGGCCGCGCGGTGATCGTAGCGGAAGCGCTTGCCCCCGCCGTTTCAGAAGCGGTGGGTAAGCCATTCGGCCCGCCCGTTGCGCGGATGAAGGGGGCGGAGCTCGAGCACATCCGCTTTCAGCATCCCATCTACGCGCGGCCGTCCCTCGGAGTGCTTGGTGATTACGTCACGCTCGAAGCGGGAACCGGAGCCGTCCACACCGCGCCGGGGCACGGTGCCGACGACTTCAATACGGGTGTGCGCTACGGGCTCGAGATCTACGCGCCGGTCGGACCCGGCGGGCATTTCCTCGGAACGGTGGAACTGTTCGGCGGTCAGCGAGTGTTCGACGCCAACCCCAACATCGAGGCCGCGCTGAAGGAACGCGCGCGGCTGTGGCACCGCGCCGACTTCCAGCACTCGTACCCGCACTGCTGGCGCTGCCATAACCCGGTGATCTTCCTCGCCACATCGCAGTGGTTCATCCGCATGGACGGCGAACCGGTGATCCACGGGAAGACGCTTCGCCAGGCGGCCCTCGACACGATCGACGGCAACGTGACATGGGTGCCTGCCTGGGGACGCGATCGCATCTTCAACATGGTCAACAATCGACCGGACTGGTGCATCTCACGCCAGCGCGCCTGGGGTGTGCCAATCCCGGCGGTCGATTGCGCGAAGTGCGGTGAGGCGATCCTGACGCGGGAGCTGATAGATCGAACCGCATCCGTGTTCGACGAGTACGGCGCGGATGCGTGGTACGAACGTCCACTCGAGGAGTTCTTACCCGGCGGGCTGCGGTGCCCCTCGTGCGGCAGCGCTGACTTCGAGCGCGAGCGAGACATTCTCGACGTCTGGTTCGATTCCGGGTCGAGCCATGAAGCGGTGCTGCCCTTCCGCCCGGAGCTCACGTGGCCCGCGGAGATCTATCTAGAGGGGAGCGATCAGCATCGCGGGTGGTTCCAGAGCTCCCTGCTCGTCGGGCTCGGCACTCGCGGCCAGGCGCCGTTTCACCAGGTCCTCACGCACGGATTTCTGATCGACGTGGACGGCCGGAAGATGTCCAAGTCGATCGGCAACGTCATCGCGCCCGCCGAGGTGATAAAGGAAAGCGGCGCCGAAACGCTGCGGCTGTGGGTCGCGAGCAGTGACTTCCGCGAAGAGCTTCGCGTTGGCAAGCAGATCCTGCAGCGCGTCGTCGAGGCCTATCGGAAGATCCGCAATACGTGCCGGTACTTGCTCGCCAACCTGTACGACTTCGATCCCGCTCGCGACAGCCTCACGGCCGCCGACATGCAGGAGGTCGATCGCTACGCGCTCGCGCGGTACGCGGAGGTGGCACAGGGCGTTCTCGCCGCGTACGACGCCTACGATTTTCCGTCGATCTTTCAGAAGCTGAACCAGCTCACGACGGTGGACCTTTCCGCGTTCTACGCCGACGTCTCGAAGGACCGCCTCTATACGTTCGGCGCCGACTCGCGCGAGCGACGTTCGGCGCAAACCGCGATGTACATCATCGCCGACGGTCTCGCGCGGCTGCTCGCACCGATTCTGCCGGTGACGGCCGACGATCTGTGGCGCTATCTGCCAGGGCGGCGTGAGCCGTCCGTGCATCTCGCGGAGTTCCCGACAGCAGCGGAACTGCAGGCCTGGAGGAACGATGCGCTCATCGAGCGCTGGGAACGGCTCATCGACGTGCGCACCGTGGTCAACGCCGCACTGGAAGTGAAGCGGCAGGACAAGACGATCGGCACGTCGCTTGGCGCGAAGGTCATCGTCACGGCGGCTGGAGAACTCGGCCGCCTGCTGAACTCCGTCCGCGACGAACTGGCTATGCTTTTCATCGTCTCCGAGGTGGACCTCGTCGTCGTCGACGCCCCCGACCGGCCGATCGAGGTGCTGGTCGAAAAGGCACAGGGCGAGAAATGCCCGCGGTGCTGGCGCATCGTGCCTTCGGTGAAGACGGACACCGGCCTCTGTGACCGGTGCACGGGTGCACTGCAGCGGCAGGACAGGGTAGGGGCGCAAGGATGACCTCCGTACCGGACCCTCTGGATACAGGCGCGCCGCAGCCGCAGGAGACCGCGACCGTTGCGGCCGCGCCGGCCGCTCGCGAGCGCTTCGCGCGGCCCTTCGAATTTGCCGTCATGGCAGCCGTCGTCGTGGTGGACCAGCTGACCAAGGCGCTCGTGCGGTCCAACCTTCAGCTGGGCGAGAGCCGTACGATCATCCCGGGGCTTCTCGATCTCGCGCACGTGCAGAACACCGGTGCTGCGTTCGGGATGCTGAACGACGTCGATTTCCCCTACAAGCCGGTGGTGATCGTCGCGATCGCGGCGATTGCGCTGATCGCGATTGCCGCATACGGCGCGCAGCTCGGGTTCCATGATCGCATCGCCCGGCTCGGCCTGGCGATGATCCTCGGCGGCGCGTTCGGCAACCTGCTGGATCGCGCGATCGCGGGCCACGTGGTCGACTTCGTGGACGTTTACTGGCGCGACCTCCACTTCTGGGCATTCAACGTGGCTGACGCCGCGATCACATGCGGCGCGATCCTGGTCATCCTCGATACGATCGGCGTCGGACGGAAACATGCATCCCATCCTGTTTGAGATCGCCGGGTTTCCGGTCTACACCTACGGCGTCCTGCTGGCTGCCGCATATCTGCTCGGCCTGCAGTTCGCGCTCGTGCGCGCACGGGCGCGCGGTCTGGATGCGAACCGGGTCATGGACCTCGGCATCTGGATCATCATCAGCGCGCTCGCCGGCGCGAAGTTGCTGCTGCTGGCCGTGGACTTCGACACCTTCTCGCGTAATCCGCGCGAGCTGCTGACACTGCTGCGTTCGGGCGGGGTGTTCTACGGCGGACTCATTGCCGCCGTCGCGGTAGCGATGTGGTACATGCGGCGCCACAAGCTTCCGGTGTGGCCGGTGTCTGATGCCTTTGCCCCCGGCATCGCGCTCGGACACGTGATCGGCCGCATGGGATGCTTCTTTGCCGGCTGCTGCTTCGGGAAAGCAACGGACGTGGCCTGGGCCGTAACCTTCACGAGCGAATACGCCGCACAAAACGTCGGCACGCCGCTCAACATTCCGCTTCACCCGACGCAGATCTACGAAGCGGTAGCGGAGCTCATGATTCTCGCGATCCTGCTGCTGCTCGAGCGGCGAGGACGCGCGTTCCCGGGGCGGACGTTCTGGAGCTACATGCTCCTGTACGGCGTCACCCGGTTCGTCATCGAGTTCTATCGCGGAGACCCGCGCGGGATGGTCGGGGCCCTGTCGACGTCGCAGTTTGTTTCGGTTCTGCTGGTCCCGCTGAGCATCGCGATGCTGGTCGTCCTGTCGCGACGCTGGGCACCGGACCCGAAGATCGCGGCGAAGCGGGCCCGGGCGGCGTAACTCATGTCCCTTGACCCGCACGGACGCCGGCTGGTGGTGGACGCCGAGCAGGACGGCCTCCGCCTGGACAACTTCCTCACCGCCCTGCTGCCGGACCATTCGCGCTCACAGATCCAGCGGCTCATCAAGGACGGCCACGTTCGCGGGCCTGGCGCGCCGCGCGCGTCCTCGGCCGTCCATACCGGGCAGGTGTACGAGGTGGAAATCCCCGAGCCGGCACCGGCGTCACCGGAACCCGAGGAGCTACCCCTTCGCATCATCTTCCAGGACCCCGACGTCGTCGTTCTCGACAAGCCGGCGGGGATGGTCGTTCACCCGGCTGCGGGGCACACGGGTGGCACGCTGGTGAACGCGCTCCTGCACCACGTCAGGGACCTGAGCGGAATCGGCGGGGAGTTGCGTCCGGGCATCGTGCACCGCCTGGACCGCGGAACATCAGGAGTGATGGTCGTCGCCAAGCACGATCGCGCGCACCAGGAGCTGTCGCGGCAGTTCAGTGATCGCGAGGTCGAGAAGGAGTACATCGCGCTGGTGTGGGGCGTCGTACAGGCCGGGCGGCGAATCGACGCGCCGATCGGCCGCGATCCCGAGGACCGGCAGAAGATGTCGACGCGCGCGCGACGCGCGCGGAGCGCGGTGACGCGAGTCACCTATTCGCACCACCTCAAGGGCGTGTCGCTGCTCAACGTCGCGATCGCCACAGGACGCACGCACCAGATCCGCGTGCACCTGAGCGCGATCGGCCATCCAATCGCGGGCGACGCCAAGTACGGCGGCGTTCACCGCCGCGTGGCGGCCAACCTTCGCGCCATCATGCGCCTGGAACGTCCGTTCCTGCACGCCGCGCGGCTGGCGTTCACGCATCCTGGAGATGGACGCCGCGTGGAGTTCGAGTCGCCGCTGCCGCCGGACCTGCAGTCGGTGCTCGATGAGATTCGTGAAGGTGAGACCGACGACGCGTGAAATGGAAGATGGTAAATGGTAGATGGAACAGTGACGTGAGCGACAACATCGAAGTCATCAGCCGTGAGCGCGTTTACGAAGGCAGGGTGTTCAGTGTGGACCGCGAGCAGGTGAAGCTGCCGCATGGTCCAACGGTCACTCTCGATCTCGTCCGCCACTCCCAATCAGCCGTGATCCTCCCCGTGCCCGAACCAGGACACGTGATTCTCATCCGCCAGTACCGGCACGCTGTCAAGCGGTGGCTGTGGGAAGTGCCGGCCGGCAGCGTGGACCCCGGCGAGTCGGCCGAAGCGGCCGCAAAGCGCGAGTGCCACGAAGAAATCGGACAGGTGCCCGACACCGTAGTCCGACTCGGCGCTCTCTACCCGACACCGGGCTATTGCGACGAGGAGATGGTCTTCTTTCGCGTTTCGGGGCTCAGCGAACCCACCGCAGCCGCGGCGGTCGACGAGGACGAGGACATCGAGGCGAAGACGTTCACGCTGCGCGAAGCCCGCGACATGATCCGCCGCGGCGAGATCGTGGACATGAAAACCGTGGTAGCGCTGTCGATGATCTAACGCCGCATCTTCCGCGGCGTTCTACCATCTGCCATTTTCCATCTACCATTTCAGCGTCAGTTCACCGTCGCCCGGACTGTCTCTACGGCGGGCAGCGTGGGCGTGTGCGTCTGCGCAGACGAGGGGAGCAACGCCAGTGCGACGACCTCTTCGATCTCGGTCACGTAGTGGATCGTCAGCTCCTGTCGCAGCGCGTCTGTGAGATCTTCCTTGATGTTCTTCTCGTTCTGACGCGGCAGGATCACTTCCGTGATGCCGTGGCGGCGGGCCGCCAGGACCTTCTCCTTGATGCCGCCAACGGGCAGCACGCGTCCCGAGAGGGTGATCTCTCCCGTCATCGCGATGTCGCCGCGAACCGACCGGCCGGTCAGCTCCGACGCGAGCGCCGTGACCATCGTGACTCCGGCGGACGGACCGTCCTTCGGGATCGCACCCGAAGGCACGTGCAGATGGATCTCCGCATCCTTGTAGAAGGACGGATCCACGCCGTAATGGGTGGCATTCGTACGGAACCACGAGAGAGCCGTACGCGCTGATTCCTTCATCACGTCACCAAGATGGCCGGTCAACGTGAGCGTGCCGCCCCCCTGCATCCGTGACGCTTCGACGAACAACACGTCGCCGCCAGCGGGCGTCCAGGCGAGCCCTACGGCGACACCCGGATCCTTGGTGCGGTTCTCGATCTCCTCGTCGAGGAACACCGGCGCGCCGAGCATCTCCGCCACCGTGTCGGTCGTGATCACGACCTTGCTCTCGTCGCCCTCGGCGCGGCGACGAGCGACCTTGCGGCACAGGGCGCCGATCTCGCGCTCCAGGTTGCGCACGCCGGCTTCACGCGTGTAATTGCGGATGACCGAACGGACGGCGCCCCCGGTGAACTCCACCTGCTCGGGTGACAGGCCGTGGTTCCGCACCTGCTTCTGGATCAAGTGCTCGCAGGCAATCGCGAGCTTCTCTTCTTCGGTGTAGCCGGCGAGCTCGAGCACCTCCATGCGGTCGCGCAGCGCGGGTGGAATAGGATCCAGCACGTTGGCAGTGGTCAGGAACAGCACCTCCGAGAGATCGAACGGCACGTCGAGGTAGTGATCGCGGAACGTGTTGTTCTGCTCCGGATCGAGCACCTCGAGCAGCGCCGACGCGGGATCACCTCGGAAGTCGGATCCCAGCTTGTCGATCTCGTCGAGGATGAATACGGGGTTCTTGGACTCCGCTCGGCGCAAGCCCTGAATGACCTGCCCCGGCAGCGCACCGATGTATGTACGGCGGTGTCCGCGAATCTCCGCCTCATCTCGCATGCCGCCAAGCGACACACGAACGAATTTGCGGCCGAGCGAGTTCGCGATGGAACGCGCGAGCGACGTCTTTCCCACGCCCGGCGGGCCGAGGAAGCACAGGATCGGTCCTTTCACATCGGGATTCAGCTTGCGAACCGCAAGATATTCGAGCACACGGTCCTTGACTTTCTCGAGGCCGGAATGGTCCGCGTCGAGGACCTCTTTCGTCCGTTTCAGATCGATCGAATCTTCCGTCCTCCGCGACCAGGGCAGGGCGACGATCCAGTCCAGGTACGTGCGCGAGACGGTGTACTCGGCGGCGGCAACCGGCATTTTCGACAGGCGATCGAGCTCGCGAAGCGCCTCCTTCTTGACCGGGTCCGGCATCCCCGCGCTTTCGAGCTTCGCGCGGAGCTCCTCGATCTCTTTCGCCTGCTCGTCGCCCTCGCCAAGCTCCTTCTGGATCGCCTTGAGCTGCTCGCGCAGGAAGTACTCACGCTGGTTCTTGCCGACCTCCGACTGCACCTGCGACTGAATCTTCGACCCTAGCTCGAGGACCTCGAGCTCCTTGATCAAGATCCTGTTCAGCGAATCCATCCGCGCCCGGATGTCGAGCGTGTCGAGGATCTCCTGCTTCACCGGCGTCCCGATCGTCGTCAGGCTCGAGGCGATGAAATCGGCGAGCTTGCCGGAATCGACGATGTTCGCGGCGAGCGCCTGAAGATCATCCGAAAGGAGCGGCGACAGCGAGACGACCTGCTGGAAGTTGCTCTTGATGTTGCGCTGCAGCGCATCGATTTCGAGACGGTCCTCGTCGCGAAGAACGTCGTCGGCCGAGCTGACCGCCGCCGTGAGATACGGCCGTGTCTGCGTAACGCGGTCGAGGCGCACGCGCGCGAGCCCCTGGACGATGAGCCTGAGGCTGCCGTCCGGAAGCTTGAACATCTTGTGGATGTGCGTTGCCGTACCAATTGGGTAGAGATCTTCCTGCAGCGGCTCCTCGGTTGCCGCTTCACGCTGGGTGAAGACACCGATCATCCGCGCGGTCGAGGTCGCCTCGTCAATCAGCCGCACGGACGCTTCGCGCGCGACGGCGAGGGGCATGAACGAGTTCGGAAAGAGCACCGTGTCGCGGAGCGGCAGCAGTGGCAGCTCCGCCGGGATCTCTACTGGTTTGTCGACCTCCTGCTGTTCGAACTCAGGGGCTTCGTCGGTCATACGTGCGTGTTCTACTCGAAAACGGAAAATGGTTCAAAAACAAAAGGGCGAAGAGGCACCGCCTGCTTCGCCCTTGGCCTCACACTGAAATACGTGCGCGCCTACATGAACATTGCACCCTTCAGTAATGCCAGGCTCACCTCAGCCCTGAACGTCGAGGAAGAGCGACGACGCGCCCCGCCGCTGCGTCAGCATGCGCTCACGCTGCTGCGCGGACTCGCGCGCCTCTTCGCAGTCCTTGCAGCGCACCGCGAAGGGCAGCGCACGCAGACGGCGTTCCGAGATCTCCTCACCGCACTCGAAGCAGTAGCCGAAGGTGCCGTCTTCGAGGCGATGCAGCGCTTCCTCGATCTTGTTGAGGGTCTCCGACTTCATCTGGATCAGCGCGAACTCGATATCGTCCTGGATATCCGCCTCGGAGCTTTCCACCGCATCGAGCACGCCCTGGTTCGGGTTGTTCGCACCTTCACTGCGTACGTCGCGGATCTTCTCCTGCACCTGTTCCATGATCTCGCGGCGTCGCTCTTCGAGGATCCGCTTCAGTTCCGAGTACCGGTCCCGGTTCATCTGACCTCCGGGCTTTTTATGAACGCGCATATGAATCCTTCCTTTCCCTACCACCGGCTAAATATTGCAGGCCGTTATGCAAGGCTTCTGCCAGCTATAAAATCCACTGAGTCTACAACGGTTGAGCCCTTCTGACAAATGAAATTGACGGATTCTGCATCGAACAGGCCGCCCGAACCGTGGAAAAACTGCTTTGCTCGGTTCGTGTCGTTAAGACGCGCATACCCCTCTCGACGGTTCGGCCTGTCCTCTGGTTGGATCGCTGTGTCATGTGGTCGGAGGACCTACGGGGTTCTGCGGCGCGGAAGCCAAGCACAGCAGACCGTTGGCACGCCGGGCCGCGTGCTATAATCCGGAGTTTGCACCGGCTGCCACGGCAGCTCTAAACACCTACTCCACGCATACTTACAGGTCAGTCATGGCGAAACGCTGCGAACTCTGCGGAAAAGGGCCGGTCGTCGGCCGCAACATCAGCCACGCGCACAACGTCACACCGCGT
>Ga0247829_10001478_pt1 | contig 10768 bp, 10 predicted proteins | sample 12C_Control_Day4_FD_207765 | JGI IMG/M metagenome (GOLD analysis project Ga0247829, IMG submission 207765) | Soil microbial communities from agricultural site in Penn Yan, New York, United States - 12C_Control_Day4 | ecosystem: Environmental > Terrestrial > Soil > Agricultural land | place... | reverse complement strand
GTGAACAGCGGGTCGATCTGCTCGAAGGTGACCAGGAAGGCGCGGTCGGGCAGGAACCGGGCCGCGAACAGGCGCTCGCCGGGTGCGATGCCGCCGAGGTGGCCGACCTCGCGCAGCCGGCCGGCGCGGCGGGCGAGCACCCAGACGTGGGTGGTCGGCGCGGGCTGGGCCTGCTGGTCGTCGGGGTCGAGCCACCACCGCCGCCACAGATCGGTGGTCGTGGCCAGCCGCAGGTAGCCGTTCTGCTCGTCGATCGCGAACTGATCGGTGAGGTGGCCCTCGACGCGGCCCGAGGCCAGGTAGGTGGTCCGCCCCGGGGTCGCGATGTCGAACATGTGGACGTTGAGGAGATCGGGGTCGTGCTCCCAGCGGTAGAACCACCACCAGTCGTGGGCGGCCTCGGTGAGCACCAGGGTGTCGGTCGACGCGTACAGGGTCGAGTAGTTGGTGATGACGTGGTCCGACTCGATGCGCAGGTCGTCCGAGCGCAGGTCGACCGACAGGATCGAGGTCACGCCGTGGGCGCTGCTGTCGGTCGGCCGGTACCACGACCGGCACGACGTACCGACCAGGCGGCGGGTGGCGATCGCGCCGTCCGGCGTGCGGACGTAGATGTTGGGCAGGAGGTCGTCGAGGGACATGGCCTCGATGCGGGCGCGGGCGAGCTGCTTGGCGCGCTCCTTGTCGTCGTCGGACTCGTACCAGAACCACCACCAGCTCCACGGGGTGTTGATCCAGCTGTAGGCGCCGATGCGGACCGAGCCGTCGACCTCGCGCCCGGTCTGGTAATAGCCCTCGAGGTAGAGCTCGCGCAGCAGGCGCGGCTGGCTGCGATCGGCGACGTCGAGGATGGTCAGCTTGGTGAGGAGGTCGCTGCGCCAGTACCAGCCGAGGTCGGTGTCGGTGCGGCCGACCAGCGCCCGCAGCGGGTGGCCCGCGGGGAGCTGGCTGGGGTTGACGATCGAGAACACCGCGACGCGGTCGCCGTCGAGCAGGAGCTCGCGCGGGTGACCCTCGAGCGGGGTCGCGCTGACGGCCGTCAGCTGGCCGAACTCGGGCACCCCGAAGATGTGGAGGCGGTTCCCGTTGATCGTGTAGACGTGGTAGCCGTCGGTCTTGACGAAGTCGGCCTCGTCGACGCCGCCCTCCTGGTTGTTGGTCCCCGAGTAGTCGACGCCCTCCTGGCGGCCGTCGCCCGGGCTCGCCGGCGGCGCCGGATCGCCGGCGGCGTCCTCGGGCCCACCGCCGAACCGCGGGTCGCCGATGCGATCGAGGTTGGCGACGACCTCGTCGATCATGACCTGCTTGAGGTCACGCTCGAGCGCGCTGCAGGTCTGGTACTGGACCAGCTCGGTCGTGCGGTGGACGACGTGGGTCCCGTCGTCGTCGGCGCAGGCGGCCAGGCCGGCCCCCGCGCCCACCACGAGCGCGAGCAGGCGAAGCGAAGGGATCCTCATGGCTCGGAGGCCAAGCAAGAGCCCGGCCAGGACCGACCGCTGGCGCGACGCGGACTTGGCCGCTCCGGGCTCGGACGTCCGCGGTCCGGCGGCGAGCGCGGCCACGGATTTCTGAGTATCTTGGGCGGCCATGGCCCGGCTCGCGCTGCAAGCGGTGACCCCGGCGGCGCTCGCCGCCGCCGTCCCGGCCATCACGCTGGCCGAGGCGCGCAAGATCGTGGCGATGGTCCACCGCGGCGAGCCGGTGGCGGCGTCGTCGGCGGTGCGGCGGGCGGCGGCCGACGCGGTGCGTGCCACGGGCGACGTGCCCACGCTGACCGTGCGCGAGCGCGCGGCCAGCGCGATCGATCCGTTCGTCAAGCTGGTGCTGGCGCTGCCGGACGGCGAGCTGATCGAGACCGTGCGCATCCCGCTCGAGAAGCCGGGCCGGTTCACGGTGTGTGTCAGCTCGCAGGTCGGGTGCGCGCTGGCGTGTGCGTTCTGCGCCACCGGCCGGCTCGGGCTGCGCCGCAACCTCGAGCCGTGGGAGATCGTCGAGCAGGTGCGCGCGGTGCGCGCCACCCTCGGCCCCGGCGAGCGGGTCCACGGCATCGTCTTCCAGGGCATGGGCGAGCCGATGGCCAACCTCGACCGGGTGCTGGCGGCGATCGAGATCCTCACCGAGCCGTGCGCCCAGGGCGTCGACGCGCGGGCGATCACGGTGTGCACGTCGGGGCACCCGGCCGGCATCCGCCGGCTGGCCCGCGAGGCCAAGAACGTCCGCCTCGGCCTGTCGATCGCCAGCGTGCGGCCGGCGGTGCGCCGCTCGCTGATGCCGGTCGATCGCGCCCACCCGCTCGACGAGGTGCTGGCGGCGGCAGCCGAGCACGCTCGCGCCACCGGCTACGCGTCGATGTGGGCGGTGACGCTCCTGGCCGGGGTCAACGACTCGATCGACGACGCCCGGGCGCTGGCGGCGCGGGTCCACGCCTTCGTCGCCGAGACCGGCGTGCGGCCGCGGCTGTCGATCATCCCGTACAACCCGATCGGCCCCGGCGATCCGTTCGCGCGCGCGTCGGACGAGGCGATGGCGGCGTTCCGCGCCACCCTGGCCGACGCCGGGCTGGCCAGCCACCGGCGCTACTCGGGCGGCGGCGATATCGGCGCGGCGTGTGGGCAGCTGGCGTCGGCGTCGGGCTAGCGCGCGTTCCGCCGGCGGCGCAGGCGGGCCGCGATGCGCAAGCCGAGCGCGGCGAGCGCCGCCGCCGCGACCGGGGCGTAGGCCGGCGCGTCGGGCACGCGCCTGGCGTAGTTGAACGTGAAGATCGCCCACAGCACGTAGGCGCCGGTGGTGTGCAGCAGCTTCCATCGTCGGCGGCCGAGGGCACGGGCGGGCCCGTCGAACGACGTGATCGTCATCGCGGCGATGAACGCGTACGCGACCACGCCGAACGGGACCCCCGACAGATCCAACGCGGCCGCGGTGCGCGAGAGCGCGCCGACCAACCCGAGGTGGACGACGTGAGACACCGCGAACGACACGCCGAGGTAGCGCCGGTTGGCCAGCAGCCAGCGCCCGAGCGCACCGCGCCACAGGGCGTTGATCGCCGACGCCGAGAACGCGAGGAGGAACAGCGACACCGAGGTCCGCGCGGTGAAGCGGATGCCGGCGCGAAGTCCGGGCTCGCCTGGGTCGGCGACCACCAGCACGCCGACGACCGCGCCGACGCAGAGGGCGGTCCATGCGACGAGGGCCCAGCCGCGAAGCATCGCCGCGCATCCTATCCGATGTGCGTTTCGCGGTCGGGAGCGGGTTGGTGCTCCGGAAATGTGGCGACAGGGTCACACATGAGTGACATTCTCAAGACCTTGCCGCGCGCTGCCGACAACTCGGGAGGGCCCTCCATCTGGTGGTGGGCGTTCGGCTATTTCGCTTGCTACGTGCCCTACACGGCGCTGACCAAGATGCTGTCGCAGCCGCTGGTCGCGGTCGGTGGCGAGGGCGGGGTCAACGGGCTCGAGCTGCTGCCGCCGACCGCGATCGCGTCGACGATCACCTCCTATGCCTTCCTGTTCGGGTCCGGGCTGTGGCGGCACGCGGTCAAGCGGCCGATCGCCGGGCTGCCGATCCCGACCCCGAGCCGGCTGACCTTCCTGTCGGGCCTGTGCGCGGCCGGCATCATCTCCACCACCACGCTCGCGTACACCTTCGGCGCCAGCGCGGTGCTGCTCGCGCTGCTCATGCGCGGCGGCGTGCTGATCATCGCGCCGCTCGTCGATGCCGTGACCCGCCGCACCGTCCGCTGGTTCTCGTGGGCGGCGCTGGCGCTGTCGCTCATCGCGCTGGCGATCAGCGTCAAGTCGGGCGACACCCGCATGACCGTGCTGGCGACGGTCGACGTCGCGTGTTACCTCGGCTTCTACTTCATCCGGCTGTCGCTCATGAGCCGCAAGGCCAAGAGCAAGGACCTGGCCACCAACCGGCGCTACTTCGTCGAGGAGATGCTGGTGTCGACCCCGGCGCTGGTGGCGATCCTGGCGATCGGCGCGGTGGTCGCCGGCGGCCGCACCGGCGCGCTCCTCGAGGCCGGGTTCACCACGTTCTTCGACCGCCCGGTGGTCGGCTACGCGATCGCCATCGGCGTGCTGTCGCAGGGCACCGGCATCTTCGGCGGCCTGATCTTCCTCGATCAGCGCGAGAACACCTTCACCGTCCCGGTCAACCGCGCCTCGAGCGTGCTGGCCGTGCTGGCCGCGTCGATCTATCTGTCGACGGCGTTCGCGGTGTACCCGCCGGTGCCCGGCCGCGAGCTGGCCTCGGCCGGCCTGATCCTGGTGTCGATCGCGTTCCTCACCCTCGGGCCGATCCTCGATCGCCGGCGCGCGGGCCGCTGAGGCCGGCGGCGAGCGCTGGTACCATCGGGCCATGCGCATGCTCTTGATCGCGTCGGTCGCGATCCTCGGATGTGGTGGCAAGAAGGATGACGGCGGGGCGTCGTCGTCGGGCAAGATCTCGGGGGCGCCGGTCGAGCCGGCACCGCCGGCTCCGCCCGTCGACAAGCCGGCCGACAAGCCGCCGGCCGACAAGCCGCCGGCCGACAAGCCGACCACCGACACCACCCACGGCACCTGCCGCGTCGTCGCCACCGGCGCGGTCGCGTTCGAGCAGACCTCGGCGCACACCGGGGGCTCGGTGCTCAACGTCATGCAGTGGCACGCGCCCGAGATGCGCGCGCAGATGGGCTACGCCGACGAGGGCATGATCCTCAACTGCCTCGGCGACCACGTCCGCCTCAACGTCGTCACCGCCAAGGGCGCGTCGTTCCCGATGAAGCCGGCCGCCTACGAGGTCGGCGGCAAGGACGCCGTCGTGAGGATCATGGGCCAGATCGAGCACCCCGACGGCGACCTCAGCGTCATGAAGTCGAAGGGCAACCTCGAGATCACCGCGTTCGACGACCAGCACATCGCCGGCAAGGGCACGCTCACGGTCGAGACGCTGCCCAAGAAGGGCGACGTCGAGCTGGCGGTGACGTTCGACCTGCAGTGCTACGGCCTGAGCGGCTGCAAGTAGCCGTTGCACGCCAGGCCGCGCGTGCCGTCACGGCGCCGCGCGGTCATGCCGTCACGCCTTCGCGCTCGGCCGGCCGGCGACCTCGGCGTGCCACCGCTTGACGTTGGGCGTGGCGTCGCCGAGCCGGATGTTCGACACCTTGCCGAAATCGAGGGCGCACAGCGCGGTGATGTCGGCGATCGAGAACGCGTCGCCGGCCAGGAAGCGGCGATCGGCCAGCTCGCGATCGAGCCAGGTCAGGCGGTCGGCGAGCAGCTCGCGCATGATGTCGGCGAAGTCGGGCGCCTGGCGGATGCGGCCCTGCCAGAACGCGTGGCTGTTGCGGAACACCTGCGCCACCGGGATCAGCAGCTCGAGCTCGGCGTGCCGGTTCCACTCCTCGACCTTGGCCCGCGACCACGCGTCGGTGCCGAACAGCTGCGGCTCGGGGTGGAGCTCGTCGATGTAGCGGCAGATCGCCACCGACTCGGTCAGGTGGCGGCCGTCGTCGAGCTCGAGGACCGGGACCAGGCCGAGCGGGTGGCGCGCCAGGTGCTCGGGGGTCTGGTGGGCGCGGGCGTTGATGCTGACCTCGACCAGCTCGACGGCGCTGGTCAGGCCTTTCTCGGCCAGGAACATGCGGACGCGGCGCGGGTTGGGCGCGCGCGAGTCGTGGTACAGGCGCATGGGCGCACTCTATCACCGCGGTTCAGCTCACGGTCTCGGCGCTGTAGCGGCGGTTCCCCTGATCCAGGAGTGAGCTACGGTGCAGCGTGCGGCGGCAGCTCGATCTGTTCTCGGCGCCCGCGCCCGGGTTCGACGCCGGGTACCGGGCGGTCGCGCGCCTCGAGCTCGGCGACGGCGCCTGGGTCGATCACGTCCGCGGCTGGGTCACCGGCCACGACGCCCTGTTCGAGCAGCTCGAGCACGGCCTGACCTGGCGGCAGGAGACCATGCACATGTATGACCGCGTCGTGGTCGTGCCGCGGCTGCTCGCTGCGGTGCCGCCGACCGGCGCCGGCCAGCCGCTGATCGAGGCGATGCGGACCAGCCTGTCCGAGCGCTACGGCGAGGCGTTCGTGCGCACCTCGGCCGCGCTGTACCGCGACGGTCGCGACAGCGTCGCGTTCCACGGCGACACCACCGCGCGCGACCTGGACCAGGCGCTGGTCGCCACCGTGTCGCTGGGCGCGCCGCGGCGGTTCGTGCTGCGCCCCGCCGGCGGCGGCGACTCGGTCGCGCTGGCGCTCGGCGGCGGCGATCTGGTGGTGATGGGCGGCACCTGCCAGCGGACCTGGCGGCACGGCGTACCCAAGGTCGCGGCCGCCGGCCCGCGCATCGCGTTGATGTTCCGCCCGGCGTGGGGCGCGGTCTACGACGACTGACGCCTCACGTTCGCTGTGGCCGGCGTCACGGCGCGTGGCGCCGCCGCCGGCATAGCGTGCCGGCGATGGACCTCCGTCTGTGTTCCGCGGTGGCCGTGCTGCTGGCCGCCTGCTCGTCGGCCGCGCCCGAGCGCGTCGAGCGCCACCGCTGCGTCGTGTTCGAGGGCGTGTCGCGGACGATCCCGCCCGGCGGCGTCGCGGTCACGCTCGACCTGCCGGCGTCGTGGCGACCGACCGAGTACGCCGACGGCTCGTGCACCTTCCGCCACGCGACCGAGCGGGGGATGGTGAGCGTGAACCTCGACTTCTGCATCGAGGTCCGGCCGTGCGACGAAGGGTTGCCCCCTGCCGGCGCGCGGCTCACCCGGGATCTCCGGCTCGGCGACCAGGTCATGCGGACGACCGAGACCCGGCGCGCCGATCCACGCAGCCACCGGGTGGTGACGTGCTCCGCGACGGTCCAGGCCACCAGCATCACCGCCGACCTCGACCGGCAGCGCGAGCGCCTGGCGGCGTGGTGCGATCGGCTGGCGTTCGCGCCCTGAGCGCCCGCGGGAATGCCGGTCCGGTCACGGCTGGTTCCCCGCCACGCAACGAGGGTATTGACGGCCTAACTACAGGCGTAGTAGCACTACGAGCACGGTAGGAACCGATGTCCCGCGCGCCCGAGCTGACCCCCGCCGAGTTCAACGTCATGAAGGTCCTGTGGCAGCTCGGCAAGGCCACGGTGGCCGAGGTGCGCGCCGAGCTCAACCGCCGCGGCGCCGAGCTGGCGTACACGACGGTGATGACGCTGCTCGGACGCCTGGCCGGCAAGGGCGCCGTCGACGTCGACCGCGACCGCGAGCCGTTCGTCTACCAGCCGGCGTTCCAGCGCGAGTCGGTCCTCAAGGAGCGGCTGCGCGCGTTCCTCCACGAGGTGTTCGACGGCGAGGCCGACGCCATGGTGCTCGGCCTGGTCGAGGACGAGTCGCTGTCGCTCGACGAGCTGCGCGCGATCGAGCGCCGCATCGACGAGCGCAGCCAGGCCGCCGAGGCGCGCCCGCGCCGCAAGGGGCGGTCGTGACCGCGCTCGGCGCCGGCGCCGACGGCGTGCTCGGCCTGCTCGGGGCCGCGCTCCTGCACGGCACCCTGCTGGCGGCGGTGGCGCTGGTCGCCGCCGCCACCGTGCTGCGCCGCGCCCGTCCCGGCGTGATCGCGGCGCTGTGGACCGTGGTCCTGCTCAAGTTCCTGGTCCCGATCGGCCCCGGCGCGCGCTGGTCGCTCGCCTCGCTGGTCGACGGGCTGCGCGCCCGCGCCGAGCCGGTCGAGCCGATCGTCGTGACCGCGCCGGCCGCGGCGGCGGCGCCCGCGCGTCCGGCCGCACCGCCGACGCCGTGGGGCGCCGTGGTCGTCACCGGCCTGTGGTTGGCCGGGGCGGCCGTGGTCGCAGCGCGCCAGGTCCGCGCCGCCGCTCGCGCCCGCGCCCAGGCCCGCCGGGCCGCGCCGGCGCCGGCGTGGCTCGCCGCCGAGGTCGCCGCGCTGGCCGACAAGGTCGGCGTCGGCGCCGGCGTGGATGTCCGGATCTCGGACGTCGACACCGCGCCGTACCTGGTCGGGCTGCGCGCCCCGATCGTCGTGGTGCCGGCCGCGGCCCTGGCCGCCGAGCACGCCGACGCCCGCGCCGCCGCGCTGGTCCACGAGCTGGCCCACGTCCGCCGCGGCGACGCCGCCCTGCGCGTGGTCCAGGCGGTCGCCGCGACCGCGTTCTTCTTCTTCCCGGTGGTGCGCTGGGTCAACCGCCGCCTCGACCTCGCCCGCGAGCAGGCGTGCGATGCCTACGCGATCGCCCTCGGCCCGCTCGGCCCGACCGCGTACGCCCGCATGCTGGTCGAGGCGGCGCGGGCCCGGCTCGAGGCCCCGGCTGCCGGTCTGGCCCTGGCCCGCCGCGGCCAGCTCCGCCGCCGCGTCGACGCCCTCGTCGATCGGCCGGCCCGGGCCGGCCTCGGTCGCGCCGGCGCCCTGGTGGTCGGCGCGTGGGCGCTGATCGGCCTCACCGGGGCGGCGTCGTCGGCGTCGCCCCACGCGCCGGAGCGGCCGGTGTGTCGGTTCACGCCCGAGGTCGCGTCGTCGATCATGGCCGCCTTCCCCGAGGCCGATCTCGACGGCGACGGCGCGCTGTCGCGCGACGAGGTGTGCGACTTCCAGCTCGAGCTGCGCCGCCGTCACGGTGACGAGGCGCTGGCCTCGCTGCCCGACGACCTCGGCCGCGAGCTGAGCGCGGACGGCGCGCTGGCGTCCGCCCTTGCGTCCGAGGACCTCTGCTGCAATTGTCTCGACCCCGCCGCCGGCGGGGCCACGTCTCGTCTCTCCGCCGGTGCTCCGGCGACGGAATCGACTGCCATTCCTACCTGCGTTCGAGGAGTCTCTCCATGATGAAGCGTTACGTTCTCGCCGCCGCCCTCGGCGCCGCTGTGGCCCTCGCCGGCTGCAACCAGGACAACCGCGAGATCACCAAGAAGCTCGACGAGATCTCGAGGAAGCTCGATAACATCCAGGCGCGGCCCGGCGGCGCCGCGCCCCAGCAGCGCGCGGCCCGTCCCGGCCCGGATCCGACCAAGACCTACGCGGTCCCGGTCGATGACATCCCGGCGGTCGGTCGGCCCGACGCGCTGGTGACCATCGTCAAGGCGTACGAGTACGCGTGCCCGTTCTGCGAGAAGGTCCGCCCGACCCTCGATCAGATCACCAAGGACTACGGCGACAACGTCCGCATCGTGTACGCCCCGTTCGTGGTCCACCCGCAGACCGCGACCGTCCCGGCCCAGGCCACCTGCGCGGCCTACCGTCAGGGCAAGTTCAAGGAGATGGACGAGCTGCTGTGGGAGAAGGTCTTCAAGACCCGGCAGTTCGACGAGGCCCACATCGTCGGGCTGGCCAAGGAGGCCGGCCTGGACGCGGCCAAGTTCCAGACCGACCTCAAGGGCGACTGCGGCCCGTGGGTCCAGAAGCACATGGGCATGCTGTCGCAGCTCGGCGTCGGCGCGACCCCGGGCTTCTTCATCAACGGCCGGTTCCTGTCGGGCGCGCAGCCGCTGCCCGCGTTCAAGACGGTCATCGACGAGGAGCTCAAGAAGGCCCAGGAGCGCGTCGCGCAGGGCACCCCGCGCGAGAGCTACTACAAGACCTGGGTGGTCGAGAAGGGCCTGAAGAAGCTCGAGCCCGCCAAGTGAGCTGACCGAGCTCGCCTGTCCTGCGCGCGGCCCCGGCTCGGGGCCGCACGCCGTTTCGGTCGCCATCCATGCGGCGCTGCGCGCCGCAATTGGGGATAGCTTTCCGTGCTATAGGCGGTGGCCATGTCGTCCTCCTCGCGGCCGGTCCGCGTCCGCATCGCGCCGTCGCCGACCGGCGACCCGCACGTCGGCACGGCGTACATCGCGCTGTTCAACTACGCCTTCGCCCGCAGCCAGGGCGGCACGTTCGTGCTCCGCATCGAGGACACCGATCAGAGCCGCGCCCGCAGCGACAGCGAGGCGATGATCTACGACGCGCTCCGCTGGGTCGGGCTGTCGTGGGACGAGGGGCCCGACGTCGGCGGCCCCTACGGACCGTACCGGCAGAGCGAGCGCAAGGACCTCTACCAGCGCCACACCGCCGACCTGATCGCCCGCGGCAAGGCCTACCGCTGCTTCTGCACCGCCGAGCGGCTGGCCCAGGTCCGCGCCGACCAGGTCGCCCAGAAGAAGAGCTTCATCGGCTACGACCGCCACTGCCGGGCGCTCGACCGCACCGAGGCCGAGCGCCGCGCCGCCGCCGGCGAGGCCCACACCGTCCGCCTGGCCACGCCGCTCGAGGGCGAGGTCGTGGTCCACGACCGCCTGCGCGGCGACGTCCGCATCGGCGTCGATCAGCTCGACGACCAGGTCCTGCTCAAGTCGGACGGCATGCCGACCTACCACCTGGCCAACGTGGTCGACGACCACCTCATGGAGATCACCCACGTGATCCGCGCCGAGGAGTGGATCTCGTCGACGCCCAAGCACGTGCTGCTGTACCAGGCGTTCGGCTGGGACGAGCCGGCGTGGCACCACATGCCGCTCCTGCGCAATGCCGACAAGTCGAAGATCTCGAAGCGCAAGAACCCGGTGTCGATCAACTACTACCGGGACGCCGGCATCCTGCCGCAGGCGCTGCTCAACTTCCTGGCCTTGATGGGCTGGTCGTTCGGCGACGACCGCGAGAAGTTCACCCTCGACGAGATGATCGCCGCGTTCTCGTGGGACAAGGTCTCGCTGGGCGGGCCGGTGTTCAACCTCGACAAGCTGACCTGGCTCAACGAGAAGTACATCCACGACCTGTCGCCCGAGCAGCTCGCCGACGCGCTGCTGGCCTGGCGGTTCCGCCGCGATCACCTG
>Ga0247829_10001477_pt1 | contig 10769 bp, 11 predicted proteins | sample 12C_Control_Day4_FD_207765 | JGI IMG/M metagenome (GOLD analysis project Ga0247829, IMG submission 207765) | Soil microbial communities from agricultural site in Penn Yan, New York, United States - 12C_Control_Day4 | ecosystem: Environmental > Terrestrial > Soil > Agricultural land | place... | reverse complement strand
CAGAGCGAGGAGTACAACGCCTGTCGCGACCAGGATCGAGGTCCGCGAAGGGCGTGACCACCGCCGGCCGCCGTCGCCGGCCGGCTGGTGGCAGCGTTGCAGGACCCCGGCGACGGAGACCACGATCGCCGCGAGGAGCACGAGTGGCTCGGCCCACCCGAAGATCGCACCCCAGGGGGAGGCGAGCAGGGCCAGCGAACCGACCGCGGCGCCGGCGCCGAAGATCGCGCCGACGCCGCGGCGGATCGACAGCAGCAGTACGGCGAGCGCGACCGTGATCCCGCCGCTGAGGGCGCCGTACGCGATGCCGCCCACCGTGGCCAGGCAGTCCTCCTCCGGTACGCAGCTCCGGGACTGGACGATCATCACGATCACGCCGACCACCACCGCGACACCGAGACCGATGCCCAGGGCGCGGAAGGCGATGCCGACGATCGATCCCGCCCAGGTCCGCGTGTTCATCCGAGAAAGGTACGGCGTGCGACGGTCACCGCGACCGGACGAAGTCCTCGCCGAAGCCTTGACCGCCATCGCCCGGACGAGCCGGGGTGTCCCTGACCGCGCCGATCCTCGTCCCGATGATGCTGCTGTTGAACGTGAGCCCGTACTTCGTGATGGCACTGGGCTTCGTCCAGCGCTACCGCAAGAACGCCGGCGTCGGCACCCTCGCGTCGTACACCGTCCCCCTCGCCGTCGCAATGACCATCGCCTGGACCCTCCTGTTCCTGGCCTGGTGGGCGCTAGGCATCCCCCTCGGCCCGGGAGCCCCGGTGAGATAGCCAGCTGGAGAGGAGCAGCTCGACAGGAGGTGTCGCCCAAGACCACCAGGCCGCACGCTCAGCCCTCCGCCCGCCAGCCCGCAGTGGGCGTATACGTACTGTCGAGCTGCCGAGAACCCTCTAGGTGAGGGTGACGCCGGCGTTGCGGAGGTCGGTCAGGGCCTGTTGGGTGGTGGGTTCGGCTACGCCGGCGGTGAGGGTGGTGAGGACTCTCGTGGTGAAGCCTTCGTTGCGGGCGTCGAGGGCGGTGGCGCGGACGCAGTAGTCGGTGGCTATGCCGCAGACGTCTACGTTGGTGACGGACTTCGCGCGTAGCCAGTCGGCCAGGGCGTGGCCGCCTTCGTGGGACTTGCCTTCGAAGCCGGAGTAGGCGGCGGCGTACTCGCCCTTGTCGAAGATCGCGTCGAAGGGCTGGGGGTCGAGGTTCGGGTGGAAGCCGACGCCGTCGGTTCCGGCGACGCAGTGCGGGGGCCAGGAGTTCACGAAGTCGGGCTCGCGGGAGAAGTGGTCGCCGGGGTCGATGTGGTGGTCGCGGGTGGCGACCACGTAGTCGTACCGGCGGTCCTGTGGTTCGGCCTCGTGCCACTTGTGCAGTAGTTCGCCGATCCGGAACGCGACGTCGGCGCCCCCGGCGACCGCCAGGCTCCCGCCCTCGCAGAAGTCGTTCTGCACATCAACCACGATCAGTGCCCGGGCCATCGCGACGCTCCTTTGACGGGTACTCCCTGAACCCACCGTACAAGCGTCGACGCCGTCGGCGCCGCATTAGGCGGGGATCAGGTGGCCGCCGGTGACGTGCAGGAGTTCGCCCTGGACGGCTCTCGTCCGCGGTGAGGTGAGGAACAGGATCGCGTCGGCGATCTCGGAGACGTCCGGGAGGTGCCGGGCGGTGAATCCGGCCGTGATCCTGTCCAGCGCGTCTCGCGGGATGATCCGGTGTGCTCCGTTCTCGAGCGTGATGCCGGGCAGTACGACGTTGACCAGTACGCCGTCCGCGCCGAGATCGTGCTGGAGACTCGCCGCCAGGCCGTGCAGTCCCGCCTTTGCCGCGCCGTACGCCCAGGCGCCGCCGCCCATGCCGCGCTCCGCCAGGTCGGTCGAGACCAGCACCAGCCGCCCGTGGGCGGAGCGCCGCAGCGCGGGCGCCACCTGCTGTGCGAGGTGCATGTTCCCTTCGAGGTTCGCCCGCACGATCGCGGTCCACCACTCCGGCGAGGCGTCCTCGATCTTTTCGGTGCGCCCGTCGTGCGGTCCCCAGTCGACCGCGTTCGCGACCACGGCGTCCAGACCGCCCCAGTGCTCCACGACCGACGCGACCGCTGCCGCGATCGTCTCCGGTGCGCTCAGATCCATCGGTACGACGTACGCCGCACCGCCGGCCGCCTCGATCTCCTCGGCGACCGCCTCGGCCGCGTCCTTCCGGGAGTTGTAGGTGATCGCGACCCGCGCGCCTTCCCGTCCGTACGCGATCGCGGTGGCCCGCCCGATCCCCGACGATCCACCCGTCACCAGTGCGGCCGCGTCCTTCAAACCCAGGTCCATGACCCGTCCTCCTGTTTATCGTTAGTCGGCTAAGAAGAAAACTTAGCCGACTAACAAACCAGAGGCAAGCTGTGGTCGTCAGGTCGCGCTCATGGCAGCACCCGCTGGAGGAAGTCGCGGATCAGCGCGGCGATCTCGTCGCCGTGGGTTTCCAGGGCGAAGTGCCCGGCGTCCAGGAGGTGGATCTCGGCGTCGGGCAAGTCGCGGGCGAAGGCGGTGGCTCCGTCGGCGCCGAAGATCTCGTCATGTTTGCCCCAGGCAACCAGTGTCGGCGGCTGGTGGCGGCGGAAGTACTGCTGGAATGCGGGATACGCGTCGAGGTTGTGCTGGTAGTCGTGGAACAGTTGCAGCTGGATCTCCTGGTTGCCGGGCCGGTCGAGGTAGGACTGGTCCAGGGTCCAGGTGTCGGGGCTGATCCGCTCCAGGAACTGTGCCGGTACGCCGTGGGTGTACTGCCAGCGCGTCGCTTCCGCTGTCAGCAATGAACGTACGTCGGGTTCGTAGGTGGCCCGATCCTTCGCGTGGTTGAACAGCGGTTCCCAGAAGGGTGTGAACCCTTCGAGGTAGGCGTTGCCGCTCTGTGTGATCAGGGCGGTGACGCGCTCGGGGTGGCGGCTGGCGATGCGGAGTCCGATCGGTGCGCCGTAGTCCTGGATGTAGAGCGCGAACTGCTGCACGTCCAGCTTGTCGAGTAGGCCCAGGGTGAGCTCGGTGAGGGCGTCGAAGGAGTAGGCGAATTCGTCCACCGACGGCATGCCGGACTGGCCGAAGCCCAGGTGGTCGGGTGCGATGAGGTGGTACGAGTCGGCGAGGTCGCGGAGCAGGTTGCGGAACATGGCGGAACTCGTGGGGAAGCCGTGCAGCAGCACGACGGTGGGGTTGGCCGGGTCGCCGGCCTCCCGGTAGAAGATCGGCTGGCCGTCGATGTCAACGGTGCCGTACCGCACTGCGTTCATGGGTGCTCTCCTGATTCTTGACGGGTACTTCGTGATGGGGACGGAGCAAGACGAGACAGACCGCGGCGAGGCCGAGGCCGAGGGCGACGGACGGGATGAGGGCAGGCTTCATTGCCGAGACGTCGACGACGTCTCGGCTGCTGGCGGGAGCCGGGGGTTAGCGGATCGGACTCAGCGGATCGGACTCAGCGGTGGCGGGCGTAGTGGCGGGCGGCGCGGGCACGGTTTCCGCAGGCGGCCGAGCACCACCTTCGTTGCGGACGATCCTGGAGGTACAACAGCACGCAGCCCGGCCCCTGACAGGCGCGCAGGTCCGCGTGCCGGCGTACGAACAGGTCGATCGCTTCCTGGGCGATGAAGGACAGGACCGCGGTGACTGGCGGCGCCGCACTACGCACCTGTGCGGCCGGCTCGCCCTGCCACCGCAGCTCCCGCCAGTACGGCGCCCAGCGCGCGTGGCGGTTGAGCGTCTCGACCGCCCCGACTGACGGAGCAGCGCCCGCCATGCCTCCGGCGGCCACCTGAGCGGCGTCGCGTCCGGTGATCGCCCGGGCGATGTCGCGGACGGCCTCGCGAATTTCACGGGCCGCCGTCAGCTCGAAGTCGCCGATCGCGGCGAGTTCCTCGGCCGAGAGCCGCCACGGCAGCCGGTCCTCGATGGCCGCCAGCCATTCGGTGAACAGTTCGGCGTTCTCCAGGCCGTCGCGCGGTTCGCCCCGGACGGCGTACGCGGTGTTGGCCAGTTCGATCGGCAGCGGTTCGCCGAGCAGGGGCACGGACATGGGGTTCACCGGCTCTCGTCGTGACGCAGGTCGGACCGCAACCGGGCGTTCTCCTGCTCGAGCGCGGTGATCCGGTCCCGCAGCGAGCCGATGGCCTGCTCCACGACGTCGCGGCCGAACAGTTGCGGGATGTGCTGCCGGCAGTTCCAGTCCCATCCCTCGATCTCGATGAGAACGGCCCCTTCCACCTTCCCCGGGTAGTCCGGGACGACCAGCTCGCGCAGGATATCCGGATCCTGGGTGACCCGGGCATGACCCAGGAGCTTCAGGCGTGCCTGCAGGGCGTAGTCCATCAGGAACAGCGCGACGCGATCGGAGTGGTCCAGGTTTCCCCGGGTGATGTACTGCCGGTTCCCGCGAAGATCCGCGAACCCCAGCGTGCGTTCGTCCAGGACGCGCAGGAAGCCGCGCGGGCCGCCGCGATGCTGGATGTAGGGCCAGCCCGTCTCGCCGACGCTGGCGATGTAGAAGCTGTCCCGTTCGCCGACGAACGCCGCTTCGTCGGGGCCGAGAACGTCACCGCTCGCCGAGCCCTCCAGCATCCGGCGGTAGGCGCGATCGCTGCCGTGCAGCCGCTGCTGCGCCTGCACCGCGTCGGTGAACGCCAACTGGGCAAACCTGGCACCCATCGCCAGCCTCCTAATGGTTGTCTTCTGTCGTGATCGTTAGGGGAGTGACGCATGTCCCCGAGATGGCACTAGATTTCTAACGATACAGAGCAGGTCAAATCATTAGATCGTCGAGGCGTCACCGGTCTCAGGTGTGGGTCTGGTGGGCGGAACCGGTTGCGTGGCGATATGTGCCGGGAGTTATCGTGTGATCGCGCATTGTCATCGAGGCATGGGGTCGGCATCTTCCGCCGGAGCGGGCCCTTGGGGGTTCGCTCATGAAGAAGGCTGTCCTGGGTGCGGTCACGGCGGCTGCGGTCGTTGCCGCGGCGCTCGTTCCGTCAGGCCCGTCAGTGCAGGCCGCAACCCGTAGCGCCGCCAGTGCGCCGCCGGGGTTCGGGTCGGCGTTGTCGTCGGTGCAGCAGTCGTCCTGGCAGACGAACGCGAGTGTGAACGCGGTCGCCGTCGCCGGGAACCTGGTGTTCGCGGGCGGGCTGTTCACCCGCGTCCGGCCGCCGGGGAAGGCACGCGGTGTGGGTGACGCGGCGCGGAAGTACTTCGCGGTCTTCGACCGGACCACCGGCGCGCCGACGCGGTTCGCGCCGAAGGTCAACGGGCCGGTGTGGAGCGTCGCGACCTCTCCGGACGGCAAGCGGGTCGTGATCGGCGGTGATTTCACCGTCGTCGACGGGGCCGCACGGTCCCGGGTGGCGATGTTCGATGTCGGCACCGGCAAACTGGTCGCCGGCTGGGACCCGGCGGTCAACTACCGGGTCGCGGCGCTGAAGGTCACCGGCAGCACCGTCTACCTGGGCGGTTCGTTCGGCAGTGTGGACAAGATGACCCGGCACCGCATCGCGGCGGTCAGCCTGAGCACCGGCGCCTTGCTGCCCTGGGACCCGGACGCCGACGACGACGTACATGCGATCGAGCTGTCCGCCGACGGGACGCGGGTCTTCGTCGGCGGCGGCTTCGTCGAGATCGGCGGGCGCTCCTCGCACTCGCTCGCGATGCTCAGTGCCGCCACCGGCGCGGCGTACGACATGCCCGCCGCCGAGGCGATTCCGGAGCTGACGCCGGACTGCGACAGTCGCGTGAAGGACATCGAAGTCCAGGGCAACAAGGTGTTCGCGGCCAACGCGGGATCAGGTATCGGCTGCTACGACGGCGTGCTCGCCGCGGACGCCAAGACCGGCAAGCTGATCTGGCAGAGCCACTGCCTGGGCGCGACCGAGGCGATCAAGGCGATCGGCAACTGGCTCTACAAGGGGTCGCACGCGCACGACTGCAGCGCGGACGGCGGGTTCCCGGACAAGACCGGGATGCACCACCTGCTGGTCTACAGCGCGATCACCGGCAAGCTCGGCCCCTGGTTCCCGAACGCCACGGCCGGCGGCGAGACGCTCGTCGGCCCGTTGTCGTTCGCGTCCGGCGGCAACGACCTGTGGGCGGGCGGTGACTTCGTCGAGGTCAACGGCACACCGCAGGAAGGGCTGACCCGGTTCACCAACACCCCGGGCGGCGCGGCTCCGGCCAGGCCGGCGGTGCCGAAGGTCGCCAGCGCGCGGGCGAACAAGGTGACGATCGCCTTCGAGACCGTGCTGGACCGCGACAACCTCACGCTCACCTACTCGGTGTACCGCGGCAGCACGCGGATCGGCAGCTGGTCGCGGACGTCGAACTCCTGGACGAAGCCGACCGTCACCTCGGTCACCGACTCCGGTCTGACCAGCCGTCAGACGTTGTCGTACCGCGTCGAGGTCAGTGACGGCCGCAACGTCCAGAAGAGCTCGACGGTCAGCGTGAAGGTTCGCTGATCAGCACCTGGTTCCTCGACGCGGTACGACGAGGTTCGCGAGGTAGTCGTCGATCTTGGCACGGGCGCATTCGTTGGACTGGTAGAGCGTGTGCCCCGGACCGTCGTGGTAGATCGATCCGCTGCCCGGAACCTGGTCGACGACCCGGGACGCGGTGTCGTACTCGCTCCAGTTGCCCGCCATCAGCAGCGGCGGCAGGCCGTCGGGCAGCGCGGCGGGTGGGTTGCGAACCGGCACCGGCCACCCGATGCAGGACAGCATCGCGAGCTGGATGGTTCCCGCAGCCCCGGTGTACGGCGCGGCGGCTTCCATCCGCCGTACCTGCTGCTGCAGTTGTCGTTGGCTGGTCGGATGCGGCCAGTCCGTGCACTCGACGACGCCCGGAGACGGCGCGGACGGGAACGGCGCGTTCGGCGGGTCCGGCACGAAGCCGGACGCGTCACCGGTCGCCGCGGCTTTCTTCAGCGCGGCCAGGAGTTTCGGGTACGACGCCTCGCCGAGCCGCGCGAGCCGCAGCCCGGTCCACCGGATCTCGTTGCCGTCGTACGTCGTGCTCCCGGCCGGCAGCGGGTGGCGTTGCGCCTGGGCCACCACCTCTCGCCACGACGCCGCGCAACCGCACCAGTCGAAGAAGCGGGTCATGAAGGTCTGTACGTCGCGCGCGAGCTGGGTGAGTTCGCGGTCCCAGTTGTCGGTGCTGTGGTTCCAGGTGCCGTCGAGCACCATCGATCGGACGTGCTGCGGGAAGAGCCGGGCGTACGACTGGCCGATGAAACCGCCGTACGACGCGCCGTAGAAGTTGACCGTCGACTCACCGAGCGACCGCCGGATCGCGTCGAGGTCGCGGGCGTGGCTCCCCGAGTCCATCGCCGCGAACAACTCCGGATCCTTCGCCTGGCACTTCTCCGCGACGGCCCGGTTGGCCGTTGCCAGCGCGTCGAACGCGGCCTGGTCGCGCGGCACCCGCGGCTGCCGTACGCCGGTCCACTCGCACGGCAGATTGGTGCTCATCCCGGCAAGGTTGGGGCCGCCCCGGAGATCCCAGGTGACGATGTCCATCGTCCGGCGCAGACCGGCGAAGGCGTCCGCGCCGCCGTACGAGCGCAGCAGGTCGATGTTCATCCCCATCGGCCCGCCCAGGTTGACCTGCACGGATCCCTGCTTCTGGCCGGTCGAAGGCAGTCGGCCGACCATCAACGTGATCTTCCGGCCGGCCGGGCGGTTCCAGTCGACCGGCACCTGCAGGCCGGCGCACTCGATGCCGACGGTTCCTGGTCCACCGGGGCATTCGCCCCAGTCGAGAGTCGGAGCGGGCGGGGTGAGGGCGTTGGCCGTCAGCACGCCGGTCGCCGCGAGGGAGAGTAGTTTCAGCATGCCGCCCACGGTTTCGCGGATGCGCCGCCCGCACATCGGACCGGAGGCCGACGGCCCACGGTCCGAGGTGGTGGTCCAGCGGCTCGGCTAGGTTCGGCGTGTGACTGGGGAGTACGGCCTGAGCCGGCGGCAGCTGATCGTCGCGGACTGCGTGGTCGCGGTCGGGTACGCCGCCCTCGTCCTGCTCACGTCCGCCACCGGCCCGGGGCTCGTGGCGATCGGGCTCGCGCTGCCGATCGCGGTCCGCAGGATCTGGCCGCTGCCGGCGCTCGCCGTGGTCGCTGTGATGTCGGTGATCGCGTACTTCGTGGACGCGTTGCGCGATCCGCTGCTCGCCGCCGCCTACGTGCTGTACGTCGTCGCGCTGACCCGCTCATCGAACCGCCCGCTGTCCAGCCGGCGCTTGATCGGCCTGGCCGGCGGAGTGGGTTTCGTCGTGCTCGTCCTCGCCGTGGTGGCCGGCGCGCCGGCCGGTCAGTCCCGCGCCGCGCTCGTGCTCACCGGGATCGCGGCCTTGTACGGCGCCTGGATTCTGGGACAGGTTGTCCGCGACCGACGGGCTGCCGCCGCCCGCGCCGCGCGGGTGCTGGCCGAGCAGGCGGTCGCCGCGGAGCGGCTGCGGATCGCCCGCGAGCTGCACGACATCGTTGCCCACAGCATGGGATTGATCGCGGTCAAGGCCGGTGTCGCGAACCATGTCCTGCAGATCCGTCCCGAGGAGGTGTCCGACGCGTTGTCGGTGATCGAGTCCACGAGCCGCGACGCTCTCGTCGAGCTCCGGCACATGCTCGGCCTGCTGCGGGCCCCCGGCGAACCAGCGGACCTCGCACCGCCGGCGGGTCTCGCCGCGCTGCCGGAGCTGGTCGCGCGGGTCGAGTCGACCGGTGTGGAGGTAGAGCTGAAGGTCGACGTACCCGAACCGCTCCCGGACGCCGTCGCGCTCACCGTCTACCGGATCGTCCAGGAAAGCCTGACGAACGTCACGAAGCACGCCCACGCCTGCCGCTGCAGCATCACGATCACCGGCAGCGCCAACGCCGTACAGCTCGAGGTGATCGACGACGGCGTCGGTGGGGCAGTGGTGGAAGGACACGGTCTGATCGGGATCCGCGAACGGGCCGGCGTGTACGGCGGTTCGTACCGGGCCGGGCCGCGGACCGCCGGCGGGTTCGAGGTCGTCGTACGGCTGCCGCATGAGTGAGATCCGGGTGCTGGTCGCGGACGACCAGGCGCTGCTGCGCGGCAGCTTCCGGGTGCTGATCGACACCACACCCGGCCTGACCACGATCGGCGAAGCGGCCGACGGAGCCGAGGCCGTCGAGCTCGCGCGCCGCGAGCGGCCGGACGTCGTCCTGATGGATGTCCGGATGCCGAAGCTGGACGGGATCCAGGCGACCCGGCAGATCTGTTCCGCACCGGAGACGGCCGGGACCAAGGTGCTGATCCTGACGATGTTCGACCTCGACGACGCCGTGTACGCCGGTCTGCGGGCCGGGGCGAGCGGCTTCCTGCTGAAGGACGTCCCGCCCGTGGAGTTGCTGCAGGCAATCACTGTCGTCGCGGCCGGCGACGGGCTGCTGGCGCCGTCGATCACGCGACGGCTGATCGCGGAGTTCGCCCGGCTGGCCGAGCCCGGGCAGGCGCCGCTGACCGGCCTCGACGGCGTGACCGATCGCGAGCGCGAGGTGCTGTCGCTGATCGCCCGCGGGCTGTCGAACGACGAGATCTGCGACCACCTCCACGTCGGCCGCGGCACCGTGAAGACCCACATCGGCCACCTGCTCGCCAAACTCCACGCCCGCGACCGGGCCCAGCTGGTGATCGCCGCGTACGAGTCCGGGCTGGTACGGCCTCGGCGAGTCTAGAGGTGCGGGAGGATCGCGCTGAGCGCGATCAGCAGGCAGATGCCGCCGTTGAGGTACGGATGGCTGACCAGGATCGCGACGAACTCGCGGATCGTTGCCGTCGGCCAGTAGTACGCCGCCGTCGGGGAGCCGATCACCTGGCCGTTCAGCTTCGCCCTGCGGGCGGTCAGCGCGGCGCGGAACGCGTGGAAGTTGTTCGTGACGATCAAGCAGCGGTACTGCGGTCGTAGCCCGGCCATCAGGTCACGGCTGAACGTCAGGTTCTCCCAGGTGGTCGTCGACTTGTCCTCGCGCAGGATCTGCTCGTCCGGGACGCCGCGCTCGATCAGGTACGCCGCCATCGCGTGCGACTCGGGCAGGTCCTCGTTCGGCCCCTGGCCGCCGGACGTGACGAGCAGCGGCGAACGGCCTCTGCGGACGGCGCGCTCGTACACCTGCTTCGCCCGGTCGAGGCGGCTGGCCAGCAACGGCGGCACCCGGGACCCGATCAGGCCCGAGCCGAGCACGACGACGAAGTCGACCTTCCGGGACGAGCGGACCCGGCTGTAGACGAACGCGTACACCAGGAAGCACAGGAACAGGAACGAGATGTAGGTCAGCACGCCGAGCAGCACCGACCGTACGGCGGCCAGCGGCTCCCAACCGATCTTCTCCACCAGCACGCTGAAGACCACGAAACCGATGATCCCGAGCCCGACGAGCAGCGACAGCAGGTTGGACAGCCGGCGGCGCTCCCGGCGCAGCATCGTGACGCCGTTGATCACCAGGAACACGGCGAGCACCGCGATCGAGAGCGGGATCGCGGCCAGCACCGCGACCGCCAGCCAGCGCCCGGCGGTCTCGTTCACGCTCTCGACCGCGAAGATCAGCCCGAGGCCGGCGAACATCAGCGCGAGAACCAGGAAGATCCCGTTCTTGAACAGGCGCCGGTCGCGCAGGAAGCTGACGCCGAAGACGAGGAACCAGAAGGCGGCGATCCCGAAGCAGATGACCATCGGGCGTCATCAAAGCACGCTCCGTCGCCGAGCGGGGGGAGGCAGGGCGGG
>Ga0247829_10001472_pt1 | contig 10776 bp, 7 predicted proteins | sample 12C_Control_Day4_FD_207765 | JGI IMG/M metagenome (GOLD analysis project Ga0247829, IMG submission 207765) | Soil microbial communities from agricultural site in Penn Yan, New York, United States - 12C_Control_Day4 | ecosystem: Environmental > Terrestrial > Soil > Agricultural land | place: USA... | reverse complement strand
CGCCACCACCGCCCACCGGTCGTCGGGTGAAAGGCGATCCTCGAACGGCGGCATCGAGGTGCCAACCACGCCGATGCTCACCCGCCGGTAGAAATCGAGCGGCGACGTCTGCCGCAATGCCCCGGCGTCGGCGAGGTTCGCCGGCGCCGGGTCGAGTCCGGCGGCCGCGGGTCCATCGCCGCGGCCCAGTTCACCATGGCACGAGGCGCACTGCTGCCGGTACACCTCCCTTCCGCGCGCGAGCGACGGCGAGGCAGCGGGGACATCGTCCAGGCTCACGCCGAGGCGTGCCGCGAGATGTGCCGTCAGGCTGCGGACACCGGCATCGAGGGAATCGGGCGACGCGATGGCAGTCACCAGCCCGATCAGCCGATCCACCTCCCGCACCGCAGAATCGGCGGCGCCCGGGGGCAGCGCCGACGCGCTTCGCCGGGCCTCGGACAGGAAGAGCCGGGCCTCCTCCACCTCGGCGGCGGCCACGATACGACCGTTGACCACCCCGATTCGGTACTCCTGGGCGGCGAGTTGCGCCGTCGCCGAGAGCCGACGTGCCGCGGCGGCAGAATCCCCCGCCTGCAGGGCCGCGGAGTGGGGGCCGAATGTGCTGAGCGCTAGAGCTAAGGCCGCAATGAGAATCATTATCAAGTAATTATTGAAGCAGGTGGGCTCAAAGTAGAGCGGACCGCTCGGGATTGCTAGAGTGAGGCGGGGATTGGGTCTATGACCAGGACCACCAGGCGCGAGCCAGTTCTCCCGCCGGGCCGACCGCGGGGAGGTATCCCCCGAACACCAGCCCGAGGTAGGCGGCGATGAGGAGTGCCGCCGCGGTGACTACCCAGATGGGCCAGGCGGGAGCGCGCCAGCCGCGGACCTGCTCCACGGCGGGTGCCCAGGCAGCAGGCTCGCGGCCAGCGGCCTCTTCCAACGAGATCCAGGCCGATTCGAGCCGGCGCGCGACCGCCAGCAACGACTCGCGCCACTCGTGGATCCCCGATTGACCACGAGCGCCGGCGGCGGAGACCGTGGGGATCGTCCGCTCCAGCGCATCGATACTGCGGAGAAACGCGAGGCTGCCGGCCCCCAACCGGCCGGCGATGGCGCGGCGGTCGCTCTCGCCGAGGGGCAGTTGCGCGCGCTGCTTTGCGGGGAGGCGAGACTCCGCGGCCGCTGCCTGGAGCTCACGGTCCACCTGGTCGCCCAGGCGCGCGGCCGCGGCGGCGACCGTCTCCTCCCATGCGCCGAGCCAAGCGGCACGATTGAGCGCGCTGGCGACCGCGGCCGGATCGTCGCCGAAGGCCCGGGCGGCGGCGGCGTGCTCGAACACCGTGGTCACGAGATTGAGTCGGAGATCGTCCAGCGGAACGCCGCCTCGCGCGACGGTGGCCGCGCGAGCAGTCAGCCGGCCCAGCGCTGGTCCCAGCTCCGGCACCAGCGTCATGCTGCTTCCCATCCCGGGCTGTCGCCTCGAAGATCGGCCACTGCGAGCGCGGCGGTCCCGCCCCTCAGTTCGTAGCGCCGCACGAAATCGATCAGGGCGTCCGCGCTGAACGCGTCGCGCGGCAACCCGGTGGCCAGGACGGCCGCCTCGATCTGGGGTGGTGTGCCCTCGACCTCCAGCAGCACGTCCATCCGGGGATACCACTCCAGCCGAGCCACGGCACCGGCAAGCGACCAGACCTCCACCCACCGATCGATCGTGTGCACCACGCGAAAGCCCAACGCCTCGAGAATGAGGTGCGGCTCATCGGGCGCGGGGCGCACCTCGCTCGTCAGCTCGGCGCGGCGCTTGTACCCCTCGACGGAGCGTCCCGTCGGACCCTTCCACGCGAGCTCGAACCGCGCTGGGCCGTCGGCGGGGCTGTAGCTGCGGACCCGCAGCACCTGATCGCCCCGCAGGAGGGTGCCATCACGATCGTACCGGCGATCGGTCATGCGTCCCCGGAATCCCGGCGCCGCGCCGGCATCGGCCAGGCGGGCCCGGAGCGCCGCCGGTTCGGGCACGACCGCCTTGAGCTCGAGCTCGTCGGCCATGCGCTCAGCCGAGGATCGCCGCGAGCGCGGCGTCCACGTCGGCAAGATCGGTGAAGACGGCGTCGGCACCGCAGGCCTCGAGCTCGGCGACACCGTACGAGCCGGTTGCCACCGCCACCGCCCGGGCGCCGATCCCGCTTCCACACGCGACGTCGGCGGGAGTATCGCCAATGATCACCACCTCGGCCCCCGCGGGCACTCTACCGAACAGCGCCTCCGCGCGCGCCGCCGCGATGCCTGGTAGGTCGGGACGGTGGCTGGAGTCGGAGCCGAACGCGCCGACCTGAAACCGGCTGGGGTCGAGCCCCGCCGCCCGCAACTTCAACGCGGCGCCCCGCGCGAGATTGCCGGTGAGGAGACCGAGCACGACGCCGGCCGTGGCCTCGAGCCGGTCGAGGATCTCGGGAAAGCCCGGCATGAGCCGCATCCCCGTTGTGGAGGCCAGCTCGTCCTCCAGCAGCGACACGTAGCGGATGCAGAGCGCTTGTACCCGATCCTCGCTGTGCGGCCCCCGCTGTCCCGCGGCCTCCAGTAGTTCCCGCACGATCTGAGGGTCGGTCTTGCCATCGAAGCGGACTTGACCGAACCCGGCGGCATCGCCGATCTCCTCCGCGAGCGCCGCGGTGATGGCGCGCCGTCCCGCTCCGGCGGACAGGAGGATCGTGCCGTCGATGTCGAAGAGAACCAGCTTTCGCACAGTGATGAAGGCCGACCTGTGAAGACGGGGGAAAGGTAGGCGGTAGAGGCGGGAAGGCACGGCCAAAGCTGACAAGCGAGAGGCGCATCGCCCCTACCGCCCTGTACCGCCTGTACCGCCTATTCGAATCGCCTTACAGCGACCAGACGACTCTGCAACCGCCGCCATGCCGGCGATCCCTCGCACCATTCCTCCCGCACCACGCCGCCGCAGGCGATTGTCGAGTGGACCAGGACACTACCCGACGACAGAAACGCCACGTGCGTGATTCGGTCGCTGGTCTCGCTCCGGAAAAAGAGGAGGTCGCCGGGACGGGCCTGGCCGAGCGGAACGGTGGCGCCGTGTCGCGCCTGGTCGTGCGCGTCGCGCGGAACGGCGGCGTCGCGCGCCGCGAACGTCGTCTGCACCAGGCCGGAGCAATCCACTCCCCAGGGCGTGACCCCGCCCCACTGGTACGGTGCGCCCATGAAGTAGCGCGCCGCCCATTCCGCGGGCGGTGTGGCCCGCGCATCGGCGATCGCGGCGGCGCGGGCGGCGATCCGGCCGCTCACCAGCCGCCCGGTCCGGCCGTCCGGCAGCACGAACCCGCCGGCGGCGAGGCCGACCCGGGCACGAAGCGGGAGCTGCACCCGGACACCGGCCGCGTCCAGCTCGGCGCCGTAGCTCCAGCCCGGGCCCGGCCACAGCTCGAGCGCGGCGGCGTCGAGCTCGCGGAGATACCCGTGGTGCGCCCACCCCTCGTAGCCGTCGTGGGTCGCCCGAAGCCGGCGCCAGTCGCCCTCCGCGGCCAGAAGTTCGGCGGTCTCGCCGAGCAGCAGCTGCGAGAGCTGCTCCGAGCGTACCGTCGGATCGGCTAGGAGCGGCGTCACGGCCGCGACACCCACCGCGCCGGCGGAGTCGTGCGCCCGATTCAGCCTGCCTCCGGGTGCTTGGCCGCACAGGCGGTGCAGCGCACCACCCCGCGAAACGAGCAGATCAGACAGATGAAGGTCCCGCAGTCCACGCAGGGATACCCCTCGCTGGCGCGTTCCTCGCGCCCGCAGGCCCGACATCCCATCGCGTCCTTTTCCCTGATTTCGTGCGTCATCGGGAGTTGCCGCGGTCAGGCGTTGATCGCGTAGCGCTTGATCTTGTTGATCAGCGTCGCGCGCGAAATCCCCAGCTCCTGGGCCGCGCGCGTGCGATTGCCGCTGTGGTGCTTGAGGGTCCGCTCGATGTGCTGTCGCTCGAGGTCGTCGAGGCTGAGCGGTGTATGGCGCCGGTCGCCCACCCCCGGTCGCGCCCGGAACTCGCCGGGGAGATGCTCGACACTCACCGCCGGCTGGCCCCGCCCCAGGATCATGGCGCGCTCGAGCACGTTGCGCATCTCTCGCACGTTGCCGGACCAGGTGTAGCCCAGAAGCCGCTCGAGCGCTTCGCTGGTGAGCGTGCCTGGCGCCTCGGGAAGCTCTTTCCGGAGGTCGGACATGATGCGGGTAATCAGCGCCAACCGGTCCTCACGGGAGCGGTCGCGCACCGCAGGCAGCATGAGCGGCATGACGCTCAAGCGGTAGTACAGATCCTCGCGGAAACGGCCGGCCTCCACTTCCACCTGAAGCTGGCGATTGGTGGCGGTGATCAGCCGGACATCCACGGAGATCTCGCGGGTCCCCCCAAGGCGGCGGAAGGTCTTGGTCTCGAGCACTTTCAGCAGTTTGGGCTGGAGCTCGGGGGCGAGGTCGCCGATCTCGTCCAGGAAGATGGTGCCGCGGTCGGCAATCTCGAACAACCCCTGCTTCCGGTCCTTCGCGTCGGTGAATGCGCCTTTCTCGTGGCCGAACAGCTCGGAGTCGAGAAACGTGGCGTTGAGGCCAGCGCCGTTGACCTCGACAAACGGCGCCTTGGCCCGCGGCGAGAGGTCGTGGATCATCCGCGCGACCCACCCCTTGCCCGTGCCGCTCTCGCCGGTCAGCAACACCGTGGTGCGCTCGCTTTGCGCCAGCAGTGCCACCTGGTGGGCAAACTCCTGCATTTGAGAGCTGGCCCCCAGCGAGTCGAGCCCGTGGCCAGGCGCGCTGTGCCCGAGAAGCGCCTCGTTCACACGGCGGAGCCGCACCTTGTCGGCGACCCGGGCGGTCGCCGCGGCCAGGTGCGCCATGTCCACCGGCTTGGTCAGGAAATTTTCCGCCCCGAGCTGCATGGCGCGCACCGCGGTGGGCACGTCGCTGTGGCCGGTGAGGAGAACGACCGCGGCGCCCCGCTGGCGCAGATGCTCCAGCACCTCCATGCCGTCCATGCCGGGAAGCCGGAGATCCAGGATGACCACGTCGGGGCGCAGGCGGTCGAAAGTGGCCAACCCCGCCTCGCCGCTCAGCTCGCGGGTTACCTCGTAGCCAAGACGCTCGAAGTAGTTGCCGATGGCCCGCAGAACGTCGACATCGTCATCGATCAGAAGTACGGAGTCCGCCATGATCCTCGGGTGCTGCAGGTTCGAACCCAAGGTACTGCGGGCTGTCAAAGAAGGGAACAGCGGGAAGCGGCTATCGGTTGTAGCGCAAAGGCTATCGGTTGCAACCTCAGGCCGATGCGCTAGCCGGCCGGCGGCACGGCCAGCGTCCGATAGCTGATAGCCGTTAGCTGACCGGCTACGGCACCATGATCCTGATAGCCCCCGGGACTACGGTGGCGGTAAACGGCGTCTCCCCGGCGGACTCCCCATCCAGCTGGACCGGCTCCGGCCCTTCGGCGGTCGCGATGGTGATCTCCTCGCCGCGGGCATAGCCGACGAAGCTGCCGGCTCCGCCGTGCATCGCGGGCTCGCGGAGCAGATCCCACACCGCCCGGACGCTCTGGCCCAGGTTGTCGGCCCGGAGCACGATCACATCCAGCAGTCCGTCGTCCGGACGGATGCCTGACTTCAGCCGGATGAACGGAGGAAACACCTCACCGCAGTTCGCGACCAGGATCATCGCGGCGTTGGCATCGTATTCCATGCCGTCCACCGTGAGGTGATAGGGGGTGCTCCGGACCTGCGAAATCAGCCGGAGCGTGGTAGCGACGTAGGCGCCCATCCCCCAGCGGCGCTTGCGCTCGGATCCCGTGCCGGCCATGACCCGGGCATCCATGCCCGCCCCGCACGCGACGGCGAAGTACTGGGTTCCCCCGTCCCGCGACATGCGTCCGAGGTCGAGTCGCCGGGAGTGCCCGCGCACCAGGATCGCGGCGGCACGGGCCGGCGACGAGGGAATACGCAGATTGCCGGCCAACAGGTTCCCGGTGCCGCCGGGAATGACGCCGAGCGCCACGTCCGATCCGACCAGCGCCGCGGCGGCCTGCATCGTGGTGCCGTCGCCGCCGAACACAGCGACCACATCAGCGCCCTGCTCGACGCCGTATTCCGCCAGCCGTCGGGCATCACCCGGGCCGCCGGTGGCCAGCACCTCCGCCTGCCACCCTCTGGCGCGCAGCGCCTGCAGCACCGCCGTCACCGCCAGCGGCTCGGTGCGCGCCGCGGCGGGGTTGGTGATCAGCAGCGCGCGCGCCACTAGAACTCACGCTCCCAATAGACGTCGGCCCCGATCTGATAGCGGCTGGTGGTGATCGTGTTCCCCAGCGGATTGGTACTGCAGTAGCTCTGGGCGGGCTCGAAGCTGAGCTGGGCGCGCCAGGCGCTGCTGAACCGGTACTCGATGCTGCTCCCGAAGTTGCCGGCGTTCACCTCGCTGTTGGGGCAGAAGCCGGCGCTCAGGGTGATGAAGGTGCGGGAGCCGATCCGTTTGCCGACGGCCAGGCGGGTCTGTGCGGACGCGCCGAGGGCGCCCGGGGTGATGGCGCCCGGTTGGATCTCGATGAAGTCGAGCGGTACGCCGAGATCGGAGATCAGGGCGCGCTCCAGCTCGCTCACCGCGGCGCTCGACACGTAGGAGAGCGCCAGCCCCAGCTCACGCCCTCCGCCAAGTGCCAGCACGTTGCTCGACGGCTGCCCGAACACGAGGTACGACACCAGCTCGCTCTCCGGCAGCGGCGGCCGGACCGTACTGGTGAGCTCGACCCGCGGCGCCTGCAGGGTGCCGGTGATGTTCGCGATAACGGGGATTTCTTCGCCCCGGACCGTCTGCGCGTCATGTTCGGCGGTGATGTCGAGCTCCGCGTTGAGATCCGGCGTCCCGAAATACGTCACCGTTCCGCGCTGCACCTGAAACTCGCGGCTGCCGGCGATGGGGAACTTGAGCACGTACTCGCCCCGCAGCGCCTCGAGCGTGCCCACCGGCCGATATTCCCGTCGCACCTTGTTGACCGTGATCTCCCCGTCGAGCTGGATGTTGGCTTCGGTCGAGCGAAGAAACACGCCTTCGCCCATCTGGAGCTCGAGGTCGCTCACCCGCAGCGAGTCGAGGAACCGGTTCTGGAACCGCGAGCCGAGGTTGGCGCGGCGGATGAGCGTGGTGTCCACGATGTCACGGATGGTCGGATCCTCGAGGTTGATCACGTTCTTGCCGATGATGTCGGCGAAGTACAGGATCCCCTCGTTCACCGTCGCCTTGCCGGTTGCCGTTGCGTTGGTCACCGGGCCGCGGAGCTGCAGATTGCCGGTGGCCGTGAGGTTCAGGAAGTTCCGGACCGCGAGCGCCTGGAACCGGTTGGCCTCGAGGTCCAGATTGAGCACCGGGGTGGACAGATCCTCCAGCCGGATGCCCCCGGTGATCTGCATCGTGCCGCCGCCGCTGGTCACCAGCCCGTAGGGAATCAACAGGGAGTCGCCCCGAAACTCGGCGCGGCCCAGGATCGCAGCGTATCGGACGCCGATCCCGGGAATGGTCATCGCGCCGCGGCTCACATTCGCAAAGCCGGCGATCTTCGGCGCTTCCCACGTCCCGTCGATCTGCGCTTCCGCGACGACCTGGCCCTCCACGTCCCGCACGCCCGGCAGCACCGCCTCGATCAGCGCCAGGTCGGCGCTGTCCGCCTTTGCGTGGATGCTCAGCGGGCCGCCGATCTGCCGGCGCTCCACCTTCTCGAGCGCGAGGTCGAGCGGCAATGACGCCTCCACCTCGAGCACCTGGCCGCCGGTGCGCCAGAGAACGACGTTCGCCGCGAGGCGCCGGTCGCGGTAGTCGATCAGGGCCTGCGCCAGCGGGCCCCGGAACTGGCCGACGACCCCGTCGCCCAGGTAGGCGTTGCCACTGATCGTCGGCGCGGCCGCCGTTCCCCCGAGCTCCAGCGTCAGGCCGAGCTGTCCCTCGATGGCAAGGGAATCCTGCAGCAGCGACCCCACGTCGCGCGTGTCCATCCCGAATGCGTCCAGCAGCAGTTCGCCCGGTCTTCGGCCCGGCAACCGGCCGCGCGCCGCGATCCGGCCCGATCCATCCTCGGTGGCCAGCACGAAGGGCGTCACTTCGGGCGCGGAATCGCTCAGCGTGATCGTCGCAGGGGACTCCAGCCGCCAATCGTGGGCGGCGAGTCGGGCACGGATACTGTCCACGGCCACCCTGCGTACTCCGGCCCGGTCCCACCACCGCCCTGCCCCGTCCAGCCTCGGTCCGCTGCTGTCCCCCAGGACGGTGCCGCCGTGCCAGGCGAGCGAGTCGATCGGTCCGTCGAGCCCGAAGGCGAGACTCTGGAACCGCCTCGCCCGCATGGTGAGGGTGTCTACCTCGGACGCGACGGTGATCGCCGGGCGACCACCGCCTTCCCACGACACGAGGGCGGTCGCGACCGGCGCCCGGAAGAGCTGCCACTGGAGGTTCTGCCCCGCGAGCTCGGCGGACACCCGGAGCGTGTCGAGGCTCCGTGCAAGCGTGAGCGCGCCGGTGACCGTGCCGCCCAGCGGGACCGCATCCGAAGCGGTATCGCGAGCCAGGCCCGTCACCGCGTGGAGCAGCGAGTCGAACACGACGAGGCTGTCGGTCGCAAGCACCAGCCGCATCTCACCGGTGTGCGGGCGAGCGAATCCCAGGGTGCCGCCGCCCCGAGCGGTCATTCCGGCGACCCGTCCGTACGTGCTGTCGATCCGGATGAGACTGTCATGAACCGAGCCTCGGAGCAGCAGCGTATCGAGCCGGAACTCCCGGACGCGACCCCGGGTGAGCTCCAGTGCGAAGTCGGTTTCCGGCGCACGGGCGCTGTCGGCCACACCGGAGACAACCAGCCGGCCGGCGAGCAAGGTGGAAGGCGCGGAATCGGAGAGCATGGCAAGGTCGAGCGCGCGGAAGTCCAGCCGCAGGTTGTCGGCCCCCCAGCGCGGCGGCTGCACCGTTGCCGTGCCCACGGCTTCGATGGTTCCGATCTCGCCGCTGACGAGCGCATCCACCTGCAGCTGCGCGAGTGTGCCATCGAGGCGCACCCGCCCAGTCAGCGATCCCTTGGCCTCGAGGGTGGGGAACGTGCGCCGGATGCCCTCGAACGACAGCGGCCGGAGCGCAATGTCGGTGGTGAGGCCGAGGGTCTCGGTCCGGGTATCGAGCCGGACGGTCCCCTCGATCTCGCTGACCGGGCGAGTGCCGTCGCGATGCCGAGCCAGCCCCTCGAAGGTGACATCGCGAAGCGGCCCGTCGAGCCGCCCGACCGCCTCCAGCCGCCCTTCGAGAATCACCGCCGGCGCCAGCCGCCGCACGGTGCCGAGATCGACGTCGGAGCTCCGCACCACGACGTCGCGGAAGACCATGGTCTGGGTGCCGCCGAGTCCCACGCGGCCGTCGGCGTCGATGGCGGTGACCGGCCGGCCCGGCACCGAGTCGTCCGCGAACTCCCAGCCGACATCCACCTGAAGGTCGTCCAGGAAGCCGTCCGCCTCGGTCGTCCCGGTGATGGAGCCGAAGAAGGGAAGCTGGCGCACATACGGCCGCACGTCGTCCAGATCCAGCGCGCGGCTGCGAAGCCGGAGATCGCGCACGCCGAGCCCCCGGGCCCGGTCGGTGACGGCGGTGAGGGCGCCTTCGACCCGCTCGTTGCCGCGCACGAGGACGAGGTCGGTGATGCGGTACGCCGTGCGCGTGGCGGTCTCGGATCGTGCCGCGACGACCGCCCGGCCGCTGAGATCGGGAAACTGCGGCGAGACCCAGCGGAGATCGGCGAGACTCGCCTGCGGGGCGACCACCTGGAAGTCGTAGAGAATCGTGTCCTGCGGCCAGGTAACCGCCCCGCCCCCGGCGAACCGGGTGTGCGGCAGCGCCCCGCGCTCGAGGCTGAAGACCAGACTGTCATGGCCGATCCGGAACCGGCCCGCCGCGTCGCGCAGCTCTACCTGAGGATCGCTGATCCCGGTGGCCAGCGAATCGATGTCGATCATGAACGGATCGTGTTCCGGCGTACTGATCCGCATCCGCTGGAACCGGGCGGCGATCCGTTCGAATTCGATCAACCGCTGCAGCCCCTCGCGGGTGGGCTCGATCACCCGGCCCGGCTTGGCCCGCTCGGCGGCGAGCGCCGAGTCGCGCTGCTGCTCGGTAGTGAGCTGCGACGACGGCGACCACGGAAGCAGGAGTCGGAGTGTGCCCCCGCGCACCCGGACGTCGCGAAACTCGATCAACGGTGACGCTCCGCCGCCGGGACCGCCGAGCCGGAGCACATCCTCATAGTTCATCCGCCCGCTGCGGTGCTTGAGCAGCTGGATCACCGGCTGGTCCACGTGCAGGCGGCTGAGCACGAAGCGCCGGGCAAAGAAGTTGGGTACCTGGTACCCGACGCGCACCCGCGGCAGGTCGGCGAGGAGCACGCCCGCGGTATCCCGCACCACGAGCCGCTCGAGCGTGAGGTCGTATACGAAGGAGCCCGAGATCGAGCCGATGTCCACCGAGCCGTTGATCACCCGGCTGAGCTCGCTGGAGACGGTCCGCGCCAGGAGATCGCGCCCCGGCGGCGACAACGTGAGCGCGGTCGCGACGCCGGCAACCGTGGCGAGCATCGCGAGGAGGGTGACGAACAGGAACCGCACGATCCGGCGCCGCATCAGAACGGCTGCCCCACCGAGAACTGGAACGTGAGCGGCACCCCGAGCACCCGCCCTCGCCGATCGATCTGGAAGACGTCGCGGATCTGCTGCAGGTTGCCGGCGCGATCGGCCACGAAGA
>Ga0247829_10001470_pt1 | contig 10777 bp, 10 predicted proteins | sample 12C_Control_Day4_FD_207765 | JGI IMG/M metagenome (GOLD analysis project Ga0247829, IMG submission 207765) | Soil microbial communities from agricultural site in Penn Yan, New York, United States - 12C_Control_Day4 | ecosystem: Environmental > Terrestrial > Soil > Agricultural land | place... | reverse complement strand
GGCTTTCGCCCATTGCGCAAGATTCCCCACTGCTGCCTCCCGTAGGAGTCTGGGCCGTGTCTCAGTCCCAGTGTGGCTGATCATCCTCTCAGACCAGCTACCCGTCGATGCCTTGGTAGGCCGTTACCCCACCAACAAGCTGATAGGCCGCGAGACCGTCCCGAACCGGCGGACCTTTCTTCGCCAAGCCATGCGACTCGGCGGAGGTATCCGGTATTAGCAAGCGTTTCCGCCTGTTATCCCAGAGTTCGGGGTGGGTTCCTCACGTGTTACGCACCCGTTCGCCACTCGATCTTCACGAGTGTTGCCACTCGATGGATCTCGTTCGACTTGCATGTGTTAAGCACGCCGCCAGCGTTCGTCCTGAGCCAGGATCAAACTCTCCGTTGAAGAGTCGGTCTTCGAGCTGGGATGCTCTCGGACCAATCCTTGTGGAACAGCACCCGGATGTTCGCCGGGATTGCTCCCGTCGTGCACCCACCGCGGCACTGCTCCGTGCTCTTGTTCGCCGGAGGGGGTTAGCCCCCGGCTGGAATTGATGTGTGAAACGCTCCGACTCTCCCCGCGAACGGGGGTCGTGGAAGCGCCCGCACTGGCGTTCCGTCCTCTCTTCCGTTGTCAAGGAGCGAAAACCATCGCTCGGCCGGCACACAGTCACCCGATGGGGACCGGCGGTGCTGACCTGGCCACCGAGGCCCGTGCGGTTTCGCAGGGGCGCTCAGGGGCGACTGATGACTCTACAGGCCGGCCTCGCGAGCGTCAACCTTCGGCACCACATTCCACCACGTGGTAGCTGGTCTTGCCCCTGCGCAGCACCAGGTAGCGGCCTTCGATGCGGGGCACGTCGGCCAGGGACGTCGTCGATTCGTCGAGCACCTGGCCGTTGACCCGGTATCCCCGCTGGGCCAGCGTCCGGCGGGCGTCCCCGTTCGAGCCGGCCAACGGGGTGCGGGCCAGCAGACCGATCACGTCGCCGAGGGCGTCGGCGGGCACGCTGGTCACTCCCACTTCCCGCCGCACGACGGCGAACGCCTCCGCGGAGGCGCCGAGCGGATCAGCACCGAAGAGCACGCCGGCCGCCTCTGCCGCCGCGTCGGCCGCCTCCTGGCCGTGGACCAGGGCGGTCAGCTCGTCGGCCAGCGCCCGCTGCGCCAGCCGGCGCTCGGGAGCCCGCTCGTGCTCGGCCACCACCTCGTCGACCTCGCCCAGGGGATGCAGGCTCAGGCGGCGCAGGTACCCGCCGACCTCGTCGTCGGTGGCCTGGACCCAGAACTGGCGGAAGCGGTAGGGCGTCGTCTTCTCCGGGTCCAGCCAGACCGCGCCGTCCGCCGACTTGCCCATCTTCGCTCCCCCGGGCAGGGTCAGCAGCGGCCAGGTCAGGCCGTGCGCGGCCCGACCGAGCACACGCCGGATCAGGTCGATGCCGGCGGTGATGTTGCCCCACTGGTCCGACCCGCCCATCTGCAGCTCGACGTCGTGGTGCTCGCACAGCCAGCGGAAGTCGTTCGCTTGCAGGAGCATGTAGCTGAACTCCGTGTAGGAGATGCCGTGCTCGCTCTCGATGCGACTGCGCACGGACTCCTTGGCGATCATCTGGTTGACGGTGACGTGCTTGCCTACGTCGCGCAAGAAGTCGAGGACGGGCATCGGCGCCGTCCAATCGGCGTTGTCGACGAGCGTGGCCCGGAAGGGACCGGGCTCGAAGTCGAGCAGCCGCTCCAGCTGCCGCTTGATGCCGGCGATGTTCTGGTCCAGCGTGATCCGGTCGAGCAGGTTGCGCTCCTCGCTCCGACCCCCCGGATCGCCCACCATGCCCGTCGCACCGCCGGCCAGCGGATAGGGCCGGTGACCGGCGAGCTGGAAGCGGCGCAACGTGATCTGACCGAGCAGGTGGCCGACGTGGAGGCTGTCGGCCGTCGGGTCGAATCCGACGTAAGCGCCGAGGGGGCAGGAAGCCAACCGGGCAGCGAGCGCGGCCGGGTCCGTCGAGTCCTGCACGAGGCCGCGGGCCTCGAGCTCGGCGAACAGATCGGGGGCGGTCATGGTGCGGTCATGGTGGCATGGCCCGCGCCGGGCCAGCGACCAGGTTGCGCGCGCGGTAGAACCGCACCGTGAGTGAAGCCGCCGAACCAACACCCGAGTTCTCCGTCCGGGACTCCATCACGTTCCAACTGGAGGCCTGTGAGCGGATGGGTGCGCCGCTCTACGCCCGCCTGCTGGTCGCCGTGCGCGACGACTACGACAGCGGCGGGACGAGCGCCGCCCTGCTCGACGGTCGCAGCAGTCGCCCCATCCACGACGCCATCCCGTTGCGGCTCCTCGGCGGGGTGCACCGGCTGGTGCTGGCCGGCAAGGCGCCCGAGCTGGCCGAGTTCTTCCCGTCCGCCGGTGGCCGCAGCGCCGGCGACCCGGTCCCGGCGCTGTTGGCCGTGCTGGACGCCCACCGGCCCGAGCTCGAGGCCCGGATGCAGCAGGGGGTGCAGACGAACGAGGTCGGCCGGGCGGCGTTGCTCGCGCCGGGATTCGCGTTGGTCGCCCGGCGCGCCCGCCTGCCCCTGCGTCTGCGGGAGGTGGGCAGCTCGGCCGGCCTCCTTCTGCGCTGGGACCGCTACCGGTACGCGGCCGACGGGGTCGAGCTCGGGGATGCGGCCAGCCCGCTGGCATTCGACGACGTCTACCTCCCGCCGGCCCCGGACCTGTCGGGCCCGGTCGAGGTCGTCGATCGCCGAGGATGCGACATCGCGCCGATCGACGGCACGGCGGAGGACGGCCGGCTCACGCTGCTGTCGTTCGTGTGGCCCGATCAGGTCGCCCGCTTCGAACGGCTGCGGACGGCGCTCGAGCTGGCCCGCACGAACCCGGTGACCGTCGACCGCGCCGACGCAGGCGACTGGGTGCAGGACCAGGTCCGGGAGCTCCCGGCAGGCATGGCCACGGTCGTATTCCACTCGATCGTCCTGCAGTACCTGCCACGTGACAGCAGGCGGGCGATGAAGGCCGCGTTGCACGAGGCGGGAGACCGCGCGGCCGCGGACACGCCGCTCGCGTGGTTGAGAATGGAACCAGCTGGGGCCAAACACGCGGAGCTGCGCCTGACCTCGTGGCCCGGCGGGACGGAGGAGACACTGGCCACCTCCGGGTTCCACGGCGCCGACATCCGCTGGGGTGCCGCCGATGGCCCGGCAGATGACTAACGGGACACGTTGGGGTCCCCGGTCACGGACCAACGCCATGGCCGGTCCACCGCGCGCGTGATGCCGACGCGCACACCGACCTCGGGTTCCGCTGGCGGTGGGACACCGTCATCCAGGATGCGCACCGGACCCCGGACCAGGTCAGCGCCGTCGTGCTCCCGCCCGATCCCCAGGGCCTGGCACAGCTTGCCCGGACCACTGGCCAGGTCGGTGGGGCGACGGGCGGCCGGTCGCCGGGACCACATGTCGTCCAAGCCGCGCAACGGCGCCAGAGCCCGGAGCAGCACGGCCTGACCGTCCCCTTCGTGGCCGGTCACGGTGTTGGCGCAGAAGTGCATGCCGTACGAGAAGTAGACGTACAGATGGCCCGGCGGTCCAAACATCGTTGCGTTGCGAACTGTCCGGCCGCGGTAGGCATGGCTGGCAGGGTCGAGGGGGCCGGCGTAGGCCTCGACCTCGACGATGCGGCCACGGCAGCGGCCGGCTGCGAACACCTTGTTGAGGAGCTCAGGCGCCACGACGACGCTCGGGCGGCGGTAGAAGGCGCGCGGGAGCGGGCGGGCCCTCATCGGCCCGCCGCTCACGACGATGCCGGTCCGCTCAGGGCTGCCCTCACGTCGGGCGGAACCGGCCGAGCCGTTGCCTGGCCCGGCACCGTGCTCACGTACACGAGCGACGCCTCGAGGATGGGCCGGTCGTCGACGGTGCCCAGGACCCCGATGTCGAACGACGACGTGCCCCACCGCGTGACCTCCACATCGAGCGCGAGCACCTCCCCGAAGCGGGCCGCCGACTGCCATTCGACGGTGACCTTCTTGACCATGAAGTCGAAGCCCGTCTGCTCGAACGGGCCGAGGGCTTGCCGGAACCACGTGTCCGTGGCGTCGTCGATGTAGGCGAGGTAGTTGGCGTTGAAGACGACCTTCTGCATGTCGCACTCGCCGTAGCGGATTCGGACGAGGTGCCGGTACGTCACGGCGGGCGAGCCTACGGGCGGCCGATCCCCTCTGCGGTGACCGACCGCGTGCTCGCTACGGTGACCGGCATGAGCACCGTCCTCACGTCGCTGCCGGTCGGGGAGCGGGTCGGCATCGCCTTCTCGGGCGGACTCGACACCTCGGCCGCCGTGGCCTGGATGCGCGAAAAGGGTGCCATCCCGTTCGCCTACACCGCGGACCTCGGCCAGTACGACGAGCCGGACCTGGCGAGCGTGCCCGACCGCGCCCGCGAGTACGGAGCCGAGGAAGCCCGTCTCGTCGACTGCCGCGCCCAGCTCGTGCACGAGGGCCTCGTGGCTCTTCAGTGCGGCGCCTTCCACATCACGACCGGTGGCCGGACGTACTTCAACACCACGCCGCTCGGCCGCGCGGTCACCGGAACCCTCCTCGTCCAGGCCATGCAGGACGATGGCGTCGACGTGTGGGGCGACGGCTCGACCTACAAGGGCAACGACATCGAGCGCTTCTACCGCTACGGCCTGCTCGTCAACGCCAACCTGCGCATCTACAAGCCGTGGCTCGACCCGGCCTTTGTGGACGAGCTCGGCGGCCGGGCGGAGATGAGCGAGTGGCTCAGCGCTCGCAAGCTGCCGTACCGCGACGCCAAGGAGAACGCCTACTCGACCGACGCCAACCTCTGGGGGGCCACCCACGAGGCCAAGCTGCTCGAGCAACTCAGTGAGGGGATGGACCTGGTCGCGCCGATCATGGGCGTGCGCCACTGGGACGAGGCGGTCGCCGTGGTGCCCGAAACCGTGACGGTGGGGTTCCACGAGGGGTGGCCGGTGTCGCTGGACGGCGACGAACACGAGGATCCGGTCGCGCTGGTCACCGCCGCCAACGCCATCGGCGGGCGCCACGGGCTCGGCATGAGCGACCAGATCGAGAATCGCATCATCGAGGCCAAGAGCCGCGGCATCTACGAAGCGCCGGGCATGGCGCTGCTCCACATCGCGTACGAGCGCCTGATGACCGCCATCCACAACGAGGGGACGATCGAGAACTACCGCACGATGGGGCGGCGCCTGGGCCGCCTGCTCTACGAGGGTCGGTGGTTCGATCCTCAGGCTCTGATGCTGCGCGAGCCCCTCCTCCGCTGGATCGGCTCTGCCGTCACGGGCACGGTCACGCTGCGCCTCCGCCGTGGCGACGACTACACGATCCTCGACACGACCGGGCCGAACCTCACGTATCAGCCCGAGCGGCTGTCGATGGAGAAGACCGAGGGGGCGTTCGGGCCGCTTGATCGCATCGGCCAGCTCACGATGCGCAACCTCGACATCACTGACACGCGCCAGAAGCTCGACGTCTACCGCTCGGTGGGCACGCTCGGCCCCGGCGGCGTCGTGGCCCTGGAGAGCGGCGAAGCGGACTAGGCGGGCTCGCCGACAAGGGGGCCGAACGAGGCCCGCCCTCAGAAACGGGTGACGCGGCTGCGGGCGGCGTCGAGCGTGGTGGCGAATCGCTGCATCTGCACGCTCACCGGCCCGGGACCTGCGCCTCCGGGCGTGGTGCGGCGACGGACGGCGACGCCCGGCGCCACCAGGGCTGCGGCGTCCGGACCCAGGTCCGGATGGGCGGCGACCAGGTCGCCGAGCGCGCCTTCGCCGGCCAGCGAGCGGCGTACAAGCACGCCGACGACGGCGTGCGCGTCGCGGAACGGGGTTCCCCGCTCGACCAGCCACTCGGCCAGGTCGGTGGCGGCCGCGGCAGGGGTGTCGGCCGCCGCCTGCATCCGCTCGGGAACGAACGTGGCGGTGGCGATCATGCCCGTCAGCGCGCCGAGCGCCAGGCTGACCTGGTCGACAGCATCGAACAGCGGTTCCTTGTCCTCCTGCAGGTCCCGGTTGTAGGCGAGGGGCAGGCCCTTCAGCGTCACCAGCAGCCCGGTGAGGTCGCCGACGACACGCCCGGCGCGGCCGCGCGCCAGCTCGGCGATGTCCGGGTTCTTCTTCTGCGGCAGCATCGACGACCCGGTGGCGTAGGCGTCGTCGAGCCGGGCGAAGCCCAGCTCATCGCTCGTCCACAGCACCCACTCCTCCCCGATCCTCGACAGGTGGATGGAGACGAGAGCCAGATCGAACAGCGCCTCGGCGACGAAGTCCCGGTCGGAGACGGCGTCGAGGCTGTTCTCGAACACGGCTGCAAACCCGAGATCGGCTGCGGTCCCCGCCGGGTCGAGCGGGAGGGAGGAACCGGCAAGGGCGCCGGCGCCGAGGGGCGACACGTCCAGCCGCTCGACCGTCACCAGGAGGCGGTCCACATCACGGGCCAGCGCCCACCCGTGGGCCAGCAGGTGGTGGGCCAGCAGCACGGGCTGGGCCCGCTGGAGGTGCGTGTAGCCGGGCAGGTAGGTCTCGCCCGCCTCCACGGCCCGATCGAGGAGCACCTGTTGCAGCCCGATCACGCGGGCGGCGACACCCGGCAGCTCGTCCTTGCACCACAGACGTAGGTCGGTGGCCACTTGGTCGTTCCTGCTCCGACCGGTGTGCAGCCGCGCGCCGGCCGCTCCGGCCAGCTCGGTGACCCGGCGCTCGACCGCGGTGTGGATGTCCTCGTCGGTGGGGACGAAGGTGAACCGGTCCTCGGCCAGCTCGGCGGCCACCTGGTCGAGCGCAGCGAGCACGGCGACGACCTCGTCGTCGGTGAGCAGACCAGCCCGGCCGAGGCCGCGCACGTGCGCCTGCGACCCCCGTATGTCCTGGCGCCACAGGCGGCGATCGAAGGGCAGGCTGACCGTGTAGGCCAGCAACTCGTCGGCCGGTGGCCGCTCGAACCGCCCGTGCCAGAGCGTCCGGTCGGTCACGAGCCGGTCCGGCGCCGGCGGGCCGGTTCCGGCAGCCCGGCCAACTCGCGCAGGCGCACCGCCAGGCGGGTGCCGCCCATCGCCTCCTCGGCGACGCACAACATGGTGTCGTCCCCGGCCACGGTGCCGAGCAGCCCCGGCAGGCCGGAGCGGTCCAGGGCCGAGGCCACCACGTGCGCGCACCCCGGTGGCGTGCGGACAACGACGACCGGCCCGGAAGCCACCACCTCGGCCACCCACTCCGCCATCACGCGCCGCAGCTGGTCCTCGGGCGCGACCCGGGCGGGTTCGTACTCGGGGATGGCGTACACGCTGTCCCCCGCCGGCACCCGCACCTTGACCGCGCCCAGGTCCTCCAGGTCCCGCGAAACGGTGGCCTGCGTGGCGTCGATCCCCTCGGCCGCCAGCAACTCCACGAGCTGGGGCTGGCGCGTCACCCCGTGGCGGCCGAGCAGTTGCGCGATGAGGTGCTGTCGCTGCGCCTTCGTCGTGCGGGCGGGCAGCCGGCCAGCCGCCGTCATCGAACGGTGGCCGCACGGGCCGTCACGGTCGCACCCCGACGAGGAAGGCGATCAGACCGCGCGCCGTGTGCAGGCGGTTGTGGCCCTGCACGATGACGGCCGATCTGGGGCCGTCGATCACCTCGGCCGAAACCTCGTCGCCCCGGTGGGCGGGCAGGCAGTGGAAGAAGCGGGCGTCGGGCGACGCCTCCGCCATCAGAGTCTCGGTGACGGTGAAGCCCGCGAAGGCCGCTCGCCGGGCGGTGTCCTCGCGCTCTTGGCCCATCGAGGTCCACACGTCGGTGTGCACGGCGTCGGCGCCCTTGATCGCCACCAGCGGATCGGCGTGCTGCTCGACGCTGGCCGCGCCCAACGCCAGCAGGCGCTCGAGCTCCGCTGCCGGGGCGTCGTACCCGCCGGGGCAACCGAGGCGGACGTGGAGACCGAGCATCGCCGATGCCTCCGCCAGCGAGCGGGCCACATTGTTGTAGTCACCCACCCAGGCCACGGTCGTCCCCGCCAGCGGCCCGATGGTCTGCTCCATGGTCAGGACATCGGCGAGGGCCTGCAGCGGGTGCGAGGTGTCCGACAGCATGTTGACCACCGGCACCGTCGAGACCGCGGCCATGCGCTCCACGACCTGGTGCGAGAAGACCCGGGCGGCGAGCACGGCGTGGTAGCCGGCCATGATGCGGGTGACGTCCTCGACCGTCTCCCGGGTATCGAATCCCACCTCCTCGCCCCTCGTGTAGACGGGATGGCCGCCGAGCTCGAAGACGGCGACCTCCATGGACTGGCGGGTGCGGTTCGACGGCTTCTCGAAGATCAGCGCCGCGGCCCTGCCCTCGAGCGGGCGTCCCAGGTCGGCGGCCGGGCGGGCGGCCAGGGCCAGCACCTCGCGCAGCTCCTCGGGCGTCAGGTCGGTGACGTCAAGGAAGTGGCGGACGGTCAAGCTCGCCTCGCTCGCACTATGCCAGGACTTCTCGGGGGGCTGCGCCCCCGGACCCCATCGCCCGTCGGCTCGCTCCTCTCGCTCGCCGGGCCGGCCTGAGCTCGCTTCGCTCGCAATCATGCCAAGACCTCCTTCAGGATGGCCGCGGCCTCGTCGATCTCGTCGTCGCTGACGGTCAGCGGCGGGGCGAAGCGCAGCGCCGTCGGGGTCACGTTGTTGACGACGAGCCCGCGGGCCAGGCAGCCCGCGGCGGCCTCCCTGCTGTCGTGTCCGTCGAGCTCAGCCGCCAGCAGCAGCCCGAGGCCCCGCACGCCCGTCACCCCGGGCGTCGCCTCCAGGGCACGGCGCAGCTGGTCGCCGGACGATCGGGCCAGGGCGGGCGCGTCGATCCGCTGCATCTCCGCCAGCACCGCGCGCGCCGCCGACGTGGCGATGGGCGTGCCGCTGTACGTCGAGCCGTGATCGCCCGGCTGCAGCACCGCGGCGACGTCGCGACGGGCCCAGCAGGCACCGATGGGCATGCCGTTGCCGAGGGCCTTGGCCAGGCACACGGCATCCGGCCTCACATCGGCATGCTCGAAGCCGAACCAGCGGCCGGTGCGCCCGAGCCCGGTCTGCACCTCGTCGAGGATCATCAACGCGCCGCGCTCGTCGCACAGCTCACGGATCCCCTCCAGGTAGCCGGCGGGCGCGGGCACGACCCCACCCTCACCCTGGACCGGCTCGATGAGCACGGCGGCCACGCTTCCGTCGACCGCCCCCGCCAGCGCGTCGAGATCGCCGAAGGGGACGTGGCGGAAGCCCTCGGGCATGGGCTGGAACGGCTCGTGCTTGGTCGGCTGGCCGGTGGCGGCGAGGGCGGCCAGCGTGCGGCCGTGGAAGCTGCCCAGCGCGCTGACGACGACGTGCCGGCCCCGGCCCCCGAACTTGCGGGCCAGCTTGAACGCGGCCTCGTTGGCCTCCGCCCCCGAGTTGCAGAAGAACACCTGCCCTCCGCCGCCGAGCAGGTCGTCCAGCATCACCGCTGTCTCCGTCGCCACGGGATTGGCGAAGAAGTTGGAGACGTGCAGCAGCGTCTCCGCCTGGGTGGCGATGGCGGCGGCCACCGCGGGGTGGGCGTGGCCGAGCGACGTGACCGCCAGGCCGCACAGGAAGTCCAGGTAGCGACGGCCCTGGTCGTCCCACAGTTCGGTGCCGCGGCCGCGCACGAACATCACCTGCGGCGGCCCGAAGACGGGCCAGTAGGGGCAGGCGTCGAGACCGTCGGTGGGGAACGCGTGGGCGCTCACGACCGGACGCTCCCAGGTGCGTCGTCGCCCACCGTGACCATGGTGCCGATCCCGGCGTCGGTGAAGATCTCGAGCAGCAGCACGTGGGGAACCCTCCCGTCAAGGATGTGGGCCCGTCCCACGCCGCGCCGCACGGCGGCGATGCAGGACTCGACCTTGGGGATCATTCCGCCGCGCAGCGTGCCGGCGGCGACGAGCGCCTCGAGCTCGGCCGCCGTCGTCTGGCGGATGAGGCTGTCGGGGTCGTCGACGTCGCGGCGCAAGCCTTCGACGTCCGTGAGGTAGACGAGCTTCTCGGCCCCCAGCGCGGCAGCAATGGCGCCGGCGACGGTGTCGGCGTTGATGTTGTACGCCTGCCCGGACGGATCAGTGCCGATGGTGGCGACGACCGGGATCAGGTCCTCGTTCAGGAGGCGCTCGAGGATCGTCGGGTTGATGGCGCCGACCTGACCCACAAAGCCGAGGTCCCCGGGCGCCGGCGTGGCGCTGATAAGACCGGCGTCCTCTCCCGACACCCCGACGGCCAGTGCGCCGTGCACGTTGATGGCGGCGACCAGCCGGGGGTTGACCTGGCCGCGCAGGACCATGCGCGCGATGTCGACCGTCTCGGCGTCGGTCACCCGCAGGCCGTTGCGGAACTCGGGCACCTTGCCGAGGCGGCCCATCAACTCGCTGATCTGCGGGCCGCCGCCGTGGATGACGACCGGCCGCATCCCCACCGATCGCATCAGGACGATGTCCTGCGCGAACAGCTCGAGCGCATCGGCCTCGCTCCCGCCGGCCAGCGCGTTGCCGCCGTACTTCACGACGACCACGCTGCCGGAGAAGCGTCGGATGTAGGGCAGGGCCTCGACCAGGACCGCGGCCTTCTCGTCCGGGCCGGCCGTCGTGATCACGGGAGCAGCCCGACCTTCGTCAGACCCGCCGTCTCCGGCAGGCCGAGGGCCACGTTGGCGGCCTGCAGCGCGCCGCCCGATGCGCCCTTGGTGAGGTTGTCGATGGCGCAGAGGACCACGACATAGCCCGTCCGGGGATCGA
>Ga0247829_10001469_pt1 | contig 10781 bp, 6 predicted proteins | sample 12C_Control_Day4_FD_207765 | JGI IMG/M metagenome (GOLD analysis project Ga0247829, IMG submission 207765) | Soil microbial communities from agricultural site in Penn Yan, New York, United States - 12C_Control_Day4 | ecosystem: Environmental > Terrestrial > Soil > Agricultural land | place: USA... | reverse complement strand
ACACCGAGGCGCCACGGCTGAATGTCGGTCGGAATCTCGATGCCGGTCAGCGCCGCACCCCAGTCGCCCGCGACCTCGATGCGCTGCAGGGCGCCGCGCCAGCCTTTGGCGCGATCGAAAGCAACAAGGCCGTCCGTCAGCGCCTTGCGCGCCAGGCGCTGCAGGGCCGGATCGAAGGTGGTGCGAACGGACAGGCCGCCGTTGACCCGGCCGTCGCCAACGCTCGAGCGGTCGGAGCGCCCGTAAAGGCCATCCTCGCCGAACTGTCCGGCCAGCGTCCGCCGCACATCCTCAGCGAAGTAATCGGCCGCATAGATTTGCGTGCCGAACGGCCGGAAGTTGACCGTCAGCGGCTTGGCCTTGGAGAGCTTCGCCTCCTGCGCCGTGACGAAGCCGTTCTCGGCCATCTGATCGATGATCCAATCACGCCGCACCGTGGCTTCCTTGGTCCGGCGGAAGGGATGGTAATTGTTGGGCGCCTTCGGCAGCGCGGCGAGATACGCGGCTTCCTCGATCGTCAGGTCCTTGAGCTCTTTGTTGTAGTAGTTGAGAGCGGCGGCGGCGACGCCATAAGAGCCGATGCCGAGATAGATTTCGTTGAGATAGAGCTCGAGAATGCGCTCTTTCGGGTAGGCGCGCTCGATGCGGATGGCAAGGATCGCCTCCTTCAGCTTGCGCTCGAGCGTGCGGTCGCTCGACAGCAGGAAGTTTTTGGCCACCTGCTGGGTGATGGTCGAAGCACCTTCCGCACGGCGCTCGCGCCCCTTCATGCGGTCCTCGGCGATCTTCATGACGGCACGCGCGATGCCCACGAAGTCGAGACCGCCGTGCTCGAAGAAGCGTTTGTCCTCCGCCGACAGGTAGGCGTTGATCACCAGCTTGGGGATCGTGTTGATCGGCACGAAGATGCGACGCTCGCGCGCGTATTCGGCAATGAGCGATCCGTCGTGCGCATGAATACGCGTCATGACGGGCGGCTCGTAGCGGGCCAGGCTCTCGTAGCTCGGCAGATCCTTCGAGGCTTTCCAGAACAGGTAGCCGCCGACCGCGGAGCCCGCCAGGAACAGCACGACGCCTGATGCGAACAGAACGCCGAGCAGGCTCAGGATCCAGCTGCGCCGCCGCTTCTTTGGCCGTCTCGCGGGCGGCGGAGGAATGATCGGCGGCGGTCTCATGCGGCCCAGCAGCGTCCCTTTGGAACGAATATTCTTCTTCACCCTGTGCGCGGGCTGCAGATCCAGCACGCCCGGCTGCACATTAGCACGGAATATGGCGGCACAGCGCCCCAACGGCCTGAAAGATGGGCAAAACGGCGGAAATGATCAATGCATCCAAACGATATAGGGCTTTCCCCTATCAGCTCCATTTCAGCGCCGGGCCGGTCGACGCGCGAAAAACTCGTTGACCGCCGCAGCCATGGCCTCGGCGATGCGGCGCTGCCACTCCCGCGAGGCCAGCAGCTTCTCGTCCTCGGCGTTGCTCATGTAACCCAGCTCGATCAGGACCGAGGGTGAGCCCGGTTGACGCAGGACCTTGAACGCCGCCGAGCGCTGCGGCTCGCGAGCGAGCGCCATCCTCGGCTTCATCTGCCGCAGCAGTATGCTGCGGAAATCTGTCGAAAAATTTGTTGTCTCGCGGCGCATCAGGTCGAACAGGATCTGCTTGACCTGATCCTGGCCCTCATCGCCCGCGACATCGAGGCCGGCCAGCAGATCGGACGCGTTCTCCTTCTCCGCGAGGCGCCGCGCGCGCTCGTCGGAGGCGCGCTCGGACAACGTGTAGATGGTCGCGCCCCGCACGCTCTGCGCGATCTCGCGTGCCTCCAGGGCATCGGCATGAAGTGAGATGAACAGGTCGGCGGCGTGCTTGCGCGAGAGCTGGAGGCGCTCATCGAGCGAGACGAAGACATCGCTCGAGCGTGTCAGGACGACCTCGTAGCGCTTGGTTGCGAGCAGAGCGCGCTGCACTTCCTTGGCGACGGCCAGCACCACATCCTTTTCCGCACCGAGCACTCCTGGTGCGCCCGGATCGATGCCGCCGTGGCCGGGATCGACGACGATCACCGGCTTGACGCGCGGGGACGTCGGCTTCTCGGCAGTCGCATCACCCATCGCAATCGGCGCGGAGGCTGCGGCTGTAGCCAGCTCGGCTGCGGCAAGCTCGGTAGCGGACATCGGTTTCAAATCGAGCTCGAGCCGCAAACGGTCGCCCGGCGCGCCAGGCACCAGCCGCGACTCGACATGTACCGCCTGTGTCGTATCGAGAACGATGCGCGATTTGCCCGGCGCAATCAGGCCGTGGCGGAATGCGATAACCAGCCCGCGGCCCTGGCGACCGCTTTCGGCGGGCAGATGAAACTCGACGCCGGCAATGTCCAGCACGACCCGGTTCGGATTACCGAGACGGAAAGCGCTGAACTGGACCGAACGCGTCAGCGCCAGGGTGAAGCGGGTCCTCGCGGTATCGCCTGTCAGCTCGGCGCCGTCAGCCACAGCGCCTGCCGCCTTCGGGTTCACGACAGTCGCCCAGCTGACTTCCGCCGCCGACTGTTCGGCCGGTTGCGCGCCGGCGGCTCGTTGCTGCGCCAACACCATGCCCCCTGACACAGTGAGCACCAGAGCCGCAGCCACAACGCAGCGCACTGAATTGGTTGTGACCGCGCCCATCCCCTGCGCCTTCCCGTCCCCAGTCCGGCAACCTAGAGCGCGATCGTTTCGCATGGAAGCTCTATCGGCTTCCCAGCGGAGCGTGAATCGCGCTCTAAACTTATGGAACAGAGCAGGATTCACGCTTCGGCCGAGACAGCTCGATCAGGCAAGCGATTCGATCCGAAGCGATCCTGCTCCAGCGTAGCGATGCGCCGGCGGTCGCTGCGCCGGCAGCAGCATTTTACCAAATGTTTGCCGAATCGATGGCTAATGGATCATCGCGGCCAGGGTGCTACGCCCGTCAATCTGGTATCGAGACGGCGTTCAACGTGCTTGCCTCGCTTCGGGCGAACTCGTAATAGTACCCTATCGCGTTTCGCTGCGCGCGTCCGCCGAAGGCAGGGCCGCGCCCCGCTTGAAGTTCCTGATTGCGGGCCGAGCGAAAACAGAGCGACCGACGCTTTTGCTGGACAGTGCCGGGCCGAGCGGCCCTTGCCGCAAGGATTCCCTGGCACCGAGCAGCCGAGCCCGGGCGGTGCTGTAAAGCGATTGGCCGCAACTTTCCGGTGTGGCCAGCAATTTCGTGGCGGACCAGACCCCAGGATGTCTGACCCGTCCACAGAAACAGGACTGAACGTCCCTTAGAGGACCATGAGATACACCGGCACAAGCCATCGACCACAGCTTCGGCCAAACCGCCGAGCGGTCTGCGCTGTGCCTGTTGCAAACCCAACAACATCAACCAAGACGCGCGCCCGAAACGGGTGCTTCCCGCTGGTCGGCCTCCTGTCCGGACGGCCGGATTACGCCCCGCGGCGCGCGCAGGAAACAAGACTATGGACAAGAACAACAAGATGCTCATCGACGCCACGCACCCGGAGGAAACCCGGGTCGTGGTCCTTCGGCAAGGCCGCGTAGAGGAGTTCGATTACGAGTCGGCATCGCGCAAACTGCTCCGCGGCAACATCTACCTGGCAAAGGTCACGCGTGTAGAGCCCTCCCTGCAGGCCGCCTTCGTCGACTACGGAGGCAACCGCCACGGCTTCCTCGCCTTCAACGAAATTCATCCCGACTACTATCAGATCCCGGTCGCGGACCGGCAGGCGCTGTTGCAGGAAGAGGCCGAGGCCGAGGCACAGGCCGAGGAGGAAGCCGATGCGGCAGCCCAGCGGCGTGCCGACCGGCGCCGCAGCAGCGACGACAGCGAGTCGGTGCCGGGCTTCGAACCGCAGCCCTTCATCGATGACAGGCTGAGCGATACGGCTGCCGAGCCCGCCGCCGTCAGCGATGAGCCGTATCTGACTTCCGCCCCCGGCGAGCAGGGGGAAGAGCGCCACGCCGAGCCGCTGCCCGACTACGAGGATCGAGCGCCGTCCGGCGAAACGTACGCAGGGCATGAACCGCCAGTCACCGATGCGCACGGTGATACGACCGAAGCTGCACCCGAGGCCGATGCCTCCGAAGGCGGCGGCGTCACCGAGGTGAGCGGTCCCAACGGCGCCGAGCCCGAGCAGGTGGAGCAGGTCGGCACCGAGGATGCGATGGAGGAGGTGCCCGAGCGCCCGCGCCGGCGCGCGCGCTCCTACAAGATCCAGGAGGTCATCAAGCGCCGCCAGATCATCCTCGTACAGGTCGTCAAGGAGGAGCGCGGCAACAAGGGCGCCGCCCTCACCACGTATCTGTCGCTGGCCGGCCGCTACACGGTGCTGATGCCGAACACAGGGCGCGGCGGCGGCATCTCGCGCAAGATCACCAACGCCCAGGACCGCAGACGCCTGAAGTCAATCGCCAACGAGCTCGAGGTGCCCGAGGGCATGGGCCTCATCATCCGCACGGCGGGCGCGGCGCGCACCAAGCAGGAGATCAAGCGCGACTACGAGTACCTGCTGCGCCTGTGGGAAAGCGTGCGCGACATGACCTTGCAGTCGACCGCGCCGTGTCTCGTTTACGAGGAAGGCAACCTCATCAAGCGGTCCATTCGCGACCTGTACTCCAAGGATATCGACGAGATCGTGGTCGCTGGCGATGCCGCGCATCGCGAGGCGCACGACTTCATGGGCATGCTGCAGCCCGGCGGCACCAAGAGCGTCACCCACTATCACGATCCCGAGCCGCTTTTCACCCGCTTCCAGATCGAGCGGCAGCTCAACGCCATGTTCAGCCCTTACGTGACGCTGCGCTCTGGCGGCTATCTCGTCATCAATCAGACCGAGGCGCTGGTCTCCATCGACGTCAACTCGGGCAAGTCGACGCGCGAATTCTCCATCGAGGAGACGGCGCTCAACACCAACATCGAGGCCTCGGACGAGATCGCGCGCCAGCTCAAGCTGCGCGATCTTGCCGGCCTCATCGTCATCGACTTCATCGACATGGAGGAGAAGCGCAACAACCGCTCGGTCGAACGCCGGCTCAAGGATGCCCTGCGCCACGACCGCGCCCGCATCCAGGTCGGCCGCATCTCGCATTTCGGCTTGCTCGAGATGTCGCGCCAGCGCTTGCGCACCGGCGTCCTGGAAGGCTCCACCACGCAGTGTCCGCATTGCCAAGGCACCGGCATCATTCGCTCCACGGAATCGGTGGCGCTGGCCGTGCTGCGCGGCATCGAGGACGAGTTGATGAAGGGGCGTCCGTCGTCCCTGACCGCGCTCACCACGGCCGGCGTCGCGCTCTACATCCTCAACCACAAACGCGCCTTCGTCACCGACATCGAGCGGCGCTACGGCATCACCATCAGCGTGCACGCCAGCGAGCGCATGCAGGGCGCCAACTTCGCCATCGAGCGCGCCGCTCAGAGCGAGGTCGAGCCGCAGAAGCGGCCGGAGCGCAATGTCGTCAACATGGATTGGGGCTTTGAAGGCGACGAGCGCAGCGAGGCCGGTGAGGCGCGCGAGCCTCGCGAACCGCGCGAGGAGGATAGCGCGGAGGAGAGTGGCGACAGGCGTTCGCCCCGCAAGCGCCGCCGCCGCGGCGGCCGTGGCGACCGTGGTGATCGTGGTGATCGTGGTGATCGCGCGGAGCATGGACGCGAGGGAGAGCGCGCGGCCAGGCGTGGCGACCGCGGGCGCGATGACGACAGGCATGCTGTGAGCCCCACCCGTGATGACGACGATCGGGAGGTGCGCGAGGCACCGCGCGAGAGCGAGGGTGTCGAGGAGGTCGGTGGTGGCCACGAGCCGCGTCACGCCGATGCCGAGCGCGGCGACGCAGAAGAGAAACGCGGACGCCGCCGCCGGCGCGGCCGGCGTGGGGGACGCAATCGCGAGGGACGTGAGGGCCACGAGCGCACTGCGCATGCGGGTGGCGAGCGCGAGCACGGCGGTGAGCGGCAACCGCCGCCGGAAGCGCACCATTCAGGTGACTGGAACGGTCAGGGCGGCGGCGCATCTCGCGAAGCATCGCCGTACGAGCCCGCAATCGAGGCGCCCCGCGATACGCACCGTGATGAGCCGTATGTCCCGACCGCCGGTACAGAGGCGCAATCGCACCGCGAGGTCGAGGAGCAGCGGGCCGGCGATATGCAGCGCACGCCCGAGCCGGCGCACGCCGCCGATGCCGATCGCTTCGCGCAGAGCGAGCCCGTCCGCACTCCGCCACCGGTGGAGAGCGACGAGCCGGCGCAGCCTGCCCGCAAGGGCTGGTGGCAGAAGCGCTTCGGCAGTCCCTGAGACGCGCCGCGTGAGCGCGCCTGACTGACGAGTCAGCGACTTGCGTGCTCGAGCCTGAAGCATGTTTGTCCCGGCTTTGCGCTATCATTGCGGTAGCATTGCCCTGCGTTGACCTACCTTAGCCGGCCTGCCGCCGGCGTCGGGCGATGCCCTTGCGTGCGCCAACCTCCGTTAACCGTGGACAAGCTTGACACGCGCCGCCCGCCTTGACATGCCCACGTCGCCTTCTTAAATGACTGACTGGTCAGTCATTCATCGAAAGCCGGAAGGCCGAGGCACCTATGCCAAGCAAACCAGGTCGCAAACCGGGCCCTGCGCCGTCCGCCAAGCGCATGCGCAAACCCGTGCCGCGCGCCCGCACAAGTGCCGCGCACGCGCCAGCCCGCCGCCGCGCCGACGCAGCGTCCGCCGATGCCCGCCGCGAAGCCATTCTCGCCGCCGCGCTCGATGTCTTCTCCCGCCGCGGCTTTGCCACCGCACGCCTCGATGACGTTGCCGCCAAGGCCGGCATCGCCAAGGGCACGCTGTACCTCTACTTCAAGAGCAAGGAAGCGCTGTTCGAGGAGCTGATCCGCAGCCGTGTCACGCCGGTTCTCGACAACATCGAGCACATCGCCGGCACCGTGCCGCCGGACGTCCTCATCGCCCGCTTCTTCGAGCTGTTCCGCACGGAGGTGCTCGGCACCGAGCGCCAGCTCGTCCTGCAGCTCCTGATCTCCGAGGGCCCGCACTTTCCGGCCATCGCCGAGTTCTACTACCGCGAGGTGGTCTCGCGCGGTCTCGAGCTCATCAGAGGCGCGCTGCGCCGCACCGCGCCCGGAAGCGAGCTGCCCGTCGAGACGCTGGAACGCTTTCCGCAGCTCATCGTCGCGCCGCTGATCGTCAGCATCGTCTGGGACCGCCTGTTCGGCCGCATCGATCCGCTCGATGTCGAAGGCATGCTCGCAGCGCACGCCCGCATCCTGGCTGGTGTCCCGATTCCGAAGCTCGCCAAAGCCTCGATGCCGGGATCGGAGCGAGCTTCGGAATCAAAGGGACACCAGAAGCATGAATAGAGCTCGTGCGATTCAGATCGAGAAATTCGCTCAGAGAGATGCCGCAAGGACAGGCGAATTTCTCGATCATCGCACGAGCGCCGGAAAGGCGCGGTCATGAGCCACAAGGTCATCGCCATTGCCGCCGCGGCACTCATCGCTGTCGTTGGCGGCTATTTCTTCTTCCATAGAACCACAGCCGCTCCTGCGTTTCACGGCTGGGTCGAGGCCGATCTGCTCTTTATCGGCGCCGACGAGCCGGGACGCCTGACGACGCTGGCCGTCAGGGAAGGCGAAGCGGTGAAGGCGGGCGCATTCTTGTTTCAGCTCCAGCGCGACATCCAGGACGCGGACTGGCATCAGGCGCGCGCGGCTCTGGAGGAGGCCAAGGCGCGTCTGCTCAAAGCCGAGTCCGCGCAGCAGCGGCCCGAGGAGATCGCCGTGCTGCAAGCGCAGGAAGCACGTGCCAAAGCCGCACTGGAGCAGTCGGAGCCCGAGCTGGAGCGCACGCGCAAGCTGGTCGAGCGCAACATCGCGGCACAGGCACGGCTCGATCAGGCCAAGGCTGCCTTCGAGCGCGACCAGGCGCAGCTCATGGAGGTTCGCCGCCAGATCGAGGTGGCGCGCATGAACGCGCGCACCGAGGACATCGAGGCCGCGCGCGGCGTCATGCGGCAGGCCGAAGCCAAGGTCGCCTCCACCGGGACGCGGCGCGCCCAGCGCAGCGTGGTCGCGCCCGCCGACGGCGCCATCCAGGAGATCTATTTCCGCATCGGCGAGATCGTCCCGACCGGCCGGCCCGTGCTCTCGATGCTGCCGCCGGGCAATCTCAAGCTGCGCTTCTTCGTTCCCCAGTCCGAGCTGCCGCGCATCGCGCTCGGCGATACCCTGACGGTTCATTGCGACGGTTGCGCCGATGGCATCCGCGCCGAGGTAACCTTCCTGGCGCGCCAGGCCGAGTTCACCCCGCCGGTGATCTTCTCCAGCGAGGAGCGCGCCAAGCTGGTGTTCCGCGTCGAGGCCATCCCGCGCCGGCCCGAGCTGCTGCGTGTCGGCCAGCCGGTTTCGATCGCCATGACTGCCAAGACCACGCGCGAGGCCACCGATGGCCGCAAGTGACGCACACGTGTCCGATGCCGTCATCGACGTCGAAGGCCTCACCAAGTCCTTCGGCGACAAGACCGTCGTGCGCAACCTCACCATGCGCGTCAACCGCGGCCAGATCTACGGCTTCCTCGGCCCCAACGGCTCGGGCAAGACCACCACCATCCGCATGCTGTGCGGCCTGCTGACGCCCGACTCCGGCCGCGGCACCTGCCTCGGCTACGACATTCTCACCCAGAGTCACCTGATCAAGCAGCACGTCGGCTACATGACGCAGCGCTTCTCGCTCTATCAGGACCTGTCGATCCGCGAGAACCTGGAGTTCGTGGCGCCCGTGTTCGGCCTACCCGATCCGCCTGCACGGGCGCGCGAGGCCATTACGCGCCTTGGCCTCACCGGCCGCGAGGCACAGCTCGCGGGCGAGCTGTCCGGCGGCTGGAAGCAGCGTCTGGCGCTCGGCGCCTGCATCCTGCCCGAGCCCGATCTGCTGCTGCTCGATGAGCCGACCGCAGGCGTCGACCCCAAGGCGCGGCGCGAGTTCTGGAACGAGATCCACAATCTCGCCGCCGAAGGGCTGACCGTGCTCGTCTCCACCCATTACATGGACGAAGCCGAGCGCTGCCACGAGATCGCGTATATCGCTTACGGCGAGCTCTTGACGCACGGCACCGTGGACGAGGTTGTCGCCCAATCGGGCCTCACCACCTGGACCGTCTCGGGCACCGACCTGCACGGGCTCGCCGAGAAGCTCACCGGCATGACCGGCATCGACATGGTGGCGCCGTTCGGCGCCAGCCTGCACGTCTCGGCGCGCGATGCCCCTGCACTCGAGCGCGCACTCGCCCCGTTCAAGTCGGACCCGCAGCTCACCTGGAAGCGCGATGAGCCCTCGCTGGAGGACGTGTTCATCGACCTGATGAGCCGCAGCCGGGACAACTTCCCATGACCACCCAACGCGCCCCTCGCGCCGCCTCGCAGACCAGCACGCTGTCACGCTTCCGGGCCATGTTCGTGAAGGAGTTCATCCAGCTCAAGCGCGACCGCATCACCTTCGCCACCATGATCATGATTCCGCTCATGCAGCTCTTCCTGTTCGGGCTGGCGATCAACAACAACCCGCGCCATCTGCCCACGGCGCTCTTGCTGCAGGAGGACAGCGATCTCGGCCGCTCCATCCTCTCGGCCCTGGCCAACACCGCTTACTTCGACATCAAGCTCGTCTCGCGCAGCGAGGCCGAGGTCGACCACTGGATGAAGTCGGGCCAGGTGCTGTTCATCGTCGAGGTGCCTGCCGGCTTCGCGCGCGCCGTGCGCCGCGGCGACAGGCCGGCGCTATTGGTCGCCGCCGACGCCACCGATCCGCAAGCGGCCGGCAGCGCGTTGGGCGCGCTCGAAGGCATCCTCTCCACCGCGCTCGCCCGCGACCGCGGCCTGCCGGAGGAGACCGTCGCCCAGCCCCTGTTCGAGATCCGCCAGCACCGCCGCTACAATCCCGAAGGCATCACCCAGCTCAACATCGTGCCGGGCCTGCTCGGCACCATCCTAACCATGACCATGCTGATCTTCACCGCCCTCTCCGTCACGCGCGAGGTGGAGCGCGGCACCATGGAGAGCCTGCTGTCCATGCCCCTGCAGCCACTCGAGATCATGCTCGGCAAGATCGCGCCCTACATCTTCATCGGCTTTCTCCAGGCCCTCATCATCCTCGGCGCCGGCACCTACTTCTTCCACGTGCCGATCGTCGGCAGCCTCACGCTGCTGGCCATGCTCACCACGCTCTTCATCACGGCCAACCTGGCCGTCGGCTACACCTTCTCGACCTTGGCGCGCACGCAACTCCAGGCCATGCAGATGTCGATGATGTGGTTCCTGCCCAACATCCTGCTGTCGGGCTTTATGTTCCCGTTTGCGGGCATGCCGGGCTGGGCGCAGTGGCTCGGCGAGATCCTGCCGCTGACGCACTACCTGCGCATCGTGCGCGGCGTCATGCTCAAGGGCGCCAACCTCTATGACCTGAGCAATGAAGCGCTGTGGCTTATCGGCCTCACCTTGATCGCCATGACGATCGCCGTCACGCGGTTCCGTAGGACGCTGGACTGAAGGCCCCATATAAAGCGGTGGGGAAGAGCCCTTCGGATCTTGAGATACCGTCTTTCACATTGCACGTTCGCTTGCGAACGCAACTTCATGAATCGACGAGGTGCAGCCATGCGCAATCTTTTCCTGGCGACGGCGGCGGTCCTGTTCGCCTTGATCGCAACTCCAATCGTCCCGGTCAGCGCGGGCTCATATGGACATCACCGCTACGACTACGATGACGACGACGACGA
>Ga0247829_10001466_pt1 | contig 10800 bp, 11 predicted proteins | sample 12C_Control_Day4_FD_207765 | JGI IMG/M metagenome (GOLD analysis project Ga0247829, IMG submission 207765) | Soil microbial communities from agricultural site in Penn Yan, New York, United States - 12C_Control_Day4 | ecosystem: Environmental > Terrestrial > Soil > Agricultural land | place... | reverse complement strand
GAGTCGACGGACACGATGATCTCCGACGTCGCCTCGCGCGTCGCACGGATGATCGAGCACCGCTTGCCCATGTTGTGACGGTTGCGCATCACCGTGAGCCGGCCGCCCGAGGCCTTGGCGACCGAGCGCGCCTGCTCGTAGCTGTCGTCGGTCGAGCAGTCGTCGACGCAGATGACGTGGAGCTTGGCGTGCGGATAGCTCGAGTCGAGGAGGCTCTGCAGGGTCTCCTTGATCGCGGCGCCCTCGTTGAACATCGGGATGATCGCCGTGACCGTCGGCTCGTAGTCATCCCGCGTCGCGTCCCACGTGCCCTGCTTCCCCCGAACGAACCTCATCGCGATGCCGGCGATGTACCGGTTCACGAACACGATCAGCGCCAGGAAGTAGCAGATGACCCAGATCGTGTGAGTCGTCACGCGAGCCTCCAGGCGAGGCGCGCACGAGCGCAATGGGACGAACGGCGGGGAGTCACAGGCTATGAAGGCACGGGCAAAATGCGAGGGCCCGTGGGCTAAGCAATGCTGGCCAAACTATAGTGATTCGCTCAGCAACTCAAGATGGTTGACGCAGGTTGCCACATCGGTCGTGCGGCCGTCACCAAGGCTCAGAAAGCTGAGGCTTGGCGCCTTGTCTGCACTGCGCGCGCGTGAGATGAGGCGAAGCGTGCAGCGATCCGCCGCAGCGGTCTGTTTGATCGCGGTGTTGCATGGCGCTGCAGTGGCCGGACCACGGGAGGAAGAGGGTCCGGGCCATGATCGGAATGGCAGACCCGATGCCAGCAATCCGTGGTTGGACCGCGCGCCGTCCAAGGTCCTGTCGGTCACGGCGAGCGACGACACGCCCGATCGTCGGCTCCCGGCCGTGCTCACGCTCGGGGGCATCTACGCCGGCTTCACCACGTGGGCATACTTCGCCTGGTACAAGAAGGAAGGCCACGCGTTCCAGACCGGCGGCGACGGCAGCTGGAAGCTGTGGAGCGAGGACGGCTGGTTCGGTTCGACGCGCTACGCGGGAGGCGCGGACAAGATGGGCCATGCATGGGCGACCTATGCCCTCGGGCGCGCGGGCACGGAGCTGCTCTCGCAGTGGGGCGGGTTCGGGCGGCTGACGTCGGCGCTCGTCGGTAACGGCATGTCCGAGCTGCTGTTCTTCGGCGTCGAGCTCAAGGACGGCTTCCTCTACACGTTCTCGTACGGCGACTTCGCGTTCAACACGCTCGGTGCCGCGCTCGGCTTCGCGCAGTCGATGTGGCCGCGCCTCGACGAAGCGATCGACTTCCGCGTGCAGTACTTCCCGAGCGCGCGCTATCGGGAGAAGTTCGTCGGTGGCGACGTCAATATCGCGGAGGACTACTCCGGGCAGACGTACCTGCTCGCGTTTCACCTCGGATCGATCGATCGACTGCGCACGTGGAAGTACGGCGGCTGGTCTCGCTTCGTCGACGTCTCGCTCGGCTTCGAGTCGCGCGGCTACAAGCCGGATCCACCGTACGTGATCGATCCCGAGGACCCGATGCGCCAGGACTATCCCAAGCACCAGAGCGCGTACATCGGGCTGTCGTTCAACGCGCAGGGCCTGTTCGATGCGCTGCTCGCGGGCCGCGCCGAGGGCTGGCGCAAGGTCACGCACGGCGCGTTCGAGGTGTTCAGCCTGCCGTACACGACGCTGCCCGTCGTCGAGCACCACAACGTGCCGGCGGGGTTCGTGCCCGACGAGCAGGAGATGTGATCAGGGCACGGCGCAGGTGCCGGCGTAGCCGCCTTCGCTCGGCACGCCGCAGCGGTCGTGGCACGAGCTGCAGTTCGAGAGGTTGTGACCCTCGTCGACGACGCGCTCGGCGTCGGTCTTCTGCCACGCCCAGTCGAGCATGTCCGGATCCTCGCCGTCCGCGAGCTTCTGCATCACCGTGAACTTGGCGATCGGGCCCTCGCAGTTCACGTCGGCGCCCGCGTACTGCTCCTTGAGCACGATCGCACCGACGGGGAACGGCGCCGCGCGATCGGTGTACGGCGCGAGGGCCTCGGGGGACGCGAGCACCCGGATGCGCATCAGGTCGTGCTCGATCGAGTTGCGGCAGTCGCGCACCTCTTGATAGGTCGCGGCGTAGTCCGCGGGGAACAGCGGCTGCTCCTTCTGGGGGTCGGTGCCGCACGCGAGGAGCAAGGGGAGAAGCAGGGTACAGCGCATGGACGACTACTCCGGCAGGTTCACGACGCGGATGCGGTTGTTGTACGTGTCCGTCACGTACAGCTTGCTGCCCGCGAGCTCGACCCCGTACGGCCAGTTCAGCTCGGCGTCGAGCGGCGAGCCACCGTCGCCCGAGAAGCCGCCGTTGATCGTCGCTTGGCAGGTGCCGGCGACGCGGCGGATGGTGCCGTCGGGGTCGATCTTGCGGACGCAGTGGTTGTAGACGTCCGTGAAGTAGATCGTGCCGTCGGCCGCCGCGGCGACGTCGACGGGGCGATTGATCTTGGCCTGACTCGCCGGCTGATCGTCGCCGTCGTAGCCGCCTACGCCGGTGCCCGCGATCGTCGTGATGATGCCGGCGGCGTCGACCTTGCGGATGCGGTGGTTGTCGGTGTCGGCGAAGATCAGATTGCCCGCCGGATCGTAGGTGATGCGGCCGGCGGGATCCGCGGACTGGCCGAACGGCTGGCCGAGGCGCGCCTCGCGTGCCGGGCCACCGTCGCCGCCATAGCCCGGCGTGCACGGCTTGCTGCACTCGGTCGCGAGATCGCCGCACGCGAGCTTGTTCGAGTCGGGGCACGCCTGCGGGACCTCGCCGGCGGCGCACGGGAAGTCGAGCTCGACCACGCACGTGCCGACGATCGTGTCGATCGTGTTGTCCGCGCGGTTGATCCGGCGAATCGTCATGTTCGCCTGATCCATGATCGTGATGTCACCGTCGGGTGAGAGCGCGATGCCCGACGGGAGATCGAGCGCGGCCGCCATCTTGTCGCCGCCATCGCCGTCGTAGAACGTACGCACGCCGCGGCCCGCGTAGTTCTCGAGCGTCGCGGTCTCGAGGTTCATGCGCTTGACGCGGCTGTTGTGCCACGCGGCGACGTACATGTACCCGTCGGCGAAGAAGAGGTTGGTGGTGTGGTTGAACGTCGCCTCGATCGCGGGCATCGAGGGCACGCCCTCGGGCGGACTGTCGCCGAGCTCGCCGCTGCCGAGGACGGTGCGGATGATCCCGTCGGCGTCGACGGCGCGTACGAGGTAGTTGTTGAAGTCGAGGATCCACAGCTCGCCGTTGGGCGCGATGGCGGTGTCCATCGGGACGAACAGCTCGGCGTTGGTGGCGAGGTCGCCGTCCCCCTTGCGTCCCTGCTCGCCGCTGCCCGCGACGGTGCAGATCGTGTTCGGGGTGTCGGGATCGCAGGGCTCGGTGCCGCCGTCGCACGCAGGGAGCGCGAGGGCGAGCGCGAGGAGGTGCGTGCGGAGCTTCATTGCGCGACCTTCAGGATGCGGTGGTTGTGCGTGTCGGCGACGTAGAGCACGCCGTTGCGATCGAACTCGATCCCGTAGGGCTGGTTGAGCTCGATCTCGCGCGCGGGCGCGCGCTCGGCGCACGCCTCCTGGGCCGTATCGCACACCGCGCCGGAGCCGACGACGGTCTCGATCACGCCGGTGGTGAGATCGATCGCGCGGACCACGTGATTGTAGCGATCGGCGACGTAGAGGCGGCCGTCGGGGCCCTTCTCGATGTCGATCGGAAAGTTGAACTGCGCGTCGATCGCGGGCCCCCCATCACCCGAGTAGCCCGCCTCCTTCTTGCCGGCGAAGGTGTCGATGATGCCGGTGTCGAGGTCGATGCGGCGGATGCGGTTGTTCACGCTGTCGGCGACGTAGAGCGTGCGCCCGTCGAGGACGAGCGCGCCCGTCGTGCGCGGCGTGGTGCCGGTCTCGAAGCCGAAGTCGGCGAGCAGCGCCTGGCCGCCGTCGCCGGCGTCGCCCGGAACACCGCGGCCGGCGATCGTCGTGACGATGCCGTCGGGACCCGGTGCGATCGTGCGGATGCGGACGTTGCGCTGATCGATCGTGTAGATCGTGCCGTCGGGGGCGAGCGTCACGGCCTTGGGCTGGTTGAACACGGCGAGGCACGACGCCGCCCCTTCACCGGCGTAGCCATATCCATCGCCGAGCGCGGTCACGAGGTTCGTCGTGGGGTCGTAGATGCGGATCTTGTTGTTGTGCCAGGCCGCGATATAGAGCTTGCCGTCGGGACCGAACTCGGCGTCCGACGGGTGGTTGAGCGCGACCGTGTCGGCGGGGGCACCCGGGGGCGCGCACTGCGGCAGCCGATCCTCCATCTGCGGCGGGCCATCGCCCTCCTTGATGCTGCCGTTGGCGAGGATGTAGCCGACGACCGCGACCAGCGATCCATCGGCCTCCGCGCGGCGGACGGCGTGGTTGTTGAAGTCGAGGATGTGGCCGCGATTGTCGGCGTCGAACGCGAGATCGTTCGGGAAGTTGAGCTCGCTGTCGAGCCGATGAGCCGTCGGCGAGTTGTTGTTGTAGCCGGACGTCCCGGTGCCGGCCCACAGGCACGCCATGCCGGACTCGCAGGGCGGCTCTTTGTCCTCGCCGCTGCATCCGAGCAGAGCGAGCGTCGTGATCCAGATCGTGGGCTTCACAGGTACCTCCGGACGGTCCCCCGACCGTCATGGGCAAACGCCCGAGGCATAGTATGTGCCAGCTGCGGGCGGCGCCAGAGACAAGCGTCTCGCCTAGTTACGCGGCCGCCTTGCCCCACGACCGGGCGTGGCCACGACGGGCACCCGCGATATGTCGTGGGTGTTTGCGAAGCGAAGATCGCGACTTGTGTCGGCTTACGACTTCCACGCATCATGAGCATCATGGAGTCGATGGCGGCACCAGAGCTCGCGAACCAACCTGGGGTCGACGCAGGGAGCGGGCTGCTCGAGCTGCAGCGCGAGCTGTCGCGATGCACGGACCTCTCGCAGCTGCGCGCGGTGCTCGCGAACGAGCTCGGGTCGCTGATGCGCGTCAAGGATCGCGTCTCGATCGCACTGCTCGAGCCCGACGGTGAGTGGCTGCGCGTGCATCGCATCCTCCCCGTCGTCGATGCGACGAGCGGCGCGTTGCCGCGCGTGCGCGTCGAGGGCACGCCCGTCGGGCAGGTCGCGCGCGAGGGCATCGCGCGCATCGTCGGCGACGTGCGCACGGATCCCAACATCACGTTCGGTCACGCCTCGCACGACGGCATTCGCTCGACGGTGTCGGTGCCGCTGCGGATCGACGGACGCGTCGTCGGTGCGATGAACGCCGGCTCGCGCACGGTGGGCGTGTGCGATGCGGAGGCGCTGGCGCGCCTCGAAGCGATCGCGGCGATCGTCGGGCCGATCTTCTACGCCGTCGAGCAGGGGCTCGTGGCCCCGCCGGTGCGCGCGCGGCAGACCGAGCTGATCGGTGCGAGCGCGCAGTTCCGCTCGCTGATCGCAGCGGCGCAGCGCACGGCGCACAGCGATGCCGATGTGCTGATCACCGGCGAGACCGGTGTCGGCAAGACCGCGCTCGCGCGGGCGCTGCACGCGTGGAGCACGCGCGCGTCGGCGCCGTTCGTGACGGTGCACCTCAATGATCTGAGCCCGACCCTCGTCGAGTCGGAGCTGTTCGGCTACGAGCGCGGCGCGTTCACCGGCGCGTCGACCGCGCGCATCGGCCGGTTCGAGAGCGCGCGCGGCGGCACGATCTTCCTCGACGAGATCGGCGAGGCGCCGCTCGCGATCCAGACCAAGCTGCTGCGCATCATCCAGGACCGCTGCTTCGAGCGCGTCGGCGGCGTGCGGACGATCGACGCCGACGTGCGCATCATCGCCGCGACGAGCCGCGATCTGCGCGAGGCGACCCGGCGCGGCGAGTTCCGCGAAGATCTGTATTACCGGCTCAGCGTCGTGCCGCTGCACGTGCCGCCGCTGCGCGATCGCGGAGATGACCTCGAGCTGCTGGTCACGTCGATCCTCGCGCGCGTGCAGGGGCCGACGCGGCGGCGGTCGCTGTCGGCCGCGGCGTGGGAGAAGCTGCGGCGCTACCGCTGGCCGGGCAACATCCGCGAGCTCGAGAGCGTGCTCCGTCGCGCGGTGATCCTCGAGGAAGGAACCGAGCTCGAGCTCTCCGACTTCGCGGCCGAGGGGAAGCTCCCCGCCGCGATCGCTGCGCCACCTGCGCCCTCGCTCGGCGAGCGCCTGCTCACGCTCGACGAGCACGAGCGCGCGTACATCGAGCACGTCCTCGAGGCGCGGCGTGGCGTCATCGAAGGCGCGAACGGCGCGGCGCGCACGCTCGGCGTTCCGCCGTCGACGTTGCGCAGCAAGATGCAGCGGCTCGGGATCACGTTGCAGGGACGGAAAGGACGCACGCCATGAAGCTGCACGTGTTGATGCTCGGCGCCGCGCTCACCACGGCGTGCGCCGTCGAGTCCAAGGACGGCGGCCCCGTCGGCAACGATGCACCGAGCTGGTCGTTCGATCTCTCGACCGACGACGGCGTGCTGCTCGGCGTGTGGGGCAGCAGCCCCGAGGACGTTTGGGTCGTCGGAGGGCAGGTCGATCGCGCGGTGGTGTTGCACGGCGACGGCGTCAGCTGGCGCGCGGTCGACGTCGGCGCGAGGTCGCTGCTGAACAACGTCTACGGGTTCTCGGCGAACGACATCTATGCCGTCGGCGAGCAGGGCCTCATCCTTCACTTCGACGGCATCAGCTGGCAGCAGATCGATGCGGGCACCGACCTCACGCTCAACGGCGTGTGGGGGATGTCAGGCGACGACGTGTGGATCGTCGGCGGCCGCGCCGGCGCGACGGGCTCGGCGGTCGTCCTGCGCGGCTCGCACGGCGTGTTCCATCCCGTCGAGCTCCCCGCGGAGCTCGCCATGAGTGCGGTGTTCAAGGTGCACGGGTTCGCGACCGACGACGTGGTCATGGTCGGCAGCGAAGGCGTGCTGCGCTGGGACGGTCTCGCCTGGCGGCGCGACGCCGTGCCGGTCACCGCACCGCTGTTCTCGACGTGGGGCCGGGGCGGGGATGATGTCTACGCCGTCGGCGGCCAGCAGGTCGGCGAGATCCTGCACTTCGACGGCACCGGGTGGCGCGAGGTCGCGCAGATCGAGAGCGGGCAGGGGCTGAGCGGCGTGTTCACGTCGGACGACGGGATGACCTACGCGGTCGGCGCGAACGGGATGGTGCTCGAGCTCGATGCGATGGGTTCGGTCCGGCCGGCGACGCTGCCCGAGCTCGCGATGCCCGCGCCCCTCCTTCACGCGGTGTGGGGCGACAACGCCGGGACGACCTACACGGTCGGCGGCTCGTTCCGCGACTACCCGCGCCCGATGTCGGGCGTGATCCTGCGCCGTCAGTAAAAGGACGAAACCGCCTCGCGACCGCGGTGTCTCTGGGCCATGCGGCTCGGACTCGCGCTGGTCGTGCTCTGCTCGTGCATCGCCGAGTACGACCCCGTCGACGAGATCAGGTTCTCGCAGTTCACGGATACCGCGCAGGCGGTGACCGCGATCCTCGACGACGCCGGGCCCGCGAAGGTGTACGCGGTCGGCGAGTACCACCCGACGCGGAGCGGCACACCTTCGCCGCTCAAGGGGTTCACGACACAGGTCCTCGAGCAGATGCTGCCGCGCTCGCGGCACCTCGTCGTCGAAGCGTGGACCGACACGGGGTGCGATGGCGATGCGAAGCGCTCGCAGCAACAGATCTCGCACGCGATCGGGCGGCCGCCGGCGCAAGCGAAGGAGATCGAGGCGCTGATCATGAAGAGCGCGCGCAATCGGCTCGCGACGCACGGGCTGCAGATGACGTGCATCGAGCGTGGCGCGCTGCTCGACGCGATGGGGCGCGTGGACTTCCTCCGACTGCTCGAGCTGGTGACCGAGAAGCTGCACGCGACGACGAAGGCGCTGGTCTCGAACGAACGCGCGGTGATCGTCTACGGCGGCGCACTGCACAACGACCTGTATCCGCACTGGCCGCTCGAGCTGCTGTCGTACGCCGCGCCGCTGCAGCGCGATCTCGGCGGCGGCGTCGTCGAGATCGATCTGATCGTGCCCGAGGTCGTCGCACCGCTGCCCATGATCCGCATGGAGAGATGGTTCCCGTTGCTGGGGCGATCTGCCCCGGGGCGTACGTTGGTCTGGCAGCGCGGGCCCGGCAGCTACGTCCTGATCTTGCCGGCGCAGAGCCTCGAGCCGGCGAAGGTGGCTTTGCCGGTCGCGACGATCTGAAGGTGAGCCGTGCTACGTAACCCGAGTGCCGCACATCGTCCGTGACCTCGAGGATGCCCAGACCGAGCCGTCCGACGATGTCATCACGCCGTCGGACGAGCAGATCGATCGCTGGATCAAGGCGTACCTCGCGCATGCGCCACTGTCGCTGACGCTGCGCGAGATCAACCGGCTGATCGCGATCGAGGCGGTGTCCGGTCACGGCGGCACGGTGCTCGACGTGGGGTGCGGCGATGGCTTCTGGTGGACGCTGCGCGATCACGATCAGCGCGAGATCTACGGCATCGACATCTCCGCGAGCGAGATCGCGCAAGCGAAGCGGCGGATCAACGCGGCGCTCACCGACGTCTCGCGCGAGGCGCCGTTCGCCGAGACGAAGTTCGACCAGATCATCGGCAACTGCTCGCTCGAGCACGTGCCCGACATCGACGCGGCGCTCTTCAATCTGCGCAAGGCGGCGGCGCCGGGCGCGCGGCTCGTGATGTTCGTGCCGACCCCGCGGTGGGCGTATCAGGGACGGCTGCAGTCGTTCCTGCTCGCGCACGCCCCGCGCCTGGCGATGAGCATCGCCGGTGCGATGAACGGCTTCTTCCAGCACTGGCACCTCTACGACGCCAAGGTGTGGTCGCGCCTGCTCGCGACCCACGGTTGGAAGGTGCGCGCGGCGTACGGGCTCGGCTCGGCGCGCAGCGAGTTCTTGTTCCGCCTGTTCATGCCGCCGGCGTTCGGCGAGTTCGTGATCAAGAAGCTGACCGGACACTATCCATCGCGGCTCGCGAAGTTTCTGCCCGAGCGCGCGCTCGCGCCGATCGCCAAGCTCGTGAAGTGGGCGGTCTCGGACCCGCTGGTCGCGGTCGATTCGTCGACGGCGTACGAGTACATGATCGTCGCCGAGGCCACCGAGCTGCCCCGATGACCACGACGACCACGCACGAGCAGGGCGACTACTTCGCGAACCACGTCCGCGCGCGACAGTTCCCGTGGACGCTGTATCACCAGCCGCTCGAGCGCGACCTCGGGCGGTTCCTGGGCGAGGTCGCCGGCGAGTTCCCGCGCGGCGAGGTGCTCGTCGTCGGCTGCGGCCTGTTGCACGAAGTCGATGCGGCGCCCCCTGGCCTGACGTTTCACGTCGTCGACATCGACGAGCGCGCGGTCGCGGCCGTGCTCGCCAAGGGCGATCCGCGGATCACCGGCGGGACGGTGGTCGCGCCCGAGGCGCCGATCGAGCTGGGGCGCCGGTTCGCGGCGATCTACGCCAAGGAGGTCGTCGAGCACGTGCTGGCGTGGCCGGCGTGGCTCGTCGGGCTGCGGCGCGCCCTCGTGCCCGGCGGGCGGCTGTGGCTGTCGACGCCGAACTATGGCGAGCCGTGGCTGCCCGCGATCGAGTCGACCGTGCTCGAGCTGATCGCGCGGCGCAGCGGGTTCTCGCGGCGGCACATCCACCCGACGCGGTTCTCGCGCGGCACCCTCGCGCGCGGGCTGCGTAGCGCGGGCTTCGTCGACGTCACGGCGCGCGCGACGCCGACCCGCCTCGCGCTGACCAGCTGGGCGCGCGCGCCGCGCTGATCGCACGCGACGGGGCCCCCCGCGATCCGTCCGATCCGGACGATGCGTACCTCTCGAACGTTGGCTCTCGCGGTGCTCGCCGCGTGCTCCGGCAGCGCCGACGACGTTCGCGCTCCCCGACGGCTACGATCGCTTCCTCGGCGCGGCGTGGGAAGGCGCGCTGTGCGATGGGCGCAACATCCCCGAGCACGTGATGCTCGACGCCAACGCCGACGGGCGGCCCGACCTCCTCGTCACGGATCGCTGCAACGACGACGCGATCGATCGCACGCACTGGCTCGTCTACACGAACCAGTGCGCGCCGTGATCACTGCTGCTCGAGGTCCTGCAGGCAGTCCATCTGCTTCTGCGCGCTGTCCTGCGTCGCGTGGCCCTGCGCCGGGTCGCAGACGAAGTTGTTCACGATGCACGCGTACTGCTCCTGGTTGACCGAGGTCTTCGCGACCTCCGGATCGCCGACGCGGACGATCTTCTGGAGGCACGCATCACGGCCGGGGCCCTGAAGGTGCTCGCAGCACTGCTCCTGGACCTCGGTGGCGCGGGCGTAGGTGTCGCGCCTCTCGCTCTTGCCACCGCACCCGGCGGCGAGAAGACAGAGCGCCAGTGTGGCGAGCAGGGGCGTTACCGTGTGTTCACGAATACGAGGCAAATGGGCTGAAGTCATGGGGGCTGCCAAAGCGTTTACGCAAGGTCGAGGCCAGCGCTGGCCGTGGCACGACGATGGCACAATGGCGATCTCGATGCGTCGCCTCTCCTATGTGATGGTGTGTGCGCTCGCCGGCTTCGGCGGGTGCGCGGGCTCCCACCTCCGCCGCGAGGCGGTCGGCCAGCGGATGGCTCTCGTGCAGGCCCGCGGGCAGGCCGAGGTCACCGCCGGCGCGGGGGCCACGATCGAGCTGACGCGCGGGCGCTACGAGCTCGCGCTGCGGTTCGACGTGCCGCGCGCGCAGATCGTCGACTACGTCATCGCGTGCGGGGAG
>Ga0247829_10001465_pt1 | contig 10803 bp, 12 predicted proteins | sample 12C_Control_Day4_FD_207765 | JGI IMG/M metagenome (GOLD analysis project Ga0247829, IMG submission 207765) | Soil microbial communities from agricultural site in Penn Yan, New York, United States - 12C_Control_Day4 | ecosystem: Environmental > Terrestrial > Soil > Agricultural land | place... | reverse complement strand
GCCTGCGCACGCTCTTCTACAAGCTGCGGCGCGTCCAGGCAACGGCCTGAACGCCGCAGCTTTCTGCACGGCCTCTCCGCGGGTGCAGTTCTGGGTGCCTACGATTGCACTCCGCGCAGCGAACTGCACGATCCGGTTCGCGTTTCTTCGATCACTTCGTTGCCAATCAAAGAGTTAGCGTCTGGTACGCGCCCTGCCAGTAGATGGCGCCAGGCCCGCTGTCCGCGGGCACATCATTCCAGGGAGGGCCGCTTGCTTCGTTTCGATCGTCGAGGGTTCACGCTGGTCGAGATGCTGATCACGGTCGGCATCGTGGGCCTCCTGATGCTGGTCGGGTATCCCAAAGCCCAAGCGGCGCTCCGGAAGTCGCAGCTCCGGTCTGCCAGGAACGCGGCCATCAACCAGTACCAGCAGGCGCGAACCCGCGCCATCAACGAAGGCCGCCCGGTGACGTTGAACCTGAACGGCACCTCGTTGTGGGTCACGGCCCAGCCCCGCCGCACAGTGGGTGGCACGGGCAACTGCGACACCCTCGGAACCATCCAGGACCTGAGCGCCAAGTTCGGCGTGGCCATGGCCTACGACGCCGCCACCTACACGGTGGACGCGCGCGGGCTGGGCACCACGCCCGGCACCGACAACAAGATCGTCTTCACCCGCAGCGGTGTACGCGATTCGTTCACCCTCGGCGGCTATGGGAGAATCATCAAGTGAGCAATCGCACAGACGCCGGATTCACAATGGTCGAGCTGATGATCGCCATCGTGGTGCTGGTCATCGGAGTCACCGCCCTCGCCGGCACCTCGGGGTTCGTCACCCGGCAGATCGGGCGGAGCCGCCTCGCCACCATCGCCACCGAGACCGGCACCCGCCGGCTCGAGCTGCTCAAGCTGGCCGCGGCACCCAACGGGGCCACGGCGGCCTGCGCGGCGGGCAGCTTCGCGAACGGCGGCCCGGTCACGGCTCAAGGGGTCACGGAGTCGTGGACCGTCACGAACGCCGGCACGCTTCGCACGGCCACCGTGACGGTCACCTATCCGCGCGGCGCCGGCGGAACATCGACGCAAACCTTCCAGACCGTCATCGGGTGCTACTAATGCGCGCACGCCACGGCTTCACCCTGGTCGAGCTGCTGATCGTCATGGTCCTCTTCCTGATCGTCAGCGGGGCCACCTTCTCGCTGCTCACCAATACGCAGCGGGTCTCCCGCGCGCAGGCCGAGCGCACCGACATGCAGACCAACATGCGGGCCGGCGCGCTCATCGTGCCCGCCGAACTCCGGACCATCGGGTATGACCGGGACGTCACCGGCACCGGAAACGCGGCCGGCACCGTCATGTCCGACATCCTGGGGATGGCGGCGGACAGCATCGCGTTCCGCGCGGTGCGCTCGAGCGGCATCATCTGCAACACGGCAGCCAACAGCTACGTGATCGACAACGGCGGCGCCGGCTTCTACACCGGCTATCGGGCGCCCGTCCCAGGGCGCGATACGCTGATGGTGTTCGGGGAAATGAACCCTTCAGTGACGGGCGACGACGCCTGGTTCCGGAAGCGTATCACCGCCAGCGCCGCAGGCGTGTGCGCGGCCGCCTACGGATCCCGGGTCGGCACGGCGCTCACCACGGTGGATGCAGTGCCGGGCGACAGCATCACCCTCGGGGCCCCGTTCCACACCTTCGAGGTGATGAGCTACAAGCTGATCCAGGGCGCCGACAACCGCTGGTACCTCAACGCGCGCTCGCTGAGCGGCGGTGAGGCTTACCAGCCGATGCTCGGTCCCCTCGCTCCCAACGGATTCCGGCTGGACTACTTCGACGTGAACGGGAACGTCACTGCCGTGCCAAGGGACGTGCGGACGATTCGAGTCACCCTGATCGGCCAGAGCACCAACCGGGTGTCCAGCATGGGATCCAGTAACCAGCAGCTCGCGGTGGACAGCGTCGTCACGCGGGTCGCGTTGCGAAACGCGATGCGCTGACCGGCCCCTACGAGGAGTGTGTATGAGGTTCGCCAACGTCCGGAACGAACGCGGCATCGCGCTCGTCGTCGCCATCGTCGCGCTGGTGGTCATCGGCGGCATCGTGGCCGGCACCACGTACATCAGCATGGTGGAGCAGCGCACATCCACCAACTCGACCGCGTCGGGCCAGGCGTTCCAGGTGGCCGAATCGGGGTTGCAGGAGGCGATTGCGAATTGGCAGACCACCTGGAATACCATGGCTGTTGGCGGGCAGACCGCGCCCGCCCGGGTGAACGGCTACGGTGGGAGCTATGCCGACCGGACGGTTTCCAAACTGAACGACAACCTCTTCCTGGTGATGTCCATCGGAACGCGGGGCAGTGCCACCCAGTCGCTCGCGGCGGTGCTCCGCCTCATGGTCACCGACGTGCAAGTGAACGCCGCGGTCACCGCGGGTGGCGATGTGAGCATCGGCGGTAACGCCACCGTTCAGGGCGCAGACACCTCGCCGGCTAACTGGGGTTGCACCCTTGGCGCACCTCGCACCGGCATTCGCGCCAGCGGAGACGTGCAGCCGAACGGTGGGAGCTACACGCTGACCGGCTCGCCGCCGTACAATGAGTTCGACGCGACGGTTGCGGACAATCTATTCGAGGACCCGTTCAACCAGCTCAAGGAGCAGGCGACGCTTACGCTCCCGGCTGGGACCTACAACGGCATGTCGCCGACCACGTCGGGCGCACCAGCTAGGTGCAACAATGCCAACCCGAACAACTGGGGCGAGCCGTGGCGCTCGCCGGCAGGGGGGCGGGTGCCGGAATGCGAGACATACGCGCCGATTATTCTGGCCACCGGAAGCCTCCGGATCGAGAACGGCCGGGGCCAAGGCATTCTGCTGGTGGACGGCGACCTCGAGATCCGCGGCAACGTCGAGTGGACCGGCCTGGTGATCGTCATGGGTGAGGTGAAGACCAACGGTACCGGCAGCAAAATCACCGGTGGCGTGCTGGCCAACCAGATCTCGCTGGCGGACGAGTCGAGCTTCCTGGGTAACCCGACCGTGGCCTTCTCGCAGTGCGCACTGGACTATGTGCTCAGAGCCTCCGCGGTGGCGCGACCGGTGCCGGGCCGCTCGTTCGCCTACGTCTACCGGTAGCCTCGCGGAGCGCTGACGCTCCCCTGAAAAAACGACCCCTCGACGCCAGCCTGTCGGGGGGTCGTTTTCTGCCCTCGGGACAGCACTTCTAGCATTGCGAGAAAGGGTTGCGAAACAGGAGGCGAGGTGCTGCGCGCGGATGATTTGGCGGGGGTCGCGAAGCGATTCAACTGCTGTGGTCCCAAGTGGTTGGCCCATAGCATTGGGGAGCGGCACATGGGTTGCACCTCCCCGGTGCAAGTCCACGCCTCCAGCGAACCGGCCGAACAGGATTCTGATAGCGGCTGGGCCAGCCAAGGCTGACGCGCCGATGGCGGAGCGCGAGGGGCCCGGATGATGGGCTGGGTAAATAACGGTACGGCTTGCGGTTGATTGGTTTCGTCGGGTCCACGATTGGCTTGACGTTGTGTTGGCGCAGTGATAGCGTAGCGATCTGTCCCCTCCAACAATTGGGCACCTATGGCACTCTTTGGTCGCAACACGACCACCGTGGGCCTGGACATCGGCAGCGGGCTCATCAAGCTCGTCGTCGTGTCACATCGGTCCGGCGAGCCGGTCCTGACCAAGGTCGCGTTCACCTCGGTGGTGAACGATGCCATCGTCGAGGGTGAGGTCATGGACCCCGCCATCGTCGCTGACGCCATCAAGGGGCTCATGGCATCGGCGGGGGTCAAGACGAAGCAGGTTATCACGGCCGTCGGCGGCCGCGACGTGATCATCAAGAAGATCTCGATGGACCGCATGAAAGAGGCGGAGGCGCGCGAGGTGATCCGGTGGGAAGCCGAGCAGCACGTGCCGTTCGACATGGACAACGTGGAGCTCGATTTCCAGATCCTGGATCCCGAGGGCGACGGCCTTCAGATGACGGTCCTCCTGGTGGCCGCCAAGCGCGAGCTCATTGAAACCAAGCTGGCGCTCCTGTCCGAGGCGGGCCTCGAGCCCGGCATCATCGACGTAGACGCCTTCGCGCTCCACAACGCGTTCGAGGTGAACTACCCCGAGGCCATGCGCGGGGTGGTGGGCCTGGTGAACATCGGCAACGAGACCACCAACATCAACATCCTCGACGACGGCATCCCGGTGCTCACCCGCGACATTCCGGTCGGCACCCGGCGCTTCCGCGAGGATCTCCAGCGCGAGCGGGGACTCTCGGCCGAAGAGGCCGACCGGCTGCTGCAGGGCAGCGAGCCCAGCGATATGCTGGAACCGTTCCTCGAGTCGCGGGGCGAAGAGCTGGCGGTGGGCATCGAGCGCGCGGCGGCGTTTCTCCAGTCGGCCAGCCGGTCGGCGGGAGGGATCGCCCGGCTCTTCACCACCGGCGGCGGCTCCCGGATCCAGCGGCTCAACCGGGTGCTGGGCGATCGCCTGCGGCTGCCGGTCACGCCCGCCAATCCGCTCGAGCGGCTCTCGGTCGCCGACGGCGTGTTCGATGCGCTGAACGTGGACGACGTCGCGCCGCTCCTGATGCTCCCGATCGGCCTCGCGCTCCGGAAGGCCGCGTGACCACCTCCATCGGACGCGACACGCCATGATGATCACGGTCAATCTCCGCCCGGGCCTCAAGCGCAAGCGGAGCCGGGGTTCCCCCTTCGCCGGCGTGCTCGAGGGACTGCGTGGGGCCGGCTCCCGGGTCAAGGATCCGATCCTGCTCGGCGCGGTCGGCGCCTGGACCATCGTCCTTGCGTTCCTCGCGTGGACGTGGGTCAGCACCGCCACCGAGCTGAGCGCGCTCGAGCCGAAGCTCGAGCAGACCCGCGCCGAGCATAAGCGGTTCAAGACGTTCCTGGAGCAGAAGCGGAAGCAGGAAGTCATCCGCGACTCGCTCCAGCGTCAGATCGCCACCATCAAGAGCGTGGACGGCGACCGCTACATCTGGCCCCATGTAATGGACGAAGTCACCAAGGCGCTTCCGGCCTACACCTGGCTGATCGACCTCAAGGTCTCCGGGCTGCCGCAGGGCGCCCAGGGTGTGGCGCCGGTAGCGCCCGCGCCCGGTGACACCACCAAGAAGGTGGACTCGGTGGTGGTCGCCCCGGCCGTGATGTTCGAGGTAAATGGCCGCACGGTGGACATCCAGGCCTACACGCGCTTCCTCCGGAACCTGGAGGCGTCGCCGTGGATCACCGACGTGATGCCGGTAAGCGCGCAGACCGTGGTCGAGCAGGAGCGCGCGGTGACCGCTTTCCAAATCCGCGCGACCTACCGGGAGGCCGATTCGGCCTACATCCGGACGGTTCCGCTCAGTCAGTCGGTGAGGTGACCCATGGCACTTACGAGTTCGCAGAGCACCCCGCTCTTCCTGATCGTCCTCGCGGTCGCCGTCGGCTACCTCGCCTACGAGGGGCTGGAGCCGGCCGGCATGCCGGGACTGTCCGCCCGGAAGGTCCAGGTCACCGCGATCCAGGATACGATCGCCCAGCTCGAGGGTGAAACGGCCAAGGCCAAGGCCGAGCTCGCCAAGGGCACGGTGGAAGACCTGCGCCGGCGGCTGGACGTCTATCGGTCGAGCCTGGCGCTGCTGCGCCGGCTGGTGCCGGACCGGAACGAGGTGCCCAACCTGCTCGACGACATCTCGACCCGCGGCAAGATCCGCGGCGTTACGCTCGCGCAGGTCGTGCCGCTGCCGGTCGAGCCGGGCCCGGCCCCGTTCGACACCCACCGGTACAACCTTTCGGTGATCGGGCGGTACGATCAGATCGGCGAGTGGCTGGCCGACGTCGCCAGCCTCCAGCGAATCATCGTGCCCCAGGACATCTCGCTTGCCGCGGCGAACATGACGGCCGCCAAGGCGCTGGGCGATACCAGTGGCTCGCTGCTCGAAGCCAAGCTGCAGATCCGGACCTATGTGAAGGCCAACGCGGAAGGAGCGGCCAGTGGCAGCTAAACTGTGGAGCGGCCTGTTGATGGCGGTAGTCGCCGCCACGCCGGCGGCCGCACAGACAGTGGCAACGACCGCCGGGACCACGGCCCCCGCGGTCACCGCCCCGCGTCCGGAGGATACCGCCCCGGCCGATTCGCTCAGCGCGGAGTCCGAAGCCTCGCTGTTGCGGGAGACGTTCGCCTACGGCGGTTCCCCCCGCGACCCGTTCGCCTCGCTTATCAAGAGCGCGCACGCTGGTCCGGAGCTCGGCGATCTCCAGCTCGTGGGGATCTATGAGGACCTGCGCTACTCCGGTAACAGCATCGCGGTCCTGCGCGAGAAGAACAAAGACAGCAAGCGCCACAAGCTGCGGGTCGGCGATCAGCTCGGCCGCCTGCGGGTGACGCAGATCCGTCCCAAGGACGTGGTGTTCACAATTCAGGACTTCGGCTACGAACGGCAGGAAACTCTTTCGCTCCGCAAGCAGGAGGACCTCACGCCATGATGCGACTCCATCGTTGGATGCTGGCCGCCGCCATCGTCGGGACCGCCACCACGGCTTCGGCCGCGGGTCCCGTGGGCGGAGAGGTCACGGGCGTGAGCGTGCTCTCGGCGCCCGGCCGGGCCGAAGTGGTGATCAACACCCGCGGCGCCGTACAGGTGCGCGACTTCATGCTGAACGGGCCCGACCGCCTGGTGCTCGACGTCGTCGGCGCGACGCTCGCCTCGATCGGCGGGTCGTACGACGGCATCAAGCGGGCCGGGGTGGTGAACCTCCGGTACTCGCAGTTCCGGCCTGACGTGGTCCGCATCGTGGTCCATCTGGACGCGGTGAAGGATTACCAGATGAACCGCTCCTCGGACGAAGTCCGGGTCAGCTTCGCGGCCGAGCAGGGCTTCGCGGCCTGGTCGGCAGCAGCGTCCCACCCGGCCATGGCGGACATCGTGGACCTGCCGGTGCGCGACGTGGCCGAAGTCCGGCCCGCCGATCCGCCGGAGGTCAGGCTCACGGCGCTCAAGAGCCAGACCGGCCGTCTCCGCCTGCCAGGGCAGCAGCCGCGCATCACGGTGACCTGGGACCGTGCCAGCATCGCGGACGTCGTCGCCGGCTTCGCAGCGTTCAGCGGCCGCACCATCATCCTGGGCAAGGACATCAAGGGTGAGGTCACCGCCGAGATCAAGAACCAGCCCTGGGATATGGCGTTCCAGGCCATCCTGGCCACCCAGGGGCTGTCGGCCACCGAGATGCCTGGCGGGATCATCCGGGTGGATGCCCCGTCCGCGCTCGCCGCGCTCGATTCACTCGAGCCGCTGGAGTCGCGCCAGGTGCCGATCAACTACACCCCGCTGGGACAGATCACCAAGTCGGTCGAGACCCTGCTGACCAAGGGCCGCGGCCGGGTCGTGGGCGACTCCGCTTCGAGCAGCCTGATCGTCACCGACACCCGGAGCCGGATCGAGGACATCATCCAGTTCGTGCAGAACCTCGACCGCAAGACGCCGCAGATCCTCATCAAGGCCAAGATCGTCTTCGTGGACCGCACGGAGCTGGAGCGGTTGGGCGTGCGCTACGACCTGGCGTCGGCCAACCAGGGGTACACGGGCCTCATCGATCGCGATGTACCGCCCGGATCCGCGCCGTTCGGCACCCCGGCCGGCGAGTCGAACAACAGCGGGTTCGTGGACCTCGGCGGCAACACGCTGTCCGCCATCGGGAACGCGAACGCGCCGGTCGAAGGCACCGCGCTGGGTCTGGTCTTCTCCACCCTGCTCGGCGGCAACACGGTGACGGCGTTCCTCAGCGCGCTGCAGCAGCAGCAGCTCGCCGACATCCAGGCCGAGCCGACCATCAGCACCCTGGACAACCGGAAGGCGGACATCCTCGTCGGTGAGGAAACGCCTGTGCCGGGTGCCCCGCCGCAGCAGGGTTCCGCGGTAGCGGTGCAGCAGGTTCAGTTCAAGGAAACCGGTATCCGCTTGACGGTCACGCCGCACCTGACCAACAGCGGCCAGATCCTCATGAACCTGCGGACCGAGCGGTCGGCGGTGCAGGACCTGCCGGCGTCGCAGTTCGGCTTCAACTTCACGAAGCAGACGACCGAGAACCAGCTGCTCGTGAACGACGGCGAGACGGCAGTGATCGGCGGGCTCACCATCACCGAGGTGCAGCGCACCCGGGCCGGCATCCCGCTGCTGTCGCAGCTCCCGATCGTGGGCGGCCTGTTCAGCACCACCGAGACGTCCGAACGGCGCCGCGACCTGATGATCCTGGTCACGCCGCGGGTGGTGGACGATGCGGGCGCAAGCCTGAACTGAGCCCTGCCTTGGCCCGCCCGGGCCAACCGGATAGCTTCGAGCCCGGCCGTCATGGCCGGGCTTGTTGCCTTTCCGGCTGCAAGTGCGCGTTTCACAGATCGAGGTTCGGAGCGTGCATCTCAGGTTCGTGACCGCCGGCGAGTCGCACGGCAAGGCGCTCGCCGTCATCGTGGAGGGGCTGCCCGCCGGCCTGCCGGTTACGGCCGAATGGGTGGACCGCGACCTCGCCCGGCGAATGCAGGGCTACGGCCGCGGCGCCAGGATGAAGATCGAGCGCGACTGCATCGAGTGGATCGCGGGAGTCCGGGCCGGCGAGACGCTCGGGTCGCCGGTGGCGATGCTCATCCACAATCGGGACTGGGCCAACTGGGAAGAGATCATGGCCGCGGAAGGGCCGCAGGGAGAGCTCCGCCGCCGGCGGGTCACTCGCCCGCGGCCCGGCCACGTGGACCTGTCCGGCGTGCTCAAGTACGACCGGATCGACGCGCGTGACGTGCTCGAGCGGGCGAGCGCGCGGGAGACCGCGGCGCGGGTGGCGGCCGGCGCGCTTGCCAGGCGGCTGCTCGATGAGTTCGGCGTCGAGATCGGCAGCCACGTCGTGTCGGTCGGCGGCATCGACGCCCATGTGCCAGGCGAGCTGCCCAGGCCACTCAACGAGGCCGCCGACCGCTCCGAGGTGCGGGTGCTCGACCCCGCTGCGGAGGCCACGATCATTCAGCGGGTGGATCGGGCCAAGAAAGACGGCGATACCCTCGGTGGGGAGATCGAGGTCGTCGCGCGCGGGGTTGTGGCCGGACTCGGGAGCCACGTGAGCTGGGACCGTAAGCTTGACGGTCGCCTCGCCGGCATCCTGATGTCGATTCCAGCGGTGAAGGGCGTCGGGATCGGCATGGGCTTCGAGGCGGCGCGGCGCCCGGGATCCGAGGTCCACGATCCAATCCGGGCGGGCGGCCAGTCCGGGCCGCCGGAGAGCCTCCCGCCGGTCCAGGGCGATCCGCGCGCCGGCTTTCGCCGCTCGACGAACAATGCCGGCGGGCTTGAAGCCGGCATCACGACCGGCGAGCCCCTGGTGGTGCGGGTTGCCATGAAGCCCATCGCCACGCTCATGTCGCCCCTCCCGACCATCGACCTGACTACCGGCGCGCCGGCGCAGGCCCAAAGCGAGCGCTCCGACGTGACCGCGGTGCCGGCGTTGGGCGTCATCGCCGAGGCATTGGTCGCCTTCGTGCTGGCCGACGCTATGCTCGAGAAGTTCGGAGGCGACAGCCTTGGCGAAATGCGGCGGAACTACCAGGGATATGTCGCGGCGGTGGGCGCACGGTGGAACGCCCTCCGCGCGGCCGGCGTGGACGCAGGCTGATGCCTAAGCACATCATCCTCGTCGGCCTGCCCGGCTCGGGGAAGAGCACCATCGGCCGGCTGGTGGCCGACGCGTTGAAGGCGCCGCTCATCGACATCGACCTGCTCCTGATGCGGGAGATGGCGATGCCCGTGAGCCAGATCTTCGCCATGCAGGGCGAGATCGCCTTTCGGCGGCTGGAGCGCGACGCCGTGCGGGCCGCGTGTGCCCGGGAGCCGGCGGTGATCGTGCCCGGGGCCGGCTGGGCGGCCCAGGACGGCGAGCTGGACGCGGCGCGCACCAGTGCCCTCGTCGTGTACCTCAAGTGTGCACCTTCCACGGCGCTCAAGCGGACGGAGCAGACCGAATCCCGCCCTCTCCTCATGACGCCGGATCCGCTGGGCCGGATGCGCGAGCTTCAGGGGGAGCGGGAGCCGTTCTATGCGCTCGCGGACCGGCAGGTCGCGGCCGACAACCGCCCAGCCGAGGCCGTGGCCGACCACGTGGTCCGCATCGCGCGTGAGGTGGCTGGCTGGTAAGTCATCTAGTTACAATAAGTTAAAACACGCAACCTTGCCAAAGGGAACCCTCCCCGGTTTCTTAACCGGGCTTTGACTTGAGCCGCGGGTGAGCCGCGGTCGATAGAATGGAGCTATGGCGAAGAAGGCAAGAGCGAGTACCGATGCCGCGGCCAAGGCCGGGGCGGACGGAACTCCCAGGAAGGTTAAGAAGGCGACGCCACGAAGGACCAAGGCGGCACCCACCGGGGCCAAGGCCAGCCCGGCGCCCAGGGCAGCCGACGCGCCCAAGGCGCGGTCGCGCCGGCGGGGTGACGCGTTGGTGATCGTGGAGTCGCCGGCCAAGGCGCGCACGATCGGCAAGTATCTCGGCGCGGGATACGCTGTGAAGGCCACGGTGGGTCACGTCCGCGACCTCCCCACCCGGAAGCTCGGCGTGGACATCGAGAACGGGGCGTTCACCCCCGAATACGTGATCATCAAGGGCAAGACCCAGACCCTGGCCGACATCAAGAAGGCCGCGAAGTCGGCCAGCGAGATCTTCCTGGCTACCGACCCGGACCGTGAGGGCGAGGCCATCGCGTGGCACGTGGCGAGTCAGCTGGAGCAGGCAGTGCCTACCCATCGGATCCTCTTCCACGAGATCACTAA
>Ga0247829_10001463_pt1 | contig 10805 bp, 14 predicted proteins | sample 12C_Control_Day4_FD_207765 | JGI IMG/M metagenome (GOLD analysis project Ga0247829, IMG submission 207765) | Soil microbial communities from agricultural site in Penn Yan, New York, United States - 12C_Control_Day4 | ecosystem: Environmental > Terrestrial > Soil > Agricultural land | place... | reverse complement strand
GGTGCGACGGTGCTGTGCGCCCCGTCGCACCCGCACACGTACGCCCCGGCCCAGGTCCGTTCGCCAGCCGACGTACGGAGCGTCGCCCGTACGCCCGGGCCGTCTTGCGTGAGCCCGGTCAGCTCAGTGTCCCACTCGACCGCTTGCCTGGCTTCGCGGAGCAGGTCGGTCAGCAGCCGCTCGTGGTCGTCCTGCGGAAGGCTCAAGGCGAACGGGAACGGGCTCAAGCCCCGACCTGCGTCCCCGAGGGGGACCGTCGCGAGCTCGCGGGAGCGGTTGCGGAGGTGGAGGCGGTCGAGCTGGAACCCGGCGGCGACGGCGGCGTCCGCGACGCCGAGCTGGCGGTAGAACTCCAGGGTCCGGGCCTGGACGGCCATCGCCCGGGAGGCCAGGCCGGGGCCGGGGTTCTTGTCCACCAGCCGGAACGGCACCCCGGCCCTCGCCAGCCAGAGGGCGAGGACCAGCCCGGTCGGGCCGGCCCCGACGATCAGAACCTGCGGGTCGCCCACGGTGAACGCCTCTTGAACGTCGTACGCTGCGCCAGGGAGTGATTGTCTACGCGCCCGCTGCGGCCGTCAAAGCCCGTACCGTCGCGGAGCGGCTCGACGGACCGGGGCGCGAACCTCAACGGGGTACGGGGCGTCCGCACCAGGATCCGATTCCGACAGGCCGCACGGAGCTCCGCATGCAACCCGCGTCCCACCGGTCGCCTAAGACGGTGGTCAAGGCCAGCGGTATCGTCGGCCGGGGCCTGTTCGCCGCCGAACCGATCGCCCGCGGCGAGATCGTCTGTGTGAAGGGCGGGCACCTGGTCGATCGGGCGACCCTGGACCGGCACAGGGCGGTCGCGCAAGACGCCGAACTGCAGGTCGCAGACGACTTGTACCTGGCCCCGCTCGAGGCGGAAGAGTTCGAACGGGTGATGATGTTCCTCAATCACTCGTGCGAGCCGAATGTCGGCGTCCAGGGGCAAGTCGTGTTCGTCGCCATGCGGGACGTCGCTGCCTGAGAGGAGCTGACACTCGACTATGCCACGATCGACCATGGTGCCGAGCCGATGGCCTGCCGGTGCGGGGCGGCAGCCTGCCGCGGGGTGGTCACCGGAGAGGACTGGCGGAAGCCGGAGCTACAGCGAAAGTACGACGGCTACTTCGCCTGGCACATCCAGCGGCGGATCAGGGCAATGCCGTGAGAGCCGCCCCGGCGGTCACCCCTGCCCCCACTCCTCGGCCAGCATCGCGAAGACGAACTCGTCGCCCCACCGGCCCTTGAACCAGACGTTCATCACGTGGTGGGCCTCCCGCCGGAACCCGAGCCGGGTGAACAGTGCCGCGGCCGTCGCGTTCTCGGCGTCGGTCGTGGCGACGGCCCGGTGCTTGCCGAGCACCCCGAACAGGTAATCGAGCACGGCCCGGAGCACCTCGGTCGCGTACCCCTTGCCCTGGTGGGCCGGGTCAAGGGTAATGCCGAGCTCCACCTGTTTGTCGTCGAGGAAGTGCAGGCCGCAGTCGCCGACGACCTCGTCGGCCACGATCGCGATCTGGAGCCACGTCCCCGGGGTGTCCGGGGCGACGCCGGCTTGCTCGGCGACGAGCCGGTCCGCGTCCTCCAGGGTGAACGCCTCCCACGACTGGTAGCGGGCCACCTCGGGGAGCGAGCGGTAGCGGCTGATCGCGGCCGCGTCCGATGGGACGAGCCGCTGCAGGACGAGCCGCTCGGTCCGGAGCTCCGGGAAGTCCGCCATCACCCCACCAGCTTCTTGAGCAGCGCGATCTGCCCGGCGTGGTAGGCGTAGTGTTGGGCGGTGCCGTCGAGCATGACTGCGACCGGGTAATCCTTCCCCGGCACGGTCGCGTCGAGTCTCACCGCGTCCAAGCCAGCGACCACGTCGAGGAGCCTCCGGTGCCGACGATCCAGGGTGTCGAGCGCCTCGGCCCACGCCGCCTCCCCGGTATCAGTCACGGGCGGGAAGTCGCCGGCGTCGGGGGACTCGATCGCCCGCCACTCGGTAATGCGTTGTGAAACGACCTCGACCCAGATGGACAGGTGGTTCACCAGCGCCCAGATGGAATGGACGAGTTGCGGGTGCTTCGCCGCGGCCGCCTTCGCCGTGACGCCGTTGAGCACCGCGCGGAGCGGCGGCCCGTGCCAGCAGTCGCCGTCGTAGGCCCTGCGGAGTTCGTCGTCGATCCGGGCGGGCTCTCCGGTCAGTGGCATTTCTACCTCCTTCGTTGGCCACCCATTCGCGACGCCACCAGCCGCGCTGGCTTTTCCTTACGCCTTCAGGAAGGCGAGCAGGTCGGCGTTCACCTCGTCCTTCCGGGTGGAACACATCCCGTGCGGCGCGCCCTTGTAGACCTTGAGCGTCGCCCCCTTGACCAGTTTGGAGGACAGCATCGCCGACGCGCCGATGGGGACGATCTGGTCGTCGTCGCCGTGCAGGATGAGGGTGGGCACGTCGAACTTCTTCAGGTCCTCGGTGAAGTCCGTCTCGGAGAACGCCTTGATGCAGTCGATGACCCCCTTGAACCCGGCGAGCATCCCCTGCAGCCAGAACGAATCCCTGAGGCCCTGTGACACGGCCGCCCCCGATCAGCACGGCCTTCGCGACCCGCTTCGTGCCGTGCCGGCCGATGTACCGGGCGACCTCGCCGCCGCCGGTCGAGTGGCCGACGTGGACCGCGTCCCTCAGGTCGAGCGCCTCGGCGAGGGCCGCCAAGTCGTCGGCGTAGGTGTCCATATCGTTCCCGCCCCACGGCTGGTCCGACCGGCCGTGCCCGCGGCGGTCGTGGGCGACGCAACGGTGCCCGTTCGTGGCCAGGAAGACCAGCTGGTCCTCCCAGGCGTCGGCGGAGAGCGGCCAGCCGTGGCTGAACACCACCGGCTGCCCGCTGCCCCAGTCCTTGTAGTAGATCCGCGTGCCATCCTTCGTCGTGACCGTGCTCATCGTCGGCTCCCTTCTCGGTCCTCGTTCCCGGTTCGTGGCCGTCGCGTCGTCGCCGGACAGGATCATCTTCCGCACGGGCCCACAGAACAACCACCCCCGGTCATGCGAGTGCGGCGCACGCGGCGAGCCAATGGCCGCGGGAAGCGTAACACGGCATGAGATTGGCGGTATCTCCTTCAATGGCGGTAAACGCACCCCCAGGAGCGCCATGAAGACTCTGTCCGACGTCCAGTTCTCGGTCCTCGACCTGTCGCCGATCCGCAAGGACGGGACGGCCGCCGAGTCGTTCCGGAACACCCTCGACCTGGCGAAGCACGCCGAGCGGTGGGGCTACCAGCGCTACTGGTTGGCCGAACACCACGGCATCCCCGGCGTGGCGAGCGCCGCGACGGCCGTCGTCATCGGCCAAGTGGCGGCCGTCACGTCCCGCATCCGTGTCGGCTCGGGCGGCATCATGCTCCCGAACCACGCCCCGCTCATCATCGCCGAGCCTTTCGGCACGCTCGCGTCCTTCTTTCCGGGCCGGATCGACCTCGGGATCGGCCGCGCCCCCGGCGGCGACCGCCGGACCGCCCGAGCGCTCAGACGTCATTTCGGGAGTGCCGACACGCTCGAACAGGACCTGGAGGAGCTGCGGGGGTACTTCCTGCCGGGCGGCCCGGGGCACGGCGTCCACGCCGTCCCCGGCGAGGGTCTCGACGTCCCAGTCTGGCTCCTGGGGTCGAGCGACTTTTCCGCTCGGCTCGCGGCCCGGCTCGGCCTGCCCTTCGCGTTCGCGTCGCATTTCGCCCCAGACTTTCTTTATCAGGCGGTCGCGCTGTACCGGCACGAGTTCGAGCCGTGCGGGGTGCTGGACCGCCCGCTCGTCATGGTGGGCGTGAACGCGGTGGCGGCGGACACGGACGAAGAGGCGCGGCGGCTCTTCACCTCGGTCCAGCAAGCGTTCCTCAATCTGGTGCGGGGCACGCCCGGGCTACTCCCGCCACCGGTTGAGTCGATGGACGGGCTTTGGAGCCCGGCCGAGCAGGCGCAGGTCGAGCGGATGACCGCGGTCTCGGCGGTCGGGTCGCCGGGCGCGGTGCGGCAGGCGCTCGAGGCGGTCGTGGAGTCGACCGGGGCGGACGAGCTCATTCTCGCGGGTCAGCTATACGACCACGCCGCCCGGCTGCGGTCGTTCGAACTTGTCGCGGGTGAGCGTGGCAGCTCACCCCTGGCCGTGCCCTGTGCAGCTGCGGATAACCCTCCTGGGCCGCGGGCACGGGCAAGGAGACCGAAGATGAAAGCGTACACGTTCGGTGGCGGCAGATTGACGCCGGGCATCGACGTCACGGACGATCCCAAGCTGAGGCAGATCGTCTTCCTCGGTGACTCTGCGGAGAATCGAACCTTGGAGAAGATCCCCCTGGACCGGAACAATCCCCCTGCGGTGCTCAAACGCCGCATCGTGGACGCAACCCCCGTCAACCGCGGATCGTCAGGCCTCGTGCTGGAACGCGGCGGCCCCTCGGACAAAAGCGTCCAGTTGAAGGCCGTCACCCGCTGCGGCACCACCAACACGATTAGGGGCAAGCCGTTGGTGGTGGCGAGGGGTCATGCCTTCGCCTACTTCAGTAACGTCGCAACCTGGGATTTCACCTTGGTGGTTCTTCATCCCGGCGACGCCCTTCGGGCAGTCGATGCCCTTGGCGCAGGGAACGTCCTCGTCTGCCACAACGACGGCACTCTCGATTGCCTCACCGTTGAGGACTACGAGCAGGCGATGGCCGTGCTGGCCTCTGGCGAGCACGAGTGCCCGCCAGGAGGATCGACTGCTCTGGCCGATTGACGTGACGGCCCGGTGAGCTTTAGCTTGTGCGTGCAACTGCCGTCGGAGGTTCACGTCCCCCGATCGTCGCACGCCCTGCTGGAACTCACTCTTGTCTTGGGCTGGTGAGCACCCTGAGCAGTCGTCTGTCCGTTACACCTGTGCCATCCCGCCGTCCACGGTCAGGTCGATCCCGGTCACGAAGCTGCTGTCGTCGGAGGCGAGGAACAGGGCGACCGTCGCGATCTCCTCCGGCGTGCCCAGCCGGCCGAGCGGCACCTTTGCAGCCAGCCCCGCCTTCACCCGGTCTACCTCCGTCTGGTTCTTCCCGAGGCCGTCGAGAATCGGCGTGTCGATCGGCCCGGGGCTGAGGGTGTTCACCCGGATCTTCCGCCCCTTCAGGTCGTTCGTCCACCCACGGGCGAACGACCGGACCGCCGCCTTGGTCGCGCTGTACACGCTGAACGCCTCCGAACCGGTGTACCCGGCGATCGACCCGTTCAGGATGACCGACCCGCCGTCCGGCAGGAGCGAAAGCGCCTTCTGGACGGTGAACAGAAGCCCCTTCACGTTGATGTCGAACAGTTTGTCGAAGTGGGCCTCGGTGACCTCGGCGATCGGCACGAACTCCCCCGCCCCCGCGTTCGCGAACACCACGTCCACCCGCCCGTGCTTCTCCCTCACGGTCGCGTAGAGGCGGTCCAGGTCGGCGAGATTCGCCACGTCCCCCCGGACCGCGGTAACGTTCGACTTGATCTCCTTCATAGCCGCGTCGAGTTCGGCCTGCCGTCGGCCGGTGATGTACACGTACGCCCCCTCCTTCACGAACAGCTTGGCGGTCGCGAGGCCCATCCCGCTGTTGCCGCCGGTGATGACCGCGACCTTGCCCTCGAGCTTGCCGGACATGACTGATCCTCCGAAACGAGTGGACCGAACCAGGAACGGGCCGCCAACGTGACGGCCCGGGGAGATCGACGCTTACGCCGCGTGGCGGTAGTCGGCCGTCAGCCGCTCGAGCCGGGCCTCGGTGTGGTTGGCCGTGCGGAGCTTGAGCACCTGGTATGTGACCCCGACGACGAACAGCCCAAGCAGGACGAGGCGGACCGGGATGAGCGCCGGGTCGGCCGGGCCGGAGGCGAACGGCCGGACGGTCGGGAACCGCTTGAGCGTCTCGGTGGTGAGGAACACCCAGAGCAGCAGATAGCTCGCCGACAGGGCCATCGTCTGCATGTATCCCGCCTTCCGCCAGGTGCCGCGCGGGGTGAGTGTCCCGACCGCAAGCAGCGCCAGGGTGACGAGGCCGAGGACCTGCCCCGGCGTGAAGCCGATGGTCAGGATGAACCCGAACCCGGTCACGGTGCCGGCGAGCATCGTGCCGACGTACCAGTTGCCGAGTCGGGTCTTCGGGTCGATCGCCCCGTGCCGGGCGTAAGCGGCGAGGCCGAACCCGACGGGCAGGACGCTCACGATCGTGTGCAGGAGGGTGAAGGCGGTCATGACTCTCTCCGGTTTGGCGGTTGCAACTTGCAACTGATTGGATATACTGTGAGTGTGGTTGCTTCTTGCAACCAGATCGTGTTTTTCTCGGAGGGGTCATGAAACGCACGAGCTTCGCGGCAGACACCTGCCCGGTCGCCCGGGCGGTAGACGTGGTCGGGGACTGGTGGTCGCTGCTCATCGTCCGCGACGCCTTCCTCGGCCGGCGGCGGTTCGGCGAGTTCCAGGCGGGCCTGGGGGTGGCGAAGAATATCCTTACGGAGCGACTCAAGAAGCTCGTCGCGGCCGGCGTCTTCGAGCAGGTGCCGGCCGCGGACGGGAGCGCCTACAGCGAGTACGCCCTGGCCGAGAAGGGGCGCGGGCTCCTGCCGGTGCTCGTCGCGCTCGGCCAGTGGGGGGCGTGCGCAGACGCCGGGTTCACGGTCGTCGACCGGAAGAAGGGGAAGCCGGCCCGGCTCGAGTTCCGGTCGGCGGACGGACGCCCGCTCGCCGCCGGGGACGTGCAGCTGGTCCCGCCGTCGGGCAGGATCTGAGCCGGGGCCGGCCGACGGCCCGTAACCTGAACGGCGTGATGGGATTGACCGGTTGAGCACAAGGGGTGAGCGATGCGGTTCCTCGTGGTCGGGGCCGGTGCGACCGGCGGGTACTTCGGCGGGCGGCTGCTCGAGGCCAGGCAGGACGTCACGTTCCTCGTCCGCCTCGCCCGGGCGGAGCAACTCGCGGCGACGGGGCTTGCGATTGCAAGCCCGGCCGGCGACGCCACCTTCCCGACGCCACCGACGGTCCTCGCCGCAGACCTGCGGGAGGAGTTCGATACGGTGGTCTTGTCGTGCAAGGCGTACGACCTGGCCGGGGCGATGGACTCCTTCGCCCCGGCCGTCGGGCCGATGACGGCCGTCCTCCCTCTCCTGAACGGCATGCGGCACCTGGACGCGCTCGACGCCCGGTTCGGCGCGGACCGGATGCTCGGTGGGTCGTGCTTCATCTCGGCGAAGCTCGACGGCAAAGGGCGGGTCCACCACGTGAGTGACGTCCACCGTCTCGCGTTCGGGGAGCGGTCTGGCGGGCGCTCACCCCGGGTGGACGCGATCGCCGCGGCCATGGCCGGCGCAAAGTTCGAGGCCTCCGCAAGCGAGAACATCGTGCTTGAGATGTGGGAGAAGTGGGTGTTCCTCGCCACCCTTGCCGGGGTTACCTGTCTCACCCGCGCGGCGGTCGGCGACGTCGTCACGGCCGGAGGGGCGGACCTGGCGCTCGCCCTCCTGGAGGAGTGCCGGGCCGTCGCCGAGCGAGCGGGCTACCCGCCCCGTCCGGAGGCGATGGAGGCGGCCGCCCGCCGGCTCACCCACCCCCGCTCGGCGGTGACCGCGTCGATGCTGGGGGACGTCGAGCGTGGCGGCCGGTCCGAGGCCGACCACATCCTGGGTGAACTGCTCACGCGCCGCGGCGGCACGTCAGACGGGGACCGGTCGCTCCTCCGGCTCTGCTACACCGCCGTCAAGGCGGCGGAGGCCCGGGCGGCCCGCGAGTCCGCTGCGAAGGGACCGTGACCTGCGGTCGCGGCTGTTCGGGTCGGTGATGGCGGTGGCCCCGGGGCCCGGCTACCGACAACGACATCACCGCTCCCGGTCCCGACAATAACCCCTACGCCCCAAGTTCCATTCGTCCGGAGGTCTGCCATGCGACTGCGGATCAGCCCGTGCCTGTGGTTCGACACCCGGGGCGAAGAGGCGGCGCGGTTCTACGTGTCCGTGTTCCCGAACTCGAAGGTCGTGACGGTGACGCACTACAGCGACGCCGGGCGGGAGGTCCACGGGAAGAAGGCCGGGGAGATGATGACGGTGGAGTTCGAACTCGACGGCCAGCGGTTCACCGCGCTCAACGGCGGGCCGCACTTCACGTTCAACGAGGCCGTCTCGTTCGAGGTCCACTGCGACACGCAGGCGGAGATCGACGCGTACTGGGAGAAGCTGTCGGCCGGTGGCGACCCCAAGGCCCAGCAGTGCGGGTGGCTGAAGGACCAGTTCGGTGTGTCCTGGCAGGTCGTCCCGCGGCAGATGTCGGAGTGGTTCAAGGACTCGGCTTCGGACGGCGCGAAGCGGGCGATGACGGCCATGCTGACGATGAAGAAGCTCGACATCGCGGAACTGAAGAAGGCCTACGCCGGGTGACGACGGCCGAGCCCATCGAGCGGCCCACCCGGATCGGTTCACCTGCCGCGACCCCGCCGGCCGATACTGACCGAATCGTCGCGTGTTCGCCGACGTGCCACGGAGTCAAAGGGACGAACGATGAGTGAGCGCACAGGGAAGCAGAAGCTCGCCTCCCGCAAGCCCGCGGCGAAAGCCACCAAGGCCAAGGTCGGTGCGACCGCGGAACCCGCTTCACGGCAGACCGGCCGTCCGGGCCGCGACCCGGGGGGTTGGCGCGAGGAGGCCCTGGCCCGGGTGCGGGCACTGATCCTGGAAGCCGACCCCGCGATGACCGAAGAGCGGAAGTGGAAGAAGCCGTCGAACGGGATGGCGGGGGTGCCAGTCTGGTCGAACCACGGGATCGTCTGCACCGGGGAAACCTACAAGCAGGTGGTAAAGCTCACGTTCGCGAAAGGGGCGAGCCTCCCGGACCCGTCGCACCTCTTCAACGCAGGTCTGGAAGGCAACGCGCGCCGGGTGATCGACATCCGCGAGGGTGAGGAGGTCGATGCGACCGCGTTCCAGGCCCTGATCCGGGCAGCGGTCGCGGCGAACCTCCGGTCCTGCGCCCCGAAGTCCGCGTCCCCGCCGAAGCCCGGTGCTGCCCGGCCGGTGAAACTCCTCTCGGGCGGCAACCCACAGATCGCGAAGGCGGACGGCGACGCCCCGGTGCAGGCGTACATCGCCGCGATGCCGGGCTGGAAGCGCGACCTCGGGGAGCGCCTCGATGCCATCATCGCGGGGGCCGTGCCCGGCGTGCGCAAGGCCGTGAAGTGGAACTCGCCCTTCTACGGCGTCGAGGGCCGGGGCTGGTTCCTCAGCTTCCATTGCTTCACGAAGTACGTGAAGGTGGCCTTCTTCCGCGGCATGTCGCTGAAGCCAGTCCCGCCCGGGGCCAGCAAGGACAAAAACACGCGCTACCTCGACATCCGCGAAGGCGACGCACTCGACGAGTCCCAGATGGCGGCCTGGGTGAAGCAGGCCGCCGCGTTGCCCGGCTGGGTTCCTTAAGGACGACGCCGACCGCGTCACACGGTTTCTTGGCGGGCCCGTTGCAGGTGCCACTCCCGCATCAGCAGGAACAGCGGGCATGTGAACGCGAACGCGACCAGAAACGTCCCGAGTACGTACACCCATAGGTGCCGCATCCCGAGCCGCCGGGCCTCGACGACCATCCACACGAGCACCGGCGTGGTGCCGATCAGGAAGTCGGAGGTGATCGACCCCATGAGGGTGGTGGTGAACCCCTCGGCGAACCAGCGCTGCGGGGTGAGCAACTCGCCGGACTCCCGCATGAAGGCGAGGTTGTAGTACCACGGGACGACCGCCCTGGCGGCGGCGCACACCCCGTAGAACACCATCAGCGAGGTCACCCTCATCGCACCCTCCTCCGCGTACCACGGGGGCCGTATGCCCGTTTCCGCCGCCCTCGCCGAGAGTAACCGCGTCCAGACGGAGCGGCTGCGCGAGTTGGTCGCCCGCCTCGACGCGGACATGCTCGCGGTCCGCCTGCCGAACGGGTGGACGGTCGCCGTCGCCCTGGCCCACGTCGCCTTCTGGGACCGCCAGCGGCTCTGCCTGATGCGCCGCTGGGCGGCGGGCGACTGGTGCGACGGGGGTTACGACGGCGACCTGTTCAACGAGGCGCTGCTGCCGGTCCTGGAGGCGGTCTCGCCGGACCGAGCCGCCGCGCTCGCGCTCCGAACGGCGGAAGAGGTCGACGCCTTCCTCCTCGCGGCCCCCGACGACCTGGTGCGGGCGGCGCTCTCCCGGCCCGACCGGCCGAACCTGGACCGCGGCTCGCACCGGGAGGGGCACCTCGACCAGATCGAGCGGGCGCTGGCCGAAGCCGGGTTCACGCCCTGACGGGGTACGGACGCCGGACCGGCAGTAACTCACCCCCGGACCGCGCTCATGTGACCGGCGATCACCCGCCACCCGCCGGGGCACTCGGACCAGACGCGGGTGTAGCGGAGCGGGCCGCTCTCCTCCGCCCCGTCGACCGTGGCGGCCGCCTCCATCCGGACGTTCACTACCACGACCGCCCCGAGCCGGACGATGTGCCTCTCGCCGGGGTCCATCCGCGTGATTCGCAACTTCCCCGACCGGTGCAGGGCCAAGTCGTCCGCCTTGGTGTAGAGCCGGCCGTCGATGCCCGTGAACACGAGTGCATCGTCGAGCAGCCGGTCCAGGGCGGCCACGTCGCCGGCGAGCTGCGCCCGCTGGAGCTCCTCCTCGAGGTCGAGGATCGGGTCTCCGGTCATTCGCGGGCCTCCAGGTCACGTCCCCGTCACCGGTCGATCGTCTTCATCCCGGCCTCGGCGTACCGCCAGCCGGCGACCGCCTCCGGCGGTACGCCGAGGCC
>Ga0247829_10001461_pt1 | contig 10807 bp, 8 predicted proteins | sample 12C_Control_Day4_FD_207765 | JGI IMG/M metagenome (GOLD analysis project Ga0247829, IMG submission 207765) | Soil microbial communities from agricultural site in Penn Yan, New York, United States - 12C_Control_Day4 | ecosystem: Environmental > Terrestrial > Soil > Agricultural land | place: USA... | reverse complement strand
GGGTTGGACGCTGCGCGCCTCGGCCGGGACGCAATCTCAACTTCCGCCGCTCGCCGCCCTGCACGGGCTGCTGGGCAACCCTGCGCTGCGGATGGCGCATGCGTTCGAGATCGACGGAGGGGTCGAACACGCGGTCGGGGGCGGGCAGACGCTGAGCGTCGACGTGTATCGCCGCCGCGACCGCGACGGCCTGTTCGCGCTGGCCGAGCCGCGCCTCGAAAACGGCCGCGCGACCGCACGCCTCAATCCGTTTCAGAACGCGCTCGACGGCACGTCACGCGGCGTCGAGGTGGGGATTCGCCGCGGCAGCGCCCGCCGTCTCAACGGATGGGTGGCATACGCCTACGGGAGCGCGCGCATGAACGACGACGTCGACGGTCTGGCCTTTCCGAGCGATGACGACCAGCGGCACACGCTCAACGCGGTCGGGGCGTTTCGTCTCTCGGGGACGCTGGCCCTTGGCGCGCAATGGCGCCACGGCAGCGGCATGCCGCGCCACGGATTCCTGACTCAGGACGGCGCCACGCTCGTGCTCGGGTCCGCGCGGAATCAGGTCCGCCTGCCGCCGTACGACCGGCTCGATCTGCGCCTTCGCAAAGTCTTCCTCCTCCGATGGGGTGTCTTCACGCTCTCGGGAGAAGTGCTCAACGTGCTCAACCGCAAGAACGAGTACAACGTCGAGTCGACGCTCCTCACGGTCGCGCGGACCGGCCAATACATCAGCGGTCTGCGGAAAGGGTTCCCCGTCGCGCCGTCCATCGGTCTGTCGGTTCAGTTCTGATTAATGAGGAGGCTGCACATGCACGTGACCCCATTCAGCGCCGCGACGATCCTCGTGTTCGCGATCGCGTCGCCGTTGCACGCGCAGGACATCGAGGTCTTTGGCGGATATTCCGTCAATGCCGACTACGTCCAGAATCGTCCCGCGATCCTCGTCGTCGACCAGAAAGGTCTCACCCTTCTTCAGCCTTGGAAGCGCCCTGCCGGCTTCGAGGCGTCGTTCAAACACGATGTGCGGAACGGTCTCGGCGTTCGCCTGAGCATCGGAATGGTGTGGCACATTCGATGAGTTCAAGCGAGGTCGTCAGGGCTACACGACCCGGCCGAACAAAATCGCCGAAAGTGATCGCAGCAGATTAGGAGACGTATCACGAATCTGAGATAATGACTTTTCGACCGTCCATAACTCGTTGATTCTAAAGACGGAGAGATGTCCGAGTGGTTGAAGGAGCACGCTTGGAAAGCAAAGCGGGCGACGCACACTGAACAACACGGAAACCCACGGTTGTGCAGTCGATTCAGAAGTTTGCGGTTGCTCTGTGCGTGCTGATGTGAAGCGGTATTCGTCGGTGTTTCTCGGCAGTAATTGACCCCACCTTACACAGTTTCTGCACAGTTTCCGGAATCAGATACGGGGATTTTTGCAGGCGGAGGCGGACGGCTCGTCGGCGAATCGCCGTCAGAGCTTCCGCAGTCCGGCGAACGTCGAGCCGCTTTGCTCGAACGTCAGGCTGGTCGCTGCGCCGTTGGCGACGTTGAATGTGAAGCGCACCGACCAGTCGAACGCGGCGCCGAACGCGTGCGGGCCGGCTGGCCGCAACGGGATACGGTCTTGGCCCGCGGTCTGGCTCATGAGGGTTTTGCCGTCGACCCAGAATCTGATCTCGAGCGGCTGGCTGTCGACGTTGACGATGTAGGTGCCAGCCAATGGTCTGAGCGCGGCGGCATCGGGCGGCGGTCCAGTCTGAACCGGAACGATGGTCACAGGATCGCCGAGTGCAATTCGCGCGAGATCGCGCAACAGGTATGTCGTGTGTGGCGTCGGTCGCGTGTTCATCAGGACGACGATCGACAACTGTTCGGCCGGAAGCCAGGCCGGCATGGCGATAAAACCCGGAACCGTTCCGCCGTGAAGCAGCGCCGGCCGCCCATTTACGCTCCGCGCCGTCAGGCCGAAGCCGTATCGTTCCGGCGCTGCCGCGCCCTCGGGTGTCGTCATCTGCGCGTACGACGAGGCGCCGACCACCTTGCCGCCGTGCAGCGCGCGAGTCCACACGGCGACGTCCGCGACGGTCGAGCAAATGCCGCCCGAGCCAAAACCGTGCGCGGTGCTCCAGTACGGTGCGTCTTTGACGCGATCGCCGTCGCGGATGTACGGCATGGCCTGACCATTCGCGCCGTACTCGTCTTCGCAGTACCGCGTCGATGTCATGTGGAGCGGGCCGAACAATTCGTCCGCGAGAATCTGCGGGTACGGTTTGCCATAATGGCGCTCCGCGATCTGGCCGAGCATGACGTAGTTGCTGTTGCTATAGGCATACTTCGACCCGGCCGGAAACTGCAGGCCGTGGCCGCTGACGAGCGCCAATAGTCCCGCCGGCGACAGCTTCTTCGCCCAATTGCCGGAGCCGGTGTCGGTGAAGTTGGGCACGCCGGACGTGTGATTGAGCAGCTGCCGGATGGTGATGCCGAGCCACTTGCGGGGCATCTGCGGCAGGTGTCGATCGACGGGGTCGTCCAGGCCTACCACCCCGCGCTCGACCAGTTTCATCACCAGGGCCGCGGTGAACTGTTTGCTGCTCGATCCCAGGCGGTAGACGGTTTCCGCGGTTGCCTTCCGGCCGGTTCGGCGGTCCGCCAGTCCCCACCCGCCGCGGACGATGACGTCGCTGCCGTGTTCTACGCCGACCGAGACGCCGACGACATGGCTGTCGGCGAGAAACCGAGCCATGAGCGGCTCGACGTCCGCGAGGCGCGGCGCGGCCGACGTGAGCGCCGCCGCCAGCGCGCCGATCACGATCGCCGAGGTCAGAACAGGCCCGGTCGTCCGCATGGATCCGTCTCAGTTGGCAGGGGCTGGCGTAGAGAGTCTATCGCGCCAACGACCCGAGGTCGTAAGCGCGAGAAGACGACGCCCGCACGCCAGTAAGTGATCGCGGCACATTGGGAGGTCTTACACAATTCGAGACACCATTCGGGTTTCGGGCTGTGCCGCTCGCCCATAAACCATTGTCCGAGTGGTTGAAGGAGCACGCTTGGAAATTGCTCTGACGGTCCGCGATGGCGTGCTACGGATTTCGATTACCGTTGCAGATCCAGAGGCTTAGCAGGGCTCGCGTCACGCCGCTCGAGCGCCGTAAACCTCGATAGATCTCGCCAAATCGACGGAGTCACGTCACGGTTACGTCACAGTCCTTCCGCGGGCGTAAAATGTCAGGTATGCTCCGCCGCGCACGAGTCGTGACCTGGAACGGCAAGGACGTTCCCCCTGAACTCCGGGAGCTGCCCGCTGGCCGTTATGTCGTCGAGGCGGTCGACGACGAGGCGCCAGCACTGTCGCCCGACGAAGAGGCGGGTATCGAAGCGGCGCTCGAGTCGTACCGCCAGGGCCGCGTCGTCGACGCCAAGCGCGCCCGCGAGATCATCGACGCAGCCCTTGGGCGTTGAAGGTCACCTACACGGAAGAGGCGATCGCCGACATCGTCGAGGCAATCACTTACCTTAACGAGCGCAATCCGACCGCCGCTGCAAAACTCGATGCGGATATCACGCGCTGCATCGAACGGCTGGCGGCGCAGGAGTTCGACGGACCCGTTTCACGGCTTCGGTCCGGCGCCGTCGTGCAGAGTTGGGCCGTCCCGCCGTTCCGGATCTATTACCAGCGCCATCCTGCCGAGTTGCTGATAGTGCGCGTGTACCACCAGACGCGCCGACCCATCACACGATAATCGATCAAGCCAAGGCCGCTCCGATGTCTCTTCCAACGGCGGCCCCGTTCTCTGCAATCGACTGCCTACCGCGGTGTCTCCCAGGCACAACGTCGAGACGTCCTCGCCAGTTGAATTCATCGCATGAGCGCTTGCGCGCGGTTTTGCCGCCTATAGAAAGTGGAGGAACACATATGACACCCATCAAGCGACCCTAACGAACATTGCCCGGCCGATGACCGCGAGTCGTGGCCGCCGACGCCCTCATCATTGTCGAGCAGCTCCGAACCAAGCGGATGGGCTTTGACTGCAAAATGCGTTCGATCAGTCCTATCACAATCCAAATCTTCAGTTAGGCTCACTCGCCCTTCGCCAGTAGCTACAGGGTCCGGAGATACGCCAGCAGCGCTGCTTCCTCGTCAGGGGTGAACGGGCGATCCCGATTGATGCCGTCCGTACTGATCACGCCGAATCCCGGCGCCGCAGGCGTCGTCGCGATGCGGTTCTGCTGCGCGAAGAAGGCACGGTATTGTTGGAGCACGTCCTCGAGCGTCTTCGCGCCGTTGTTGATGAAATAGGGCGCCGTCCGGCTGATGCCGCGGAGGTTTGGCACGTCGAACTTTTGAAACTCGAAATTGTCACCGATGAGCAACAGCCGGCCGGGGTCGGAGCTGCTTCGACGGATCGCGGTCCCGTTGGGCAAGGTGATCTCGTATGTCCGGACCTTGTTGACGACATTGGGCGAGCATGGCAGCCAGGGTTCCTCCGGGAAGCCAGCAGGAGGTGGAAGCGGACGGGGACAGGACGTGCGCACGTCGTGGTAACGGTTGAACGCGATTCCCGGAATCGATTGGGGCAACGACGTCGTGGTGGACGGATGTTCCGGATTGCCATGGCAGTGCGCGCACGAACGTTCGAAGACAGCCTTGCCCTGACGCTCGAGCCGATTCAGTCCACGATCGGGGTCCGGCAGCGGCGAGGTTCCGGCCGCCATCGCTGTTGCAAGCCGTGCAACCCGAGGTGACGAGAACAGGCTGTTCTGGAACGCCGCAAGGTCGTCGAGAGTGTTCATATCCGGCAACACTGCAACCTGCGCGTGATCGACAAACGCTCCGAGCGCCTGCTCCTGGAGAGTATCTTTTCGTGCGTCGAGCTGATACCCGCCGCGTCGATTCGGCGACGCCACGATCCATTCGGGAAGGACGCCGTCGGGGCCCGTGATCGCCACATCGAGAACACTCGGCACCGAACGCCAGATATCGACGGACGTCTCATCGGTGAGCGGCGCGGTGGCCGGGTTACCCACGGGGCTGACGAGTCGAACGTTGCTCGGCAACGGGAGCGTAATGCGAACGAGGCCGTCCTGCGTAAGAGTCGTATAGTCGTTCGCGCTCTCGCCGTTCACGCGGAAGTCATCCGCGTCGATAGGCCGGAACAACGGATCGTCGGCTTGTGGATCGACGAGGCGCTTCTTCTGGAGCGTCCGCAGCCGCGCGAACGCGTGCGCGGGGGTCAACTGAAAGGCATCCTCGGCCACGTGACACGTGGAGCAGGCGCGGCCGTTCCCGCCAAGGCCCGTGAGGGTCTCGTCAAAGAAGATGGCCTCCCCACGGGCCAGTACCTGGCTTTCATCACCCACGGCAACACGTGCCACGCCGGTCGCGGCGCCGGCGATGACGAGGCATAGGGTGAGACCCTTGAAGACGTACGTCGGCATTCTTTCACCCAGCTTTCTGCGCAGGCACGACCTCACCGAGGGGCCCGCTTCTTCAATAGGCGGAAACGGGCCTCGGAAACGGACATGGCCCGCGGGCGTAGAATCTTCGACGCACGCAGTCCCGGTATGACACCTCATCCAATCACCGCGCTGCTCCACGCCTGGAGCGGGGGCGATGAAGACGCACTCGCGATCGTGACGCCACTGGTGCACGCGGAATTGCGCCAGATGGCCCGCCGGCACTTGAGGGGCGAACCAGTCGCTCATTCGCTGCAGGTCACCGGCCTGGTCAACGAGTGCTATCTCCGTCTGGTCGATCTGCAACGTGTGCGTTGGAACGACCGCGCGCACTTTCTGGGCTGGTCTTCGCGGCTGATGCGCCGGATCCTGGTCGACTTCGCGCGTGAGCGGCAGGCTGCCAAACGCGGCGCCGGTGTCCAACACGTCACGCTCGACGAGCAGCACATGGCGCAAGTGACAGAGCGCGACCTCGTGGCGCTGGACGATGCGTTGAGCGCGCTCGCCCGGATCGACGAACGCAAGAGCCAGGTCGTCGAGCTGCGCTTCTTTGGAGGACTGAGCACGGAGGAAGTCGCCGAGGCCCTGAACGTGTCCACCAAGACCGTGCTTCGCGACTGGCAGCTCGCGAAGATGTGGCTGTTTAGAGAACTCAGTGGCCGCCCGCATTCGGCTGTGGTCGAACTGCAATGAGTGACGAGGCGTCTTCTGGTGCCGAGCGATGGAGGCAGATCGAGGACATCTGCTGGAATGTGCTCAATCGGCCCGCCCACGAACGTGCCTCTCTCGTGGAAGAGGCCTGCGTCGGCGACCCGGACCTGCGGGGCGAGGTCGAATCGCTGCTCGCGGTCCAGTCGGCTGTCCCGACCTTTCTCGAGACGCCAGCGGGGGAAATCGCTGCCGATCTGCTGGCGACGGACAATAACCTTACCGGCCGTCGTCTCGGGCCGTATGTGATCGGCGAGTGGGTCGGCTCCGGTGGCATGGGCGACGTCTACCGCGGGCGCGACGAACACCTCGCCCGCGACGTCGCACTGAAGATCCTGCCGGGCGTCTTTGCCGAGAACGGCGACCGTTCAGCGCGCCTCATGACCGAAGCACAGGTCGTGGCGTCACTCAATCACCCGAACATCGCGGCCATTTACGGCTTCGAGAAGACCGAAGGGGTGCGGGCGCTCGTCCTCGAGTTCGTCGACGGCGTCACACTCGCCGATCGCCTTGCTGAAGGTCCAGTTCCCATCGATGAGGCCCTGCCGATCGCGAGACAGATTGCCGAGGGACTGGAGGCGGCGCACGAATGCGGGATCGTGCATCGCGACATCAAACCGTCCAACATCATCGTGCGCACCGACGGGACGGTGAAGCTGCTCGACTTCGGCCTGGCGACGGCCTTCCGCGACGTCGCGACATCGGGTGGCGCGCATGGCGGCCTGATGGGGACACCCGGCTATGCCAGTCCCGAGCAACTCAAAGGCCGAACGGCGGATCGGCGCACCGACATCTGGGCGTTCGGCGCAGTGCTCTACGAGCTGCTGTCCGGACACCGCGCGTTTGCCGGCGACACAACCTCCGACATCGTGAATGCGGTGCTGCAACAGCGGATCGACTGGTCGGTGCTTCCGGCAACAACTCCTGTGCCCGTGCGCGGATTGCTCACCCGCTGCCTGGAGCGGGACGTCCGGCAACGCCTGCGCGACATCGGTGAGGCGCGCATCGCGCTCGAGCACGTCTCGAGAACAGCTGACGGCGAGACGCCGTCGCTCGCAAAGACTGCTGGCGCAACGGCGCGACAGTCGCGACGCGTGCCGCTATTGATCGTCACTGTGAGTGGGATCGCCATGGCCGCGGCGGCCGCCGCATGGTCGTTGCGCCCCGCTCCAGCTGCTGCACCGGCCGTCGCGCGATTCACGCACAGCCTGCCGGCAGGACAGTCGATCACGCTGCCTGCGACTCGTCATGTCGTGGCGGTCTCGAATGACGGTCGGCAGATTGTCTACGTCACGGATGCTGGCCTGCAGCTCCGCTCGATGTCGAGCCTCGACGTGCGGACCATTCGTGGCACGGAAGCCCTGGGCGCGGTGACGACACCAGTCTTTTCTCCGGCGGGTGATGCCATCGCGTTCTGGACACCTCTCGATCAGACCATCAAGCGAATTCCGGTGGCCGGTGGCGAGGCCGTGTCGATTGCCGCCGCAGGCGACCCCTACGGCATGAGCTGGGACGGCGATCATCTTTTGTTCGGCCAGGGAGCCAAGGGCATCGTGCGCGTGCGAGCCGACGGCGGGGTGCCGGAGGTGCTGGCCAGCGTAGGATCCAATGAAGAAGCCCACGGCCCGCAGCTGCTGCCTGGCGGTGCTCACATTCTGTTCACGGTCGCGACGGGCACGGGAGCCGATCGCTGGGACACCGCGAACATCGTCGTGCAGGCGCTCTCGTCGGGGAAACGAACGGTTGTGATCGCCGGCGGCACTGACGCCCGATACGTCCCAACCGGTCACCTTGTGTACGGGCGCAGCGACACGCGCTTCGGCAATGGCACCCTCTTCGCGGTGCCCTTTGACACTGCGCAGATGGCGATCACGGGACCTGCGCTGCCCGTCATCGACGGTATCAGGACTTCGGGGAGCCGAATGTCCGGCGCATTGCAGTTCGCCTTGTCTGCGAGCGGCACGCTCGTCTACCTTCCGGGCTCACGGGTCGGACCCGAATATGGCAAGCAGCAGCTGGTCTTGGCCGATCGCTCCGGAAGAACCGAGCCGCTCCCGACGGCGCCGAGCGACTTTCGCGCGATACGGGTGTCACCGGACGGCGCGCGAATCGCGACGGAGGTGGGGACCGCTGACGACGCGAACATCTACATCTCGGACACTGCGGCCGCGGCGCTGCTGCGGCGGCTCACGTTTGGCGGGCGCAACCGCTGTCCCGTGTGGAGCGCCGACGGCAAGCTGATCGCGTTTCAGTCCGACCGTGACGGCGATCGGGCCATCTTCGCGCAGGCGGCGGATGGCTCGGGCGCGGCGGAGCGATTGACGAAGCCCGGTGTGGGCGAATCGCACACACCTGAATCCTGGTCGCCAGACGGACGCACGCTGCTGTTCAGCGTCACCACACCATCGATTGGATCGCTCGCCACGCTGTCGATGGACAACCGGGGCGTCACGGTCTTCAGTGATGTCACCTCGGTGATACCGATGAACGCGCGTTTCTCACCGGATGGCCGGTGGGTCGCCTACGCGCGAGCCGATCGCGGCACGTCGTCGACGATCTTCGTGGAGCCATTCCCCTCCACCGGCGCCAAGTATCAGCTCGTTGTGCAGGGCCCCCCGAGCACGGCCCACAAGCCGGTATGGGCACCCGACGGTCGAGAACTGCTGTACGTGCCGCGCCTCGGCGGTTTCGAGGCGGTCAGCGTGACGATGCGACCGGCGTTTGCGTTTGGTTACGCGGTTCCGGTGCCCAGGAAATTCAATCCCGGAGCACCCCCCGTTCGCGCACTCTACGACATCACGCCGGACGGTCGATTCGTCGGGGTCGTGCCCGTCGGCGACTCCGCCGCGATTTACTCTGCGCCAAAGATCGAGGTCGTGCTCAACTGGTTCGAGGAGCTCAAACGGCTCGTCCCGCTGAAGTAGAACGTTCCACGCGCACCGACTTGTCCGATTTCCGGTCCCGATTCCGCCTTTATGAGTGAGAACCGAGGGGATCGATGACACCTGTCAAATGCGGACTGGTCGCGGCGGTGCTGGCTGTCGCGGGCCTGAGCGTGATGGCGCAGTCGGCGCCAGTCCTGGACGTGACCGGTGGCCAAATCCGCGGCGAATATCTGCCGGGAGGCGGGGCCGTCTTCAGGGGCGTCCCTTACGCGCACCCTCCGACGGGTGACTTCCGCTGGAGGGCGCCCGCGCCGGTTGCCGCCTGGACCGGCGTGCGCGACGCCAGGGTCTTCGGCGCCATTTGCCCGCAGCAACCCAGTGTCACGCTTCCGAACGCGCCCGATCTCATCAGCGAGGATTGTCTCTCGCTGAATGTGTGGACTTCCGAATGGCCGGTCTCCAAGGCTCGCCGGCCGGTGCTTCTCAGGATTCCGGGCGGTGGCAACATCAACGGTGGCACCTCCGAAGCACGGTACGACGGCCACACGATCGCGCGGCGCGGCATCGTCGTCGTCACGATCAACTATCGTCTCGGTTCGTTCGGTTTCTTCTCTCACCCGGCACTCACCGCCGAGTCACCCCGCCGAGCCTCGGGCAACCAGGGGCTGCTCGATCAAGTGGCGGCGCTCGAGTGGGTGCACGCCAATATCACACGCTTCGGCGGCGATCCCACTGCGATCACGCTCGCGGGCAGCTCGGCTGGCGGGATCGATATCGGCGCGCTGATGACGTCGCCGTTGACGAAGGGCCGGTTCGCACGCGCGAGCATCGAGAGCGGGCCGGCGCGCAACGCACTTGGAGATCCGCTCCCGCTCGACGAGGCCGAGCGTCAAGGCGCGGCGCACGCGGCAAGGTGGGGCGTACAACCGGCCGGTTCGCTCCGGGAGTTGCGGGCCATCGCGATGAAGACGATCCTGGATGCGCAACCGGCCCGACCGGTCGCGTTCCTGAACCTCTCCGTGGACGGATACGTGGTGCCGGCCCCGCCGGCTCTCGTCTTCGCCTCAGGCCGCCAGCATGCCGTACCGGCAATCATGGGCAGCGCGGCCCGCGACTTCACCCCTGGCGCGCCGCCGCCGACTGGCCTGACAGCGCTCATCAACGAGAGGTACGGACCGCTGGCCGACCGTGCACGGCCACTCTATGCGACTGACGATCCGCTGTACGGGACGCCGGAAGTGCAGTGGGCCACAGACGTCGGGTTCCGGTGCGGCACGATCCTCCAGCTCGTGGAGCACGTGAAGGCTGGCCATCCTGCCTTCGCATTCGAGTTCGCGCGGCTTGTGAACCCGCCGATCCAGCCCGGCGGCAACATTCACGGTCTGAACGGCACCTACGTGCTCGGCACGCTGGCGACGCGCGGAGAAGGCACGAAGCTCGCACCGATGACCGTGACACCGGCCGACACGAGGCTGTCCGACGTCATGCAGCAGTACTGGGTCAACTTCATCCGGACGGGCGATCCGAATGGGCCGGGGCTTTCGACGTGGCCTGGCTTTCGAGAGCCGGAGCGATCCTATGTGCAGCTGGCGGAGGCGGGCGTCACCGTCAAGCAAGGTCTGCGACGGTGGCAGTGTGAGGTCTACATCGAGCATCTCGACAGTCTGAATCGGCGCAGGCCGGACAGATGAGCCGACTGCGCGCTTCGCGGTGTCACCGCCTTATACTTAACGAGCCCATAAGTGATCGTGAGACATTAGAGGACGTATCAC
>Ga0247829_10001459_pt1 | contig 10807 bp, 9 predicted proteins | sample 12C_Control_Day4_FD_207765 | JGI IMG/M metagenome (GOLD analysis project Ga0247829, IMG submission 207765) | Soil microbial communities from agricultural site in Penn Yan, New York, United States - 12C_Control_Day4 | ecosystem: Environmental > Terrestrial > Soil > Agricultural land | place: USA... | reverse complement strand
CCGTCGCGGCTGGCGAGCAGGTCGGCCAGCGCAGGCGAGACGAACACCTCGCCCGGACGAGGGAGGCGTGGGATCCCGGGCGGCACCGGCGCGTCGCCCACCCCACGCAGCACGATCACGGGGATCGAGACACCTTCGAACCGCGTACTCGCGTCCCACCGGTACGTCACGTCGCGCGATGCGCCGGCGGTCGGCGCGGTCTGACCGCCGCGCGCCACGTCCCGATCCCGGCGCGCACCGACGGCGGGGCCGACGCTGAAGGCACCAAGGAGCAGGGCGACGCCTACCGCCAAGCCCAGCGCCATCAGGACCATGCGCGTGATGCTGGCGCGCCCGCCGGTGAGGGCGAGCCTGACGCCGAGCCCGAAGAGACGGATCGTCGTCATCGGGACCCGGACGACTCGGCCAGCATGCCGTCGCGGACGACGAGCTCCCGGTCGGCGTACGCGGCTACGCGGGCCTCGTGCGTGACCAGCACGACCGTGGTGCCCTGTTCCCGTGCGGCGCCCACCATCAGGTTCATCACCAGGTCGCCGTTCAGGGAGTCGAGCGAGCCGGTGGGCTCGTCGGCGAACACCACGCGGGGGCCGGTCACGAGGGCTCGCGCCACGGCCACGCGCTGTGCCTGCCCGCCCGACATCTCGCCGGCCCGTTGATCGGCGACTTCGTCCACGTCGAGCCGGGCGAGCCACTCGCGAGCCCGGGTCGCCGCGTCTCGTCGGCGCAGCCCGGCGAGTCGCAGCGGCAGCGAGACGTTGTCGACGGCCGTGAGCTCCGGCACGAGCTGGCCGAACTGGAAGACGAACCCGAACTCGTCACGACGGAGCCGGGTGAGCGTCGCGTCCGACAGGCTCGCCAGCGTGCGGCCGCGGTAGACGACCTCCCCCCGGTCGGGCGGGATGATGCCGGCCAGGCAGAGCAGCAACGTGGACTTGCCGGATCCGCTCGGGCCGAGCACCGCGACGAGCTCACCCCCGCGGACCTCCACCGAGAGCCCCGCGAGCGCCGTGGACCTGCCGAACCGCTTGTGCAGATCGGAGGCGATGAGCAACGAACCTTTGGACGAGGACGTGCGCTCCTCGTTGCCGCCGATCTCGGTCTCGATCATGGGGTCTCCTCACCGAGCTCCGCGGCCACCCGCTCCACGCGGGCGCCTGCCAGCTCGATCCACTTGATATCGGCTTCCAGATGGAACAGCTCGAAATCGCACGCGAGGGCGTCCGCGAGGTCGCCGGTGCGCTTGCGTTCCGTGAGCGCACGCATCCGCACGAGATGGGCGGACCGTTGGGTATCCAAGATCTCATGGGCCGGACGTCCGGACATCAGGGCGAGCACCACCTTCGAGAACAGGGCTTTCCGCCCGTAGGTCTCGGCTGGCTCCGGCTCCCCGAGCCACCGTTCCAGGTCGGCGACGCCGTCGGGCGTCACCAGGTAGAGCTTTCGTTCCGGCCCCCCACCCGACTCGATCGCGGCGATGTCGACGAGCCCGTCGCGGCGCAGCCGTGCGAGCGTCGTGTAGATCTGCCCGAACTTGACCTCCTGCGAGCTCCCGAAGCGGTCGTCGTACAGGTGTTTGAGCTCATAGCCGTATCGGGGTTGGTCCTCGAGGAGCCCCAGGAGCGTCCGCGCGAGCGACATCCCGGCACTATACACTCGGTGTATAGTTACCACAAGGTCCCGGGTCGGGCTGGCGGCGGCAGGCTACCCGCGCCGGGCTCACGTAGGCTGGCGCCGACATGCCCGGGGCGCTCCTCACGGATCTCTATGAGCTCAACATGGCGGCCAGCTACCTGCGCCGCGGGATGGACGGGCTCGCCACGTTCAGCCTGTACGTGCGCGGGCTGCCGAAGCATCGCGGGTTCCTCGTGGCGGCCGGTCTCCAGGAGTGCCTCGGCTTCCTCGAGACGGTCTCGTTCGACGACGACGACCTCGCCTACCTGTCGACGATCGGGTTCGACGACCGGGCGATCGAGGACTTCCGGAGCCTACGGTTCGACGGCGAGGTCTGGGCCGTGCCCGAAGGCTCGATCGTCTACTCGGAGGAGCCGATCCTGGAGGTGACCGCGCCGGTGGCGATGGGCCAGTTGGTCGAGACCTACCTCCTGAACCAGATCACGCTCCACACGACGCTCGCCACGAAGGCCGCGCGATACGTACTGGCCGCGGACGGACGCGACCTCGTGGATTTCGCGTTCCGGCGGACGCACGGGACCGAGGCGGCGATGGCGGTCGCACGCGCGAGCGCGATGGTGGGATTCGCCGCGACCTCGAACGTCGAGGCAGCGCGCCGGCATGGGCTCAGGGTTGCCGGGACGATGGCCCACTCGTTCATCGAGGCGTTCCCGACCGAGCGCGAGGCATTCCTGGCGTTCGCCGAGGATCACCCGACGCGCACGACGTTCCTCGTCGACACGTACGACACGCTGAACGGCGTGGAGATCGCGATCCACGTGATCCGCGAGCTGGGGCTCAGCGACCATCTCGGCGTCCGGCTCGACAGTGGCGACCTGGACTCCCTGGCACGGAGCGCGCGGACCCTGCTCGACGAGGCAGGACTCACCGGCGCACGGATCTTCGCGAGCGGCGGACTCGACGAGCTGGAGGTCGCCGAGCTCGTGAAGGCCGGCGCCCCCGTCGACGCGTTCGGGATCGGGACCCAGATGGGCGTGAGCGCCGACGCGCCGTACGTCGATTCCGTCTACAAGCTCACCGAGTTCGACGGCGAGCCCAAGCTGAAGCTGTCGTCGGCGAAGGCGACCGCCCCGGGGCGAAAGCAGGTCTGGCGCTCGGCCGCCGGCGATCTGCTCACCCTCCGCGACGAGCCGGGACCCGAGGCCGCCGAGCCGCTGCTCGCCCCGGTTATGCGGGATGGCCGACGGCTCGCGGCCACACCCGCGCTGGACGAGTCCCGCGAGCGGTTCCGGGCGGACCTCGCCGGCGTTCCCACGAAGGCTCGGCGACTTACCCATCCCGAGCACGTCGTCGTGCCGCATTCTGATGCCTTGCGCGCGCTGACCGAGGCCACACGATCCGAGGCCATGCGTCGTTCCGTGGGAGGTCCGTGAGCGACGAAGCACCCGGCCGCCGCTGGCCCCGAAGGCTCCTGATCGGGGTGGTCGCGCTCCTCGTTCTGTTCTACGCGGGGGGCGGCTTCTACTTCTCGAACGTGCTGAACGAGCGCGCGCTGGACGGCGCCGCTCGGCGAGCGTCGCTCGACCCCGATTACGACCTCGTGGTGCGCGACGTCGCGGGCCGGGCGATCACGATCACGCCGGACGGCGACCCGGGCGATCTCGACCAGGAGGGGGCGTTCGGCCTGCGATGGGAGGGCGGGTACGGACAGGTGCGCCACATCCTCGGCACCGACGGCGACGCTATCACCCGTCGCTTCCTGTTGATCTCGGGCGGACCGCCGAGCGATGGCACGCCGGCCGAGTTGGAGGTGCGCGCGTGGCCCGACCCCGAGTCGGCCGGCCTCGCCTCGCAGGACGTGGTCGTGAACGGCCCGCTCGGCGAGTACCCCGCGTGGTTCGTGCCGGGCGACCGGGACACCTGGGCGATCGTCGTGCACGGGAACTCGATGTCGCGGCTCGACGGGCTGCGGATGGTGCCGATCGCGGTCGATGCCGGATTCCCGACCCTCGTGCCGACCTACCGGAACGACACCGGTGCGCCAGAGGACCCCAGCGGGAAGCTCCGCTACGGCCTCACGGAATGGCGCGATCTCGAGGCGGCGGTGCGGTACGCGCTCGACAACGGGGCGAAAGACGTCGTGCTCGCGGGCTACTCGATGGGTGGCGGCGTGATCATGGCGTTCCTCCAGCGCTCGAAGCTCCGCAAGGATGTGCGGGCGGTGATGCTCGACGCCCCGATGCTCGACTTCTCGGCGACCGTCGACGATAACGCCTCGCGCGAGGAGATCGCGCCGGGCGTCCCGCTCCCCTCGTCGCTGACCGCGGTTGCGAAGCAGATCGCGGCCTGGCGGTTCGGCGTCGAATGGAACCAGCTGGACTATCTGGCGAACGGGGCCAAGGGCTACGACGTGCCGTTCCTGGTGTTCCACGGCACCGCGGACACGACCGTTCCGATCGCGACGAGCGAGGAGTTCGCGAAGCTCCGCCCCCACCTCGTGACGCTCGTGCGGTGCCCGGAAGCGGAGCACATCGCGTGCTGGAACCTCGATCCGGATGCCTACGCGACGGCGGTCACGCACTTCCTGGAGGCGCAGGTCGGGGCGGAGGTCGCCGGAGCGACGGCCTAGCCCAGCCGCTTCACCAAGTTCATGCCGTCCGCCGCCCGAGCTCCTCGCGAACCGCCGGCGCCACGACCGTGCCGAGCAGCTCGATCGAGTGCAGCAGCTTCTCGTGGGGGATCGATCCGACGCTGAACTGGATCATGAAGCGGTCGTGCTCGAAGATGTCGTGCTGGAACAGGATCTTCTCGATCACCTGCTCGGGCGTGCCGACGAAGTTCGCGCCCCGCATCGTCGTCGACGCGACGTAGTCGTCGAGCCGCATCGGCTGCCATCCACGCTCGCGCCCGATCCTGTTCATCACGGTCGAGACCGACGGCCACGACACCTCGATCGCTTCCTGAGTCGAGTCCGCGATGAAGCCGTGCGAGTTGATGCTCACCGCCGGCAGCGGGTCGTGGCCGGCCTGAGCGGCGGCATCCCGATGCAGCTGTGCGAACGGCGCGAACCGCTCGGGCAGCCCACCGATGATCGCGATCGCCATCGGCAGTCCGAGCGTGCCGGCGCGGAAGGCCGATTCCGGCGCGCCGCCCACGGCCACCCAGATCGGGAGCAGATCCTGCATCGGCCTCGGATAGACCCCGAGGTCGTCGAGCGGCGCGCGGAACCGTCCCTCCCAAGTGATCCGCTCCGACTCCCGGAGCCTCATCAACAGGCGGAGCTTCTCGTCGAAGAGCTGATCGTAGTCGTGCAGGTCGTAGCCGAAGAGCGGGAAGGATTCCGTGAAGGATCCGCGGCCGGCCATGATCTCGGCGCGTCCGTTCGAGAGCAGGTCGACCTCGGCGAAGTCCTGGAAGACCCGGACGGGATCGTCGGAGCTGATCACCGAGACCGCGCTCGTGAGACGGATCCGCTCCGTTCGCGCTGCGGCGGCCGCAAGGACCACCGCCGGCGACGACACCACGAAATCGGGGCGGTGGTGCTCCCCGATCCCGAAGACGTCGAGCCCGAGCCGGTCGGCCAGCTCGATCTCCTCCATCAGGTTGCTCATCCGTTGCGCGGCATCGATCTCCTCGCCTGTGACCGGGTCCGAACCGCGTTCGACGAAGGTATAGATGCCTATCTCCATGGTCACCGAGCATAAGAGCCCGCGAGCCGAAGACCGGTGTGCCCGCTCGGTGGGCCGCCGGATCATCGGGTCTGCGCCGGCCGCCTCAGATGGTGAGAGGACCTAGGTCGCTGAAGCCCCCACGTCCAGCCACAGGACCTCGCCGTCGGCGTCCGGGATCACGGCGTTCACCGGGCCACCCGCGCGATAGACCAACGTGCCTTCCCCAGTGAGCGGGTCCACTCGGTACACCGAGCCGTCTTCATCCCCGACCCACAGTTCATCGAACCCGGCGCTCATGACGGTCGGATGATCGCCGACCTGGGTCGAGTTCGACGATCCGAGCGTGACTACCGTCCCGGCCGAGCGATCGAGCACCCAGACGCTCCCACCCGCCAGGGCGATCTCGTCTACCCCTCCCGACACGCGGATCGGTTCATCGGGCTTCAGGGTCTCCGGATCGAACCGGATGATCGAGCCGTCGTACGCGTCGAAGGTCCACACGCCGTCCGCGCCGACGTCGAGGCCGTCAAGCTCTCCCGTTGGAGACTCCGTCAGTCGGGTCGCCTCGGGGTCGTTCGGGTCGATCCGCAGCAGCCGACCGTCGCTCACCGTGACCCACACCGCGCCCCCTGCGGCGACAAGGTCCGATTCGATCCCGACGAACCCCGACCCGATCCCGCCACCCCGATCCGTTCGGGTGTACGGGCGTACCTCGTTCGTGCCCACGTTCACCGTGCTCACGCCGTACACCGTCACCCACACGCGGCCGAAACCGGTGTCGACGTTGAGCGCTCCGGTGGTATCCAGATTCACCGCCTCAACCTCGTCGTGCTCCGGATCGACATGCAGCAGGTTCACGTCGCGGCCCACCCACACGCCGCCCTCGCCGGCGGCTCCCCGTGGATAGAACGGGGTCTGGGGTTGCACCTCGATCGGGATCACCTGACCCTCGTCGCCGGTCGTCGGATCCAGGGCGACGAGAGCGTTCGACGGCGGACCCGACGGCTTGGCGGCCGGAGCCGAGCCGCGGCGCGCCGCTGAGAACGCGAGCACTCCCGCCAGCACCAACACACCGAGCACGCCGCCCACCACCAGCGCAGAACGACGCCTGGCCGGGGCGGGGTCCACGATCCGATCGCGGCGTTCCCGGGCTGCGGCGTCATCGACCTCAGGTGCGAGACGATCGTCGCCCACCCGGGTCACCCGGTAGAGGTGGGCTTCTTCCTCGAGTCCCTTGAGGCGGTGCATCCCCGCGTCCTCGAAGCCGATGCCGGCGCCGGCTAAGAGCTCCTTGACCGACGACGACACGGTCACCACGCCGCCCGAGGACGCGCTCATGATCCGAGCCCCGGTGTGGACCGCGAGGCCGCCGGGCTTCCCGTCGACCATCTCGACCTCGCCGAAGTTCACGCCGGCGCGGATCTCGATCCCGAGCCCACGCACCTCACGCTGGGCGGCGACCGCGCAGCGAACGGCGTCGGCCGGCACGTCGAACGTCGCGAAGAAGCCGTCCCCCGCGGTGTCCTGCTCATTCCCGCCGTAGAGCTTCAGGTGCGCGCGGACGATCCGGTGGTGGCGACCGAGGAGCACGAGCCATCGGGCATCGCCCATCTCGGAGGCGACCTCGGTCGACGACACGATGTCGGTGAACAGGACCGCGGCGAGCCGCCGGTCCCCACCTCGCCTGCTCATCGGGCCAGTCTGGAGAGTGGCGACCCCCAGGGCAAGCGACGTAGCCGCTCCGCCGCCGGGCCGAGCCCCATCGCCTATCGCGCAGGAGGCCCGACGTCGAGCCAGACCACCTCGAGGTCAGGATCCGGGATGACGATCTGGATCTCGCCCCCGGCTCGATAGGTCGGCTCGACCTCGCCGGTGAGCGCGTCGACGCGGTAGACGCTCCCATCCTCGTCGCCGACCCACAGGGCGTCGAACCCGGCCGCCATCGAGGTCGGGTTCGCGCCGACCTGCGTCGAGGTCGCAGAGCCAAGTGGCGTGACCGTCCCGGCCGACCGATCCAGGACCCAGATGCGTCCTCCCGCGAAAGAGATCTCGTCGACGCTCCCCGACATGGCGATCGGTTCGTCCGAGCGACCGGTCTCCGGGTCGAAACGGACGATCGAGCCGGCGTATGAATCGAAGGCCCACACCTCTCCATCGCCGAACTCAGCTCCGTCGAGCTGGCCCTCCGTGAGTTGCCACGAGCGGACGGCGTCCCGATCGTTCGGGGCGACCCTGATGAGCCTTCCGTCGCTCATCGTGACCCAGACCGAGCCCGCACCGGTCACCAGATCGGTCTCGTACCCTTCCGGCCCGGCCGGGACCCCGGCTTCCCAGATCACGTACGGACTCACCTCGTCCGTGGCGGGACTGATCGTGCTCAGCCCCTTCTCCGTCACCCACACCCGATCGAACCCGGTGTCGAGATTCAGATACACCGAGGCGCCGAGGGGGATCGTCCCCACCTCCTCGTGCGCTGGATCCACGTGGAGAACGTTGCTGGTGCGCGGCAGCCAGACCCCCCCTTCTCCCGCGGCCCCATCGGTACCGAGGCCCGGTCCGTGGCTGAGCGCATGCAGCTCGATGGGGATCACCTGACCCTGTTCTCCCGTCGCCGGGTTCAGGGCGACGAGTGCCTGAGAGGGCGGTCCGGTCGGCGTCGCGGCTGCGGTCGGATCGTCGCGACGGATCGAGAGGGCGAGGGCGCCTACGACCAGCAGAGCCGCGATCACGCCGCCAACGAAGAATGCCGAACGCCGTCGACCCGGACCCGGGTCCACGATCAGGTCGCGTCGGGCGCGAGACGCTGCCTCCTGGGCCTCCGGCCGCTCCACGGGCTCGTCGTCGATCGCCACGACCCGGTAGAGGTGCACCTCATCCTCGAGTCCCTTCAGACGATGCATGCCCGCGTCCTCGAACGCGATCCCGGCGCCCGGTAGCAGATCGCGGACGGGGGATGAGACGGTGACTACACCGGCCGACGACGCACCCATGATGCGCGCGCCGGTATGCACGACCAGACCTCCGGGCTTGCCGTCGACCATCTCGACCTCGCCGAAGGTCACGCCCGCCCGGATCTCGATCCCGAGCGCGCGGACCTCACCTTGGGCCGAGGCCGCGCACCGGATCGCATCGGCCGGCACGACGAAGGTCGCGAAGAAGCCATCCCCCGCGGTGTCCTGCTCACGCCCGCCGTACCGCTTGAGGTTGGCGCGTACGATCCGATGGTGCCGGCCGAGGAGCTCCCGCCATCGCGCATCCCCCATCTCGGAGGCGACCTCGGTCGACGACACGATGTCGGTGAACAGGACCGCGGCGAGCCGCCGGTCCCCACCTCGCCTGCTCATCGGGTCAGTGTGGGTTCCCTGGGAGGGAACCGCAAGCGACTCGTCAGGCCGTCGGCAGGTGCGAGGGCCGCGTCGCCTCGTACGCGGTGATCCTCTCCTCGTTACGCAGGCTCAGGCCGATGTCGTCGAGCCCCTCGAGCAGGCGCCAGCGCGTGAACGGCTCCATGTCGAAGACCTCGTCGATCCCCGGCGCCCGCACGATGAGTCCATCGAGATCGACCACGATCCGGGTGGTCGGGTCGTCAAGGACGGCGTCCATCAGCGCGCGGACCGACTCCTCGCGGAGCTCCACCGGGAGCAGCCCGATCTTCGTGCAGTTGTTGCGGAAGATATCGGCGAAGCTCGGGGCGATCACGGCCTTGAACCCGGCATCCTCGATCGCCCAGGGTGCGTGCTCGCGGCTCGACCCGCACCCGAAGTTCGGCCCCGCGAGCAGGATCGACGCCCGGTCGTAGCGCGGGTCGTTCATCACGAAGCCCGGGTCCTTGCGCCACTCGTCGAACAGGAACGGTCCGAAGCCGGTGCGCTCGACGCGCTTCAGGTACTGGGCCGGGATGATCTGGTCGGTGTCGACGTCGGATCGGTCCACCGGCAGGGCCGTGCCCTCGATGATCGTGATCGGCTCCATCAGCTGAGGTCCTCCGGGGTCGCGAAATGGCCCGCGATCGCGGTTGCCGCGGCCACCGCCGGGCTGACCAGATGCGTGCGCCCGCCCTTGCCCTGCCGGCCCTCGAAGTTGCGGTTGCTGGTCGAGGCGCTGCGCTCTCCCGGTTGCAGGATGTCGGGGTTCATCCCCAGGCACATCGAGCACCCCGCGCCGCGCCACTCGAACCCGGCCGTCTCGAACACCTCGTTCAACCCTTCCTTCTCAGCCTGGATCTTGACCGCGACCGAGCCGGGGACGACCAGGCCACGGATCCCGTCGGCGACGCGGCGGCCCTCGATCACCTTCGCGGCGACGTGCAGGTCCTCCATGCGGGAGTTCGTGCACGAGCCGATGAACACCGTGTTCGGGCGCACCTCGCGCATCGGCGTGCCGGGCGCGAGGTCCATGTACGCGAGCGCCCGGGCCGCGGCCTCGCGCTTCCCGGGGTCGTCGAACGCATCCGGGTGGGGCACCGTTCCGTCGATCGTGACCGACTGCGCCGGGTTGGTCCCCCAGCTCACGTAGGGCTTCAGCGTGCCGGCGTCCAGCGTCACCTCGGTGTCGAACGACGCACCCTCGTCGGTCGGGAGCGAGCGCCAGTCATCCAGCGCGGCCTCCCAGTCGGCCCCCTTCGGCGCGTGGGGACGCCCCTCGACGTAGGAGAACGTCGTGTCGTCGGGCGCCACCATGCCCGCGCGCGCGCCGCCTTCGATCGACATGTTGCAGATCGTCATCCGGCCTTCCATCGAGAGAGCGCGGATCGCGGAGCCGCGGTACTCGATCACGTGCCCGACGCCGCCCCCGGTCCCGATCCGGTTGATGATCGCGAGGATGATGTCCTTCGCGCTACAGCCGAGCTTCAGCTCGCCGTCGACGGTCACCACCATCATCTTCGCCTTCGTCTGCGACAGGGTCTGGGTCGCGAGGACGTGCTCGACCTCGCTGGTGCCGATCCCGAACGCGAGCGCACCGAACGCCCCGTGCGTCGAGGTGTGGGAGTCGCCGCACACGATCGTCATGCCGGGCTGCGTGTAGCCCATCTCCGGTCCGATCACGTGCACGATCCCCTGCCCGGCCGAGCCCCATGGATAGAGCGTGATCCCGAACTCGTCGGCGTTGCGCTGGAGCGCCTCCATCTGGCGGGCACTGATCTCGTCGGCAACGGGACCGTCGGTGGTGGGGACGTTGTGATCCATCGTGGCGACGGTGAGTTCGGGACGGCGGACCGGCCGACCGTGCATCCGGAGGCCGTCGAACGCCTGCGGGCTGGTGACCTCGTGCACGAGGTGGAGATCGACGTAGAGGAGATCGGGCTCGCCGTCGGCACGGTGCACCACGTGGCGTTCCCAGACCTTCTCGGCGAGCGTCTGCGGCATGGCGGCGGCTCCTCGTGCATGGCGGTCGGGTGACCCCGTGAGTTCCACATCGTGGAACTTGTGCTATCACTATGTGGGATGATTGTAGCAGTCGACACCGGCGTGGGGGTGCTCGACCGCGTGGTGGCCGTGCTCGAC
>Ga0247829_10001455_pt1 | contig 10811 bp, 9 predicted proteins | sample 12C_Control_Day4_FD_207765 | JGI IMG/M metagenome (GOLD analysis project Ga0247829, IMG submission 207765) | Soil microbial communities from agricultural site in Penn Yan, New York, United States - 12C_Control_Day4 | ecosystem: Environmental > Terrestrial > Soil > Agricultural land | place: USA... | reverse complement strand
CCGGCAGCCAGCGCCTCGAGCGCGACGACCGGCAGGCCTTCGCTGTAGGACGTCAGTGCGAAGAGGCTGGCGTACCTGAGCATCGCCGCCTTCCGTGGCCCGTCGACGTTGCCGGTCAAGACGATGCGGTCGCGCACATCGGATGCGCCCAACAGCGCGTCGAACGTCCGGGCATAGGCCGGGTCTATCGTGCCGGCAATGACCAGCCGCACGTCGCGATGCCGGCGCGCCACTTCGGAGAAGGCCGGCACCAGGATGTCGAGCCCCTTCTTCTCATGGATACGCCCCAGGAAGAGCACGTATCTCTGGCCACCGGTCAGCTGAAGCGTGGCGTCGTGGGCATGCGGGTCGTCGAGATCGAGCCCGTGGAGGTGGTCCCCGCCGTTCGGGACGACGTGCATCGGCAACCGCAGGCCCGCGCGTCGGCCGTCGCGCCGCTCCTGTTCGGCCGACGCCAGCAGCGCGTGTGAGCCGGAGACGATTCGCCGCGCGATCATCCGCCAGTAGAGCGCCTTCTTCAGTCCCTTGTGCCTCATCGCCCACGGGCTGAGGAGCCCATGGGGAATCGTGAAGTAGGGCACGTTGAAACGCCGGCATGCACGCCACGCGGCCAGACCGGTGTAGTTCCAGAAGATGCCCGGCATGATGCACGCGTCGCTGTCCTGCAGGGCGTGCTGCGCAGCCTCCGCGTACGTCGCGCTGTACATCCACGCTCCAGGGGACGTCTTCGCGTAGAACACGGGAACGCCGCTGACCCGTGTCCATGCGTCGAGGCGAACGCGCAGCCGGTCGCGGCCATTGCGGTCGGTGCTCACAATGCGCGCCTCGCAGCCTTCGCGCTGCAGCGCCTGGGCCAGGTAGAACGACGCGTAGGGCGGCCCCCCCTCCTTGTCCGCGGGCACGCAGGAGTTCGTTGTGAGGGTCAGCTTCATGAAGGGGACGACGACGGCCTGGAGGTCGGGGGTGCGGCCATCCTGGCATGCGCCCTGCGCCAGGATCGCGTCGCGCCACCGAGCCGGCCGATCGCGGCCTTCGTCCATCCCGCGAGGCCGCCGCGTGTCGCCGTCGCACCGAACGCCGTGCCCGCGAAGATCTCCGGGGTGCGCGCCGCAAGAATGAAGATGCGGCGGCGCCCGGACGTCGTGGGACGGTCGAACACGAGCCGCGTGTACGGGAACCCGCACCAGCCCAGGATCGCGTCCATGACGCGTGGCCCCGTCGGCAGCCAGGCGAGTCGATGCACGCCCGACATCAGTTCCGTGTCGCTCTCCGGGTTGAGCATCAGCGCATCGCCGGATCCCGGGAGTGTGGAGGTGTTGACCATCAGCACCTCTCGGGTCAGGGTGGCCGCGATGCGGAGGCCGGCAACCGGGTCCGGCAGGTGATAGAAGATGCCGCTGAACAGGGTCACGTCGAACGGCTCGAGACCACGGCCCGGCAGGTCGGCGAGATCGTGGCAGCCAAAGGCCGCCCCGTCGCTGGGCAGGTGCCGCGCCAGGAACTCGGCCTGGTCGATCCAATGCCTGCGCACGTCGAAGCCATAGGCGCGCGGTGAACCCAGCGCCGTGGCGCCGAACACGTACCCGCCGGCGTTGCACGCGCAGTCGAGGAACGACCGGCCCGCCAGGCTGCCCCCGAACAGTTCCTGGACCAGTGGTGTCAGGAGTGCGGACGGCCGGATCACGCTCGGGGTGCCACGAGCGGGATCCGATGCCGGCGCGAGCGCCGGGTCACCGGTGCGGATGCCGGGTGCGACCTCCACGTCATGATGCCAGGGACCCAGGCGGGTGATGTCTTCGCGTAACGCGCGGCGCTCGCCGGTCATTGGCGGCTGCCCGCCTGGCCAAGGAGCATGCCGGCGAGGGCCTGCGCCGGGTCCTCCGGAACGAGCTCGCGAATCCTCTCGGCCGCGAGGCTGCCGATCGCCTGCCATTCATCGCGCCGCTGCCACGCGCGCTCGAGCGCCGCATCGAGACCGTCTTCAGTGGGTGCGTCGCCGAGAAAGCCGGTGGACCCATCGTCGAGCACTTCCGGAGTCCCGGCCACATTCATGGCGATCGGCACCCGGCCGCTCAGCATCGCTTCGACGACAACGAGCGGCAGGCCTTCGCAGCGGGAGGGCAGGATCAACCCGTGATGGTCGTTCCACACCGCGGCGATATCATCGACGAACCCGCCGAACGACACGCCGGCAACCCGATGGTACGCAACCATCGCCTCCAGCGCCGCGCGGTGAGGACCCGCACCGAACATCGTGACCGACAGGGGGCGCTGCCGCCACTTCTCGCGCGCCAGGACACGGATCAACATGTCCTGCCCCTTCTCCTGGACGTAGAGCCGGCCGATGCAGGCGAGCCGCAGGCCGTCGGCGGACGGCCAGTCGTGGCGACGTGCCCAGGGCACCAGGAACGGATTGCGAACGACGCTCGCGTGCGGCAGTGCCACGCCGAGCTGCTCCTCGGTGAGACGCCGGTTGTGCTCGGAGACGAAGTAGCATGCTCGTGCGTCCTCGTAGATGGCGCGGAGCTCCGGCAGGGCGCTGTCGCTCGGCCAGTAGGGGTAGCCCGCCTTCTGTGAGATCAGGACGTAGGGCTTCTTCAGACGGCGGCAGATGCCGGCCATGAACAGCCCGTCCAGATTGCCCCCTTGCGAGATGACGACGAGATCCGGACGCGATGTTGCGAGCGAGAGTGCCACTGCGGCGAAATGCGATGCCACCACCGAATGAGGCGAGATGTGGCCGATGAACTCGGTCACCGCGGCGGGGAGCCACACCGGACGGGAGAGGTCCCGCACGGGACACCCGAGGGCGCGGAGCCGGCGAACCCGTGCCGCGCTGCGATCGACGTTCCCCTTGAGCGCCGAGATCCGGTGGCCTTGTTCGGCCAGCGCGATCGCCGCGCCTGCCCACAGCTCTTCGCTCCCGCCCCACGGCACTCTGTTGCTGCTGATGAAGGTGATGCGCTTCTGACGCGTGGGACTGGGAACCATGGGAACGATGCCGCTCAGCGGGAACCGAGCGCCGTTGCAGTATACCGTCTCCAGTTCGCCTCGTCATGCGACCGGACCTGACGCAGGCGTTCCGCGCCGAGGAGTGGTGGGAGTACAAGCTCGCGCCGATCCTCGCGGCGATGTACGCCACGGCGTTGACAATCGATATGGCGGTGAGCGCGGTCTGGCCGGCGCTGCTCATCGCGCTTGCCGCACTGGTGCCCGGTGCCGCCTACGTCAGCCTGATCAACGATGCGACCGATCGCGCCGACGACCTCGCCGCCGGGAAGCCGAATCGGCTGGCGGGTCACTCGCGAATGTTCGCAGGCGTGCTCATCGGCGCCACGGCCGGAATGGGCCTCGTCTTCTGCGTCCTGTGGCGGCAGGACGCGCTGCTGCTGTCACTCTATCTTGCCGCCTGGGTGGCCTTTTCCCTCTACTCCCTGCCGCCATTCCGCTGGAAGACACGCGGCATCCTGGGCGTACTCGCCGATGCGAGCGGTGCACACCTGTTCCCGACGCTGGTGGCGGTGGTCGTCGTGTACCGCCAGGCCGACGTCCCGGTCGACGTTCGGTGGATGGCGGCGGTGGGAGCCTGGGCGTTCATGAACGGCTTGCGCGGCATCCTCTGGCACCAGCTGTCGGATGCCGAACACGATCGGCGCGCAACGGTCCGCACCTTCGCACAGCGGCACGACGCCGCGGCGATCGGACGGCTCGGCGCGTTCGTCATCTTCCCGATCGAGCTGGCCGGTCTCGCCGGCATGCTCTGGCAGATGGGCAGCATCATTCCGCTCGTGTTCCTCGGGCTCCACGTGCTGCTGGTCTGGGGGCGCGTCCGAGCCTGGCAGATGCACGCGGTCATCGTCGCGCCGAAACCGCGGTTCCTGATCGTGCTCCACGAGTACTACGACGGCTTCCTGCCGGTCGCCGTGCTGTGCGCGACGGCGTTGCGTCATCCGGCGGATCTGATCGTGCTCGCCATCCACCTCCTGCTGTTTTCGACGCGGATCCGACAGGCCGCCGGCGATGCGGTCAAGCTGGCAGCGGCGCAGGCCTACCGGTGGAAGTAGTCGTCGGCGTAGGGTGCGTAGAAGGGCTCGTCGCGCAGCGCATCGGCTTTGCCCCGGAAGCCATCGAGACAACCGGCGGGTATGTCCGAAGCGCTGATCGGTGGCGACGGAAACAGGATCCGGGCGATTCGCAGCGGATGCCGATACCCGCCCCTCATGGTGTGCCTGGTGTGCCAGCGGACGAGCCACCGCCGCGGCCGGAGTCCGATGGGTGCGGCTGACAGCGCGCGGGTGATCCGCGGGTACCAGACCAGCGCGTCGGGTACGACCGCGGGGTTGATGCGGCCGGCCGGAGGTTCGCACCGGTCGAGGCCGAGCCACGACTCCAGCCGCTGCGTGAAGCGTGCGGGATCGTCGCGCAGCAGCTCGTAGGGCATGAACAGGACCTGCGCGGGAGGGAACGCACGGCGGTAGCGCGCCAGCAGACGATCGTAGTCCCAGACGATGCCGGACGGATCGGAGTGGAGGCTGTCGCAGAACTCCGTGAATCCGAGGGTGCCGCCGCCGCGGACGAACTGAGAGTAGGACGAGAGAATCATCGACCGGAACCCGCGTGTGACACACAGCACGCGAGCCGACCCGAAGAGCCCGGCGAGCAGATCACAGGTCGCATCCTGTGCCCGGGGCAGGTTCGTCCAGCCACGCCGCTCGTAGGTGTCGACCGGGTTTCCCGCGTCGGGGGTTGGCGTCGACAGATGCTCGGCGCTGGTGACGTGATAGCGGACATCGGGGCGCGGAAGGGCCCCGCGCTTCGCGATCTGGAAGACGTTCTGAAATCCGGCGATCCCGCCGTCGGCATACTCGAGCTGCGGATGCCGCCGGAACCACGCCCGAAGGTAATTGGATCCGGTCTTCGGGAAGCCGATGTGTATCAGGTGACCGCTCATCGTCCGGTCAGGCGGCGCGACAGGGCCTCGATGCAGAATGCGGTCGTCAATTCCTCTGACCCCCAGTGAGGCGTGTCGGGATGCGGCGCCGAGAAGGAACCGTCGCGACGGCGGGCGCGCCCGCCGTGGTACAGCGCGGCTGAAGGCCAGCCGCCGGACTCGAGCTGGTGGTCGAGGATCGCCTCGACCTCGAACGGCTCCTTCCAGTACGCAAGGCTGCACGCCATCAGGGCCGTTTCGAGCGGATTGGAGGGCGCGGCCGATGACAGTCGCGTCAACATCAGCGACCGCAGCTCCGGCGCGGCGACCGAGAGCGCCCGGGAGAAGAAGTACCACACCACGAATGGATTCTCGTACCACTTGTCGCATTGGCGCTCGCGCCCCTGCTCCAGCGCTCGTGCAAGGAACTGGACGACTGGCCGGGCGTGCGGGCCTGGTCCCAGGTAATGGAGCACATTCGCGTTCACCACCGCGTCGACGTCGAACGGCTTCGCGGAAGTACGCGTGAAGAATCCGTACAGCGTGATCGGGTGGCGCGCTTCGACGCGGGTGATCACCCAGGTTCGGAACAGGCCGGCCGACGTGCGGTTGCCGATCAATCGATGACGGTTGTCGGGCAGCGGACGTCCGGCCCGTTCGAGCGCCGCGGATGCGCAGGCCGTGTCGTCGAGATCGGGGGGGATGATGGCGTGATGCGGATGGCGGGCAGGCCAGTGGCGCCAGAGGCCCCGGGGATCCATCTCTGACTGGAGAAAATCGAGGGCCCGGTCGTGCACCCGCTGGGCGCCCGGCGCCCACGAGAGTGCATGGACCATCACCGCGGTCGGAAAGACCGCAGGGTCGGGCGTGCCGGACGCGTTGACCGGCAACTCGCCGTCCGATCGCTGCCGGCTGTCGAGAAACGCCACGCCGCGAGCGATCGACGTCGCGAGCGTATCCGCGGGCCGCGGATGCCTGTCAGTCCCAGACCACATCGATCGTCACCAACTGACTGAGAGAGATCAGCGCATTCGACAGGAGGGCATCCTCCTCGGGCAGATCGATCGGCGCGCGCACGTCGAGCGGGGCGGCGACATCTGCCCAGCCGTAGAGCGCCAGGGGTTGAAAGGACTCGGCGTCGCAGATGCCGCCGCGCAGCATGTACCGGCCGCCGACGAGCGGGAACGCGGGAAGCACACACGACAGCACGCCGTCACCGATCGGCAGTGTACGGCCGTGCAGATGGTAATCGCCGGCGACACACACCCACTGATCCGCGGTCCAGATGCTGAAGCCCCAGTAGACGTGCGCCTCGACCTGTGCGTTGTAGCGCATGTGGATCCTGACCGGATCACCGGTCCTGATGGCATCACCGTCAACCGGCTCGGCGCGCAGCTCCTCGATCGTGATCGGACCAATGGGAGACGCGGCGGTGGGGCGTCCGGTCCGGCCTTCCTGCACGAAGCGGCGCTCGAACATGGCGTTGAGCGTCTCGACCGCCGAGCCACGAAAGATCACCTGCCCTTGATCCAGGAGAAGGCCGCGGTCGCAGAGCGACTGGACCTGGTAGGTGTTGTGCGAGACGAGAAGCAGTGAGCCCCCGCGATCCAGGTAGCGCCGCATGTGCGCGGCACACTTGCGCTGGAAGGCGAGGTCCCCCACCGCCAGCACTTCATCGACCAGGAGGATGTCTGCGGCCATGCTCGCGGCAACCGCGTACGAGAGGCGCGCCTTCATCCCGGAGCTGTAGCTCTGCACCGGCGCGTCGATGGCGTCCCCGAGCTCGGCAAAGTCGATGACCGCTTCGAGCAGGGCCGTCGCGTCGCTGCCGCCGATTCCGTTCAGCGCCGCCGCAACCAGCGCGTTCTCGCGTCCGGTCAGCAGCGGGTTGAAGCCGGTGCCGAGCTCGATGAGCCCCTCCACGCGTCCATGCAGCCGCACCTCGCCGCGGTCCGGCTTCAGCAGCCCGTAGAGCACCTTGAGCAGCGTGCTCTTGCCCGCGCCGTTGGCGCCGACGATCGCCAGCGCGCTGCCACGCTCGACGTCGAACGAGACGCCGTCGAGGGCCCAACGCTCGCCCGGCCGCAAACCGCGGTCACCCTCCGGAACCGGCACCAGCTCCCGCGCAATGTCCTTGACGCCGTACCAGAGTGCGCGCCGCAGCGACGAGGCGTACTTCTTCGACAGGTCGCGGACCGACAACACCGGGCGGCCCGTCATGGCACGATCACGATCTGTTCGACTTCGCGGAACGTCGCACCCGGCGCGTATCGAACAGTGGAGAGCGGCTGAGCGGCACGGAAGTGCGGCGCAGCCCGGAAGAGTGCGCGCACGCCCGTCAGGATCACGGCCTGCCCCAGTGCTCCACCGATGCACCGATGGATACCGGCGCCGAATGACACATGCGCTGTCGTGCGCCCGGTCAGATGAATGGACGACGGATCGGGATAGACGGATGGATCCCGGTTGGCCGCTGCCAGGCACAGCTGCACGTTCGCACCCGCAGGGATCGTGACGCCGCGCACTTCGACAGCGTCGGTCGTCACGCGGGGGATCAGATGTTCGCCCGGACGGAGCCGAATGGCTTCGTCCACGAACGCTCCGAGCAGCTCCGGACGCGCCTCCACCAGCGACCGGATCTTCGGGTGTTCCAGCAGCAGCAGGATCGCGCTCCCCAGCACGCGCTTCGGCGTCGTCGCCGCGACCCAGAGGAGGCGCACCAGGCTGCGGGCGGCAGCGGCGTCCAGCGCTCCGGCCGCGTCCTGGAGCAGTTCACCATACAGGCGGCTGCGTGGCGCGGCGTCCTGGATCGTCGCATCCACGAGTCTGTACACCGACCGCATGTCCCCTCTTGCCGCCAGCGTACAGTCGGCGAGCCGCCGGACGACATCGGCCGGAAGCCCGGTCAGGTCGGCGGCGATGGTGTGCGCGAGCGGGGTGGCGAAGTCTGCGATGGCGTCGATGGCCTGGCCGCTCCTCAGCGGTTCGAGCAGCTGCTCTGCGGTCCGTTCTGCGAGCGCCGCACGCCGGGCCACCGCGTCCCTGGAGAAGTGTCGCGCCAGCAACCGCCGCACGGCCGTGTGTTGCGGCGGATCTTCAGCAAGGAGCACCGGATCGGTCTCGACCATGGTCGGTGTCCGGCTCGAGAACACCAGGGGCTGGGCCAGCGCGCGCTGGACGCTCTCGAAGTCCAGCACGATCCAGCTGTTGGTGCGGGCAAGGAACTGCGGCGAGCCGGCCGCCCGCAGCGCTTCGTAGACATCGAAGAGCCGGGCCTCGATGGCCGGATCCTTCAGCAGGACGGTCGACGCCGAGTACGTGGGCCTCGCGATCGCCGCGGGCGGCCGGGTCCGCACGGCGGCGAGCGCGCGGTTCCACGACCCTTCCTCGTCATCGGTCCGCATCGTGTCGACGAACCTGACGGGACGCCGTCCGATGTCGTTCCGTCGCGCGAGGCACAGCGACTCGGGAGGCTCGACGATCCCCCTGAAGTGTGCCGCAGGGTTCCAGCCGAGGACGTCGTCCACCACGCTGCCCGCTTCGTCGATGGCGTCGCGGAACGGCCGGCTGCGTGCGTACCCTGTCCGTCCCATCGCCGGCCAGGACGCCGAGCCTCCGGTGAACGCAAACAGCAAACGGCCGCCGCCGTCAGTCACCGGCGCCGATTCGGGCAGGCCGGCGAGACGCCGTGCCCGCCGGAGCAATCCCGGGCCGATGCTCATGCCGTGAACTCGACCCGGAGGCGCCCGACCGGGTTCGCCGTCATCGAGCACCAGGTGACGACCGAGTCGAGCGGTTCGGCAGCCCGGAGCGCAGGAGCGTATGCGAGCACGGCACGAACCGCCGTTTCGATCGTGCGCCGGCCGAGCGCGGCCCCGACACAATGATGGATCCCGTAGCCGAATGCGAAGTGGCGCACGGGGCCCCTATCGATCTGGAGCTCCGCCGGTCGTTCGAACTTCGCAGGGTCGCGGTTCGCCGCACCGACGCACAGATGGACGAGGGCGCCAGCTGGGATGTGGCGGCCTCCGAGTTCGGCCGCCGCGGTGGTCTCACGCGGGACCATGAGCTCAGGCGGATGCAGCCGCAGGACCTCCTCGACGAACGGCGCCACGAACGTGTCGTTGCGCCGCAGGGTTTCGGCGAGCGCTGCGTCCTTGACCAGGTGCAGCATGCTCGAGGCAATCACCCGTGCCGTCGTGGTCGTCGCGGCCAGCCACAAGAGACGCGCGAGGCTGCGGGCCTCCGCATCGGTCATGCCCTCACCGACGAAGCTGCGGTAGATGTCGGCATGCGCCACGATCTCGTCGAGCGCGCGCACGAAGGCGATGGTCTCGGGATTCCGTGTGGCAGCAGCGCGAATGGCGTCCACGGCCTCGTCCGGCAACCCCATGAGCCGCCCCGCCATCGCGTCCGTCAGTGGACGGCTGAACGAGGCAACGAGATCCAGGTGCGGAGCGAGCAGCGCGGCGGCTCGCTCTGCCACAAAGTGGTCGAGCGTCATCATCGCTTCGGCAGAGAAGTGCCGCGCCACGATCCGCCGGACGTGAGCATGCGCTGGAGGATCGGCACCGAGAAGGATCGCGTCGATGTCTGCGTACGGACGATTGGAGAAGACGCCTGGCTGCCTGAACGCCGCCTGCACGTCGTCGTACCCGAGCACGATCCACGCACCGTGGCGAGCGAGAAAGTGGACGGAACCCTGCCGGCGGAGCAGCTCATAGAAGGGGAATGGATTGCGGGCGACCGCCGGATCACCGAAATCGATCGTCTCCCCCGTGACGGGCCTTTCGCCGGACGCAGACGCGTCGCCGACCATCCGCCGCCCCAGCCTGATCGCCGAGCCGGCCACTCGCCTGAGCACCTTCATCAAGGCCAGCGGTCGAGACCTGCGGCTGGCGAACGCTTCGGAGTCTGCACGAAAGCAGTTTACCCCGCGGCTACGAGGCGATCGGGTCCGATCGGGTCGTCGTAGAAGTCGATCGCGCCGGACCACCCGCTCATCCCAGCCGGGCGATGACGTGCGGCCGCGCCAGGCGCAGCAGGAACCAGGCCCCGGCGAGCGCGACAGCGCTGATCATCGTGACGAGGATGAATCCTTCGCTCGGCGGTCCGCCTGTGAAGCCCGCACGAGCCGACTCGAGAAGCGGCGTCACCGGGTTGAAGCGGAGTGCCCCCGCGGCGGGTGCGGGATACAGGACGGGTGTCAGAAAGAACCAGAGCCCAGTCACCAGCGTCAGCCCGCGTCCGACATCGTCGTAGAGCATCCCGACCGGTGACATCAGTAGACCGAGTGCGAGGCCGAACAAGGCCAGCGCCACGATGCCCAGCGGGGCCAACCAGACGGACGCCCCCGGTGTGACCCCGAGCAGGACGAGCGCGCCAGCGAGCGCGAGCAACCGGATGGCGCAATCCAGGGCCACGTCCATCAGTCCGCCAAGCACGAGCGCCTCGAGTGGCACACGGCTGCGCGTGAGGACCTGGCGTCCGGCGTCAAACTGCCGGAGGGGCGACCCCAGGGCATCGGTGAACACCTGCCAGAGGACGATGCCGGTAAGCGCGTAGGCCGGATACGGAATGCCCGTGGCGCCCACCGCGATGACGCCGCGCGACTGCAGGTAGACCGCGATCGCCGTCGTCGCCAGGCTCGGAATCACCAGCCAGAGGTAGCCCAGCCCCGCGCGCTGGTGACGGGCCCGGACACTGCTCCGGAACAATCGCCACGCGACCGGTCCGGCACGGCGAAGATCGTGGCCGGCAGACGCGATGAAGCGTCGCGGGTCACGCAGTGCGGGCTGGGAATGATAGTGGGTCTCGACCATGGGTGGCCTGCGAACCGGCCCGCCGCTACGACGGTGGCAGGCTGCGGACTTTCGCGATG
>Ga0247829_10001451_pt1 | contig 10833 bp, 9 predicted proteins | sample 12C_Control_Day4_FD_207765 | JGI IMG/M metagenome (GOLD analysis project Ga0247829, IMG submission 207765) | Soil microbial communities from agricultural site in Penn Yan, New York, United States - 12C_Control_Day4 | ecosystem: Environmental > Terrestrial > Soil > Agricultural land | place: USA... | reverse complement strand
AGCGGATCGAGTCCGCCGAGGGACCAGAGCCAAACTGCCGCAAACATGGCGAGCATAAGAAACTCGCCGTGCGCGAAGTTGACGATCTCCATCAGCCCAAAAATTAGGCTGAGGCCGACTGCTACGAGAGCATAAATGAGTCCCATCAAGAGACCGCTGACGACAGCTTGCATGATTAGATCGCGACTCATCGTCGTTCGAGCTCTCCGTGACAGTTCGTCGTTTGACGAGCTTGCAAGAGCCGCTCCAATCTTTGCCTCGTCAAGTGTTCGGAACGGAGTGAAGTCAATGACAACGAGAATGATCGCGCTCGCATGCGCCGCCCTGCTCGCAGGTGCGACGACTGCGAAAGCGCAGCAAGAGGTGAAAGTGGGCGTGCTCTATCCGCTGTCGGGTCCGATCGCGCAAGCCGGCCTCGACGCGGTTGCAGCCGTGAAGACCGTGCTCGAGATCGTCAACGAAGGTGCCGATCTGCCGCTGCCGCTCGCCAAGGGCAAGGGGCTGCCCGGCCTCGGCGGCGCCAAGGTGACCATCATCGTCGTCGACCACCAGGGCAAGCCCGAGGTCGGTCAGAGCGAGACCGAGCGCCTCATCACGCAGGAGAAAGTGCATGCAGTCTACGGCGCCTACCATTCATCGGTGACCGCGGCGGCCAGTCAGGCGGCCGAGCGCGCCGGCATACCCTTCCTCACTCCCGAGTCCTCGCAACCGGCCCTGACGCAGCGCGGCCTCAAGTACTTCTTCCGCACCTCGCCGACGGACGAGCACTTCTCCCTGCTCATGTTCGAGTTCCTGAAGGACTTGGGGGCCAGGACCGGACAGAAGTTCGAGTCGATCTCGATCTTCCACGAGGACACCGCCTTCGGCTCCGACAGCGCCAAGGTGCAGGAGCGCCTCGCCAAGGAGAACAGCATCAAGGTGCTGGAGAAGATCACCTACAAGTCGCAGACGACGTCGCTGAGCTCGGAGGTGCAGCGCCTCAAGGCCGCCAATGCCGACGTGCTGATGCCCTCTTCCTATACGTCCGACACCTTCCTGCTGCTGCGAACGGCCAAGGAGCTCGACTACAACCCGAAGCTGATCGTGGCGCAGAATGCCGGGTTCACCGACCCGACCTTCCTCAGCACGATGGGCAAGGAAGCTGAGGGTGCGATAACGCGCTCGCCTTTCAACTCGGATCTCGCAGGCCGCATTCCCCTGCTGAGCAAGGTCAACGCGATCTTCAAGAAGCATTCGAACGGCCGCGATCTCTCGGACGTGCCTGCACGCGGCTTCACTGGGTTCATGACCCTGCTCGATGCCTTCAACCGAGCCGGCTCGACGGATCCCGAGAAGGTGCGCGCGGCATTGGCTGCCACCGACATTCCGCCCGAGCAGCTGATCGTGCCCTACCGCGGCGTCAAGTTCGACAGCAACGGCCAGAACACGCTGGTGCGGCCGATCCTCATGCAGGTGCAGAAGGGCAAGTACTGCACGATCTATCCCTTCGAGCTCGCCGCCTGCCAGTTGCTGTTCCCCACGCCCACCTGGGCAGAGAAGGCCAAGATGTGATCTGATCCACTGACCGGGCCTTCTGCGCGGGTCTCGCTACGGCACTCGCGCGGAAGGCCCTTCGCACGCCATCTCGCCTGGAGCATGCATGACGAGCAAGACCGTGCCGCCCGTTCGCATTGCGGCCGACATCGGCGGGACATTCACCGATTTGCAGATCCTCGATGCGCGATCGGGAGCCATCACCAACCTGAAGACGCCGACGACGCCGGAGGACCCGTCCATCGGGCTCATGACGGGCATTGCCGAAGCGGCGGCGCGCGACAAGTTCGTCTTCTCCGACATCGGCTACCTGCTGCACGGCACCACCATTGCCACCAACGCGGTGCTCGAGCGCAAGCTCGCCCGTGGGACCCTGGTGACGACGGCCGGCTTCGAGGATGTGCTGGAGATCGGCCGGCACTATCGCCGCGAAATCTACTCGCTCAATCCGCAGGTGCCGCCGGCCCTGATCCCGCGCGATCGGCGGGTCGGCATCGCCGAGCGCATCCGCGCCGACGGCAGCGTCGAGACGGCGCTGACGGAGGGGGCCTTGGAGGCGCTCGCCGCCAGGCTCGATCGGCTCGAGGTGGCGACGGTGGCAGTGTGCCTGCTCAACGCCTATGTCAATTCCGAGCACGAGACGCGCATCGCCGACTATCTCGCGCGGACGCGGCCGGCCCTGAAGGTGTCGCCGTCGAGCGCGCTCAACGCCGAGATCCGCGAGTACGAGCGCACGTCCACGACGGTCCTCAACGCGCTCCTGATCCCTGTCATCGCCGGCTATCTCGACAAGCTGACGCAGCGCATGGAGGCCGCCAACTGCCTGCCGCGGCTGCTGCTGGTGCAGTCGAACGGTGGCGTGTGCAGCGCCGCCACCGCCGCGCGCGAGCCGGTGCGGCTCTTGCTATCGGGACCGTCCGGCGGCAGCGCCGCCTGCGCGCTCCTCAGCGAAGCGCTGGGCGAGGCCAACCTCGTCGGCGTCGACATGGGCGGCACCAGCTTCGACGTCTCCGTCGTGCGCGACGGGCGGATCAATCTCATCACCCAGGGCGAGATCGACAAGATGCCGGTGCGCCTGCCGATGGTGGAAATTCGCACGATCGGCGCCGGTGGGGGGTCGATCGCCACAGTGCGCGCGGGTGGACGCCTGACCGTCGGGCCGGAGAGTGCGGGCTCGCGTCCGGGTCCCGCTTGCTATGGTCGCGGCGGCACGAAGCCGACCGTAACCGATGCCAACATCGCGCTCGGCCGCCTCGACGGCGACGGTTTCCTCGGCGGCGGCATGCGCCTCGACGTCTCCAAGGCGCGGGCCGCCATCGAGGAGCATGTGGCGCAGCCGTTGAGCCTGGCGCTGGAGCCGGCTGCCGAAGGCCTGCTCGCGGTCACGAACGCCAACCTCGGCGGCGCCATCCGGCTCTCGCTGTTCGAGAAGGGCCTCGATCCGCGCGACTTCGCCATGATCGCGTTCGGCGGCGCGGCGGGACTGCACGCCATCGCCGTCGCCGACGAGCTCGGCATCTGCCGCGTGGTGTTCCCGGAGAGTGCCAGCACGCTTTCGGCCTACGGCATCCTTCACTCCAACCTGGCGCACGACCTCGCCCGATCCAAGGTGCTCGCGGCGGCAGGGGACAATCTTGGCGCGCTGGCGGCGATGACGGAAAGCCTGGTCGCGGAGGCGACGGCGCGGCTCAGCGCCGATGCCGTGCCGGAGGGGGACCGCAGCGTCGAGCTCTCCGCCGACATGCGCTACAAGGGCCAGGCCTTCGAGCTGACGATCCCGGCGTCGGGCCTCACGTTCGACCGCGGCATGCTCGACGATCTCGTCGCGAGGTTTCACGATGCGCACCGCCAGCGCTTCTCGTACGCCAACCCCGGCGCCGCGGTGGAGTTCGTGTCGTTGCGCGTCTCGGCCGTCGGTCGGTTGCCGACGTTTCGCGGCACGGTCGCCTCGCCCGCGTCGGAGCGCAAGCCGACGCGCCAGCGCAAGGTATGGATGGGAGGCCGCTGGCGGGAGGTTGCGACCTGGGGCCGCGGCCAGATCGCGCCCAATGTGCAGCTGAAGGGGCCGGCCGTCATCGAGGAGGCCTACACGACGGTGCTGATCGCCGACGGCTGGAGCTGCTGGCGCAACGCAAGCGGACACCTCATCGCCGAGAGGGCTCAGTCATGACCGCGACCGATATCTCGCCGATCGAGCTCGAGATCATTCACAACGCGCTGACCGCCGCGGCCGCCGAAATGGACGTCACGGTGTGGCGCACCAGCCGGTCCACGATCGTGCGCGAGCTGCTCGACTACTCGACCGCGATCTTCGACCGCGACGGCTGGAACGTGGCGCAGGCCGCGCGCATCCCGAGCCACCTCAACTCGATGAGCTATTTCCTCACGGAGATCCTGGCCAAGTACATCCAGCCCGAGCAGTGGCAGCCCGAGGACGTCGTCATCTCCAACGACCCCTATTGTGGTGGGCAGCACCTGCCCGACATCGTGGCCTTCAGGCCGGTGTTCCGCCAGGGCCGGCGGATCGGCTTCGTCGGCACGCTGTGCCATCACCTGGATGTCGGCGGCTCCTCGCCCGGCAGCTACGGCTCGAGCGCAACCGAGATCTTCCAGGAAGGCCTGCGCATCCCGCCGTTGAAGCTGTTCGAGGCGGGCAAGCTGGTCGAGCCCATCCGCGCGCTCATGCTGCAGAACGTGCGGCAGCCCGAGCTGCTGTGGGGCGATATCCAGTCGCAGATCGCCTCGCTCAACATCGGCGCGGCCGGCATCGAGCGGCTCGCCGCCAAGCTCGGGGAAGCGCGCTTCGAGCGTGCGCTGAAGCAGTTGCTCGATTCGTCGGAGGCCGGCATGCGCGCGGTCATCAGCCGCATTCCCGACGGAACCTACGAGTTCGAGGACAAGATCGACGACGACGGCATCACGAGCGAGCCGATCGAGATCCGTGCAAAGGTGATCGTGGCCGGCGACGAGATGACAGTCGACCTCACCGGGTGCAGCCCGCAGTCCCTGGGGCCGAGCAATGCCACCCTCGCGTCGACCTGCTCAACCGTCTTCTATGCGTTGATGGCGACCGCCGATGTGCCGGTAGCCTCCAATGCCGGCTGCTATCGTCCCGTCAAGGTGATCGCGCCGCCGGGAACGTGCGTCAACGCGGCCTCGCCGGCGCCGGTGGTGCATCGGATCGCCATCGGTCATCGGCTTGCCACCGTGCTGTTCGCCGCACTCCACAAGGCGCTGCCCGAGCGAATGCCGGCGGCCTACTACGCCGTATCCTATGTCGTGACGTTCCAGACCATCGATCCGAAGCTCGGCCGCAAGGTGCTGGTCGAGATCGAGATCGGCGGCTGCGGCGGCCTCCCCCACTCGGACGGCTCCTCCGCGCACTCCTTCGGCATGCACAACAACGCCAACATCCCCATGGAGATGATCGAGAGCGACATGCCCCTGACGTTCCTTGGATACGGGCTGATCCCGGATTCGGCGGGCGCGGGGCGCCACCGCGGCGGCCTCGGCCTGTGGCGGGAGTGGCGCATCGACTGCCCTACTGCGCAGCTCTCCACCAACCTCGACCGCTTCAAGTTTCCCCCGTTCGGTCTCGATGGCGGCCTGCCGGCCAGCCTCAGCACGCTCACTCTGATCCGCGACGGCAAGAAGCAGGCGCTGCCGTCGAAGGTGACGAACCTGATGGTGCGCAAGGGCGATATCGTGCGGCTGGAGACGTCGGGCGGAGGAGGCTTCGGCTCGCCGACGTTGCGGCCGCGCGAGCTGATCGAGCGCGATGTTCGCTACGGCTATGTCAGCGCCGAGGCGGCTGCCACCGTCTACGGCTACGCGGCCGCGCAGCCGCGATAACGGGTCGCCGTCCCGGCGCAGCGGCGCGTTCGGCGGCGGCATTCAACAACGCCGTCCGATAGAGGACGCGCTTGCGAAGGCTTGTGCCGTAGGCGGATAGCCCCTGTACCGCGGCGCCGAGTTCGTCCATCATGGGCCATGAAGATCATCAGCGGCGGTCAGAGTGGTGTGGACCGCGCCGCGCTCGATGTGGCGATCGAGCGAGGCATGGACTGGGGTGGCTGGTGCCCGCGAGGCGGTTGGGCCGAGGACTTCCTCGAGCCGCCCGGCCTTCTGACGACATACCCGCACCTCAAGGAGACACCGGACTCCCACCCGCTGCAGCGCACGGAATGGAACGTCCGCGATAGCAACGCCACCTTGATCATCACCGACGGAGCCGGGTTGTCGGTGTCCATCGGAACGAGGCGCGCCCATCAATGGGCGCGCCAACACGGCAAGCCCGAACTCGTCGTCGACGTAAGCGATGCTGGGGCAGCTGCGCACGCCGCGGCGTGGCTCGATGCGCAGCGCAAGAGATTCGGGCCGCACATGACGCTCGGCATCGGAGGTCCGCGCGAGAGCGAGGCGCCGGGCATCTACAAGAGCGCAGCGCTGTTCATCGCCGCGCTGCTCGAGCATGTGAAGCGACCCCGCTGAGCCGTTCCGGAAGTTACTGCCCTGAAGGTTGGCGACGCCGATCATCGGCGAGCCAGGCGCGGGCCTGGGCCCTTGTCATTTTGCGGACGAGGCTCAGACGGGCCAGGAGCCGAAGAGTTCGCAGTGACGCTCGACCAGCGCCTCGCGCTCGTCGCGGGAGAGTGGGGCGCCGGCCTCATTACGCTGCTCGCGCCACATGCGCGCGACGGCCACAGGCCCGAAGCTGCGGAAGCGCGCAACGAGACGCGCATGGTGCGCAAAGTGCCGCTCGAGCGACGCCCAGACAGTTGTTATTGCATCCGCGTGAGTCATGCTTGCGATCGCGACGCGAGCCTTCGCCCCTGGAGATCGAGAACCTGCAGTCCAACTCCCTTGCGCGGGCGGGATGCAAAAGGAGAGCCGCGCTAGGGGGACCGCGGCTCTCGCTGTGGTGGCGTGTGGGGGGAGGACCGAGACAACGGGGGAGATCCGGTCGAACACGCTCCATACGCATACTGCAGTCCGGGATGCAGATGAGCTATCGGTGTTAACCCTGAATTCCCGAGCAGAACCAGGGAGTGCCAAACCGCCGCAGGGGCCGCCTAGGGCGCGATGGCGTCGTGAAGGGCGGCCAGGAGCTGCGACCCACTGAAGGGCTTTTGCAGGATGACGGCGCCGTCCGCCACCTGCCCGGCAACGGCCGCGTGTCCCGAGATCACCAACACGGCCGCGCCAGCGCGGCGCAGGCGATCGATCAGCCCGAATGCCATGTCGCAGCCAAGCTGAACGTCGACTACTGCGATCTGGGGAGGCCGGCTCGAACATAGAGCATCCGCCTCCGAGACGCTGGCAGCCACGCCGACGACCTGCATGCCGACCTCCTCGAGCAGAGACCGCATGGCACTGGCGACAGCAGCGTTGTCCTCGACGATGAGGATTTCGAGGCCCGTCAGGCTCAATGCTGCCGCCTTGCCCGCACATCGGTCGCTGGCCATACCCCACCCTTCGTCTAGCGAAGCCTTGCTTGCCCTGATGACCGTCAGATGGGGCTTCTGGGTCGATTTGCGCCATGGAGGGACAGCGACACGTCGGCACAGGCGAAGAGGAACTCCGAGACGGATTGGCCCTGAACTTGCGGTTGCTCCGGGCATGTGTGCCAGAAACAGGCCTTGGAGACGCTAATGAAACACTTCGATGAGGATCAGGCCCGGCAAGCCGGCCAGGGGGAGAAGTCGCGGATCGGCCGGCGCTGGTTCATCGCGTCGTTCGCGTCCCTGCCGGTGTTTGCCGCCACGGCCCCGCTGACGCAAACCGCCTACAGCGCGGAGGCCGCGCCGTCGGCCGACCAAGTCGGCTCGATCTGGTGGAACGAGCTCAACGCGCACGACACCGAGAAGGCCCGCGCGTTCTACGCGAAGGTTGCGGGCTGGACGCCGAAGATGATCCGAGCCGCGCGGCCAAGCCCGGCGAGCCCGAATACACCGTCTTCAGCGCCAAGGGCCAGGAGACCGCCGGAGCCACCAAGCTCGAGGACGCCGAGGGCGAGGAGCGGGAGGCGCGCTGGGTGCCCTATATCCAAGTCGCCAACGTCGACGCAGCTGTTCGCAGCGCCGAGGAAATGGGTGGGAAGATCGTCGAATCGCCCTACGATGTGCCCAAGATCGGCAGGCTCGCCGTCGTCGAGGATCCGGAAGGGGCCGTATTCGGCCTAGTGACGCCGCGTCGCTGAAGCGCTAGGACGTCCGTCCATTTCAATCGAGGACATCCCGTGAAGACCATCCGCGCCTACTGCATCCGCGACCAGGCGCCATCGCGTGGCGCGCGCTCGGTGTGCTTCCTGCTCAACGAGGAGCACGCCAAGCACACGCTGCGCACCTTCATGCGTGGCCAGGGCAGCGACGCCGTGGCCGTGCCCATGTCCCACAAGGAGGCGACGTCGCTGCTGGCAGGCGGCAAGCCGGCCGGGGTTGGCACAGGCGGGCGGCGCAACGCCAGGGCCTGAACCGGTCTGCATCGGGCCTGACTGGCGCGCCCGATAGGCGATCACGACACAGAGACGAGAGGGAGCGGTCGGCGCGCCAATGCGTCGGCCGCTATTTTCGTTTGCTGCAGGGGAGGATGTAGGTGAAGCCCTTGTAGCCGCTGTAGTCGCGCCCCTTCACGAAGGGCTCAAGCAGCACCGTCTTGCCGTCGAGAGTGCCGGGCTGGCGCGACAGGAGATAGAGCGGATCGATGAGGCGCGAGGTGCGGTTCGTCCAGTAGCCCTTGCCGCGCTCGTTCTCGTGCCACTTGGTGGCCTCGTCGTCGCCGACCTCGTACACCTCCCAGTGCACCTCCGGCAGGTAGATGGTCTTGCCGCCGGGCCGGCTGACGTGGGCGAGGAATTGGCCGCGCTCGATGCGCTGGCCCTCCTTGAAGGCGCGGACCTCGTCCTGCTTCAAGTGGTAGAAGGCCGAGTAGTAGTCGTCGACGCCCTCATCGAGCCCCAGGTCCTCGGCCGAGTGCCGCAGCAGAAGCGCGCCCTCCGGCCCCCAGCCCCAGTCGGCGAGCCACACGGCCCGCACGGTTGCGGGAGCCGGCGCCACGATCGGCTCGCCCAGGCGGCCGCCGTCGACGCCGGAGTGCACCTCGTCGCGCATCGAGCCGTCGACGTCCTGCCAGCTCGCATAAAGCGAGGTCAGCGGCGAGCAGGTGTGGCCCGCGGGATAGCGCGGGCGCAGTCCGGTCTCGGTGATGCCGTAACCCTTGAGGGGATGCTTGGCGGCGCGCGATCCCATGTCATCTCCTCCGTAGGCTGCGAGCACAAATGTTCCGAGCGCCAGGAGCATGGCGACCGCCGGGACGTGCTGCCGACCTATTCCCACTTTCCCAGCTCCCGCGTGATCTCACCTGGCTGCCTGTGCTCATGCCAGCTCTATGCCGGGTGTGGGTGCTTGTCCGCGTGAAACGGTTTGAAGGTGAAGATGGGGATCGGCAATTTAACCTTTCCGTTCATCTCTTGGTCAGATGTGTTGAGAACCCGTAAATGTGCGCCCGAAGCTTGCACAGGACCCCACGCGCCTGGCCGGGCCACGGTCGACCGACGCGTGCTTGATCGCAAGCGACGAGCATCCGCCCCAGCCAGAGCCGCAACCGCCGGAGCGCGCCGCGTGTGGCGCGCAGAGGCTCTGCAGTGGGCACACTTACCTTGGACCGCCGTGGTACGGCCGCTGTGCCGGTTTGCGACACCGGGCCCGCCATGCGCTGCCGGCCGGCGGTGGGCGCGGGGGGCGTCGGCTTGCCGGCGCCGTTCGGCGAGGCATGGCGGCGGCCGCTCGGAGCAGGACTTGGCGACATCTTCGTGTGGTGCGTGCCGGCAGGCAGCGCTGGGGCGCTGGTCGGCCAGAGCGGCATCCTCGACGGCGACGACTGGGCGGCGATCGGTCGGATCAGGGATGTCGCGTTGCGCGATCATGCACGGGCGACGCGCGTGGCGCTGCGCCTGGCGCTCTCGCATGCCGTCAGGGGCGACGTTTCGCCCAGGAGCTGGCGCTTCTCGAGAACCTCCTACGGCAAGCCGCAAATCGTGTCCGACCTGCCGCAGGTCCATTTCTGCACGTCGCATACCGACGCGCTGTCTGTGATCGCCGTCTCCGCACACGCGCCGGTCGGTGTTGATACCGAGACAATGGTCGAGACAACGGACGACAAGTTGCTCGCGTCGTTCTGCTCGGCGGGAGAGCGACGGGTCCTGGCGCGTCTCCCCGAGGGCGATCGCCGGCGGGTCTTCACCGAGCTTTGGACCCTCAAGGAGGCTTACTCCAAGCTTACTGGCACCGGCCTTGCTACGGACTTCAGGTCCGTCGCATTCCAGGTCGAAACGGGTCGTCAGGTCGCAGACAGACACACGGAGCATCGCCTCGGCGATGCCAGGCTCATCAGCTGGCATGCGGAAGCAGCCGGTGGTCTGGCCCACGTGTCTGTAGCCGTCGATGCAAGCGATCCGATGGAGGACGGGGGAGAGCTCGTGTGCTGCACGGCTGCCGGCCCCGCGACCAGAGGGAGTGCATAGGACCGGGAGCCAGCGCTCCTGCATGTGGCTCAGCGAGCGAGGAACTCGGCCATGGCGTCCTATGCCAGCGATGCAACGCAAGGCATCCCAACTCAGATCGGGAGAGAGCCCGAGCACCTGCACGAGTTCTTCGAGGCGCAGGTCACGGCTCGACCCGACCACATCGCCATCGAGGCCCTCGGCAAGAAGATGACCTACGCCGAGCTCGATCGGCTCGCCAATCGGATAGCACATTGGCTGCGCGCGCGGGGCATCGGGCCCGGCAGCCTCGTCGGCCTGTGCCAGAGCAAGTCCTGCAACCTGTTCGCGTCGATGCTGGGGATCCTCAAGGCTGGAGCGGGCTACGTTCCCGTCGACACCAGGTTCCCCGAGGAGCGCATCCGCCACGTCTTCGCCGACGCCGGTGTCGGCATGGTCGTCACCGAGCAACGCCTGCTGGCGACGCTGGGGCCCGACTTCTGCACGCGGACGCTCGTCGTCGACACTCAGGCGGACGAGATCGAGCAGATGCCCGGCAGCGCCATTCCCCGAGAGGAGCTGGCGGCCTCGTCGATCTGCTATGTCATCTATACGTCGGGATCGACCGGACGCCCCAAGGGCGTGATGATTTCGCACCGCAACGCGGCTGCGTTCGTCACATCGCTGCCGACGGTGTATCGGCTGACGCCGCAGGACCGCGTCTACCAGGGCTTCTCGGTCGCATTCGATGCCTCCGTCGAGGAGATCTGGGGGGCGTTCGCGATCGGCGGCACGCTGGTGGTGGCGCCGGAGCCGGTGGC
>Ga0247829_10001448_pt1 | contig 10844 bp, 13 predicted proteins | sample 12C_Control_Day4_FD_207765 | JGI IMG/M metagenome (GOLD analysis project Ga0247829, IMG submission 207765) | Soil microbial communities from agricultural site in Penn Yan, New York, United States - 12C_Control_Day4 | ecosystem: Environmental > Terrestrial > Soil > Agricultural land | place... | reverse complement strand
ATCATTCCGCGGCGTAGCTGAAGTCGTCGAACGCGGTGACGCTGTCGGCCTTGGTCCACAGGCCGACAGCGCCTGCGCCCTGGATATGGCTATCGTCGAGCTCGATGTAGGTCTTGCCGTTGAGCACGACGCGGATGCGCGCTCCACTGAAGTCGACCGCCAGCGTGTGCCACGTGTTCGCCGGCACCGGCGCATCGACATACTGGAGCGTGATGCGCCGTCCGTTCTCCGTGTAGTAAAGCGAAACGTTGTTCTCCAGAGCGTTGGCGCGCGCGACGTAGTAATTGTCGCCGTCCTTCCAGCGCCAGACGAGCCCGCCGGCCTGGTCCTGCCTGCCGGCGAGCGGCTTGAACTTCACCTCGACGCGTCCGTTCTCGAGCGAAACGTCCGCGCGCACGATCCAGGGAAAGGTGCCGGAACCCACCTGCTGCAGGACGTTGGGCCTGCTCGGCGCAGCCGGATCCGGGCGCACCTCCCAGACCGGAGTGCCGCGCCCGGTCACCCCCGCCTTCCATCCCGAAGGCGCCTGCCCGGGCGCGTCCCGGTCGAATCCGAAGTCCATGCTCAAGTATGGAGCTTGAGCGGCGCGCCGATGGCCTTCCACCCGGAATGCCCGCTGTTCATGTACCTGGCGTCGAACCCGGCCTCGCGCAGCTTGATCGCGGTCTTGCAGCCGACGTGGAAACCGTAAGCGCAGTACACCACCACCGGCTCGGACTTCGACAGCTCTCCCATCCACTGCTGGATCTGCTCGGGGTCGCGCCAGGGGATGCCGTCGGCGATGTCCTGCGAACGCGTAATGGCAGCCCGCGGCCGCACGTCGATCACCTGCACCGGCTTGCCGGATGCCATCAGCTCGCGCACCTCCTCGACGCTGACGCCCGGGGTGTCGCCGAACTCCGGCTGCTCCAGGGGCCGCGGCGGTGCGACCTTGCGCGCATCCTGGTAGCGAACTTCCAGCGCCGGCCAGTCGATGTTGCGCAGGAACGTATCGACGTAGGCCCGGGCGTTGGCGCCGAAGTCCATGTGATAGGCGTGCTCGTACATGTCGAGCGCGAGGATCGGAACGCCGCTCGCGACCGCCTGCGAATGCTCGGAGGCGTACTGGTTGATGAGCCGGCCGTCGCGCGGCACGTAGGTCAGCAGCACCCAGCCCGACCCGCCGCCGAGCGCGTAGCCCATCGCCTTGAACTCGGCGCGCCAGCGATCGAGCGAGCCGAAACTGTCCGCCAGCGCCTGCGCCATCGCTTTGGTCGGCTGCCCGTCGCCGCCGAGGCTGGCGAAATAGAGCTCGTGCAGCAGCGTCGAATTGAGCGCGACCAGCTCCTCGCGCTTGAGCCCGTTCAGCACGTGCCCGGGCGTGGTGGCGAAGTCGAGCGCCTCGAGCTGCTCGGTGATGGCGTTCAGGCGCCTGAGCGCCCCGCCATAGTTGTTTTCGTAATGGCTCTCGATCAGCTTCACCGAGAGATAGGACAGCGTCCACGGGCGACACTGGATCTGCTTGACGCGGTACTTCATCGGGCACCTCCGGTCAGAACGTAGGCCGAGCGTTGATCCGGCGCGAGGTTGACGCTGATGCCGTCCACGCTAAGCCGGCTGAAGCGGGCGGTGCGCTCCTGGCGCGGCATCGACACCGAGCAGGCGCCGCGGACCGGCTCGGAAAGCGCGATCTTCTGCGCGCGGCGCAGGAGCGGATCGATGCGCCACATCGAGCCCTGCAGCTCGCTCACCGCGAAATAGGCGCCGTGACGCTCGGAATACACCAGGCCCGAGAAACCCACGTCCTTGTCCGCGTCGGCGTCGAGCTGCACGTGGTGCACGCTGACCGCGAGCGTCTCGGGGTCGATCCGCCACAGGACCGGCAGCACGTTGCTCGTCACCACCGCTTCGCCGCGCGGGCCGATGGCGATATCCGGCGCGCACGCGTAGGGCTCGGCGGCCCATTGCCATTCCGGCAGCGCGATCGCGCGCCGCGGCTTGCGCGCTTCTTCCAGGAACAGTCCGCCCGCATCGATGACCCAGGCGCGCCCGCGCTCGGATTGCGCGCGGTAGCGCAAGGGGTCGGCGGCCGCGGTGCTTGCGAACAGCGACACGGCTGCGAGGAACCAGAGGATCTTGTTACGCATGGACGCACTCCTTTCCCTTTCGGGAACTGGAGCAGCGCTTGAGACGAGGTGTCTTGACTGCCGGGTGTCTGCCTTAGGACCCGGCCAGGGCGGCGCCCTGCATGGCTGGCACCTTACGGGGGGCGCCCGCCCTGGTCAATCGAGCCGGCATAGTTTGTGGCACGTTTCTGTGATACGTATAACATGATTCCAATGTTCCATGCCCTGGTGCTGAGCCTGCCGACGCGCAACTCGACGCTGCGCATGCGGGTCTGGCGCGCGCTGAAGGAATGCGGTGCCGCCGTGCTGCGCGACGGCGTCTACCTGCTGCCGGACGATGCGCCCGATGCCGCCGTCGCTCTCGGCAGGCTGGAGCAGGAGATCCGGTCGCACGGCGGCCTCGCGGTCACTCTCGACGCCACGCCGAGGGAACCCGACGACCACGCCGCGCTGCGCGCCCGCTTCGACCGTACCGCCGAATATGCCGGCCTGGTCGCCCGCATTTCGGCCGCGAGAGCCTCGCTGCCGACGCTCGGACCCCGGCGCGGCCTGACCGCGCTGCGCCGCCTGGAGCAAGCCGTGGACAAAGTATCGCGCATCGACTTTTTCGCCGGGCAGGCGAAAGCGCAGGCGGTCGCGGCCCTTGCAGCGCTCAAGGCGCGTTATGCCGAGCTTTACGCGCGCAACGAGCCGCGCTCTTCCATGAAGGGCCTGCGGCCGATCGACCGCGCCCGCTACCAGAAGCGGGTCTGGGCCACCCGCAAGGCGCCCTGGGTGGATCGCCTGGCCAGCGCCTGGCTCATCAAGCGCTTCATCGACCGAGACGCGAAGTTCGCCTGGATCGCGCGGCCGAGCGAATGCCCGAAGAAAGCGGTCGGCTTCGACTATGACGGGGCCGAGTTCACCCATGTGAAAAACCGCGTCACGTTCGAGGTGCTGGCCGCCGCGTTCGGACTGGACCAGGATCCGGCGCTCGCCAAGATCGGGGCCGCGGTCCACTTCCTGGACGTCGGCGGCATCCCGGTGCCGGATGCGACCGGCCTCGAGACCATGCTGAAGGGCGCGCGGGAGAAAGCGCGCGGCGACGATGCGCTGCTCGCCGAGGCGATGCGCACCTTCGATCTGCTGCATTCGGCCTATCGCGCGCATACCAGGCCGGCCATGCCGGGCTAACATCCTCGAAACCGTGGTCGCGCGCCTGCCCAAGCGCCGCTAGACTCTGGCGCCATGCAAATCCTCGCTATCAGCGGCAGCCTGCGCAAAGGCTCCTACAACACCGCCGCGCTGCGCGCGTGCAACGAGCTCCTGCCGGCGGGCATGACGATGCGCATCACCAGCATCGCCGCCCTGCCGATGTTCGACCAGGACGTGTTCGACGCCGGCATCCCGGAGCCGGCGAAGCGGCTGCGCGCCGAGATCGCCCAGGCCGACGGCGTGCTGATCGCGAGCCCGGAATACAACTTCTCGCTCAGCGGCGCGCTCAAGAACGCCATCGACTGGGCTTCGCGCCCGCCGAACCAGTCCTGGCAGGACAAGCCGGTGGCGATCTTCTCGGCCACGCAGGGGCCGCTCGGCGGCGCGCGCGTTCAGTACGACCTGCGGCGCATCCTCGGCCAGCTCTGGGCGCACGTGCTGCCGCGGCCGGAGGTGTTCATCGGCAGCGCGCCCGGCAAGTTCGACGCGCAGGGCAGGATCACCGACGAGGCGACCAAAAAGTTCCTCACCGACCTGCTCGCCGGCTTCAAGCCGTGGGTCGAGCGGATGAAGGTAAACCGTTAGGTAGAAGAAGCTGCCGCCAAGGCAAAGTACAGGTCCCTCAGGTCGGTCCGGCGCGCCAGGCTCGCGGTGCTGTCCTCCAGCGCCACCCTGCCCTTGATCAGCACGTAGGCGCGCTGCGCGAACTCGAGCGCGATGTCGAGCTTCTGCTCGACGATCAGCATCGTCATGCCGCTGGCGCGCAGCTTCTCGAGCGCAGCGCGGATCTGGGTCACCACGAGCGGCGCCAGCCCCAGGAACGGCTCGTCCAGGAGAAGCAGCCGGGGATTGCTCATCAGCGCGCGGCCGATCGCCAGCATCTGCTGCTCGCCGCCCGACAACGTGCCCGCCGGCTGCCGCCGGCGCTCCGACAGGCGCGGGAACAGCGCGTAGACATAATCGAAGCGCTCGCGCGCGTCGCCTTGCAGGCGCACTGCGCCGAGCCGCAGGTTGTCCTCGACCGTGAACGGCGCGAACACCAGGCGCCCTTCCGGCACCAGCGCCACCCCGTGCGCGACGATGGCGTGGCTCGGCTCCTCCACCAGGTTCTTGCCTTCGAAATCGATCCGGCCGTCGCGCCGGCGGATCGTGCCGGTGATCGCGGCGAGCAGCGTCGACTTGCCCGCGCCGTTCGGCCCGAGCAGCGTCACGGTCTCGCCCTTCTCCACGGCGAGCGAAATGCCGTGCAGCACCGGCGCCGCGCCGTAGGAGGCGTGCAGGTCAGAGAGCCGCAGCATCGCCGAGGTAGGCATCCATCACCGCGCGGTCCGCGCGCACTTCCTGCGGCGTGCCCTGCGCGATGCGCGCGCCGAAGTTGAGCACCACCACGCGGTGCGCGAGCGGCAGCAGGAAGCGCATGTCGTGCTCGATCAGCAGCACCGCGATGCCGCGCTCGGCGATGCCGCGGATGATGCCGGCGAGGCGGTCGAGCTCGGCCGGCGTCAGCCCGGCCGCGGGCTCGTCGAACAGGATGGCGCGCGGCTCGCCGGCGAGCGCGCGCGCGATCTCGAGCAGGCGGCCCTGGCCGAAGGACAGCGTGCCGACGTCGGCGTCGCGCAGGCCGCCGAGGCCGACGAACTCGATCAGCTCCTCCGCGCGCTGGCGCTGGTTTCGCTCCTCGGTCGACGCTTTTCTCGAAAAAACATTCCTGCTGAATCGCGTATGGGCGCCGACCAGCACGTTCTCCAGCACCGGCATGCCGCCGAACGGGCGGTTGTGCTGGAAGGTGCGCATCAGTCCGCGCCGCGCGATCTGGTGCGGCGCCAGGCCCAAGATGGATTCGCCGGCGAAGCGGATCTCGCCTTCGTCGGCGGCGTAGGTGCCGGCGATGATGTTGAAGGTGGTGGTCTTGCCCGCGCCGTTCGGCCCGATCAGCCCAAGGATCTCGCCGTCGCGCAGGTCGAAGTCGAGACCCGCCACGGCGGTCAGGCCGCCGAAGCGCTTGGTGAGCCTCCTTACTTCGAGAATCGATCCCACAGACCGATCAATCCCTTGGGTTGCGCGAGGATCGCCGCCACCACCAGCGCGCCGAACACCAGCTGGTGGTGGTGGCCGACGATCGGCGAGAGCCAGAACGGCAGCAGGAACAGCAGGATGGCGCCGATCACGGCGCCCGCGTGGCGCCCGGCGCCGCCGACGATCACCATGAACAGGATCAGGAACGCGTTGTCCAGCCCGAAGATCGGCGGGTTCACCGTGTTGTCGACGAAGGCGTAGACCATGCCGGCGATGCCGGCGAGCGCGCTCGTCAGCGTGAACACGATCACCTTGGTGCGCGCCACGTCCACGCCCATAGCCGCCGCGGCTTCGGGGTTGTCGCGCACCGCGCGGCAGGCGCGGCCGAACCAGGAATGATCGAGCCGCCAGAGCAGCGCGAAGGTCCCCGCCAGCAAGGCGACGATCACCAGGGTGTAGGGCGGGCCGGCAATGCGCCAGCCGAAGATCGACGGCAGCCGGTAGTTGGCGATGCCGCCGGTGCCGCCGGTCACGTTGCCGCCTTCGTTCAGCACCACGATGAAGAGCTGCGCGAGCGCGAGCGTGACCAGCGCGAGATAGAAGCCCTCGAGCCGCGTGGAAGGTATGGCGACGACGAGCGCGATTCCCACGCAGATGACGACGCCGAGCACGATCGCCACCGGTAGCGGCAGGTTGAACTGGAACAGCAGAATGACCACGCTGTAGGCGCCGATGCCGTAGAAGGCGAAGTGCGAGAACGCCACCTGCCCGCAGATCCCGAACAGGAAGTTGTAGCCGAGCGCGAGCGTGATCCACAACAGCAGCTTCCGATACACGTCGTTGTGGTAGCTGCCTAGGAAGAACGGCAGCGCCGCGAGCAGCGCGAACCCGGCGACCCAGGCGAGACGCTTCACGCGCGAGCCCGCAGCAGGCCGGTGGGCCGCACCAGCAGGAAAATCATCAGGAACAGCAGCGGCACGCCCTGCGTATAGCCGGACGGAATCGGCGCGTAGCGCGCGGTGAGCTGCTCGGCGAACGCGAGCACCAGGCCGCCGAGGAGAGCGCCTTCGACACGGCCGACGCCGCCGATCACCAGCGCGGTGAAGCCCTGGATGGCGAGCGGCACGCCCATCAGGTAGTGCGCCGAGATGTTGGGCGAAACCAGCAGGCCGGCGAGCCCGGCAGCGCCCGCGCCGCCCGCGAACGACAGCGCGGTGACGCGCGAGAGGTTGATTCCCATCAGCGCGGCGGCGCGGCGGTTGAGCGACACTGCCTCGAAGCTCTTGCCCCACAGCGTCTTCTCGAAGAAGAACCAGGTGCCGGCGAACACCGCGAGCGTGACCACGATGATGAACACGTTCTGGTACGAGCCGCCGATGCCGAACAGCTCGAGGCGGCCGATGCCGAACGGAAACGGCACCGGCAGCGGGTCGGGCGGGAAGCTGACCGAGATGACTTCGCGCGTCACCACCAGCACGCCGAGCAGCGCGAGGATCGGCGCCAGCACCGAAGTGCCCTTCTCCACCAGCGGGCGCACGGCGATGCGCTCGGTCGCCCAGCCCACCACCATCATGAAGGCCACCACCGCCGCCATGCCGAGCACATAGGGCCACTCGTAGCGCGAGAGCAGGAGGTGGCCGCCGAACGCCGCCACCATCGCCCATTCGCCGACCGCGAAGTTGATGATCCCGGTGGGCCGGATCATCAGCAGGTAGGCGAGCGCGATCAGGCCATAGATGCAGCCCGAGGCCGCCGCGCCGACGGCCAGCTCGAGAAGATCCTGCAAAGGTTACTTGGTGCCGACGTGGAGCACTCGCCCCTGGCGATCCTTCTCGTAGACGCGCACCACCATGCCGTTCGGGTCGAAGCCCGCGCGCTTGCCCTCGGGGAAGCTGTACTTCATCCCCTTCGCGCCCATCACGCCGGCGTAGTTGGTCTTCTGCATCGCCTCGCGGATCTTCTCCTTGTCGGTCGAGCCGGCGCGGCGGATGGCGTCGGCGATCAGGTGGATCCCGTCATAGCCGTAGCCGTGCAGGTTCTGCGGGTCCTTGCCGGTGCCCTTCTTGTACGCGGCCACGAACGCCTTCACTTCCGGCTTGTCCGGGTCGTAGGCATCGACGAAGGTGATGCCGTCGATCAGGCCCTTGGCCACCGTCTCGTAGATCGGCACCGAGAGGTTGTAGGAAGAATGGATCGGGAACTTGACGCCGAGCTCCCGGTACGCGCGGAAGATGAGCACGTTCTCGGCGGTCAGCACGCCCGCGAGGAACATCGCCTCCGGATTGGCGGCGCGCAGCTTCTGCATCTGCGGCATCGCGGTGGTGGCGCCGCGCGGCACGACTTCTTCGGCGACGATCTGGATCCCGGCCTTCTCCAGCGTGCCCTTGAACGCCTTGGCGATCGCCTGCCCCAGGTCCGAGTTGTCGGTGATCAGCGCGACGCGCTTGAAGTTCTTGCTCTTCGCATGCGCGAGCAGCGTCTGGATCTGCGTCGAGCCGAGCGGCCCGGTCTGCCAGAAGTACGGATTGTCGAGCTGCGTCGTCAGGTAGTCCGCCGAGTTCATCGGCGTCATCTGCGGGGTCTTCGCTTCCATGGTCACGGTCTGCTGCTGCTGCGTGGCCGGGCTCAGCGACACGCTGAGGATGAACACCGCGCCCTGGTCGACCAGCTTGCGCGCGAGCGCCGCGGAGATGTCCGGCCGCGACTGGTCGTCCTCGACCAGCAGCTCGATCTTGCGCCCGAGCACGCCGCCTTTGCGGTTGATTTCCTCGGCGCCGAAGATCACGCCCTCGGTGGCCGGCTCGGAGTACGGCTTGGACACGCCGACGCGATCGGTGATCACGCCGATCTTGATGGTTTGCTGCGCATAAGCACCGACGGCAAAAGCGCCCAAGGCGAGCGCGGCGACTAACTTCCTCATGAACTCCTCCTCAAATCAGAGCAAACGTTGTTTATCCATCCATCCTACACAAAGATCGACCGCCTGCTTCAGCAGTTCGGGCTGCCCCTGGTAGTAATGGGTCGCGCCTTTGATCACCTTGAAGGTCTTGTCCCGGCTCGCGGCGGCGTCGTGGATGATGCGCGCGTGCGGCTGCGGCACCGCGTCATCGGCCGAATTCTCGATCGCCAGCAGCGGCACGCTGATGGAGGCCGCGCACTTCGGGCCGTCGGCATTGGAATCGTCCACCGACCACTGCGACAGCCAGGCGCGCAGCGTCGAGAAGCGCCCGATGCCCACCGGCCCGGTGTTGGCGGTCTCGGGCGCGCCGAGGAAGGTCCAGCGCGGCTTGCGGTCGTTCGGCTCGATCGCCGGATCCATGAAGCGCACGTCGCACAGCGTGCGGTAGGTGACGAAGCCGCGCTCCATTTCACCGGTATTGAGCTTTTTTAGCTTTTCCAAGGTTTCCCTGACCCACGCGGTGCGCGATCGGACCCTGCGGAGCTGTGCGGAGCGAAACGCCTGGATGAAGTCCTGGGAATACGGCGGCTGGTTCGGGCACTTCGGGTTGTAGATGTCGAGCTCGAGATTGCGCTTGTCCGGGTCGGCCTCGTCGGTCACGCTCGGATCGATCCATTCCGAGAAGATGCGCGCCCGCGACAGGTGCGCCGCCTGGAAGATCAACGCGTCGGCGGCAATGAGCTTCGCTTCCTTGAGATTGACTTCATCCCCTGCCGGGGTCTGCGTGATGCTCGGCTTCTGCGCCTGCGCCTGGTAGAAGAGCGAGAGCGAGCCGCCGCCCGACCAGCCGCACAGCACCACCTTGTCGTAGCCCCACTTCTCCTTCGCGTGGCGGATGTAGGCGCCGAGGTCGAGCACCACCTTCTCCATGATGAGCGGCGTGTCGTTCTTCATGAAGCGCGACCCGGCGCACAGCACGTGCACGCCGGCCTTCGCCAGCGCCTGCGGCACCGGAAGGAGCTGCAGCGTGGTCGCGGGATGCATGAACACCGCGAGCGTTTTCGACGGCCTCTCGGGGAGAAAACGGATGCCTTCGAGGTTCACCATGCCGGACGAGCCGGCGAAGCCGTACACCTCCCGGAACTGCGAGCTTTCCGGGTACTGGATGTGCACCCACTCGGGCGTCACTTCTTGTGCACCCAGTCGGCGTGGTGCGGGGCCTTCTTGGTCTTGGTCCACTCCTTCAGCATGTCGTTACTTACGGCCGCGAGCTTCTTCTTCATCAACGGCGTGCAGGTATCGACGGTGAGCTCGAGGCGATGGCCGTTCGGGTCGAAGAAGTAGATCGACTTACAGATGCTGTGATCGGTGGGCCCGACCACCTCGATGCCGAGCTTCTCGAGCTTTTTCTTGTACGCCATCAGCGTCTTCTCGTCCTTCACGCGCAGCGCGAGGTGCTGGACCCAGAGCGGCGTGTTCTGGTCGCGCCCCATCGGCGGGGACTCGGGGATCTCGAAGAACGCGACGTAGCTGCCGTCGTGCATGCGGAAGAAGATGTGCATGTAAGGCGACTGCTCGCCGGTGCTCGGCACGCGGTCCTCCGCCATCGCCATGGCGTACTCGAGCCCCAGCACCTTGGTGTAGAACTCCGTCGTCTGTTTCGCATCCTTGCAGCGATAGGCGACGTGGTGCAGCGATTTGATGTCCATATAATCGATTATTTCCCACGGAGGAGCGATGGACAAGCGAAACCACAAGGAGCGCTACGACGCCGGCCTGAAAACCCGCCGCGAGGTGCTCGGCGCACCCTACGTCGACAAGGCGATGCAGGGCGTCGACGAGTTCAGCCAGGAGTTCGTCGAGCTGCTCAACACCTACTGCTGGAACGACATCTGGAACCGCCCCGGCCTGCCCCGCAAGACTCGTTCCGTCCTCAACCTCGGCATGCTGTGCGCGCTCGGCAAGGAGCACGAGCTCAAGCTCCACATCCGCGGCGCGCTCAACAACGGCCTGACCAAGGAAGAGATCAAGGAGGTGTTCCTCCAGGTCGCGATCTACTGCGGCGTTCCCGCCGCGGTGGTCGCCTTCCGCTGCGCGAAAGAGGTGTTCCAGAGTTGATGAAAACCGTCGCGTTCATCGGCCTCGGCGTCATGGGCAAGCTCATGGCGGCCAACCTGGCGAAGAAATTCAAGGTCAGGTCCTATGACCTCAACGGCAGCGGCAACTGCCGCACGGCCCGCGAAGCGGCCGAGGGCTCCGACGTGCTGATCACCATGGTTCCCAACGGCAACGACGTGCGCGATGCCGTGCTGGAGGCCCTGCCCGGACTGAAGCGCGGAGCGGTGGTCGTGGACATGAGCTCCTCCGATCCTGCCGGCACCTTGGTTCTGGGCAAGGTATTGAAGCCCAACGGCATCGCGATGGTCGATGCCCCCGTCTCCGGCGCGCGCTTCAAGGCGAAGGACGGCACGCTGGCGATCATGGTCGGCGGCGACAGGCAGGCCTTCCGAAAAGTCCTTCCCGTATTGAAGACAATGGGAACGGAGATCTTCTACTGCGGACGCCTGGGCGCGGGGCACGCGGTCAAGGCGCTGAACAACTATCTTGGCGCCGCCGGAACCCTCGCCGGC
>Ga0247829_10001445_pt1 | contig 10849 bp, 8 predicted proteins | sample 12C_Control_Day4_FD_207765 | JGI IMG/M metagenome (GOLD analysis project Ga0247829, IMG submission 207765) | Soil microbial communities from agricultural site in Penn Yan, New York, United States - 12C_Control_Day4 | ecosystem: Environmental > Terrestrial > Soil > Agricultural land | place: USA... | reverse complement strand
GTCTCGTCGTGCTCCACGATGCCCATCTGCATCACGCACGCGCGGCGACGCTGCTGCTGCGCGGCCGGGCGAACGACTATCGCGCGGAATTCGCCGCCAGCCAGCCGGACACGTCGGCGGACATGGCGGAGCTGGCGGTGGCCGGTTTCGACAGTCACCTGTATTACAGCTGGCCGATGACCCGTCTCGTGGCGCTCGCGTCTCGTCTGACAGCCGTGCACTCGCCGCTCCTCGCCGAGTCGCTGCGCGCGGATGCACCGGGAGCACGCGTGGAGCCGATCCGACTGGCGCATGGCACGCGCGTGGAGGGTGAAGCGGCGGCGGCCGCAGCGGCGCGAGTGCGGGCACGCCACAGGCTCGACCCGCAGGACGTCGTCTTCGGTGTGTTCGGCGGGCTGACAGCCGAAAAGCGGATTCCGCAGGTGCTCTCCGCTTTCGCTGCGCTGCTTCCCTACGTACCCGCGGCGCGGCTCGTGCTCGCGGGCGAGGCCGCCCCGTACTACGATCTGCGCGGTGACATCGACCGCCTTGGCCTGCGCGATCGGGTGGTCGTGACCGGCTTCGTCGAGAACGACGAACTGTTCACGGAGTACGTGGCCGGCTGCGATGTGTCGATCAACCTGCGCTGGCCGACCGCGCGAGAAGTGTCTGGCCCGTGGGTCCGCGCACTCGCCGCCGCGCGTCCGACCATCACAATGGATCTTGCGCACACGGCGGACGTCCCGGCGCTCGATCCGCGCACATGGACCGTGCCGCAAACCCTGTCGGAACGCGAGCCGGTAACGGTGAGCATCGATATCCTCGACGAAGATCACTCCCTGCGCACGGCGATGCGGCGGCTCGCGACGGATCCCGCGCTGCGGGAACGGCTCGGCCGCGCCGCGGCCTCGTACTGGGAACGCGAGCACTCGATGAGGCCTGCGATCGAGGACTATCGCCGCGTGCTCGCAACCGCGCGGCACTGTCCCGTTCCGCCGGTGACGCTGCCGGTGCATCTGCGCACCAGCGGCGGTGAAGGGCTGAATCAACTGCTCGAGCCATTCGGTCTCTCTGCGAATGTCTGGAGTAAGATTTGAGGATACGGCTCAACGGCGAGGCGCACGAGCTCGCCGGTCCGCTGTCGATCAGTGCACTGCTCGCCGCCCTCGATGTCGATCCGCGGCGCGTCGCCGTCGAGCACAACCTCGTTGTCGTCAAGCGCCACGCATACGATTCAACGACGATCGATGACGGCGACGAAATCGAGATCGTGAACTTCGTCGGCGGCGGCACCGGGAACATCCATGCACTCTGATCCACTCATCATCGCGGGCCGCACGTTCAGCTCGCGTCTCATCGTGGGCACCGGCAAGTACCCGTCCAACACCGTGATGGCGGACGCGCACCGCGCGTCGGGCGCCGACATGGTCACGGTGGCCGTGCGCCGCGTCGATCTCACGAAGTCGAAGGAATCACTGATCGATTACATCGACCAGTCGAAGATCTTCATTCTGCCGAACACGGCGGGATGCTACACGGCCGACGAGGCGGTGCGAACCGCACGGCTCGGCCGTGAAGTCGGCCTGTCGAACTGGGTGAAGCTCGAGGTGATCGGCGACGAGAAGACGCTCTTCCCCGACAACGTCGCGCTGCTCGAGGCGACGCGCACGCTGGTCAAGGAAGGTTTCGTCGTGTTGCCGTATACCAACGACGATCCTGTGACCTGCCGCAAGCTCGAAGAGGCCGGCGCGGCGGCGGTGATGCCGCTGGGGGCGCCGATCGGATCGGGTCTCGGCATCCAGAACCCGAACAACATCCGCATCATCAAGGCGCAGGCACGCGTCCCCGTGATCGTCGACGCCGGTGTCGGTACAGCCTCCGATGCGGCCATCGCGATGGAGCTCGGCGCCGACGGCGTGCTCATGAACACGGCGATCGCGCTCGCCCAGGATCCGGTTGCCATGGCGACCGCAATGAAGCTGTCGGTGGAGGCCGGCCGGATGGCGTTCCTCGCCGGGCGCATTCCGCGCCGCGAGTTCGCCGCGCCGAGCAGCCCCACGCATGGCCTGATCGGCGCCGCCGACACACAGCGCCTGCAGCTCGAGCGAGCGGCCGGAGGGCAGCGCCGCGAAGCGGCGCCCGCGAGTGAGAGCGCGCGCGGGTGGGGCCCCGCGCGCATCGATAAATGACAGAGTCGCTCGAAGCCAGGGTGCGGCGCCTCGAGCGCGAGCGCGACGAAGCGGACCGCCGCTACAACGACGCGCTCACCCAGCTGGATGGCGCGGTTCCGCGGCCCGCCGCGCTGCCGGATCCCCCTCTGCCGGTCGATGACCACCAGCTCGCAACGCTGAATCAGGCCTGGAACATCCTCGAGAAGCCGCCCGCGGCAGCCGGCATCCGTCAGAAAATCGCGACCATCATCTGGCGAATCCTCTCGCCGTACCTCCAGCGTCAGCTCACGTTCAATTCCGCACTGGTCGATCACATCAACCGGAACGTCGAAGCCACACGCGCCGCCCATCGCAAGGAGGTCGAAGCCGCAGCTGCGCTGCGCGCGCAGACCGAGGCGGTGGCAGGGTTCCACGGACGCCTGATCATCTACTTGCAGCAGATCACCGCGTATGTCGACACGAAGGATCGCCAGTCGTCCGGCGGGTCACTCGTGCTGAACGCGGCAATCAGCAACGTTGCCGAGGGGCACGCCAAGTACCGCGAGTCGCTCGAGGCGCGCGAGCAGCGCTACGAAAGCCAGACGAGGGCGATTGCGGCTGCTCAGGAAGAACTGCGCGGCATGATGGGCATCGCGCAGCAGGCGATCACGGCGTTGAAGCGTGCCGTCGCCGAGCTGCAGTTGACCACGCCCGCGGCACCACCCGCGCTCGCAGCCGCGAATACCGCTCGAGCGACCCTCACACCGCCGGCATTCGCTCCTTCACTCGATGCGTACAAATATGTCGGATTCGAGGACCAGTTCCGCGGGTCGCAGGAGGTCATTCGCGCGCGCCAGGCGTCGTACGTGCCGTTCTTCGAGCGCGGCCGATCGCCGGGCGAACGCGGAAGCATTACCGGCGACGTGCTCGACATCGGCTGCGGCCGCGGCGAGTTCATCGATCTGTTGAAGGCGCGCGGCATCCCGGCGCGCGGCATCGACCTGAATCACGAGATGGTGCAGGTCTGCCGTGACCGCGGGCTCACGGTCGTGGAGGCGGATGCAGTCGGTTACCTCGTGACACAACCCGACGCGTCACTCGGCGGCATCTTCGCGGCGCAGGTCGTGGAGCATCTCGAGCCCTCATATCTTCTGCGCCTGCTGGATCTGTCGTTCGAGAAGCTGCAACCCGCCGGCACACTCGTGCTCGAGACGCTGAATCCCGCCTGCTGGACGGCGTTCTTCGAAAGCTACATCCGCGACATTACGCATCGCTGGCCCCTGCATCCAGAGACCCTGAAGTACCTCGTGACCGCCAGCGGGTTTACGCGCGTGACGATCGAGTTCCGCTCGCCGGTGGCGGCGGAGAGCCGGCTGCGGCGGATCACCGTACCCGAGAACGCCGACCTCGCGTTGAAGGATGTGGCCGAGACTCTCAACGCAAACGTCGATGCGCTCAACGCACGGATGTTCACGCACATGGATTACGCCGTCGTGGCGGAGAAATGAACGCCTGGGCGCACCCGCGCCCGGCTCGCAGCGTCCGGGTCGTTCTGTGGATCCTTGCGTCGGCGCTGTTTCTCCTGTTCCTGTCCTCGCTGTTCCGGGCTGAGAACGTCCCCGCCCTTTTATCGGCGGCCATGTTTGGTATCGCGGTGGTGGCGGCGTGGCGTCCCGACCGGTGTCTTCTCCTCGTCGCCGGGATCGTGCCGATCGCGTACTGGATCTGCCGGCGCTGGAACGGCGCTCTTGCCTGGCCCGAGGCGATCGTCGTGGCGTTTCTGGCTGGATACGCGCTGCGCCGCGCGTTGGCGCGGCCCGGCGAATCGCGTCTTCCCGCAGTCGCAATACACTCGCTCATCGCCGTGGTGGTCGCGTCGCTGGCCGTCCATTTCCTGTTCCTCAGATCGGCGATCGGCACCGACGCGCTTCGCTCACTCCTGAGGGATGCCGTCGCCGGCGAGTACCTCCTTGGCTCGGCAGGCCCGGAACTCGACGCAGCGATGCGTCTCATCGAAGGCCTGCTGCTGTGGCACGCGGCTTTCACGACCGCCGCCGCCCGCACATCGTTCGCACCGCTCCTGATCCGCACGCTCGTGATCGGCGCCACTGCAGCCGGGGCACTCAACCTGTGGCGCCTCTGGCTGGCCGCGTGGCAGTTCGATGCTCCAGTTCTCGTGTTTCTCGGCTACCTGCGAACAGTTCGCTACAACGCGCACTACACTGACCTGAACGCCGCAGGCTCGTATTTCATGATGACGCTCCTGCCCGCACTGGCGCTGGCATGGGGACGCCGATGGTGGCAGTGGATTCTCTCCGTCGTCTGCATCGCGCTATCGCTGATGCTCTCAGGATCGCGTACTGCAATCGTGACAGGGGTCCTGGCGATCGGGCTGCTGCTGTATCGTCGGCGAAGAGAACGGCGTTCAGAGACCGCTCCACGCCGGCCTTTCGCGACGATCCCCGTCGTCATCGCCATCGCGATCGCCTGTGTCGGATTGGCATTCCTGCTCGCAGCACGGAATGCCTCCCCCGCCAGTGGATCGGTCTGGATCCGCGTCGAATTCGCACGAGCCAGCCTCCGCATGCTCGGATCGGCGCCGCTGTTCGGCGTAGGTATCGGTCAATACCCGGGCAGGGCCGGTGCATTCACATCCGCCGCACTGCTGAAGGCCTACCCTCCCGCCGAACACGAGAACGCGCACAACAACTTCCTGCAGGTGCTTTCAGAGCTGGGAGCCGTGGGATTCGCCGCGTTCATCTCGATCCTCGGCGCGACCACGAGGATGGCCTCACGTCACCTCGTCGGTGATTCAGACAACCGATTGCGCTGGGCCGCAACCGCCGGTGCAGCCGCGTTCGTGCTCTCCTGGCTCGGGGGGCATCCGCTCCTGGTCGATGCGCCGGCGTTTTCTTTCTGGATACTGGCCGGCACGATTGCTGGCTGGGGCGAAATCGCAGTGCCCGAGGTGCGCCGCGTGTCCAGCCACGCGATTCCGATGACGATCCTCGCCATCGCCCTGCTCGCCTCGCTGCCGTTCCGCGTGCGTGCCGAATTCAGCCGTGCGGAGCTCGAGCACCAGGGCATAGGGCTGTCGGGATGGGAACAAGCTGACGACGGCGTCCGTCATCGTCTCGCGCGCGCGACGAGTTCTGTCTTCGTCCCAAGTACGGCGGCGGTCGTGATCGTTCCGCTTCGCGCCGTCGACACGAACCAGGAATTGCTCGTGGAGTTGCGGCTCGACAATCGCCTCGCGGACGTCGTGCGCGTGCCTGGCGATCGATGGCTGATGCTGCACTTGCCTCTGCCGCGCGTGCAGCGTGAGGCTCGCTACCTGCGGCTCGATCTGACGGTCCGATCCGCTCTCGCCGACGAGTCCCCGCGGCTGCGGATCGGCAAGGTCACCCCGCGATGACTTCGAGTGTCACCTGTTGGGCGATGGGAAGCCGTGCGAGCGAAGTGCGGCGAGGAGCAGGATCGCGGCGGTCGCGACGATCAATGACATCGCGATCGCCGCGGCAACGTCGCGTGCGATTCGCGGCGACACCGGCGAGGTGGACGGCGCGGCCTTGTCGATCACCTGCACGTTTGCGCTGCGTGAGGCCACCTGCAGTCGCGCCTGCTCGTAGCGCGTAGACGTATCGATGTACGCGCGACGCGCCATGTCTCTCTCCATCTCGAGCCGCTCGATCTCGGCCTCGCTCGAGTAGAGCTCCTGGATTTTGTGGCTGGCGGCGGCGGAGCCACTCGTCGTCTGCGCGACCGCGGCACGCTCTTTCTCGAGGGCTGACAGCTTCGCGCGGCTCTGTGCCAGCTCCTGCTGCAATCCTTCGTAGACCGGATTCACGTAGGGATCCAGGAGGTCCTGCCGAATCGCTGGAGGTGCGCTGGACGGCGCCTTCGGCTCCGCCGCCGGTGTTCGCGGCACCGTCGCTCCCCGCACGTTACGCACAGGCTCGTGCTTCGTCAGTTCCTCTGTGATCTGACGGACGCGCCCACGTTCCGCTTCGATCGCAACCGCCAGTGAGGGCAGCCGGCCTCGCTCGTACAAGAGGGCGCCGACGTCCGCTCGCAGCGAGTCGACGTTCGCCTGTTTCCTGTACGTCGCCAGCTTCCGCTCGACGTCATCGAGCCGGCCGCGCAATTCGTCGACCTGTATTTTGATGGTGTCGCGGGCAGTGACCGTGTCATCGCGGCTCGCGTCTCTTGCCAGGGCGACGGCCTTGTCGGCAAGACGGTTTGCGAACTCCGCCGCGACGGCCGGATCGCTGAACCAGGTGGTGATCTGGATGACATTCGTGTCGGGCACGGCACGAACGCTGAGGTGCACGTTCATGACCTCCGCTGCGGATATGTTGTGCGGCGGTTTCGAGAGTCCCAGTTCGTCGAGCGTCTCGGAGGTCAGGCTCTGACTGCCGACAATCGCCTGGTAATTGCCCATGCTGACGGGCGGGATGGCGTCACCGATTTTTGAGGCGCTGACCATCAATCGGCTGTTGGCCTGATACACGCGCGGGCGATTCCAGTCGACAAGAAGCGCCGCCGCGCCGGCTGCAACGACAACGCCGAGAAGGGCCAGGCGATACCGCCAGAGGACGGCAAGGTACTCCGCCAGACTTACCTCGTGGTCGTACTCAGCGCTCGTCGGCAATACGGTCACTCTTCTTCTATGCTCGTCCATGGCTGTTCCGCTTTCGGCCCGGTGTGTGTGCGCGCGTACGCGTCACCACCTGCTCGTACGCAGCCAACAGGTCGTGAACGACCGGTCCGCTTCTGAACCTGCGAGCACGCTCGAGCCCGCGGTCCCGAAGCTGCCGCCGGGCCACATTGTCCGCCGCCAGCCCCATCATGGCACGCGCAATGTCGTTGACGTTCAACGGATCGAAGTAGTGCGCGGCCTCACCCGCAAACTCACGAACCGCCTCGATGTTCGCCGCAACAACCGGACAGCCGCAGGCCTGGGCTTCGAGAACTGGAATGCCGGCGCCTTCATAAAGCGAGGCGAACACCAGCGCCGACGCGGCCGCGTACAAGGCGGGCAGTTCCTCTCTCGGCAGGCTGGGCAGGAAAAAAACGTCCTTCTCCAGTCCGAGCTCCCGGACGAGAGCTGAAATATCCGGCCCGCCCGGTTGAGCGTCTCCACGTAACACGAGCGGCCAGACCTCGGCACCCTCGCTCTTGAGCCGGGCATACGCGGTCAGGAGGCGCGAGTGGTTCTTGTGGAGGTAGAGATGCGCTACATACAACCAGAACCGCTGCGGTAATGCGTAGCGCCGGCGGCATCGCTCAACGGCTTCGGCAGCGGGTACAGCAAACACCGACTCGAGGATGGGAGAGATCACCTTCATGCGCTCGGCTTCGACGCCGAGTACCTCCTGAAGCCCGCGAGCGGTCGCCTGCGACATCGGCAGGAGCATGGCGGCGCCGTTTGCCGCCTGGCGAAGCTGCCAGCGCAGAAATGCGCGCTTGGCTCTCGACAACTGCCCGTGCGGCACGAACGGCTGAAGATCATAGATGGTGACGACCGCCGGCGCCGCATTGATCAGCCCGCGCGCATTCGCGAACCAGTGCATGCAGTCCAGCCGCTCACGCCAGACGAGCGTCTGCAGCGCGGTGTTCTCGAAGACGACGCGATGAATGCGAATGCGGGACTTGATGGGGATCCGCACGGAGCGAAAGTTCGGACGCGACGGCACCAGCGACGCACTCACATCGGTGACATAGGCGACGTACTCGTTCGCCTCGTCGACTTCTGCCACGGCGGATACGAGATTGCTGATGTAGTTCCATCCTCCGCCGATTTCCGGGACTGCGTGGAGGAGGTTGAGTCCTATTCGCACAGTGTTCCTGGCCGTGCGGGCCGCGGTCTCGCACGAGCGGGTCCATCCTGCTGCCGCGCAGGCATGAACAGCAGCTCGGTATCGCCTTCCACTTCTTCGCAGACGACCGGCTCCGCGTATCCATGTGCGTCGAGCAGCGCAGTACAGGCCTTCTTCAGCGCGTCGGAATGGACGCCCAACAGCAGAATGGGCTGCGCGGATCCGAGCGTCTCGGCGGCGCCCGCGAGCACGCGCTCCTCAGCGCCTTCGACGTCGATCTTCAGCACGTCGGGTGCGAAACCACTTTGCCGAACGATCTCGTCGATGGTGACAGTCGAAACGTACTCGACGTTCGCCGCCGGGCTCGCGTCCGCGATCAGTCGGCCTTCCGCGCAGTCCACGCCAGGGACGAATCGACTGAGGCCGGAGCGGTCCGAGCACGCGGCGGGCACGATGCTGACATTCTCCAGACGATTCACAGCAACGTGCCGGTACAGGTAGGCAATGTTCCGGGGAAACGGTTCGAAGGCGATGACGCGGCCTGCGGGCCCCACGCGTCGTGACGCAAGCACAGTGTAGTACCCGATATTGGCACCCACGTCGAAGACGACCTGCCCGGGTGCGAGCACGCCCAGCAGCGCCTGCGTCTTGGCCGGCTCCATGCGATTCACGTAAACGCTGGCGCCGCCGCCCTGTCCTGCTGCGGCTCGAAGAACGAATCGCGCCCCCCGTAATGGACCCGTGATCACGGGATATGCGAGGGGCGGCAGCATCCGGCCGGTCACCCATCTCACAAACCGATGCAGCGGCTGGAACATGACGCGACGCAGGCTCACGCGTGTGCGACAGGCGCCGGCGGCGCAGGCGAGGCGTCCCGCAGGAATGCGGCGGCCAGGCCAAGCCCGGCAAACAATGGCCAGAGCGACGAGAGGAAGCCGGCTGCGAGAAGGTAAATCGTCGCCGCGGCGATGAACGACCATCGCGCGATGCCCCAGATGCGTGAATCCGTCGCGTCTCGCTGAACGACCCAGTCGAGTGAGCGGCCGGCGGAAAAGACGAATCCAAGCCAGAGAACGAGTGCGACAATGCCGCCGTTGGCAAGCTCGAGCAACAGCCCCATCGTCGGCGGCGAGTTCAGACCCGGCTCCACGTAGAGGCGCGTGTAGGCGCTGACGGGCATGAATGGGCTCGCAGGAATGGAGACGAGCCCGGGTCCCGTTCCGATGAATAGATATGACGGGTACGCGGCCATGAACAGGGCGGCCGACGTGTCGAACACCTCCATCCGGTACACGACTTCTTCGAACGCATTGGTGGCAGCACCATAACGAACCGTCGACCCGACCCGCTCCGAGAACAGGAATCGCAGGGCATTGAGGCGTTGCGATTGAACGGCGGCAACGGCGGCCAGCCCGACGACGGCAACGATCGAAGCGCGCGCGACGTAACGGCGGACCCGGCGGTTGGACAACCAGACAGTGGACGCACCGGCTGCGGCGGCGATCATGCCCGAGGTCGACGCACCGAGCAGCATCGCAAGTGCGGTCGTGACGAGCGTCGCGGCGGTTGACCACACGTGGCGGCGGGAGGCGATATACAGGATGCCGATGACGAGCGCGTGAGCACCAACCAGCCCGAGACCTCGCGGCTCGAAATTCAGTCCGCGGACCCGGAAGTTCCAGTACGTGGGCGCGAGCACGCCCTCGTTGAAGAGCAGATAGTAGCTGATGCCCGTTACGTATTCCAGAACGGCGAAGGCGGACGTCGCGCAGGCGGCCAACAGAATGCCGTTCAATACTCGATCGGGGCGGCCAGACTTCGCGACCTGCTGCGCGACGAAGACAGCGATGCTCAGAGCCGCCGTTTCGCGCATCAGGTAGAGAACCGTCCGTCCTTCAGCACGGAGGTTCAAGGGACGCCCGAGCGTGTCGGGCCACGGAAACGCCAGGCCAAACATCAGCCCGAGTAGCACCAGGTATCCGTAATGCGCTGCGATCCACGCGACCACGGGCGATTTTCTGAACGCGAAGAGCATGCGCGCGGCGTACGGCGCCAGCAGTAGACCGGTGATGGATGCGGCAGAGACGTTCACCGCTCCCTTGGCGTTGAAAACGTCCAGACAGGTCACCAGGATCACCCAGGCAAGCAGCGCCGCGCCGTTGCGCGTGGCCATGAGCCACACGGGAATCGCGACGATCGTGACGAACAGAAGAACCTGATATCCGGGCACGCGAAGTTCCGATCAGGCGGGATGGGACATTCGGGCGGACAGGTACGTCAGGGTCCATTCACGCAGACGCGTTGAGACGGCGGCGGCCGCAAGTGTTCCGGACAGAGCTGCTGCGATCACCACAACGAGAGTCAGAGGAGAGACTGGCTGCACGAAGTATAACAGCCGCCAGAGGCCGACTACGGCGAGCGCCGCAACGAGGACGCGCATGACATCCGCGAACCAGTACCAGCCGGTATCGCCAAACAGCCGTCGATGAGTCGCAGGTACACCGACAAGCACGTACGTGAGATTGAGCACGGCCCAGACGGCGGCGGCACCCAGGGCGCCGTGCCGGGCGACGGCGGTGAGGAGGGCCGGCACGATCAGCAAGGCAAAAACGAAATTGATGCCGAAGGCGAGGCGGGTCCATCCATGCGCGAGCTGCAGCGCGTACGGCAGGTTCATGAGCGTGTTGAACGCGGTGCCAATGATGAGGATCGAGAGAATCGGCCCGACCTGGTACCCCGTCGCCGCCTCCCTGGTCCACAGCGTCACGATCTCTGACGCGAACAGCGCGATCACCAATGCGACAGGCACCGTCGCCACGGCAACCGCCTGCGAGGCGAGCCGGAACAGGGGCCGCAATGTCACCTCGTGACGCTGCGCGACGAGCACGGTCAGTCGGGGAA
>Ga0247829_10001444_pt1 | contig 10850 bp, 13 predicted proteins | sample 12C_Control_Day4_FD_207765 | JGI IMG/M metagenome (GOLD analysis project Ga0247829, IMG submission 207765) | Soil microbial communities from agricultural site in Penn Yan, New York, United States - 12C_Control_Day4 | ecosystem: Environmental > Terrestrial > Soil > Agricultural land | place... | reverse complement strand
GAACGAGCGCATGAACCAACACCGCCAAGCGATCGCCGCGGCACAGGCCAAGCCTGCAGAGTATCAGAAGCTCGTCGAGAGGCTGCGCGCCCTCAATGCCGAACGCATCCGGCTGTTCGGGGGCGACCTGTCCCCAGGTGACATGAGCCGGGCTGGTATTGACATGCGGTTGCAGGCCTGGCGCGCGTCCTATCTCCAGGGACACTTGGGTCCGACGGATTACGAGTGCGAGGCGCCCGGCTACGGTTGGATCGGCCGGCTGCACTCGCCCCAAGTTTACCTGCATGGCATACAGTGTCTGGAGGCGATCAAGGAGGCGCGGGACTTTTTGTCACATGTTGCTGCTACTTCTTCTTAAAGTCCATCAATGCCAACAACTTGTCGTGAACGCGTTGCCGGAGGCTGTTCTTGTAGTCGAGGGCGTAGCGCAGGTCACGCGAGTTTTTAGCACGCGCCTCCAAGGCCATGTTCATGTTGGTGCTGTTAGCGCCAACAGGTGAGGAGGTCAGGATGCGAATGACATGCTCGCGCACCACGCGCAAGGAAAACGCGAGGTTGCGTTCGAGCTCTGGCGTGATGTCGGACGCGGCCTCGGGCGGGTGTCCGTACCGCATCAAGACGGTGCGCATCGTGTCCTGGGCTGCGTGGTCGTCGATAAAAAGCGCCAAGGCGGGCGTAACAAACCCCTCCGGGTCAGCCTCGGGGGCTTGGGCTGCTCCCGGGACTTGCACGGTATCTTCAGGGGCGATGGCATCCTCGTCCTCGTCCTCGCCGTCAACGTCCTCGCCGTCAACGTCCATGTCGTCAGGGTCCACGTCGGGCACATCCACCTCCGAATCAGAGGAAAGGATCGCGACGTTGGCGTCGCCCTCGTCCTCAGACATGGGTCCAGGCTTGTAATCGGACCGGTCAATAGGGTCAATCTCCATGTCGTCGCTGTGAATCGAGTCGTCGTCATCATCATCATCATCATCATCATCATCGTCGTCGTCGTCGGCCGACGAAGAAGAAGAAGAAGGCGAGTCCGACAGCTGCTGCTGCTGCATGGGCCGCGGCATGCCCCCTGAGCTGGAAGAGAGCTGCTGCTTCTGCTGTTGCTCCTTGAGCTCTTGGTAGCGACGGGTGACGTGCTGGGCCTTGGCCCGCATGCCCGGCGGCAGGGCGTCGCGGTGCTTATTCATCGTGTCCCTTCTTAGTGAAGAATGACGAATAATCGACGACTTGGTGCTGCTGCTTCTTGGGCGCCAGGCGAGGGAGCACAGGGGCAGGGACGCGGACAGGGTCTTTTTGGGCGACGCTCGGCATGTTCCCGGCCTCCTTCTCCTTGTCCTCCGCTTCCCTCTCAAAGGCGACATGTTGTGAAGTGTGCCAGAATCGCGCATCAAAAAGGCGCCGTGTCATCTATGAAGGCGAAAGAAGCCGGTGAAGGCTCGAGCCGCGAAGAGCCATCTTTGCGGGAGCGCAATTCAGGAAGGGAGGCTGACTGGCGGAGAGAGCAGCGGAAGGGTCCAGGTTTTCACCGAGTTTTCACCGAGTTTTCACGTAAAAGGCGCATAAACGCCGCAAGGGAGATGGCTCTCCGCGGTGCCCGACACTGCCAGTCACTCCCTTACAGCCAGCTTTCGTCTGGCACGTACCCCATGGATCTATTGGAAGACCTGTTAGGTGAAGGACGTGGGGCCCACTTCCCCTTTGACATGCACAGCGCGGCAGACCTGTGTTCCCAAGCGGCGCAGCAGAGCGTCGGCTGCCCTTCCCTCAAGGCCCAAGACGCGCCGACGGCCGATGACATGTCCCTTTGGTTTTCTTGCGCTGTGGACTGGGACGCCCAATTGGGAAATATCTTTAGCGAAGCGGCGCGGAGCGTCAACTGGTCTTCCCTCGAAGCCCAAGACGCGCCGACGGCCGATGACATGTCCCTTTCGGGCACTGTGGACTGGGACGCCCAATTGGGAAATATTTCGGGCGAAGCGGCGCAGAGCGTCGACTCGCCTTCCATTGAGGCCCAACAGAGAGGAGGAGGCGCGCCGACGGCCGATGACATGTCCCTTTCGGGCACCGTGGACTGGGACGCCGAATCGGGAAATACTTTGGGCGAAGCGACGCTCCGCGTCGACTCGCCTTCCCTTGAGGCCCAAGAGAGAGGAGGAGGCGCGCCGACGGGCGCTGTGGACTGGGAGGCGATGTGGGCGGAGCAGGCGGCGGAAGACAATCCGCCGCCGCCGCCACTGCAGTTCGCCGAGGGCTCTGCCCTGGCCGTCTATTGTGCCACGGCTCAGCGTATTAGTTTCCAAAAAGACACGCTCCTCTCTCTCTGCCATGGCGTCATGTTCCCAGAGGGGATCTCGTCCGCCACGTGCACGGGATTCTTCACCTCAACGGACAATGCCAAGGCCTCTTTTGCCGATTTGAGGAGCGTGCTCCAGGTGGCCTTCGTCTTGCATCCCTTTGTGAAGACAACGGACTCGACGAAGCTGCCGTGCGCCTTTGGTATTGACCCGCAGAAATGCTACGAATACATTCGCTGCGAGTTGGACGGCGACATCGTCTGTCTCCGCATTAGGGTGCGCAAGTGCCTCCAGCCCTCCATCAGTTTCCGAGGTGCCAACGGGAAGCACATGTCGAAGGAGCCGCGTGGATTCGACGTCACCGTGCTTTGTGCTTATTACGATCCCCAGCAAGATCGCTGGGTTTCCTCCGAGACGTCTGACCCTTTCATCTTCGCCTGTTGGAAAAAGAAGGAGCCGCACAAGCCCCGCAACGAGATCGGCACGCCTGGTGTCTACGCAGTCAGACGGAAGGGCAAAGTAGTTGCTTGGGCAGCTGAATGGCGCAAAGAGACAGGCAAGAGTGGTTACAAACAGTTCGCCATCACAGAATTTGGACATGACGGGGCCCTCGAAAACGCGATCAAGTATCGCCTTGCGAAGCGTCCGAGGGAGGAGGCGGAGGCAGACGAGGATGGCGCTGCCCGCGGCAAAGCTCGCCCGCGTAAGGATTAAATGTATTTTAGCCGTGTGCAAAGTATTAAACAAGTTACCACCCCTCAAACGCCGTCCACTCGCCGACCATTGCCTCTGCTTGTCCCCAAGGGGTTCCCTTGCCATACATCTTCTCAAGGGCCCGCGGACTGACGCGCAGCAGCCAGCGGCGGAGATCCCTGCTGTGCTCTGAGCGTGCCCACAGCCAGTCAAAGTGGGCATCCACGTCCAGCAGGCCCTTGGTGTAGAACCATTCGATGATCGGTAGGGTGGAGACGCCAGCGTGCACACAGGCATTTGCTTGGATTATATCTCGTTTATGGGTATAGAACCAGTCGAGGCTGCGAAGACAATTGTACTGCAGGATGTGCTTGATAGTATGACTCGTCCACGTGGTCCCCTCTTTGAAGCGCTCGAGGACGGGAACGATGCACTCCTCGGCGCACTTCAACAGACTGCTGCGAATAGCGGGCGATGCGTCCGCCGCTGTGACATCAGGTTGTCGGACGAGGCCCCTCTCGTCGGGGACACAGCGATACCCCACATGCAAGCGCCGCTTCACGATTTCGTCGGCCCACTTGCCCAGCGCGAATTCGTTTCGAGCGCGGATCCACTCGTCCAGGACTGGCATGGAATACAGAGTCCGGATATTAGGCGGGGGTGCATACCCATTTTCAAAGATGCGGTCCCAGAATGGGGCCTGCCACAAGCGCCCAAACACGCGCTCGACAAAGGCAAACTGACCCGCGCACAGGGCGGTATGCTGAGCGTGGGCCTCTTCGGCGGGCGTCTCGAGAAATGTGGTGTAGGTGTTGGCAGCCCCGCCCATGGCCGCCATGATAAGAGCGACGCCTGCCTGTGCTCGAGTAGGCGATCCAGCGGCCGACCAGAACTTGGCGCTGAGCGCAGTCAGACAATCGTCGTGCGCCCATTGGAGAAACTGGTGGCAGTGGCCGGAATAATAAAGTCCCCAGGCGTTTTGAAATCTGGAGACCAAGTCCAAAGGGTCCTTCTTCAAAGGAGGCGTGCGTTTCGCCAACTGTCGCCAGACCACGCGACACGCCCGCTGGCCGGAAATGTTCAGGCGGGGGTAAATCTCGTGCAGCAGAATCTCGAAGGGCAGTCGGTCGATCGAGTGCAAGGCAGCCGACCGCTGTTTCATCGCACTGAAGAGAGCCCGATAGCCCGCGGCCGTGGGGCACCTCTTCATGTCCCGGACGCATCGCGGGTCCAGCATGAAGTAGGCGCAGAGGCGCTCAGGCTGTGAATCCTTGGCCCGCACCGATGCCTGGTGGGCCGCGACCACGTGCTCGTAGATGTGCACTGCCTTCGCCCGGCACACGTGGTCGTTGTCGGGACAGTGGAACAGGTCCTTGCAGAGGGCCATGGTCTCGGCGCGCTCGTGTTTATCCCAATACCACTCCTCAGAGACGCTCAAACAAGGGGTGCGCATGGGGATGCGCAGCGTGTGCGTCATCGTAAAGTAACAAGAAAATGGACACAAACAGTTTAGATCAGCAGCGTTCTCGGCTTCTTCTCACTTTCTCCGGGCACCCCAGTCACAGTGGCATAAAGACCGTCCAGTGCGTCGAGTTCCTGTCGTGTCGGTCGTGCTTGTTGCCCGGACGCCGCCGCCCGGCCCGCGATGGCACCAATTTGGACGAGGGCGTTTGTTTTGAGGTCGAGTTCGGCGGTCCGTAGTGCGACTTCCCTCGGATCGTCACTGTCTTCAAGCACCTTGGCGGAGTACTTACCAGGATAGCTCATTGTTGGGTTCGGCCAAGAACAAGAAAATGGAAGACCTGCTCGAGTCCCACCTCGTCCCCATCTTCAAGTGCCTCCCGCTCCTTGACTTGGTCTACGGCTGCTCCCAGGTGTGCCGGGCCTGGCACCAGGCGCTCAGCCGCCGGGGCGGCGAACTGTTGCTCGCCTGCGCCGGCATTGTGGCCGTGCCGCTGCCTGACGATACCATGTCCTGGCCGCGTGCGATGGCCCTCGCCGTGGCGGCCAAGTATGTCCCTCTTCACGAGCACACCTGGGCGGTCGAGCCGCACGTCCTCACCGCCACGTTGAAAGATCCCCTCAAACTGCTCAAATTCGAACTGCCCCACTGCGACGTGAGCGCTGGCGATCTCTTCACGATTCTGAGTCAGGTACCCGAGTGCACAACGAGCCCCGTGCTTGCCCAACTCGCACTGCGGGCCATTGCCGAGGGCGATTACACGGGCTTCCTGCGCATGGCGACGGAATTCTTTCACAAAAAGGACACCAAGGGCCACGCTTACTACGACGCTGAATATGGTCTCATTCCCTCCGCATGTTCCGGGCCCGACGGGGTGCCTTGGGGCCATTGGTCCATGTACTTTGGCCGCCGAGGGTTTACGGACGTGACGTGCATCCAGCCGCAGACCGTCTGGTCGCTCCCGCTGCTCCTTTGCCCGGATGAAGAGATGCTGATTGGGTATATCCAATCAGCTGTCGCTTCCTCCTTGGAGAGGCAAGGTCGGCCTGCGCGCCAGTTGTTGCCTGTCAACCATGGCCTGATCGAACCGCTGCTCCAGGTGACGGATCCTGCCTTTGTTCATGCCGTCTTGGCCCACTCGGGCAATACGCCACCCCCGCCCATCCTGACACGCCTGGGGCTCGTGTCCGACCTCCTGCAGCCCATGCGCGGCAATGTTAAAGATTGGGCCTTGCTGGATGGCTCTATGAAAGTGGCGACGATGATCGTGGAACGGGCTCTGTTCGCAGGGGACAAACACGCTGATTACGAGGAAAAGCGCTTCCCTCTCTTGGCGGACGAGGTTGAAGACGAAGACGGTGCTGCTTGAGAAAGCTCCTGCGCCTCTCGCTGCGCGATGATGATGTTGGCCCGGCGGTGGGCGTTGAAAATAGACAGACCCCCTGTAATCAGACAGGCAAAGACGACCATGCACCAGAAAAACGCCTGCGCCTCGGTCCTCTCCATGTTCATCGCCACGAACATGGAGACGCCCAGCGCATTGATTCCCCGGACCGGGGCAGTGCCAATGTCCCAGAGATACCAGAACGTCTCCTGGACGGTGGGGCCGACGAGGAGGGCGAGGGCGCGGCCGGCCCGGTAGAGCGAGTATAGGACCTGGCCGATGCAGCCGCCGACCCAGTCGGGCCCCTTGCGAAAGACGGCCTCGACTCCGTAAGCGATCCAAAAAAGTGGCCTATTGTGCGGGGCGGCTCCCTGCGAGCCCAGTGTCAGCTCGATGGCGAGTAAGGTGGCGAGAGCGGCCAGGCCAACGACCAGCTTCTGCCTGCGGCGGACGTCGTTGGGCGCCGTGGACACGGGCCGCATGAGAGGGAAGAAAGAAAATGGCCGGCTGGGACTTTTTTTATGTGGCCGCATCAGTCCTTGTCACAATGAGAACCATGCTGCCAGACTTCTGCTGCGTATACGTGTACTCCTGCTCCGGGTCGAAGGACCGCAGGTGGCCGAGGACGTTGAGGACGTTGAGTTTGACGCCCGCATCGAGTTCCATCGCGAAGCGCGTTTCGGCCCACAGAGGGGCCAAGTCGATCGTCTGGTTGTCAACGCCCGGCTCAATCGCGTCGGCCACAAAGCCGGCCACGAGCTTGTCGAGGTTGACTTTGCTAGTGTTGGTCATGGGTCCGCCGTGACAGGAGAATAATTAGCCGGCCGCGATTTGCTTGCAGGGCCCATATTTGTTCACATGGCCGAACTCCTAACGTCCGTCACACTGTCTGCAGATGAAACGCCTGCTCGACGAGGACGAGCCCGGGCCGAAGAAACGCAACCCGCGCGATGTGGAGATCAGGCGCCTGCTGCCGGAGCACATTTCCGAGATTGCGAGCTACTCGCTCGAGGCACTGGTGACCATGGCACAGTCGGAGACGTGGCTCATGGAGGAGATCCAGAAAGATGGAGGGGATGTGATTGTGAACCACCACGAGTGGCACCCGTGGATGCGGCCAATGGTGGCGAAGCACTTTCAGGCTCTCCACGCCGGGGAAGCGGTGAGTCCGGCGCTTGAACTGAAGCTCCATGACCTTCAAGCCGTTTCCTTCCCGATCCCCTGGACGTTGCTGGTGCAAAACTGGGTGCGCTGGAACAACTGGTTGCTCGCCCAGCCGCCGGACGTGTCGGGCGATCCATTTCTCCCTCTGAACGACGCAGCCAAGGCCTGGACGCTGACCTTTGAGCTCTTCGACCACCGGTTCTTGGCCCGCGCGGGAACGAAGCGCATGCAGGCGCTGATCAACACGCTCTTTATGGACATGCTCTTCGTGCTGGATCAAAATATGATCGCAGATCACTGGCCCATTAACGGAGGCCTCGCCCTCTCGTACCTGGCGCTCTTGGAGGTGGCGCTGCGCGTCCACTGGCAACAACGTAGGGACACTAGCCCAGTACTGGTGCTTCTCCGCCTTCTCACCCTGGGCAGTACAGACAGATTCATCCAAGGGCTCAACGCTCATGTGGACGATACCCGCGCAGAGGCGATCATGGCAAGTCTGAGCGAGACACTCCCGCTCTTCTACCTCACGTTCACAGGTGGTGCTGAACATGCCGATATCCTGAGCACAATCTACGAGTCTCGCCGTGCCGAAGATACACTCGCGTGGCAGCTGAACCTGCCCAATCCGCTCGGCGTTGCGGTCGCCAAGGCGGGAGCGAGAGAGAACAAGCTCGAGCTTACGGACGGCATTTGCGCACGCCTGGGCAGGCTCGCTGCGATGCAATATTGGGCCGGGATGGACTTTGACGACAGGGACAGATCCGATCGAGACTGGGTCGTCTGGCCATGCTCTCGCGGCCTCTTTGGTGGCGCATGGGGTTCTTATTGGAAGCAACTCCAACCAACTCTGTCGAAGTACGCGGGCGGGCCCCAACTTAGTTTTGGCCATGACTGATTTGTCTGACTGACTGTTACTTATTTCGCGTACTGAATAAGAAACCCCATGATCTATGGCCGGCTCAGAACTCTTTATTCTCAATGGCCACCCTCTGACAGGGCGAGGTAAAACACACGCTTCGTGACTGCCTCCGCCTGCTCTTCCAGCGATTTTGTCCCATTCTCGCCGGCCAAGTCTGCGATCGCCCCAGGCACGCGGGCGTAGAGTTCGCGCAGCGAAATCTGGGCGAGGCGGCCTTGGTAGGTCGTCAAATGGCCGCGGCGATCGTGTTGCAGCGTCTCGAACTTGCGTTGCTTTGCGGGCGTCTGGACCAAGTGAGTCACATACACGTCCAACGGGGCATGTTCATCGGCCGCGGGTAAGAAGCGGCGCTCGTCTGTGCGCGCAGCGCGGAGGAGTTCGCACGCGTACAGCATGAGCAGCATGGCAGCCATGAGGTGGATGGAATGCAAGATCCACGTCAAGACAAAGAAACCCGTGTGGATCTGTCTGAATTCAGCCGATCCAAGAAGTTGAAAGAAGGTAGTGAGGGCTGCGTAGATCATATACAAGATGGGCACCCAGCCCGGCAGGTCTCCATGCCGGTCTGTCGGGGTAAAGAACGCCTTGTCGTACGCCTTGTAAACGGCGGTCACCCGGGCAATCACAGCGTCTTTGAGCTCACTGGGAGTCTCCTTCTGGAAAATGTGGGCGTCCATTGTTTTAATCTCGCCAAGAAGAAAGAGAATGATCTACGGTCCTGTCCACCACTTACTCTTGGGCCTCCTGGCCTGGGTCGCCCTCGCCCTTTTCTGTTGGTTAGCACCGCAGAGTATCTTCATTGGTGTGTTGGCCCTTTGCGCCCTTGGGATCTGGCTGGGCCGAGATACCCGGTTGCTGGGCGCACTAGGCCAAGGCCAGTGCCCGACCCCACCGGAGCATCAGACCCCCTTCGAACCCGACTTTACCCAAAAGGTCGTGACCTTTTTCTACCCCGGCCTCGGCGGCTCGTGGATGCAGGCCCTGCGCTACGTCGGGCCCGAAGGCCTGAACGGGAGCTCGTTGCCCAATGCCCCCCGTCTCCTCTACTCCATAACTGGGATCGACCCCCCTGAGGTGGTTCCTGCCCGGGGTAAGTGGCCCGCTCTAGGCGCCCCTTGGTTCTTCACGACTATCATTACGCGCATGGGCGTCGCCCTGCACGGGATTAAGAACCCTATGGTCTATTTCCTCAATGCGCCCTTGGTGAGCTTCGCCCAGGACGGCGACCAACAGCGATTCCTCTCTGCCCTTCGCGACAAGGCGAATGCCACGCGAGCGAAGAACGCCCGCTGTCTCGTCTTGGCCGGGAGCAGTCGCGGCGCCTCGACCGTCCTCGGCGCCGTGACTCGGATGACACCCGAAGAGCTGAATCGGGTGGGCCTCGTTCTCCTCGAGGGCGCTTTTGACACGGTGCCGGCTGTCGCCCGCGCCCGCTTTGGCTCTTGGCTTGGCCCCTTCATCACCTGGGTGCTCACCTGGACGACGGCCTACGATTCGCGCGCCCCGACCCCGCTCGACCTGGCCAAGTCCTTCCCGGCCAAGGTGCCCGTCGCCTTCATCACCTCTGAGGCCGACACGGTGGTGCCCATGGCCCACACGCTGGCGCTGCGCGACGCGGTTGTGGCGGCGAGGGGTGGGAACGCCGAGCACGTCCACGTCCTCATCCTGAAGAAGAGCGGGCATTCGTTTTACGCGAACCAGGACCTGGAGGATCAGACGGCGTATAGGGCATTTGTGGACTCTCTTTATCGTAAATACATCTAAACTTCCACTTCATGGGGAGTAATCATCGCTTGGAAGGCCGCCTCAAGCTCCGCCAGCCCAGTGGCAAAGTCCCAGTGAGCCACGAAAACACCCTCGTAGGCTTCTTGGCCATCGGGATAGTCGATCTCCTGTTCGAACTCAAAGGTGCAGCCGTAGCGGCCCAATCCTGCCAGTGTCGGGTCAGCCCAGTGCGGGCCATGGATGGTTACTTTTCGAGAAGGTGCCTGCAGCCACATGCTAAAGCCGGCCATCTCGCGGTGATTTTGGTATCCGAGGATCCAATTGCAATTGACCACGTTGGAACCGAATTTATGCATGCCATTTAGGGCAGCGGTGCTGAGGATTCGACGTGTACTCGGCTTCCAACCCATCGGCGGCGCCTGATGAAAGAAGTCGTAATACCACGCCCCCCTCGGAATCGGATCCTCTTTGCCGACCGCGAGGTACATCTGCTTGCACGTGCGCTTGAGGGCGACCCAGGCGCAGGGGTCGAGGAAGCCGCGAATGACACCGTGCAGCTCGGGAAACAGGTCGAGGAAGTCCATCATAAAAGGAATGACAGCTCTCTTTATTACGTCACTTATTGAACGAGCGCGTCACACGCGCCTCGCCGTTGGCCTGCAGCCTGCTGTAGTAGGCGCGAGGTTTGCCGGGCAACATTCGCTTCCCAACGGCAAGGCGCGTGGCCGGCTGCGCGCGAGGGTCGGGGACAAAATCGGCGTGGGCCGTGGCGACGTGGTCCTCGAGCTCGTCGAGGTCAGGCGTCCAGAACTCGACGCAGGCGGGGCAGCGATGGCAGCCGTGGCTCGTCACGTAGAAATGGACACGCATCTCGTCGTGCTCCATAAATGTAGAGAGGCACGTACGGCACTCGAAGTAGTGGCCGGCCGCTTGGCGATGTTCGCGGAGGGCGCGGTCCGTGTAGAAGACGGTGTCACAGGCGCCGCAGCCGACGAGTACAAAGGGGTCCTTCTCCTCGTTGTCTTCGTGAATATACTCTGCGACTTCGATGGCATCCTCGGGCTGTTCCATGGTCGCCGTGCGGCGTACTGGCAGACTGAGAGAAATGTAGAACGAGGACGCCCTCCGCGCGTGCTCGCCTCAAAATTTTGAGAAAAAGCACACATAATAAAAAAAACTCTCTTTTTTTATAGAATAATCGAAGAATATTAATAT
>Ga0247829_10001442_pt1 | contig 10853 bp, 10 predicted proteins | sample 12C_Control_Day4_FD_207765 | JGI IMG/M metagenome (GOLD analysis project Ga0247829, IMG submission 207765) | Soil microbial communities from agricultural site in Penn Yan, New York, United States - 12C_Control_Day4 | ecosystem: Environmental > Terrestrial > Soil > Agricultural land | place... | reverse complement strand
CAGCCGACCGCGACCTCTACTTCGAGGCCGCGGTCGCCGGCGGGATCCCGCTGATCAGGCCGATGAAGGAGTCGCTGACCGGCGAACGCATCACCCGGCTGCTCGGGATCGTGAACGGCACGACGAACTTCATCCTCACGCAGATGACCGAGCACGGCTGGTCGTTCGACGACGCGCTCGCCGAAGCGCAGCGGCTCGGGTACGCGGAGGCCGATCCCACGGCCGACGTGGAGGGGCTCGACGCCGCCGCGAAGTGCGCGATCCTCGCGTCGATCGCGTTCAACACGCGGGTGGTCGCGGGCGACGTCTACCGCGAGGGCATCGCGAAGGTCACCGCGCAGGACATCGCGGACGCCGCCCGCATGGGCTACGTCGTGAAGCTCCTCGCGATCGCCGAGCTCGACGAGAACGAGGTGAGCGCGCGCGTCCACCCCGCGATGATCCCGACGGCCCATCCGCTCGCCAGCGTGCGGGACGCGTTCAACGCCGTCTTCATCGAAGGCCCGAAGATCGGCGAGCTGATGTTCTACGGACCCGGTGCGGGGGGCGACCCCACCGCGGTCGCCGTCGTGGGCGATCTCGTGACGGTGGCCCGGCACACGGTGTCGGGTGCGCGGGGGGTCGGCTGCACATGCACGCTCGATCGCCGGATCCGTCCGATGGACGGCACGCACGGCCAGTACTACCTGAACCTGCACGTCGAGGACCGCCCGGGCGTGCTCGCCGAGGTGGCCGAGCACTTCGGCCGCAACGGGGTCTCGATCGAACGCGTGTGGCAGGAGGGGGCCGGCGACGAGGCGACACTGGTCTTCATCACGCACCGGGCCCAGGAGGGAGCCTTCCAGAAGACGATCCAGGAGCTCCGCGAGCTCACCGCGGTGCGAGCCGTGTCGAGCGTCCTGCGCGTGGAGGGGGAGGAGTGAGCGGCGAGGCCCAGGGGCCCGTCACGGCGGCGCCTCCGTCCGGCGCGGGAGAGCTGGTGCCCGCCGCCCACCAGTGGCGCGGGCTGATCGAGGAGTACCGCGGCCGGCTCCCCGTCACCGACGCCACCCCCGTGGTGACGCTCCGTGAGGGGGGCACGCCGCTCGTGCGCTCCGACGTGCTCTCGGCCGAGACCGGGTGCGATGTCTGGCTGAAGTACGACGGCGCGAACCCCACCGGATCCTTCAAGGATCGTGGCATGACCCTCGCGATCAGCAAGGCCGTCGAGGCGGGCGCCAAGGCCGTGGTCTGCGCCTCGACCGGGAACACCTCGGCAAGCGCAGCTGCCTATGCGGCGAAGGCGGGGCTCACCTGCGCGGTGCTCGTCCCGAAGGGCAAGATCGCGCTCGGCAAGATGGCGCAGACGTTGATCCACGGCGCACGGGTCCTGGAGGTCGACGGGAACTTCGACACCTCGCTCGAGCTCGCGAAGGATCTTGCCGAGCGCTATCCGGTCACGCTGGTGAACTCCGTGAACCCGTTCCGCCTTCAGGGTCAGAAGACCGCGGCGTTCGAGATCTGCGACGCGCTCGGCCACGCCCCGGATCTGCACTGCGTGCCGGTGGGCAATGCCGGCAACATCTCGAGCCACTGGATCGGCTACTCCGAGTACCTGGCCGACGGCATGATCGCCGAACCCCCGCAGCTCTTCGGTTTCCAGGCTCAGGGTGCGGCGCCGATCGTGCTCGGCGAGCCCGTGAAGGACCCCCAAACGATCGCGACGGCGATCCGCATCGGGAACCCCGCGTCCTGGGACAAGGCCGTGAACGCGGCGCGGGACTCCGAGGGCGCGATCGAGGCGGTGACCGATCGCGAGATCCTGGCGGCCTACCGCCGGATCGCGCGCGAGGGGATGTTCGCGGAGCCCGCGAGCGCGGCGAGCGTGGCCGGCATGTTGCACCTGCACGCCGAGGGGAAGCTCCGAGCGGGGGCGACCGTCGTCTGCATCCTCACCGGGCACGGCCTGAAGGATCCCGAGTGGGCGATCGCCGGGGCAGCCACCCCGGTCACGGTCGCCGCCGACGCGGCGGCCGTCGCGGCCGAGTTGGGGCTGTAGGCGGCCGTGCGCCTCACCGTCCGCGTCCCCGCGACCTCGGCGAACCTCGGCCCGGGCTACGACTGCTTCGGGCTCGCGCTCGACCTGTGCAACGAGGTGACGATCGACACCGACGCCGCGCCAGGCGTGTCCTGGGAGGGCGAGGGCGCGTCCGAGCTGCCCACCGACGGCTCCGACCTCGTGAGCCACGTGATGGATACCGTCGCCGAGGCGACGGGCCGCGCGTTGCCGCCGATCCGGCTCGGGGGGCTGAACCGGATCCCGCTCGAGCGGGGACTCGGCTCCTCCTCGGCCGCCGCCGTGGCCGGGGCGGCGATCGCCCTGTCGATCCTCGGGGAGGCGCCGACACCGTACGCGGTGTTCGGACACGCGGCGAGGATCGAGGGACATCCCGACAATGCCGCCCCGGCGGTGTTCGGCGGTCTCACGATCGCGCTGCCGGACGGGACCGTCCACCGGTTCGATCCGCACCCCGACCTCCATCCCGTCGCCCTCGTGCCGAACGAGCGGCTCCCTACCGCCGAGGCGCGCCGCGCGCTCTCCGGGGATGTCCCCCGCGAGGACGCGGTCTTCAACGTGGCGCACGCGGCCCTCGCCGTCGAGGCGCTGACCCGGGACCCCTCCCTCCTCCAGGTGGGGCTCCAGGACCGGCTCCATCAGGACGCCCGGCTCGCGCTGGTCCCGACGGTACTCGAGGTCTTCCGTTCGCTGGGTGAAGCCGGGGTCCCCGTGTGCGTGTCCGGCGCCGGCCCAGCCCTCCTCGCGTTCCCGCACGATCCGCTCGCGGCGCCCGAGGGCTGGCGCGCGATCGAGCCGGGGATCAGGTCCGAGGGGTTCGAGCTGGTCGAGGGGTGAGCGCCGTCAGCCGCGGGTGCAGATGCCGGGACTCACGGCGTCGTTCCGGGCAGTCGCACGCGTGACGAGCGGGGCGAATTCGCTCGACACGATCGCGTAGCCGACGTGATCCTCGACCACCGAGTTCGCGAACACGAGCCCCGCGACCTTCCCGTTCGGCAGCACGAAAGGCCCGCCGCTGTTGCCCGGCGCCACGTCGGCCTGCAGCTCGTACAGCCGGCGGGAGACCTCGCCGTACCCGTAGATGTCGTGGCCGACGGGCTGGATCAGCTGGCGGACCGCGGCACGCCCGCTCGTGAGGGCGCCGCCGCCCGGGTATCCGAGCACCGCCCCGCCGTCCCCGCGGGCGAGATCGCCACCCAGGAGCGCGAGCGGCGGCGCCGTCAGCGTGGGGACGCGCAACACGGCGATGTCCAGATCCGGATCGAACCCCACGACGGTCGCCGGGCGGTCCTGGGCGTCGAGGCGGACCCACAGTTCGGTGGTGCCGGCGACGACGTGCGCGTTCGTGACGACGAACCCCGGTTCGACCACGAACCCGCTGCCCTGGTTCAAGAACCCGTGGAAGCAGCCGTCCCCGAGGACCTCCACCGTGCTCGGCGCGGCCCGCCGGAAGGCGGCATCGGCATCGGTCCCGGACGGCGGCTCGACCGGGTCGGCCGGGATCGGCGGGAGCCCGATGAACACGTCGGGGAACCCGAGGAGCGAGAGGACCCGCTGCAGCTCCCCGATCATCGACGGCGGCTGGGGCATCACGGCGTCGAGGCCGCGCACGACCCTCGAGTCGCGGATCCCGCGGGCGATCTGCGGGAACGGTCCGTTGGCCAGGTTCAGCGCGAGGAACCAGGTCGTGAGAAGGAGCGCGACCACGGAGACGATCGCACCTCCGTAGGCGTCGGCGCGCTGCATCTTCGAGCCGTGCGTCCGCGAGCGGACGCGGCTGCCGACCACCCAACCCGCGAGGTTGCCGACCGCGCCGCCGATCAGCACGACGCCGAGCGCGATCGCGATCTGGGTCAGCGGATCGCCCCCGAACCGGGAGATCCGGGGGGCGAGCATGATGCCGACCGCGATGCCGATGGCGAGCCCTGACAACCCGATCACCTGGAGCACGGCGCCGCGCCGGAAGCCGCCGATCACGGACAACACCAGCAGCACGAGGAAGATCAGGTCGAGCCAGGTCATGGGGCAGGTATCGTCCCACGTGATCGAGGGCTGAGGAGGCACTCGGATGAAGGAGTTGGCGGGCAGGGGCGCGCTCGTGACCGGCGGGACCACCGGCCTGGGCCGCGCGATCGCCGAGGCGTTCGTGCGCGAGGGGGCCGGGGTCGTGATCACCGGGCGTGACGAAGGGTTCGGTCATGAGACCGAGGCCGCGCTCCGCGCGGACGGCGACGCGTGGTTCGTGCGCGCCGATGCGGGCGACCCGGGGCAGATCGAAGCGTCGGTGGACGAGGCGGTGGCACGCCTGGGCGGCCTCGACGTGCTCGTGAACAACGCAGGCCTGGGCGTGGCCGCGACGCCGCTCGACACGCCGCTCGCCGACTACGACCGGGTGATGGACGTGAACGTGCGCGGGTGCCTCCTCTACGCCCAGCGGTGCTTCCCCCACCTCGAGGCCCGCGGCGGCTCCATGATCCACATCGGCTCCGACGCAGGTGTACTGGGGGAGGTCGATATCGGCGTGTACTCGGTCTCGAAGGCCGCGGTGCACATGCTCTCGAACGTGCTCGCCGTCGAGGGCGGCCGGCGTGGGGTGCGGTCGAACGTGATCGCGCCCGGCGATACGGAGCCGGGCATGCGCCACATGGGGCCTCCGGGCGACCAGGATCGGCCCGAGGACGACCCGTCGACCTGGCCGCTCCCGCCGATCGGACGCGTGGGCAGCGCGGCCGACGTGGCCGAGGCCGCGGTCTACCTCGCTTCCGACCGGGCCACGTTCGTGAACGGGGTGACGTTGCTGCTCGACGGGGGCATGCGAGCGGGGTTCAACACCGCTCGCTCCTTGCCGATGACCCCATGAGGGCGGCGCCCGCCCTTCGTCCTCGCGATTAGACTGGACGGCAGTGGTCACGATCGCCCACATCTCCGATCCGCACGTCGGCTCGCCGTTCTTCGTGCCGAACCTGATGAACCGCGTGATCAAGGAGCTCAACGAACTGTCGCCCGATGCCGTCGTCTGCACCGGCGACCTCACCACCGAGGGCTACCGCCAGGAGTACAAGAACTGGCTGGCCTACGCCGAACGGATCGAGGCCCCGATCCACACGGTGCCCGGCAACCACGACTCGCGCAACGTCGGGTACCTCCACTTCGAGGACCTGATCGGACCTCGGATGTGGACGGCCGAGGTCGGCGACGTCCGGATCGTCGGGCTGGACTCGAGCGAGCCCGACCTGAACGAGGGCAAGGTCGGGCGCATGCACTACGAATGGATCAGCCGGCAGTTCCAGGCGCCGGCCGCACTGAAGGTGCTGGCGCTGCATCACCATCTGCTGCCGATCCCGGGCACCGGTCGCGAGCGGAGCACGGTGATGGATGCGGGCGACCTCCTCGAGGTGCTGATCCACGCGGGCGTCGATGTCGTGCTCTCGGGGCACAAGCATGTTCCCTACGTCTGGCGCCTCGAGAAGATGTTCGTGGCCAACGCCGGGACCGTGTCGTCCCTGCGGGTCCGTGGGTACACGAAGCCCTGCTACAACGTGTTGGAGTTCGACCGGGGCGAGGTCAAGATCTATCGCAAGTTCCCCTTCGGCGACAGCACCGTGATGGCGCACTTCGCGCTCTCGGGCGAGGAGTTCTACCGGGCGCACGAGCTGCCCGTCCAGGAGCGCACCGTCCCCGTCGGCGACTAGCGCCGGCCGCACGATCCGCACGACCGTCCCCCGATGGAAGGTGATGGCCACCCGATGCGCACCCTCGTCCTCGTCGACGGCGAGCACTATCCGCCCGTGACCCGGTGGGGTATCGAGACGGCCATCGCTCGCGGCCACGACGTGGTCGGCGCGCTCATGGTCGGCGGGATCGAGAAGATCGACCCGGGGTCGCTGCCCGACCTCGGCGTCCCGACGACCGCGGCCGGGGCGGACCGGATGGCCGCGCTCGGCGCTGCGCTCGACGAACTCGCACCCGAGGTCGTGCTCGATCTCTCCGACGAACCCGTCCTCGGCTACCGCGAGCGGATGGAGCTCGCGGCGGTCGCGCTCGCCCGGGGCGTCGTCTACCAGGGTGCCGACTTCCGGCTCGATCCGCCCGCCGTCGGCCCGCCGATCGACGCGCCCACGCTCGCCGTGATCGGTACGGGCAAACGGACCGGGAAGACCGCGATCAGCGGCGAGGTCGCCCGGCTGGCCGCTCGGTTGGGGCTCGCCCCGGTCGTGGTGGCGATGGGGCGCGGCGGGCCGCCCGAGCCCCAGGTCGCCGAGGCCGGGAGCGTCGACCTGCAGCGCCTGCTCGACCTCGTGCGCACCGGCCAGCACGCCGCGTCCGATTACCTCGAGGACGCGCTCACGACGGGCGTGACGACGATCGGTGCCCGGCGCGCGGGCGGGGGGCTCGCGGGGGCGCCCTACGCGACGAACGTCCGCGAGGCGGCCGAGCTCGCCGCCACGCGCCGCCCGGGGGTCGTGATCCTCGAGGGGAGCGGGGCCGCGGTCCCGACCGTGCCGTGGGACGCGGGCATCCTCGTGGTGCCCGCCTCGGCGCCCCCCGAGTACCTGGGCGGCTACCTCGGCCCGTACCGGCTCTTGCGGTCGGACCTCGTGGTTGTTACCATGGCATCCAGCCCGTTCGCTGGGCCCGAGAACCTCTCCGCACTCCGTTCCCACGTCGGTCGCTTCCTCGATGATGCCCGGTGCGTGGTGACCGACTTCATCCCGGTACCGCTGTCCGACGTGCGGGATGCGAGGGTGTTCTTCGCCACGACGGCGCCGGGGACGGTCGCCGCTCGACAGGTCGACCACCTGGTGAGCGTCCACCGATGCGACGTCGTGGGATGGAGCGCACGGCTGGCCGATCGGGCCGGCCTCGCGGAGGATCTCGATGCGGCCCAGGGATACGACGTCCTCCTCACGGAGCTGAAGGCCGCCGCCGTCGACGTGGCGTGCGAGCGGGCGATGGCCCGGGGGGCGGAGGTCGTGTTCGTGGACAACCGCGCCACGGTGGTGGAGGGATCGACCGATCTCGACACGGCGTTGGGCGAGGTGCTCGACCGAGCATCCGAGCGAGGGACTCACCGGTGAATCGATCCGATACCAAGACCCACATCGTGATCTCCGATCGCGAGCCCGGCCTGCCGTTCTCCAAGGGCCTGCTCGCGTCCCAGGTCATGGTCACGGGGCTGTCCCCGTTCCGCGCCTACCAGGTCGCCGAGGCGGTCGAGGAACGGCTGCGCGCAGAAGGCATGGTCTCGCTCACGAGCGAGGAGCTGTCCGACGTGGCCCTGACGGTCCTGGATGAGATCGCGGGCGAGCGCTACGCGAAGAACTTCGTGCGGTGGCGAGAGGTCGAGCGACTCGACGTCCCACTCGTGATCCTGATCGGGGGCGCGACGGGCGTGGGGAAGTCCACGATCGCGACGCAGCTGGCCGCGCGGCTCGGCATCGTCCGGGTGGTGGCCACCGACGCGATCCGCGAGGTCATGCGATCGATGCTCTCGCCGAAGCTGATGCCCACGCTCCACACGTCGTCGTTCCACGCCGATGAGGCGCTCCTGGAGCCCCCCTCGAAGGCGGTCGACGCCCTGATCGTGGGCTTTCGCGAGCAGACGGCGGCCGTCTCGGTGGGCATCGATGCGCTGATCGAGCGCGCGGCCACCGAAGGCACGAGCATCGTGATCGAGGGCGCGCACGTCGTGCCCGGGTTCTTCGATGTGCAGACGCACGCCGAGCGGATCCTGTCCGTCTCGTTCCTGATCGGCGTCGACGACGAGGAGCGCCACCTGACGCACTTCGCCTCCCGCGAGGGAGCGGTGGCCGCCCGGCCGGCCGCGCGGTACGCGAACGGGTTCGACAACATCCGCAAGCTCCAGCGCTACGTGAAAGCGCAGGCGCTCGCCCACGAGGTTCCGATGATCCCCAACTACAGCTTCGACCAGTCGATCGCCGCGGTGACGGACCTCGTCATGGAACGCGCCACCGAGCGCGCGGCCGAGCTCCGCGCCGCGGCGGCCACGAACGAGCACCGAGCAGAAGGGATACCGACGTGAAGCTCTTCCTCGACACTGCAAGCATCGAGGAGATCCGCGAGATCAACCGATGGGGCGTCCTCGGCGGCGTGACGACGAACCCGTCGCTCGTGGCCAAGGAGGCACAGGACCCCGACCGGGTCTGGAAGGAGATCCTCGAGGAGGTTCCGGGCGACATCTCGCTCGAGACCACCCAGCCCGAAACCGACGCGATGTACGAGGAGGGCGTCGGCCTCTCGCAGATGGCCCCGAACGCCGTCGTGAAGGTCCCGATGACCCCAGACGGACTCGCCGCGGGCAAGCGCCTCACCGCGGACGGGATCCGCATCAACGTCACGCTGGTCTTCTCGCCGGCCCAGGCGATCCTGGCCGCCGAGATCGGCGCCTACATCGTGTCGCCGTTCCTCGGTAGGCTCGACGACGTCGGCAGCGACGGCATGGGCATGCTCCGAACGATCTGCGAGATCTACGCGGTGCAGGGCTACCGCACGAACGTGCTGGCGGCCTCGCTCCGACACCCGATGCACGTGGTCGACGCGGCGCTCGCGGGCGCCGACATCGCCACGATGCCGTACGACGTGTTCACCAAGCTCGTGAAGCATCCGTTGACCGACTCCGGCCTTGACCGGTTCATGGCCGACTGGAACACGCTCCAGAACGAACTGAAGGGAGAGGCCTAGCCTCATGGAGACCACCACCGACCGCAGCGCCCTCGAGGGCAAGCTGATCCCCGAGCTGCAGCGGATCGCCCAGGAGATGGGCATCGAAGGCACGCAGAAACTCCGCAAGGCCGGCTTGATCGACGCGATCGTCGAGAAGGGCGGCAACGGGGAGGCCGAGGCCGCCGCTCCGACCGACGCCCCCGCGCCACGGGGGCGACGGGGCGCCAACGGTGAGAGCGCCGAGACCGCGGGGACCACCGAGACCGCGGAGACCACCGCCGACCCGCGCGGCGGCGGCCGCGGTACGCCAGGGCGGGCCGACGAGCGCGGTACGACCGAGCCCGAGGACCGCGGGGCGGACGCCGGTGACGGCGACGTCGACGGGAACCGAGACGTCTCCCGCGCTCCGCGCGGCGACCGCCAGCGCGACGACCGTGGCGGCCGCGAACGGAACCAGGACCGGGGCCCGAGCGACCGCGGCGACCGGAACCAGCCCCGCAACCAGGAACGGAGCCAGGGCGGCCAGCCCCGGAACCAGGACCGTGCCCAGGGCGGCCAAGATGACCAGGGCGGCCAGCGCGACCGCGACGGCCGCCGCCAGCGCCCCTCACGCGAGGAGCGCCGGCGCCAGCGCGAGGAACGCCGACTCCGCGAGGAGTCCGAGCGCGCCGAGGAGATCGCGAACGCCCCCACCCAGAGCGGGATCCTCGACCTCCTGCCCGACGGCTACGGGTTCATGCGGACCTCCGGCTACGCCCCGGGCTCCGAGGACGTCTACGTTTCGGTCTCGCAGGTCCGCAAGGCGTCCCTCCGCAAGGGCGACGTCATCGGCGGCAAGGTCCGGCGTCCGCGCGACAACGAGAAGTACCTCGCGCTCCTCGAGGTCGAGACCGTCAACGGCATGGACCCCGAGGCCGCACGTGACCGCTCGAATTTCGACAAGCTGACACCGCTCTTCCCCGACGAGCGGTTCCGGCTCGAATCCGGCCCGCTGGCCGTGGCCGAGCGGATCATCGACATGATCGCGCCGATCGGCAAGGGCCAGCGCGGCATGCTCGTGGCGCCGCCCAAGGCCGGCAAGACGACGATCCTCAAGCAGGTTGCGAACGGGATCATCGCTTCGAACCCCGAGGTGCACCTGATCGTGCTGCTCGTCGACGAGCGGCCTGAGGAGGTAACCGACTGGCAGCGCACGGTGACCGCCGCCGAGGTCGTTTTCTCCACGTTCGATAAGCCCACCGAGCAGCACATCCAGGTGACCGAGCTGGTGCTCGAGCGGGCGAAGCGGCTCGCGGAATCCAAGCAGGACGTGGTGATCATCCTCGACTCGCTCACCCGGCTGGCGCGCGCCTACAACCTCGCGATGCCGGCGAGCGGCAAGATCCTGTCCGGCGGCATCGACGCCTCGGCGCTCTATCCACCTCGGCGGTTCTTCGGCGCTGCCCGCAACATCGAGGAGGGCGGCTCGCTCTCGATCATCGCCACCGCGCTGGTCGAGACCGGCTCGCGCATGGACGAAGGGATCTTCGAGGAGTTCAAGGCCACCGGCAACATGGAGCTCCGCCTGGACCGGCAGCTCGCTGAGAAGCGGCTGTTCCCCGCGATCAACGTCGACGCCTCTGGCACCCGCAAGGAGGAGCTGCTGCTCCCGCCCGAGGAGCTCGCCCTCGTGATCAAGCTCCGTCGAGTGCTGCACGCGCTCGAGCCGGCCGCGGCGCTCGAATTGCTCACCGACAAGATCCGCGCCACGAAGTCGAACGAGCAGTTCCTGAAGGAGATCGCGAAGAGCGGCAACTGACGCAGGGCGGTGCCCGCGGGAATGCGGGGGCGTTCTCACCGGTGCGAGGTACCCTCATGCGGTCAGCGAAGGAGACGTATCCACGATGAAGCAAGGCATCCACCCCGACTACCAGATCGCGAACGTCCACTGCTCGTGCGGGAACACGTTCCAGACCCGCTCGACCGTCGGCGAGATCCGTGCCGAGATCTGCTCGAACTGCCACCCGTTCTACACGGGCAAGCAGAAGCTGATGGACACCGGCGGCCGGGTCGAGCGCTTCCAGAAGCGGTACGCGAAGACCCAGGCGGCGCAGCAGGCCGCGAAGCAGTAGCC
>Ga0247829_10001440_pt1 | contig 10860 bp, 10 predicted proteins | sample 12C_Control_Day4_FD_207765 | JGI IMG/M metagenome (GOLD analysis project Ga0247829, IMG submission 207765) | Soil microbial communities from agricultural site in Penn Yan, New York, United States - 12C_Control_Day4 | ecosystem: Environmental > Terrestrial > Soil > Agricultural land | place... | reverse complement strand
ACGAGCAGCCTACCGTGTTCGCATGACCGACATTCTTTCGACCTTGTCATCGCAGCTTGCGCACGCCGCGGAGCAGGCTGCCGTTTCGGTGGTTCAGGTGGCAGCGCGGCGCCATCCAGTGGGAGGCTTGGTCGTCGCCGAGGACCTCGTCGTCACACCCGCCCAGCATCTGGAGGACGATGCGGTGATCGTTCGCCGTGGCGATGGCCACACCGTCGAGGGCACGGTGCTGGGGCGTAGTCCGGCCACCGGCCTCGCCGTCATGCGAGCGCCCGACCTGGGAGTTCCCCCCGCCCGTCCTGCGGCCGAACCGAAGGTCGGACACCTGGCGGTTGCCGTGGGCCGGACGTGGAGCGGCGGGGTGTTCGCCCATCTCACCTCTGTGGCCGTGGTCGGCGGGCCTTTGCGCACGGGTCGCACTTCCGAGATCCAGCGTGTGATCCGCATTGCTTCGGCCCCTCACGGCGCACTCACCGGGGGCGCGCTGGCGGATGGCGATGGCGGCGCCCTCGGCCTCATCACCGCTGGGGCAATCCGCGGGACGACCATCGTGGTGCCGATCGCGTTGGCCGCGGCCGCCGCCCAGGACGTGGCGGCGCAAGGCGGTGCACGCCAGGGTTTCATCGGCATCAGCTCGACGTCCGTGATCCTGCCGGTTCGGCAGCGCGCGGGGCGAGCACAGGAGTACGGGCTGCTGGTGACGGGGCTCGTCGAGGGCAGTCCGGCGGACACGGCCGGGCTCCTGGTCGGTGACCTCATCGTCGGATTCGACGGGGAACCGGTGCAGGCGCCGGAACAGCTGGTGATGCGGCTGCGTGGTGACCGCGTCGGAAAGGCCGTGGCCGTGACGGTGCTGCGTGGCACCGCGGCGCAAGACGTCGCCATCACCGTCGGCGAGCGGCACCGATGACAGCCCGCGAGTAAGCTGGGATCGCTGTGGCCGATCCCATTCGTGTGTTCATCGCGGGCACGAGTGCCGACGAACGCGCGGCACTGGCCGCGCGCCTCGCGGAGGACCAGCGATGGAAACTGGTGAGCGATCCAGCGTGGGCCGACATCGTTCTGGTTTCGCCCGAAGCGTGGATGCGGCTGAACCCACACCCGCAGCTCACGCGCACTCGCGCGGATCCGCCGGTCGAGAGTCTCACCCCTCGAGAGTTCGAGGTGCTGCGCCTGGTGGCCGAAGGACTGCACAACCGCGAGATTGCGGTGGAGCTCGGCGTCACCGAGCACACGGTGAAGTTCCACCTCGGCGCCATCTTCGGGAAGTTGGGCGCGTCGACGAGAACGGAGGCGGTGCAGAAGGGGTTGAGGTTGGGGGTTATCGAGATTTGAAGTCCAGATGGCTGCAGGATGAATCGGGTCGATGAATCTGGTGATGTCTTGATGTGGTGATGTGGTGATCGATCTGACGATCTCTTGAGCTGTCGAGCTATTGGCGGATCTATCTGGTGATCTCGTGATTGACGTGCCCCGCGACCTCGAGCTCCTCGATGCGTACTCGCGTGCGGTGGTCGAGGCCGTGGAGCGCGTCGGGCCGGCCGTCGTCAAGGTGGAGGTGAGCGGCGGGGCTAGGGAGGGGCGGTCGCGCCAGGCGCCCTCTGGCGGCGCCGGATCGGGTTTCGTCTTCACGCCCGACGGGCTCATCCTGACCAACAGCCATGTGGTGGCGGCCGGCACCGAGATATCGGTGTCGCTCACCGATGGGCGGGTTCTCAGCGCGGATATCGTCGGCGACGATCCCCATTCCGACCTGGCCGTGCTCCGCGTCACTGCGCCCGATCTGACGAGCGCGCCGTTAGGAGACTCGGCGACGCTGCGGCCGGGTCAGGTCGTGATTGCCATCGGCAACCCGTTCGGCTTCCAGCACACTGTGACGACGGGCGTGGTGAGCGCACTGGGCCGCTCGCTTCGCGCCCGCACGGTTCGGCTGATGGAGAACCTGATCCAGACCGACGCGGCGCTCAATCCCGGCAACTCGGGCGGGCCACTCGTGACGAGCCGCGGCGAGGTCGTCGGCGTCAACACCGCCGTCATCCTCGGCGGCCAGGGCATCGCCTTCGCGGTGCCTATCAACACGGCCACGTGGGTCATCTCGTGCCTGCTGAAGGACGGCCGCGTGCGACGCAGCTATCTGGGGGTGGCCGGCCACGACGCCGGCATTCCCCGCCGCCTGATACGTGAGTTCGCCCTGCCCCGCGAGCGCGCCATGGCACTGACGGCGGTCACGCCGAGGAGCCCGGCCGATGACGCCGGCTTGCGCGCAGGCGACTTGTTGATCGACTTCGGCGGCCTGCCCATCGGCGGCGCCGACGATCTCGTCCGGCTGCTTACCGACGCGACGATCGGCGTCGCGACGCCGGTACGCGTTCTCCGCCACGGCGCGCCACGGCGCCTGATGGTGGTGCCTCGCGAATCAGAGTGAAAGCTGGGAGGCGCGCCGAGTCCCGCCGGCTGCGTCAATCACTATTCTGTCAAGGCGATCGTCGGATCCGTGTGTGCCGCTCGTCGTGCGGGAATGACGCACGCCACGATTGCCACCGCCGCGAGGACGCCGGCCACCGTCCCGACGACGGTGGTGTCCATCGCGCCGACGCCGTAGAGCACCGACTCCAGCGTCCGCCGCAGGAAGAACGCCCCGACGAGGCCCAGCGCTGCGCCCGCGCCAACGATGAGCGCACCTTCGCCGAGCACCAGGCCAAAGATGCGCGGGGCGCCGGCGCCGAGCGCCATCCTGATCCCGATTTCACGGCGACGCTGCGACACCTGATAGGCCAGGACGCCGTAGATGCCGATAGCCGCCAGGAACAGCGCGACGACCGCGAAGCCCCCGGCTAGCAACGTTGGTGTCCGCCGATCCACCAGCATCTCCGAGGTGCGCTCCGCCATCGTCCTGATGTTGTAGAGCGGCAGTTCGGCGTCGACCTGCGCGATCGCGCGGCGGACGGACTCCCCCACCGCCTTGGGGTCGCCGGTCGTCCGCACGGCCAGGCCCATCCCCCGCCTCGTATCCTGGCGGTACGGGAAATAGTACGCCCCTGGACGCTGACTGCTGCCGCCATCGACGAGGCCGGTCAGCCGCATCTCGCTGATGACCCCGACGATGGCGAGCATCTGATCCTCGGCCGGCGGCTCGAGGATGCGTTCCGCGCTGGTTGGCTGGTATAGCCGCTTGCCGATCACGTCGCCAGTCGGCCAGAACTTCCGCGCCAGACGCTCGTCGACGATGATGACGCGGCGCCGGTCCTCGACGTCCCTGTCATCGAAGAACCTGCCGGCGACGAGCCGCGCCCCCATCGTTTCGAAGTAGCCGTCGGTCACCGCCACGGAGTTGGGCGAGATCAACGACTCGCCAGGCGCCATCTGATAGCCCTCCGCCAAAATGACGCTGTCGCTGGTGCTGCCGCTGAAGGGGATGGTCGAGGACAGGCCGGCGGACGAGACCTCGGGGAGGCCCCGGACGTTTTCCAGAATGCGGACCACCAGGGCCCGTAGCTCAGTTTCGCCGGCATACCGGGATTGGGGCGGGCTCACGAGGCCGGTCACTACGCCCTCGGTCCGGAAGCCGGGATCCGCGGCGAGCACCTTCTGCAGGCTCGCTACCATCACGCCGGCGCCGATCAGCAGCATCAACGCAAACGCCACCTGGCTGGTCACCAGCATCCGCCTGACCAGCCGCGATTTTCGCGTCGCCGTCCCGGACCGTCCTTCTTCGCGAACTACCTGTGCGAGGTTGGTTCGCCGCAGTGCACCGACTGGCAGTCCCGCCATCACCGCGCCGACCACTCCGACGAGCGCCAGCGTGAAGACCACCACACGCGGGCTGATGGCAATCTCACTTCCCCGGGGCAATTGATCGAGGCCGAGCAAGGGGCCGGAGGCAAGCGCCCACCAGCCGAAGAGCAGCCCGACGAGGCCGCCGAGCAGTGCGACGATGGTGCTCTCGGTGAAGCTCTGACGCGCCAGGCGGCCGAAGCCCGCACCGAGGGCATGGCGGGTGGCAAGCTCGCGGATCCGTCCGGTGGACCGCACCAGCACCAGGTTGGTCACGTTGACGCACCCGATGACGAGGACGACGAGCACGCCGCCCCAGAGCAGGGTGAGCGTGCGCCTGACGTCGGCGACGAGGAATTCCTGGAACGAACGAGCGTCGGTCGAGAACCGCGCGTTGGCCAGGATCTCCTTCAAATGCGGAAAGCGTTCGGCGTTGGCCGCGTTGAGCGCGGCCAGCTGACTGCGCACCTGCTCGACCGTGGCTCCGTCGTTCAACCGTCCAAGCTGCTGCCAGTTGTTGCTGTGCCGCTGATCGTCGGCTCGATCCTCGGCCGTGTACGCCACAGCGCGCAGCAACTCGATGTCGGGATCGACGAATAGGAAGCCCGCCGGCAGGACGCCGACAATCGGCATCGACACGCCGTTGACGCGCAGGGATTGACCGACAGCCGAGTCCTGGCCGCCAAACGCGCGTTGCCAGTAGCCATGAGTAAGGATGACCTTGTCGGCCTGACCTGGCTCCGCCTCTTCCGCGGTGAACACACGGCCGCGAAGGGCGCTGACCCGTAACGCGCTGAAGAAGGAGGGTGTGACTATCAGCGACTGCAGCCGCTCCGCCTGACCGCGGTCACCGCCGATGGTCGCGCCCGCTTGCCGGTACATCGCGAGGCTCTGGAGCGCCGTGACGGCCTCGAGCCGGTCGTAGTAATCCGGCACACCGTTGGAGGCTATGGCCACGCCCGCGCCGGGATAGCTGTTGTTAATGGTGACGAGCCGATCAGCCTGGTCGAACGGCAAGGGCTTGAGCAGAACCCCGTCGACGACCGCGAAGATGGCGACGTTGGCCGCCAGGCACAGCGCCAGCGTGGCGACCGTCGTCAGGGTGAAGGACCGGTCCTTCCACAACCCCCGCAGCGAGACTCGGATGTCCTGCCAGAGCCTTTCCATGGGGCATTGGACGGCGGGCAGAGGGGGTTTGTTTCGAAACGGTTAGCCCGGGAACCGGCAACCGAGAGCCGGCAACCGGCAACCGAGGACTCGGCAGTCGGCAACCGGGAGGGCGGCAACCGGGAACCGGCAACCGGTAAACGGCAACCGGGGGTGACCCAGCCCTATGGGATGGCGGCGACCAGCGCCGCGAGCGCCTTGTCGAGGCCGGCGTCTCCGCGCAGGCGCGGGCGCCACCGCGAGTCGAGCGCGGGTTTGAAGGCGGCCATCGTACCGCTCTTCCACATCCCGTTGCCGTCGGCATACGGAATATGCGGGGGGATGGTCCGTCTGACGGCCTCACCGGCTGTGTAGAAGACAAGCGCGTGCGGGAGCCCGTCGGGCACCCGCGGACGGCCCTGACGCGCCGCCGCTGCCTTCAGTCGCTCGAGCATCGAATCGTCCCACTGGTGCATCGCTTCGTGGAACAGCATCTCGAGCCCCTGCGAGTCGCGCAGTCCGGGGTCCAGACTCGACAGGACCAGGAGGCGGTCGCGGGTTGAATACGCGCCAGCGAAATTGGCGTAGGCGGACACTTCCACCGGGAACCCGGCCGCCGGCCATTGCTGCGCGTACGCCCACGTCACGAAGGCCACGATCACCGCGCCTTCGAGTCGAAGCCACGTCTGGAGATCGTCCACGAATGTGCGGCTCCGCCGTCCATGTTCGGGCCACCACAATCGTTCGTAGACCGGTGCGGCCCGCTCGAGCACGCGCCGCACTTCGAGGGGAATCGAGTCCGGCAACGGATCGTGCTCGTCCAGCGGCGCGAGCGCGGAGGTCACCCGCCGGAGCGGCTCGTCGAATACGGCATCCTGCCGGCTCGGGCCCGCGGCGTACTCGGTCACGGCGCGGCGCCAGGTGGCAGACTCCTCGGGCGCGGCCCGCGCCAGGCCGGCCGCCTGATCGGGCCCGGCACCGGCAACCGCTCGTCGCGCACGATCCGGCATTCGTGCCTCGGCCCGCCCGAGCACATACAAGAAATGATGCAGATGCAGCCAGAATCCCGCGCGGAAGGTGAAGATCGCTGGTTCCTGCGCGGCTGGTGCGGTGGCGACGCATGCAGCCGCCACCACCGAGAGCACGAGGGGTTGGCGGGTGCTCACTTCGCCTGATACATCAGGAACAACTGGCGTGGCAGGAATTCGTGCTGCGCGACCAGCGAAAAGCCCGCTTGTGACAACTCGCCCGAAATCTCCTCGGGCGTAAAACGGAATTCGACCGGCGGGCCCGAAGGAGCGTCTTTGCGGAAGTCCACGACGGCCAGCGTGCCGCCCGGCTTCAGCGAGCGTTTGAGCGCCGTGAAGTAGGCCACCCGATTGGGAAGGTGATGGTACGTGTCCACGATGAGGATGGTGTCCACGGGGGCAGGCAGGTTGGCGCCGTCGGCCGCGGCTTGCACGGGGTTCAGGTTCTTCAGTCCTTCCTTCGCGGCGCGGTTCTTGAGATAGGCGACCATCGAGGGCTCGATGTCCACGGCGTAGACGACCGGCGCCGCGGATGAACGCGCGAGGCGCGCGGAGAAGTACCCGGTGCCCGCGCCGATGTCCGCAATCGATTGTCCCGGCTTCAGGGCCAGTGCCTCGATGACGCGCGCCGGCATCTGCCAGGCATCCCGCGAGGGGTCGTCGAACTCCTTCGCCCACTGTTCGGCGTCGTCGAAGTGCCGATCCATGTGGTCGGGCTTGTGTTGACCGCCCGCGGTCGGTGTTGGCGGCTGGCCGGCCAAGGTCGAGCTGGCGGTGGCAAGGAGGGTCAGGACGAACGTGCCGAGGTGGATGTAGCGCATGGCTCAGTGTGCCCGGTCCAGCCTACCGCAGCGCTGTGGCAATTTGCCGCAGCGCCGCCGTGGGCGCATAATCAGGAAGCCTGCCAGGATTCGTACGGATATGCTTTCTCGTTTCCGCTTCGGCGGCTGGCTGCTGAGTCTGCCTCTTGCCGTGGCGTCGGTGGTCGGAACGGCCTGGCCCGCTGCGGCGCAGGGCGGACGTCCGCCTGCGCGAATCGGCCAGGAGCTGCCGGAGAGCGACTTTCTCTTCAAGCGCCCGCGCGGCCTCATCAGCATCCGAGGCGCCTGGCTGATGCCGAGTGAGAATTCCGATCTGTTCGACTTCGTGCAGGACCAGTTGACCATCGACAGCGGCGACTTCAGCAGCCCCTCGTTTGCCATGGATCTCGGCTACTCCGTCACCTCACGGCTCGACATCGTCGGCGGCTTCGACGTGGCGAAGCAGTCTGTCAACTCCGAGTACCGTGATTTCGTCGACAACAATCTGCTGCCGATCGAGCAACAGTCCACCCTGCGCCAGAACTCGTTCACCGGGAGCGTCCGTTTCGCGCTGATGCCGCGCGGGCGCTCGGTCGGCCGCTACGCCTGGATTCCCACCCGCGTCCAACCGTACGTGGGGGCCGGTGGCGGTATGGTGTTCTGGGAGTTCAAGCAGGTGGGCGACTTCGTGGACTTCGAGGACTCGGAGGTCTTCACCGACGTGTTCGAGTCCAGCGGGGCGTCGCTCTGCGGACACCTGTTAGGCGGCGTGGACGTCCAACTCTACAAGCAGTTGTTCCTCACGACCGAGGGGCGGTACGTCTGGGCGAGCGGAGAGTTGAGCAACGAGTTCGTGGGGTTCGAACCGCTCGACCTCTCGGGCTTGCGGATCTCGGCGGGCATCAACTTCGTGTTCTGAAGGATGACGACCATGACACTTCGCGCATTTGCAGTCGCGTTCGGGCTGGTGGCGGCTCCGGCGGCGAGCTTCGCTCAGACGACGCCCGTGGATCCGCGGTGGGCACCGTATCTCGGCTGCTGGCAACTGCTGCGCGAGTCCACGGCGATGCCGGTGGCGGACCTCGCGGCCGTGGCTTCCCGCCGCGCACGAGCCAGTGAGAGCCGTGAGGACGTGATGATTTGCGTCACGCCCGCACCGCAGACCAACGCCGTTTCGCAGCAGACCGTCTTGAACGGCGAGTCCGTGCTCGACGAGGTCGTAGCTGCCGACGGCGCGCCGCGCACCGGCGAGGATGGCCGGTGCCGGAGCACGCGTCGGGCCGAGTGGTCCACGTCGGGCCGCCAGCTCTTCACCCGTGGGACGGTCAGCTGCGAAGGCCAGCCGGAGCGGACGATCACCGGGCTCAGCCTGGTCATGCCTGGTCCGACCTGGGTGGACGTGCAGATGGTGGACGTGCGTGGCAGCAAGAGCGTCCGCGTGCGGCGTTACGGTGCGACGCGCGAACAGCGTCGACTGGTGCAGACACCGGTCGCCGGTAGTCCCGCCCCGCTCGAGCGGTGGACGATCGATGAGGTCAAGGAGGCGGCGCGGCATACGGCTCCCGAAGTGTTGCAGGCCGCGCTGATCGAGGTCGGCGCCAAGCTGCCGCTCAGCGCACGCCGCCTGGTCGAGCTCGACGAAGCCGGCGTGCCCGGGCCAGTCGTCGATGTCATGGTCGCCCTCTCGTTTCCGGAGAAGTTCATCATCGAGCGACCGACCGGTTCCAACTACGGCGGAGGCTACGGTGGCGGCGGCTTCGGCGGCACCCTGGACCCCTGGCTGATGGCGAGCGAGCTGGCGTGGCTCTCGCTCTACTCGCCATTCGGCTACCAGTATTACGGCTACTACGACCCTCGCTACGGGTCCGGCTGGGGCAACTGGGTCGGCGTCGTTCCGCCCGTCGATGGCGGCGCGTTGCCCGACGACCCCAATGGCCGGGTCGTGAACGGGCTGGGCTACACACGCGTCCGGCCGCGGGATCCGGAGCCGCGCATCAATGGCGGCGTCGTGGATCGCTCGGGGACGAGCGGCGGCCGTGACGGCAGTTCGAGCGGTTCCGGCGACTCGGGCGGCGTCAGCTCTGGTGGCTACACTAGTGGCGGTGGCGCGTCGGGCGGCGGCTCGGGCCGCACGGCTGTTCCGCGCCCGCCGGGTGGCGGCGATCGCTGACAACGCACTCATTCTTGCGGAGGCTTACGACATGACTGGACCCTTGCCCATTGGATCGGACGCGCCGGATTTCGAAGCGGATACCACTGAAGGCCGGATTGGCTTCCATCAGTGGCTCGGCAATTCATGGGGGGTGCTCTTCTCTCACCCCAAGGACTTCACCCCGGTGTGCACGACCGAGCTGGGGTACATGGCGCGCATCAAGCCCGACTTCGACAAGCGTGGCGTGAAGGTGATCGGGCTGAGCATCGATCCGCTCGAGAGCCATGTCGGCTGGTCGAAGGACATCGCGGAAACCCAGGGCACCGCGCCCAACTACCCGATGATTGCCGACCACGACCTGAAGGTCGCGAAGCTCTATGGCATGCTGCCGGCCGAAGCAGGCGACTCCAGCGCCGGACGCACCGCGGCCGACAACGCGACAGTGCGCAATGTGTATGTCGTCGGCCCGGACAAGAAGATCAAGCTGGTGCTCTCGTATCCGATGAGCACGGGCCGCAACTTCGACGAGGTGTTGCGCATCATCGACTCGCTGCAGCTGACGGCGAAGCACAAGGTCGCGACGCCGGCGAACTGGAAGGAGGGCGAGGACGTGATCATCCTCACGTCGGTCTCCAACGAGGACGCACAGAAGCAGTACCCAGAGGGGTGGAAGACGATCAAGCCCTACATGCGGGTAGTCCCGCAGCCACGCGCCTAGGAACGGACGACACGATGCGACGGACACTCTCGATCTTTGCCGCCTCCGGTGTGCTCGCGACCGGACTGGGACTGGGTCTGGCGGCCCAGCAGAAAGCTGCCGCCACACCGGCGGCGGGCGCCCAACCCAAGGTCAGCGTCTACAAGTCCCCGACTTGAGGGTGCTGCAGCGCCTGGGTGGAACATCTCCGGGCGCATGGCTTCCAGGTGGAAGCCCAGAACGTGTCGGACCCGCAGTTGAATGCGGTCGCGGCCCAGGGCGGCGTCGGCGACGACCTGCGTTCGTGCCACACCGCCAAGGTCGGCGGCTACACGGTGGAAGGGCACGTGCCCGCCGCCGACATCCTCCGGATGCTGAAGGAGAAGCCCGCCATCGCGGGCATCTCCGTACCGGGCATGCCGATGGGGTCCCCGGGCATGGAGCAAGGCGGGCGCAAGGAACCGTTCGACACCGTCGCGTTCACGAAGGACGGCAAGAAGACGGTGTTTGAAAAGCACCGGTAGCGGCCGGACTCAGCCGCTCCTGACCTCGTCGAGCGCCGCACGCAGATCCTCGACCAGCCAGTCGATCTGTTCTGCGTGCGTGCGGAAGCTGAGCACGCACACGCGGCCGACATAGCGGCCGCGCGCGCTCGCGCCGGTCACCATGACGCGCCCGCGCGCCGGGGTGCGTTCCATCAACCGCCGCGTTGCCACGTCCTCCTGCGCCAGTGTGGCGCCCGGCCACGTCACGTGAAACGCGAACAGCGAAAGCTCCGGCGGCGCATCCATGACGAGCCCGGGCAGACGCGATATCCGCTCGAACGCATCGAGCGCAAGAGCGCGCTTCTCCGCGATCGCGGCGCGATAGGCCGCGGTCCCGTACAGCTTCACGCTGAGCCACACGCGGAGACCGGGGAACCCCCGCGAAAGGTCCGGGCCATGCTGACTCGGATCGTAGAAGTCGTCGGGATGGGGCATCGCCGGCAGGTAATCCGCGGTCGCTTCGTGGGCCGCGCGCAACGCGGAGCCGTCACGCACCAGAAGCGCACCGGTGCCGTAGGGAAGGAACATCCCCTTGTGGGGGTCCAGCGTCAGCGAGTCGGCGCGGCTCAGACCCCTCAGCACCCCCTGCCCTTCCTCGCACAACTGGAAGAACGCCCCATACGCGCCGTCCACGTGATGCCATAACCCCTCGGCTGCGCACAGGTCGGCGACGGCGTCGAGCGGGTCTACGGCGCCGGTATTGGTGGTGCCGGCGCTC
>Ga0247829_10001439_pt1 | contig 10861 bp, 5 predicted proteins | sample 12C_Control_Day4_FD_207765 | JGI IMG/M metagenome (GOLD analysis project Ga0247829, IMG submission 207765) | Soil microbial communities from agricultural site in Penn Yan, New York, United States - 12C_Control_Day4 | ecosystem: Environmental > Terrestrial > Soil > Agricultural land | place: USA... | reverse complement strand
GGTCGAGCGGTACGACCTCCGTGACGATCGGGTCGTCCCAGGCTCCGCGCGCCGTGAGGTCGGCGATCACCTCGCGCGCGACCGCGCCCTGCTCCGGCGAGTGGGTGAAGATCGCCGAGCGGTACTGCGTGCCGACGTCGTTGCCCTGCCGGTTGAGCGTGGTGGGATCATGGATGGTGAAGAACACGTCGAGCAGGTCGCGGAAGCCGATGACCGCCGGATCGAACGTGACCTGCACCACTTCGGCGTGGCCTGTGGTGCCGCTGCAGACGGCCTCGTAGATAGGCTCGGCCGTGGCGCCGCCGGCATAGCCGGAGGTGACCGCGGAGACGCCCTTCAACTGCTCGAACGCAGCCTCGAGGCACCAGAAGCAGCCTCCGGCCAGCGTCGCGAGTTCGGTCATGACATCGTCCTTTCTGCCAGCCCTGGTGCCCCGCCGGCCCGGGTGGCCGTGGGGTCGGTGTAATATGGTGGCGTCCCTGCAGAATCGAGGCTGTGCATGACCGCTGTCCCCTCCTCCAGGGCGGCATGGCGCGACCGCTGGCACACGATCATCTTCGGCCACGACACGCCGGCCGGCCGCACGTTCGACGTCTGGCTGATCGTGCTCGTGCTGGGCAGCATCGTCGTCGTCATCCTCGAGAGCCTGCCGGAACTGCCCCGGGACCAGCGGCGGATTCTGCTCGCGGCGGAGTGGATCATCACGAGCCTCTTCAGCATCGAGTACGTGATGCGCCTCCTGACGGCCCGCACCGCCCTTCGCTACGCCACGAGCTTCTTCGGCATCGTCGACCTGCTCGCCATCCTGCCCACCTACCTGAGCCTGATCTTTCCCGGCGCGCAGGCGCTGGGCGTGGTGCGTGGCATCCGCGTGCTGCGCGTGTTCCGGATCTTCAAGCTCGGCGAGTACATCACCGAGTCGGAAACGCTGGGACGGGCGCTCTACGCCAGCCGCCGGAAGATCCTCGTCTTCCTCTCCGCGGTGCTGGCGCTCATCGTGGTCATCGGCGCCGCGATGTACCTCATCGAGGGCGCGGCAAGCGGCTTCACGAGCATTCCGACGAGCATGTATTGGGCGGTCGTGACGCTCACGACGGTGGGATACGGCGACATCGCCCCGCAGACCACGGCAGGGCGCGTGCTGGCGTCGCTGGTCATGATCATGGGCTACGGCATCATCGCCGTGCCGACGGGCATCGTCTCGGCGGAGATTGCGCGAGCCGGGCGGGCCGTGGCGTGCCCGAACTGCGGCGTGCTGCAGCACGATGCCGACGCGCGCTACTGCAAGCGGTGCGGGGCGCCGCTCAGCGCCTCGTCGGCGCCGCCTGGTTCACCATAGGGGGTGGCACCGGAGGTCCGGTGGGCCGCACCGGAGGACGAACCCGCGGCGTCGGCCCCACGTCGAGGACCGGATCGCCGTTCACGTTGGGCCACAGCACCCAGTCGGACACGCGGAAGCGCCCGTCAGGATCGCGAATGAGCAGCACGGTCTCCGAAACTTGTCGCTCCGGCGAAAGCACCGTGACATAGCGCAGCGTGACGTATTCGCCGGGCTCGGGGTGCGGCGGCTCGAGCAGCCGGTAGTAGGTGTCCACCAGGCGGCGCTGACCTGCCCGGATGAACTGATCGCGGAAGGTCGGTGCCGCCACGGTCCAGTCCTCGAGCCGGACACGCTGCTGGAACGGCGGGCTGGCCGTCTCCCACGCGGCCACGTAGCCGTCGGCGGCCAGCAGCGCGAACCAGCTGATGGCGGCGCTGTCGGCGGCGGCGATCGCCTCGGTCGAGCGCAGGGGTTGCTGTTGCGCGACGACGGGCGCGACAACCGACAGCAGCAGCGCCGCACCGAGCGTGGCGCGGCGGCGCACGCAGTCAGCCGCCCAGCAGTCGCTTGAGGGTCGTGAGCTCGTCATCGGGTGACACTCCGCTTCGTCGCAACCCGGCCCCGCGCCGCGTCACGGGGCGGCCCACGGCCGTGTGATCCGCCGGGGCGACGGGCGACCGCTCGTCCGCCGCGCTCCGGAGGTCCGCCACGTCCTCATGCCGCCGCACGCTCAACCAGTCGAACCATCCCATGCTGAAGCATACACGGCACGGCTCCGAAGCGGTTCACGCAGGCCCACTTCGCCGCCACCGGCGCCGTTGCGCGCGGGCGTCCGCCCTGCGACTCTCCGGGCGATGACGTCTCCGACGCTCCGCGAACGCCTCAACATCTCCCGCATCGCCCTCCGCCACCCGCGTGCCACTTGCGTGGCCTGGACGCTGGTGGCGTTGCTGGGCATCGTCGCGTGGACCCGGCTCCGCGTCGCGCTCTTTCCCGACATCATGTTTCCCGTCATCGTGATCACGGCCGACCGGCCGGGCGCATCGCTCGAGGCGATGGAGCGCGACGTGACGCTTCCGCTCGAGCGCGTCGTGCGCCCGCTCGCCGGCTTGAAGACGCTGCGATCCGGCAGCAGTACGGGACGGTCCTGGCTGGCCGCCGAGTTCGAGGTCGGGCTGACCCTCGCCGAGGCCGAGCGGCGCGTGCGTGGAGCGCTACCGGCGGCCGCCATGCCGGAGGGTGCCGCCACCTCGGTGCACCGCGTCGACCTGAACGAGACGCCGGTGGTCACCTACGTGCTGGTCGGCAAGCACCGCACGCCGCCGCAACTCATGGGCACGGCCCTCGGCACCTTCCTCCCGGCACTGCGCGCCCTGCCCGACGTCGAGCGCGTCGTGCCGCTCGGCATGGATCCCGAGGCCATATCGCGGCTTTCGGGTGCTCCGGTGGACTCGACACTTCCATTCACGCTCGTGCGCCTCGACGGCCGGCCCGGCGTGGCGCTCGAGGTGGTCAAGCGCGCGGGGGCGAACGCGCTGCACGTGGCACGCGCCGCCGACTCAGTGGTGCGACGGCTGCAGTCCGATGCACCCGACGTGAAACTCGTGCCGGCCCTGTCGCAGGCCGGCTTCATCCGGCAGAACGCGAACGCGACCTTCGAGACGCTCTGGCTCGCGATCATCCTCGCGGTGCTCGTGATCCATCCGTTTCTGCGGCGCTGGCGCGCAACGGCCATCTCGGCGCTCGCCATTCCCGCGTCGCTCCTGGGCACCTTCATCGTGATGTGGCTGGCGCGGTTCAATCTCGAGACGATCACGATGCTCGCGCTCGCGCTCGTGATCGGCATCATCGTCGACGACGCCATCGTGGACGTGGAGAACATCGCGCGGCACATCGATCTCGGCGCCTCACCGCGGGTGGCGGCGCTCGAGGCCACAGATGAGATCGGCCTCACCGTGACGGCGGCGACGCTCACCATCGTGGCCGTGTTCGTGCCGGTGGCGTTCATGGGCGGCGTCGCCGGCCGGTTCTTCCTGCCGTTCGGCCTCACCATTTCGGCGGCGGTGCTCACTTCGCTTCTGGTGGCGCGGACGCTGTCGCCTGTGCTCGCGGCGCGCTGGCTGCCCCCCCACGACGAGCGGGAGGGCCGGCACTGGGGCCGCGTCACGAACGGCTACTGCCGGCTGCTCGGCTGGTCGGTGCGTCATCCCTGGACCACGGTCGCCCTGGCATTCCTGTGCTTCTCGGCGGGCCTTGCGCTGGTGCCGCTGATTCCGAAGGGATTCATTCCGCAATTCGACCGCGGCGAGTTCGAGATCCACTACACCGTGCCCGGCCTCGCTTCGGTGCCGCGCACCGATGCATTCTCGCGCCGGCTCGAATCGGTGACGCGGAGCGATCCGGACGTGGGCACCGTCTTCGCAGTAGCGGGCACCGCCGGGGGCGAGGCTGGTCGCGGTGTGCTGCACGTGCGCTTGCGCCGGAACGCAGCTTCCTCGACGCAGCAGGTCAAGAGCCGGGTTCGCCGCGCACTGGCCGGAACGCCAGGCGGCGTCGTCAGCGTGCAGGACGTGCCGATCATCGCCGTCGTTGCCGAGAAGCCGGTGCAGATGGTGCTCGTGAGCGACGACCGCACCGCGCTGGCCCGGGTGGCTGAGGCGGTGCGGAGTCGCGCGGAACGCTGGCCCGGCGTGGCCGACGTGAGCATCACCGGGCTGCTCGACGCGCAGGACGGGGGCGGCACCACGCGCGTGAACGGGCAGCCGTCGGTCACCGTCACCGGCAATCTCGCCGACGGCACGCCGATCGGCGCCATTGCCGGGCGCATGGAGAGAGAAGTGCCTGCGATGCTTCCTGCGCAGGTGCGCCTCGAGCTTGGCGGCGAGTCGGCGAAGGCCACGGAGACGTTCGGGCGCTTTGCCGCCGCGCTCGGGCTCGCCACGGTGGGCGTGCTCGTGGTGCTGCTGTTTCTCTTCCGCAGCTGGCAGGATCCGCTCGCGATTGCGCTGTCGCTGCCGCTCTCCGGGATCGGCGCGATGTTCGGGCTGTTCCTGGCGCGAAGCGACTTCGGCATCGTGTCGCTGCTGGGACTCGTGTTCCTGTTCGGGCTGGCGAACAAGAACGCGATCCTGCTCGTCGACCGCATCAACCAGGAGCGTGCGAACGGCGTGCCGCGCGACGCCGCGATCCTCGCGGCCGGTGTCGTGCGTCTGCGACCCATCATCATGACCACTGCCGCCACCATCCTGGGCATGCTTCCGATCGCGATGGGCGTGGGAGCGGGCGCCGAGCTGCGGGCACCGATGGCGGTGGCGATCATCGGCGGACTGCTGACCTCCACGGCGCTCAGCCTGCTCGTCGTGCCGGCGGTGTATCTGTTGTTCGACCGGTTGCACCCGCGCTTCGCGGAGCGACGGCCGTCGAGAGGTTGAGCTGCGGCAGGGTGCGGTCTCGCCCGGCAGGCGCTCGTCTGGATTCCGTGTCTCAGGGCTTCTTCGGTGTCTCTCGTTTCTGGAGGACTGGCAGATGCGACGACTGACGTGGCTGGTGGCGATGGTGCTGGTGGGCTGGTCGGTCCGGGTGGAAGCGCAGGCCACCTTGCCCGCCGGCGCGGTGCTCCCCATCACCCTCGACCAGGCGGTGAGCCTCGAGCTCAAGGATGCTGGCAAGAACTATCGCGCCCGCATCGCACGGGCAGTGACGTTGTCGGGAGGTACGGTGATCCCGGCAGGCACGGCCGCGCGGGTCACGACGAAGAAACCGTCGGGCAAGCCCAAGCAGACGCAGGCGCTGCTCGCGGAGATCACGGTGAACGGCAAGGCATATCCCGTGTCGAGCCAGCCCGCGCGCGTCGAGGGCAGTGGCGCTGCCGCCAGCCAGGCCCAGGCCGCCGGGGCGGTGGGCGTGACGGTGAAGGGCAGCTCGACGTCCGGTCCCAGCTACGTGAACGTGAGCCCGACGGCGAAGCGACTGAATGCCGGCGCCAAGCTCGGGTTCGCCCTGGCCCGGACATTGTCCTTGCAGTGATCCCCGCTTGACGGCGCGCGCTTCGGACCCGAATGTGTGGGAACCGGGACGCGCGCCGCGCCAGCCTGCGTTTCCTCCAATCCATCCGCCGGTCCACACTCGAAGCCTGGAGTCGCCATGCGGAGCACGACCAGTCGTCTCCTGTGCGCCCTCATGTCGCTGGTCGCGCCGGCCCTGCTGCACGCACAGGGCGCCACGCTCCGGGGCACCGTCTCGGACACCACTGGTTCACCGTTGCCCGGTGCCACGATCACCATCGAGGGGACCGCGCTGCGCGGCACGTCGAGCACCAATGGCACGTACCAGATCACGGGCGTGCCGGCGGGCTCCTACACGGTGCGCACGCGCCTCATCGGCTACATCTCGACCAGCGGCCGCGTCACGATGGAGGCCGGGACCGAACGCACGCTGGACATGCGGCTGACGCAGAGCGTGGTGCAACTGGCGCCCATCGATGTCGTGGTGGGCTCGCGCGCGCGCCACACGGCGGGTGAGGAGCTCGCCGTGCCGGTCGACGTGATCACCGCCGAGCAGATGAAGCAGCAGGGCACCACGGAGACGGGCCAGATCCTCCAGTTCACCGCCCCCTCGGTCAACTTTCCGCGGCAGAGCGTCACCGACGCCACCGACATCGTGCGGCCGTTCACTCTGCGGGGCCTGGGTCCCGACCAGTCGCTCGTGCTGCTGAACGGCTGGCGCCGCCACCAGACCGCGGTGCTCAACACGTTCGCGTACGGCACGGGCGCCGGATCGAGCGGCGTCGACCTGAACGCGATCCCGTCGAGCGCGATCGATCGCATCGAGGTGCTGCGCGACGGGGCCTCGGCGCAGTACGGCTCGGACGCGATCGCGGGCGTGGTGAACCTCGTCATGCGCGAAGGTTCCTTCACGCCGTTCATCAGCGCGGATGTCAGTCGCTACGTGACGGCCGACTACCCGGACGATGGCACCACCGTGGACGTGAACGGCGGTGTCGGAATCAAGCTGGGTCGGGGCTCCCTCGGCCTCTTCGCCGAATACCGGGACCGCAGTCGCACCAACCGCGCCTGGGCCGACCCGTTCGACGTGAGCGTCACCGGCGTCGCCGATTCGGTGAGCTCGGATGGCCAGGTCATCGAGAAGCGGAACCCCGTGCCGCAGCCCAGCAGCCAGTGGGGGGATGGGGATGCCAGCGATGTCATGACGATGGCGAACTTCCGCCTGCCGCTGAACGACGGCGGTACCAGCGAGCTCTACGCCTTCGGCGGCTACAGCCGGCGCCGCGGCACCGGGAACGGCTACCGCCGCTACGCCGACGATGCGCGCAACTGGCCGCAGATCTTCGAGCTCGGCTTCCTGCCGGAGTTCAATCCGCTGGTGAACGACTACTCGGCCACGGGAGGTTTCCGTGGCCTCGCAGCGGGCTGGTCGGTGGACCTGGGCCTTTCCTACGGGCACAACGATTTCACGTACGACCTGCGCAACACGCTGAACACCTCGCTGGGGCCGTGCCTGGATGTGGCGTGCGCGCCGGGTCTCGACGGCATTCCCGGCACGTCCGACGATCCCGGCATTCCGAACCAGACCGAGTTCGACGCCGGCCGGCTGCTGCGCGACGAGATGATCGCGAGCGCGAGCGCCGCGAAGCCGTTCGAGGTCGGGCTCGCGAGCCCGCTCAACATCGCCGTGGGCGTCGCGTTCCGGCGGGAGAACTACAAGATCACGCCAGGCGAGCTGGCCTCGTACATCGACGGCGGCAGCCCCGATCAGGCGGGGGAAGATGCCTCGGGCGGCTCGCAGGTGTTCCCGGGCTTCGCACCTGCGGACGCCGTGGACGAGGCCCGCAACAATGTGGGCCTGTTCCTCGACGCGGAAGCCAGCGTCTCGAAGAAGCTCCTGCTCAACGCCGCCACGCGATACGAGAACTACAGCGATTTCGGCAGCCGGCTGACGGGCAAGGTGGCCGCGCGGTTCCAGCCGAACCGCGTGCTCACGCTGCGCGCGGCCGCCAGCACGGGCTTCCGCGCGCCGGGCCTGAGCCAGATCTATTTCCGGAAGGTGATCACCAACTTCATCTTCGACGAGGACGCGGGCCGCCCGTTGCCGGTGGACGTCGGCATCTTCCGGGCGGAGGATCCGCAGGCGCAGCTGCTGGGCGCGAAGCCACTCAAGGAGGAGACGTCGTTCAACCTGAGCGCCGGCTTCGCGGTGTCGCCCCGTCCGAACCTCAATTTCACGGCCGACTACTTCTACATCACGATCGACGACCGCATCCTGCTTGGCGCCACGTTCGACGACGACACCACGCTCGCCATCCTCGCGCGGAACGGCTACGCGGGCATCGGCGGCGTGCAGTACTTCACCAACGGCCTCGACACCAGGACGCAGGGTGTGGACTTCACCGCCAACTACACCGTGCCAAGCGGCTCGGTGGGTCGGTTCGACTTCCTCGCATCGGTGAACTACACCAGGAACGAGATCACCCGCGTCGACCCGCTGCCGGACGTGCTCGCCAACTCGGACGAGCCCGGAATCCTCGACGTGGTGACGGAGATCGCCATCCAGGAGGAACGCCCCGACTGGCGCGTCATGCTGCAGGTCAACTACGTGCGCAGTCGCTTTGCCGCGCTGGCGCGGGGCTCGTACTTCGGCGGGTTCGCGTCGGCGCAGCCGGGCTACTGCGACGCGTGCCGCGAGGAGTATGGCGCCAAGACGCTGGTCGACGCCGAGGTGAGCTACCGCTTCCTGCCGCAGCTGGGCATCGCGCTCGGCGCGCGCAACATCTTCGACGTCTACCCGGACCAGGCCAGCGAGCAGAACAGCTTCCTGATCTATCCGTGGGCGGCGGCCTCGCCGTTCGGGTACAACGGGCGCAACGTCTACGTGAGGACCGAGGTCTTGCTGGGACGCTGATAGCGCCTCTGCGGGGCGAACGTGCAGGGTCTTGACGGGTATCCATACTGTTACGATTCCCGCACGGGTTCGTGCGCTTCACCCATCTGCACCTGTGACCACTACGGCCCACCGCTTCGGGACCCGACGCCGCATCAGGCGCGAGCCGCCACTTCGTGGCGAGTTGCTCAGCATCGAGCGTCTCGAGGAGCGCGCCCGTGCCTTGGCGGCCACCTTCACGCTCTCGCGCGACCTGCGCCACGGGGACCGCGCCTTCTACCGGCGCCTCGACGACAACACGCGCCTCCTGCGCCACACCTACCGCACGCTGGCCGATGACGTCCATCGCGGCGAGTTTCTTCCCCCCGCCGCCGAATGGTTCCTGGACAACTTCTACCTGATCGAGTCCGAGATTCGCGGCGTGCGCCACGACCTGCCGCGGCCGTACTACCGCGAGCTGCCGAAGCTCGCCTCACGGGAGGCGGCCGGGGTCGCGCGGGTCTACGCCGTGGCGCTCGAGCTGATTCGTCACACCGACGGACGGTTGGACCGCACCCAGCTCGTGCGCTTCATGAATGCGTACCAGACGGTGGCGCCCCTCACGATCGGTGAGCTGTGGGCATGGCCGATCATGCTGAAGTTGGCGTTGCTCGAGAACCTGCGCCGCATCGCCGACGAGACGCTCGCAGGCCGGGAGGCTCGCCTCCTGGCCGATCGGTATCTCGAACAGATCGCCGGGGCCGGCGCCGATGGCCGGATCGTCTCGGCGCCGAACATTCTCGAGGCAGGCTTCGCCGTCCGGTTGCTGCAGCGCATGCGCGAGTACGGGCCGCTCGTCGCTCCGGTGCGCGCAGAGGTGGAGGCCCGTCTCGACGCGCAGGGAATGACGCCGGAAGACGTGATCCGGCAGGAGTACCAGCGGCAGGCCGCAGCACAGGTGTCGGTCGGGAATGCGATCACGAGCCTGCGACTCTGCTCCACGCTGGACTGGTCCTCGTTCTTCGAGAGCGTCAGCCTGGTCGAGCAGGTGCTGCGCCGCGATCCCGCCGCCGTCTACGGTCGCATGGACTTCCTCAGCCGGGATCGCTATCGCCAGGCGGTCGAGGACCTGGCCGAGCCCACGGGCGAGGCACAGGTGCGCGTGGCATTGCGCAGCGTCGAGAGCGCCCGCCAGGCGGCCGAGCGAGGGTCGGCCGACGACCGTGCCGCGCACGTCGGGCACCATCTCATCGGGCGCGGACGGCCCGAGCTGGAGCTCGATGTGGCCTACCAGCCGACGGGCCCCAACCGCCTGCGCCGCGTCGCCGCTCGGCATGCGACCGGCGTATACCTCTGGTCCGTCGCGGTGGTGGCCGCGTTGCTGCTGCTGATCGCCGTGCTGAGCGCCCGTCTCGTGGGCGGCGGCGTGAGCGCACAACTCCTCGCGATCGCCCTGCTGCTGCTTCCGGCCACGGAACTGGCCATCGCCATCGTGCAGCGCGCGCTGTCCGGCCTTCTGCCGCCGCGCCGCCTGCCGCGCCTCGACCTGCAGGAGGGCGTCCCGAAGTCGGCACGCACGATGGTGGTCATTCCCACCCTCCTCACGAACACGGAGGGTGTCCGGGAGCTGCTCGAGCACCTAGAGATCCTGGCGCTGGGCAACAGCGATCCGCTGATCCACTTCGCCATCCTCGGCGACTTCGCCGATGCCGAGGCGGCCGAGATGCCGGACGATGCGATGCTCGTCGAGACGGCGCGCGCCGGCATCGCCGAGCTCAACGCGCGCGTGGGCCGGGAGCGCGGCGACCTGTTCCATCTCTTCCATCGCGCCCGACAGTGGAATCCGCGTGAAGGCTCGTGGATGGGCTGGGAACGCAAGCGCGGCAAGCTCGAGGAGTTCAACCGGCTGCTGCGCGGCGCGACCGACACGAGTTACGCGATCCACGTCGGCGAGCCTGCGATCCTCGCCGACGTCAAGTACGTCATCACCCTGGACAGCGACACCCGGCTGCCGCGGGATGCGGCGCGTCGACTCATCGGCATCGCGATCCACCCGCTCAACCGACCGCACTTCGACCCGCGCCTGCGGCGCGTGACGGAAGGCTATGGCATCCTGCAGCCGCGCGTGAGCGTGACGATGTCGAGCGCGGCGGGTTCGCTCTTCGCGCGCGTCTACGCCGGGCACACCGGCGTCGATCCGTATACGACCGCCGTCTCCGACACGTACCAGGACCTGTTCGGGGAAGGCATCTTCACCGGCAAGGGCCTGTACGACGTGGACGTGTTCATGGCCGCGCTCGAGGGGCGAGTGCCGGACAATGCGCTGCTCTCGCACGACCTCTTCGAGGGCCTGCATGCGCGGCCCGCGCTGGTCACCGACATCGAGGTGGTCGACGATTACCCCGCGAGCGTCCTGACGCATGCGCGCCGCCAGCATCGGTGGGCCCGCGGCGATTGGCAGATCCTGCTCTGGCTCTTTCCGCTCGTGCCGACGCGGGAAGGTGTCGCGCGCAACACGCTGCCCACCATCGCGCGCTGGAAGATCCTCGACAACCTCCGTCGCACGCTCGTACCGCCCGCAGCCGTCATCGCGCTCGTGGGCGCCTGGCTGCTGCTCCCCGGATCACCTTGGCTGTGGACCGCACTGATCCTCGGTTCGCTCGC
>Ga0247829_10001438_pt1 | contig 10867 bp, 12 predicted proteins | sample 12C_Control_Day4_FD_207765 | JGI IMG/M metagenome (GOLD analysis project Ga0247829, IMG submission 207765) | Soil microbial communities from agricultural site in Penn Yan, New York, United States - 12C_Control_Day4 | ecosystem: Environmental > Terrestrial > Soil > Agricultural land | place... | reverse complement strand
CGGCCGCACGCGCCCCGCCGACGCGCGCCTGCTCGAGCTGGCGCGCATCATGGCCATCTAGAGTATAGTTGTATATACCCGCAAATGGCCGTTGCCACGAAATGCGCCTGCGTGCGCGCGCGTCGCGCCTCCCGCTCCCTTACCGACCTCTATGACGAGGCGCTGCGCCCGGTCGGCCTCAAGATCACGCAATTCTCCGTGCTTCGTACCTTGGAGCGCATGGGACCCGTGAGCATCTCGGTGCTCGCCGAGGAGATGGCGCTCGACCGGTCTACGCTTGGGCGCAACCTGCTGCTGCTGAAGCGGCGCGGCCTGGTTCGGCTCGGGGAAGGGACTGACCTGCGGGCGCGATCGGTGGAGCTCACCGCGCGCGCCCGAAACGTCCTTGCAGCGGCCGTCCCGCTATGGGACAGGGCGCAGGCGCAGGTGGAGCGCAAGCTCGGCAAGGAAGGCGTATCGGCGCTTTTCGGGCTGCTCGCGCAGGTGGAGCAGCTTCGATGAGCTTTTTTTTGAGCCAAAGCGGGTATATGCCCGTAGTTGCGGAGAGATACCATGAACGAGCCGAGACTGACGTGGCGATCGGTGGAGGTGCGCACGGTGGCGGTTCCCCTCAAGCGGCCGGTGATTTCGAAAGTCGGCAGCTTCCATGAGTGGCCGCTGATCCTCATCGACCTGCACACCGAGGAGGGCATCGTCGGCCGAAGCTATCTGGAGCCGTACCTCAAGGGCGCCGCGCGCTACATCGCGCCGGCCATCCGCGACCTTGCCGAAGCACGCAAGGGCACGCGCATCCGGCCCCTCGACGAGTTCCAGGCCGGCCGCAAAGCCCTCAACCTCATCGGCTACGAGGGCGTGGCGATGATCGCCGTCGCCGGTCTCGACATGGCCGCATGGGACGCGCTCGCCAAGGCCGCGAACCTGCCGCTTGCCGCGCTGCTCGGCGGCCAAACCGGAGAGGTTCCCGCCTACAACAGCAACGGGCTTTGGCTCGCGCAGGACACCGGCGCATTGGGTGGCGAGGCTGCAGAGCTCATTGCCGAAGGTGGATTCCAGGGACTCAAGCTGCGGCTGGGACGCGAGCGGCTGCAGGATGACTTGCGAGCCATCCACGCGGTGCGCGACGCCGCCGGGCCCGACGTGAAGCTGATGGTCGACTTCAACCAGGGGCTGACACTGGGCAACGCGCTTCGCCGCTGCCACGAGCTGGACGACGAAGGGCTGTACTGGCTCGAGGAGCCCACCACCTATGACAACCTCGAGGGATATGCCCAGTTGGCGCGCGAGCTCAGGACGCCGGTGCAGCTCGGAGAGAATTTCTACGGGCCGCGGGAGCTAATGCGCGCGCTCCAGGCCGGCGCGGGAGATTACGTCATGCCGGACCTCATGCGCATCGGCGGCGTGTCCGGCTGGCTACGTGCTGCGCCGATCGCCGCCGCTCTGGGCGTGGAGGTTTCCACCCATCTCTATCCGGAAGTGGCCGGGCACCTAATGCGCATCACGGAAACGGCGCATTGGCTCGAGTGGCAGGATTGGGCGAATCCGGTGCTCGCCGAGCCTTTCGAGCTGAAGAATGGGCACCTGCTGGTTCCGGACCGGCCGGGATGCGGCATCGAGTGGAATGAAGCCGCAGTGAGGCGCTTCCGCTACGATGCGTAGGTGCGTTCAGGCGAGCGCGTCCATGAGCTGCACGCTCACGGGCTCGCCAACCTCCACCTTGCCGCGCTCGTGCTCGAGCACGATGAAGCAGTTCGCCTCCGACATGGAGCGCAGCACGCCCGATCCCTGCTGGCCGGTGGTCTTCACCTTCCACTCGCCGCCTTCGCGGAACAGGATGCCGCGCTGGTACTCGGTTCTTCCCGGAACCTTCCTGAGCGGCACGGCGGCGGGAACTTTCAACAAGGGAAGCACGTAGTCGTCGGTGCGGCCGGAAAGGTGAAGCAGGGCGTCGCGCACGAACTGGTAGAACGTCACCATCACCGCAACGGGATTTCCCGGCAAACCGAAGAGGAACGCGTTGCCGATGCGGCCGAAGGCCATCGGCCGGCCGGGGCGCATGGCGATCTTCCAGAAGAGCACTTCGCCGAGCTTCGCCATGAGCTCGCGCGTGAAGTCGGCCTCGCCGACCGACACGCCGCCCGTGGTGATGACGACGTCGGCTTTTTCCGCAGCGCTCTTGAACGCCTGCTCGAGCAATGCGGGATCGTCTCGAACCACGCCCACGTCGGTGAGCTCGACGCCGAGGGCGGAAAGCATGCCGAACAATGTGTAGCGGTTGGAGTCGTACACCTCGCCTTCCTTGAGCGGCTGGCCGATCGACGCGAGCTCGTCGCCGGTGGCGAAGAAGGCGACGCGCAGCCGCCGCTTGACCTCCACCTCCCCGATGCCGAGCGATGCAAGCAGGCCGAGGTCCGCCGCTCGCACGAGCTTTCCTGACTCGAGCACCGGCACGCCCGCCTTCAGGTCCTCGCCTGCATAGCGCACGTTCTGCTTCGCCTTCTGACCGGCCGGGATGACGATCTTCCCGTCCTCCTTGCGCGTGATCTCCTGGATGACCACCGTGTCCGTGCCGGCGGGCATTACCGCGCCGGTCATGACGCGCACGCACTGCCCGGGGCCGACCTGGCCTTCGAAGATGCGGCCGGCGAAGGCCGAGCCGACCTCTTGCAGGCGGGTATCGCCCTTCAGGTCGGAAAAGCGCACCGCGTAGCCATCCATCGCGGAGTTGTCGTGCGCCGGCACGTTGATTCCCGGGACGATGTCCTGCGCGAGCACGCGGCCGAGGGCGTGGCGAATAGCGACCGACTCGGATTGCGTCACGGGGACCAGACAACTTCTGATTGCCTCGACGGCCTTGTCGACGCGCAGGGCGTTCGGATCGTAGCCGTCGAGGCAGGAGACGGCCTGCGCGATGCTCGTCATGACCGTCCCAACTCCTCCAGGGTGTTGATGTTGCGGAAGGCGTCGGCCTCGTCGTCGAAGCTCACCTCCACCGTGCGAAGCGAGGCGTACCACGCGTCGATCTTGCGCCCGCCGCCCGCAAGGAAGCGCTCGAGGTTTTCCGCCAGTTCCTTTCTCACCAGGGAAAAAACCGGATGCGCCTGGTCGCCGGTTTTGGCGACGGCCAAGTCCCGCCCCTCGATGTTTTTCATCAAGCGGGAAACCAGGTCATCGGGCAGGAATGGCGAGTCGCAGGGCACGGTGACCACCAGCGGATGCGCGGCGGCCTGCAGGGCGGCGTGCAGGCCGGCGAGCGGGCCGGCAAAGCCGCGGATCTCATCGGGCACGAGGCGCAGTCCGAAGCGCGCATAGGCCTCCAGGTTCTGGTTGCAGTTGATGAGCAGCTCATCCACCTGCGGCGCCAGGCGCTCGATGGCCCATTGCGCCATCGGCTTGCCGCGCAGGGGCTGCAGGCCCTTGTCCACTCCGCCCATGCGGCGGCCCTGTCCGCCGGCAAGGACCACACCGGTTATGCGAGTCACCTGCGGATTTTACGGTTAAGCTTCGGGCCATGAGTAAAGCGCGTTTCCTCGTGCCGTTCATCAATCTCGGGCACCTGCTCGATCATCTGGTGATGCTGGTTTTCCCGACGGTGGTGGTGGCGCTTGGCCGCGAATGGGACCGGCCCTACTCGGAGCTGCTGCCGCTTGCCCTCGGCGGCTTCATCGCCTTCGGCGCCTTCGCCATCCCGGCCGGCTGGCTCGCCGACCACTGGAGCCGCTACAAGATGATGGCGGTGTTTTTCTTCGGCATTGGCGCGTCGCTGTTCCTCACGGGCTTCGCGCAGGCGCCCTGGCAGATCGCCGTGGGGCTCACCCTGGTCGGCGTGTTCGCCGCGATCTACCACCCGGTGGGCATCGCCATGCTGGTGGCGGCGCCCGGCAAGATGGGCCGCTTGCTCGGCTGGAACGGGCTATGGGCAACCTCGGCCTCGCCGCCGCCGCGCTCGTGGCCGGCGCGCTGATGGACCTGTTCGGCTGGCGCGCGGCGTTCTTCATTCCGGGCGCGCTCGGCATGGCGGCGGGCGTCGCCTACCTCCTGCTGGTGCCGGATCCCGGCCCGGTGCAGAAAAAATCCAAGACCATCGGCCTGCACGTCGACGCGCGAACTATGGCGCGCATTTTCGCCATCCTGCTCATCGCCACGGCGTGCGGCGGCATCATCTTCAACTCCACCACCATAGCCATGCCGAAGGTGTTCGACGAGCGGCTGCGCGACCTGACGCAGACCAACTTCGGCATCGGCGCGCTCGTGGCGGTGGTCTACACGATTGCCGCGTTCGCGCAGGTGGCGATGGGCGCGCTCATCGACCGCTTCGAGCTGCGGCGGCTCATGATCGGCATCGCCCTCGTGCAGATCCCGCTGCTCGCGCTGGCGGCGAACCTGGAGGGCTGGGCGATGCTGGGCGCGGCGCTCGCCATGATGCTGGCGGTGTTTGGGCAGATTCCCCTCAACGACGCCATCGTCGGCCGCTACTGCGCCGACGAATACCGCGCGCGCGTGCTCGCCGTGCGCTACGTCGTGTCGCTCGGCGTGGCGGCGGTGGCCGTGCCCATGATCGCGCTGCTGCACCGCACGGACGGAGGCTTCCGCAACGTGTTCTTCGTGCTCGCGGCGCTCGCCGCCGGCATGCTCGCCGCGTCGTTCTTCTTCCCGTCGCGCCGCGCCATCCAGGCGGTGCCGGCATGAGCTGGACGGTCGAAGGCGTGCTCGAGCTGCTCGAGCTGCCGTTCAACGACCTGCTATACCGCGCGCACGCGGCGCACCGGCAGCACTTCGACCCGAACGTAGTGCAGCTCTCGACGCTGCTGTCGATCAAGACCGGCGGCTGTCCGGAGGATTGCGCGTACTGCCCGCAGGCGAAGCGCTACCACACCGGCGTGGAGAACGAGCCGCTGCTCGGCCTCGAGCAGGTGCTGCCCGCGGCGCGCGCGGCGAAAGCAAGCGGCGCCACGCGCTTCTGCATGGGCGCCGCCTGGCGCGGACCCAAGGAGCGCGACCTCGAGCGCGTGCTGCCGCTCGTCGCCGCGGTGAAGCGCCTGGGGCTCGAGACGTGCGCGACGCTCGGATTGCTCAGGGACGGCCAGGCCGAGAAGCTCAGGGACGCCGGGCTGGACTACTACAACCACAACCTCGACACCGCGCCGGAGTTCTACGGCAACATCATCAGCACACGCGAATACCGGGACCGGCTGGAAACGCTGGAGCGCGTGCGCAACGCCGGCCTGCGCGTGTGCTGCGGCGGCATCGTCGGCATGGGAGAAAGCCGCCGCGGGCGCGCGGGGCTCATTGCGCAGCTCGCGAGCCTCGACCCGCCGCCCGAATCCGTGCCCATCAACAACCTGGTGCAGGTGGAAGGCACGCCCCTCCACGGCACCGAGCCGCTCGATCCGCTGGAGTTCGTGCGCACCATCGCCGCGGCGCGCATCACGATGCCGACGAGCTACGTGCGCCTGTCCGCCGGCCGCCAGGAGCTCGGCGAGGGCATCCAGGCGCTGTGCTTCTTCGCCGGCGCCAACTCCATCTTCTACGGCGACAAGCTGCTTACCACGGGAAATCCGGAAGCCCGCGCCGACCAAACCTTGATGACCCGGCTGGGAATCAGGCCAACGCCGTCGGCTGCGGCGCCGTCCGCACGAGGCGCTCCTTGCCCGTAAACGCCAGGTAGTGCCGGCCGCTCGCGCGGCCGAGCATGGTGAGGCCCACCTTGCTTGCGATTTCGTGGCCCATCTGCGTGAGCCCCGAGCGCGATACGAGGAAGGGGATGCGCATCTGGGCGCACTTGATCACCATCTCGGAGGTAAGGCGCCCGGTGGTGTAGAACACCTTGTCGGAGCCGTCGATGGCCTCCAGCCACATGAACCCGGCGATGGCGTCCACCGCGTTGTGCCGGCCCACGTCCTCGACGAACATCAGGATGTCGCCGGCGGTGGTGGCGAGCGCGCAGCCGTGCACGGCGCCGGCCTGCTTGTAGATGGTCTCGTGGCGGCGCACCTTCTCCAGCAGGACGAAGAGGTCGGCATCGGCGAGGCGCACGTCGTCCCTGAGCTTCACCGAGTCGATCTCCTCCATGAGATCGCCGAACATCGTGCCCTGCCCGCAGCCGGTAGTGACGGTCTTCTTCTTCAGGCGGGATTTCAAATCCTTCTTCTTCCGCGTGGTGATGGCCACCGACTCGGTCTCCCAGTCGACCTGCACCGCGGCGATGTCGTCGACCGAATCAACCAGGCGCTGGTTGCGCAGGTAGCCGAGCGCCAGCGCCTCCGGCGCGTGGCCGAGCGTCATCAGCGTGACGATCTCGCGCTTGTCGAGGTAAAGCGTGAGCGGATGCTCGCCCGCGATCGCCGTGGGCACCATCTCGCCGCGCTCGTTGTAGGCCTCCACCTCGAAGGTAGCCGGTCGTGCGGCGTTCGTTAGCCGGGGTCTAGCCACCGATGTAGGACATCTCCACCTTCTTCAAGGAAGAAGTGTGGGAAGTTCTGATCTCCGAGTAGCGGTCGCTCCGCGCCTGCCACACCGCGGCGACCTCGTTGCGGATCTCCTCGTCGGAGGCGCCCGCGCGCAGCAGCGCCTTGAGGTCGTGTCCGGACTGCGCGAAAAGGCAGGTATAGAGCGAGCCCTCGGTGGACAGGCGCATGCGGTTGCAGCTCGCGCAGAACGCCTGCGTCACCGACGAGATGACGCCGATCTCGCCCGCGCCGTCCACGTAGCGCCAGCGCTCGGCCACTTCGCCGGCATAGTTGGGATCGATCGGCTCGAGCGGCCAGCGCTGCGAGATGCGCCGCACTACCTCGGCGGAAGGGACCACGTCGTCCATGCGCCAGCCATTGGAGCTGCCGACGTCCATGTACTCTATGAAGCGCACGATGTGGCCGGTGGCGCGCCAGCGCTCGGCCATGGCGAGGATGTGGCCGTCGTTCGTGCCGCGCTTCACCACCATGTTGATCTTGATCGGCGCCAGGCCCTCGGCGGCGGCGCTCTCGATTCCTTCGAGCACCTTGGCCACCGGGAAATCGGCGTCGTTCATCGCCTGGAAGGTGGCTTCGTCGAGCGAGTCGAGGCTCACGGTCACCCGGTGCAGGCCGGCCTGCTTCAGCGCCTTTGCCTGGCGTGCGAGCAGCGAGCCGTTCGTCGTCAGCGTGATTTCCACCGGCAGCTCGGCCAGCATCGCCACCAGCCGGGCGAGCTGCTTGCGCACGAGCGGCTCGCCCCCGGTAAGGCGGATCTTCTTCACTCCGAGGCCGACGAAGATGCGCGCCAGGCGCGCGATTTCCTCGAAGCTCAGGATGGCGCTGTGCGGCAGGAACTCGTGGCCCGCGTCGAACACCTCGCGCGGCATGCAGTAGACGCAGCGGAAATTGCAGCGGTCGGTCACCGAGACGCGCAGATCGCGCATCGGCCGCGCGCGCGTGTCGGCGAGCGGCCCGCCGGTGAACGGCGCTGCAGGCGTACGGTGCTGCTTGAGGGAAAAGACCTTCTGCGTCATGGGTGTATAAACCAAAAAGCATACCAGACCGGGGTATAGTCGGGCCCTATGGAGAGGTCGAGCAAGCGCGTGGCCGTGATCATGCAGCGCCGTGCGCTGCAAAGCCGCTGGCAAAGCGAGGCGTGGGAGCCGGTCGGCGTGCTCGCCGATTACGAGGGCGAGGCCGGCGCGCGCGTCATCGTCGAGGAGGGCGGAACCACGCAATGGCTCCATCCGGGCTTCGAGGTCGAGCTGCGCCGCGACGAGGCCGACGGCTACTACATGAACATGAGCACCGATCAGCCGAGCGTGTTCATCCTCTGGCGCATGCACGAGGGCAATGCGGTGCCGCAGTTCACCACCGTGAGCTACGCCGAGGCCGGGCGCTGGATGGACGCCGGCGAAACCGTCGACCGCGTGCCGATGCCGCGCGAGATGCGCGAATGGGTGAGCGGCTACGTGGAGCGCAACTACAAGCCCGAGCCGAAGAAGAAGCGGCGGCCGCAATCGTTCCGCAATCCGAAGGACCGGGTGGCATGAGCTTCCTCACGCGCTGGTCGCGCCTGAAGCACAAGGCCGTTGAAGAAAAAAAGACTGAACCCGCGAAAGCGCCGGACCAGCAGCCGGCCGAGCTGCCCCCGGTGGACAGCCTGACTTTCGAATCCGACTTCGCCGCGTTCCTGAAAGCCGACGTCGAGGAGAGCGTCAAGCGCGCGGCGCTGAAGAAGCTGCTGCACGACCCGCGCTTCAACGTGATGGACGGGCTCGACACCTACATCGACGATTACACCAAGAACGAAGGCATTTCCGAGGAGATGCTGAATACGCTGGAGCACGCGCGCAGCACGCTCTTCCCCCCCGATCAACAGAAGGAGGAGCCGACGCAGGTGGCGAAGAATCCCGCGGAGGAAAACCGAGAAGCCGAACCGGATGCCGATCGAAGACAAGACGCTTAAGCTCTGCAGCTGCAACCACACGATGAAGCTGGACGCCCAGGGGCTGGCGGCCGCGCTGAAATCCGGCGGGACGATTGCGCTCCACACCGAGTTGTGCCGCAAGCAGGCGGGCAGCTTCCAGGCCGCGCTCGGCGACCCCGAGGTGCTGGTCGCGTGCACGCAGGAAGCGCCGCTTTTCTCCGAGCTCGCCGCCGCTGCGGGCTCGAAGGCCGAGCTGCGCTTCGTCAACATCCGCGAGACCGCCGGCTGGTCGGCGCAAGGCAGCCAGGCCACCCCCAAGGTCGCGGCGCTGATTGCCGCCGCGGCGCTGCCCGAGCCCGCCCCGGTGCCCAGCGTCGAATACAAGTCCGGCGGCGAGCTGCTGGTGATCGGCCCTTCCGCGGCCGCGCTCGACTGGGCGCAGCGGCTGGCCGACGCCCTGCAGCCGAGCGTGCTAATCACGCGTCGCGAGGGCGGCGAGCTGCCCTCGCAGCGGGGCTATCCGGTCTGGTCCGGGCGAGCGCGCAAGCTGAGCGGCTGGCTCGGTGCCTTCGAGGTCGAGTGGGAGCAGGACAACCCCATAGACCTGGAGCTGTGCACGCGCTGCAACGCGTGCGTCGAAGCCTGCCCCGAGGGCGCCATCGACTTCACTTACCAGATCGACCTCGCCAAGTGCCGCTCACACCGCGCGTGCGTCAAGGCATGCGGCGCGGTTGGCGCAATCGATTTTTCAAGAGCTGATGTCTTGAGAAAAGAATCGTTCGATCTGGTGCTCGACCTTTCACCCGAGCCGCTGCTGCGCATGCCCGACCTGCCGCAGGGCTACCTCGCGCCGGGCGGCGATCCGCTCGAGCAGGCGCTCGCCGCGGCCAAGCTCGCGCGACTTGCCGGGGAGTTCGAGAAGCCGAAGTTCTTTCAGTACAAGGAGCGCATCTGCGCGCACAGCCGCTCGGGCATCACCGGCTGCAACCGTTGCATCGAGGTGTGCTCGACCGGCGCCATTACTCCCGAAGGCGATCACGTACGCGTCGAGCCGCACCTATGCGCGGGTTGCGGCGGCTGCGCCACCGTCTGTCCTTCGGGGGCCATGACCTATGCGTACCCCTCGGTCCCCGACCTGGGGCTGCGCCTCAAGACCATCCTCTCGACGTATCGCGAGGCCGGGGGAACGGACGCCTGCATCGTTTTCCACAACGCGGAGGCCGGCCGCGGGGCGCTGGAGGCCCTTGGGCGGCGCGCGGTGCGCGGCGGCAAGGGCTTGCCGGCGCGCGCCATTCCGCTCGAGGTGCATCACATCGCCTCGCTCGGCCTGGACACCCTGCTGGGGGCGCTGTGCTATGGCGCCAGCCAGGTAGGGGTTGTTTGTACTGAAGAATCCGAACCCTATGTGGCCGCGCTGCGCGAGCAGATGGCGCTCGGCGAGACCATCCTGCATGCGCTCGGCTACGAGGGCGTGCACTTCGAGCTCATCCAGGCCGGCGAGCTGGAAAAGCGCCTCTGGGAAATGAGGCCGGCGCAAACCGCGGCATCGCCCGCGGGCTTCAACCTTTCGCCGGAGAAGCGGACCTCGCTCGATTTCGAGCTGGACCATCTCCACAGGGAAGCGAAGGCGAAGAAGGACCGGATCGAGCTTACACGCGGCGCGCCCTTCGGTACGCTGGCGATCAACAAGCAGACCTGCACCCTGTGCAAGGCCTGCGTCGGGGCCTGCCCCGAGTCGGCGCTCATCGATGCCACCGAGGTGCCGGCGCTGCGTTTCATCGAGAGGAACTGCGTGCAGTGCGGCCTGTGCGCGGCGACCTGTCCGGAAAAGGCGATCGAGCTCGTGCCGCGGCTGCTGTTCGGTGCCCAGGCGAAGGAGTCGGTGGTGCTGAACGAGGCGCAGCCCTTTCACTGCGTTCGCTGTGCAAAGCCCTTCGGCACCAAGCAGATGGTCGACAACATGCTCGCCAAGCTCTCCGGCCACTCGATGTTCGCCGGCGGCGTGCGGCGGCTGCAGATGTGCGCCGATTGCCGCGTCGTCGACATGGTCGAGAACAAGAGCGAAGCGACGATTTTCGATTACCCCAAGCAGTGAGCGGAGCGCAGCCCCTGACGTTCGTAGCCAGCCTGCCCCCGGAAGAAGCCGCACGCGCGAACTTCTACGGGCTGCTCGCGCGCCTGTTCTATGCGCCGCCGGATGCGGCCCTGCTGGAGGCGATCGCCGGGGCCGGCGACATGGATGCGGAAGACGGGGGCATCGCCGAGGCCTGGCAGGACCTGGCGCGGGCTGCCGCCGGCGCGGACGCGGAAGCCATCCGCGAGGATTACGAAAATACCTTCGTCGGCACGGGCAAGGCGCCCGTTACCCTGTACACAAGCGCCTACACCATCCGATATTCGAACGAGGTGCCGCTCGTCGGGCTGCGCGGAGCGCTCTCCGAGCTCGGGCTCGCCCGCCGCGAAGGGGTGCACGAGCCCGAGCTCGGAG
>Ga0247829_10001436_pt1 | contig 10869 bp, 11 predicted proteins | sample 12C_Control_Day4_FD_207765 | JGI IMG/M metagenome (GOLD analysis project Ga0247829, IMG submission 207765) | Soil microbial communities from agricultural site in Penn Yan, New York, United States - 12C_Control_Day4 | ecosystem: Environmental > Terrestrial > Soil > Agricultural land | place... | reverse complement strand
TCGAGCCAGCGACGGAAGTCCGCCGCCGTTCTGAAGAATCGCGGCTTCACGTCAAACAGCGCTCCTACAGAAGGCGCAACGTGTGGCCTTCAACGGGATCGTCGACAGCATGCCTTCAGCGAAGGTCGTGACGATCTTCCCGAACGCGGCGCCGATGACGACCGCGACGGCGAGGTCGATCACGTTCCCACGGGGGATGAACTCACGAAAATCCTTCACCATGGCGCGGATGGTAGCAGAACTTGAACCCTGCAATGCTGAAGGCTGTCTTGCCCTTTTCAGCATTCAGCCTTCAGCTGCCTGTCAGTACCACCGCTTCACCTGCCGTGATCACGAGCGTGTGCTCGTGGTGCGCGGTGACGCTCCCGTCCACCGTGCGGATGGTCCAGCCGTCGGAGTCCTGGTAGACGGCTCCCTTCCCGGCGGTAATCAACGGCTCGATGGTGATGACGAGCCCCTCGGTCAGGACGTCCTTCTGGCGGCGGTTGAAGTAATTGGGCACGTTCGGCGGCTCGTGGATCGTGCGGCCGACGCCGTGCCCTTCGAGCGACTGTACGATCGAGAATCCTGAACGCCGCACCGTGTCTTCCACCGCGCGGCCGATCAGGTTCACGCGATTCCCCGCGCGCGCCACGTCGAGCGCCGCCGCGAATGCCGCTTCGGCGCAGCTCGCGAGCTGACGGCTCTGTTCGCCGGCGCCGTCGAGGACGACCGTTCTGGCCGCATCCGCGATGTAGCCGTCCTTCTCTGCGGTGACGTCCAGCTTGACGACATCGCCGCGACGCAGCTTCCGCCGTCCTGGAATACCGTGAACGATCTCGTCGTTCACGCTGATAAGGACCGTTTTCGGAAAGCCGTAGGTCATTGCGGGAGCCGATCGCGCCCCGTTCTCATCGAAGACACGCCGCGCGATGTCGTCGAGCTCACCCGTCGTGATGCCGACGACCGTGTGCTCCGCGATTGCATCGAGCGTCAAGCGCACCACCCGGCCAACTTCGCGCAGACCGCGCCAGTCGGATTCGCTCGTTATTGACATGCCTATTTCTCGATGAGGATCTGACCGCGCAGCAGAGAGTCCAGCGTGGAGTTCAAGTCCGCCGCATCGGCGGCGCCGAGCACGAGGGCACCCGCATCGCGCACGCGTGCGAACCGGCGCGCCTCGATGTCGAAGGCCACGAAATAGATCGAGGGCCGCTCAGCTTCGGGACGCCGATTGATCCCGGCCGTCACTGACTGAGGATCGAAGCCGTCGGTGTTTTCTCCATCCGTCACGACGAGCAGGTGTCGACGCGAGAGACCGGTGTCATCCAGCTCACGTTTGGCAATGATCATGGCGTTGCCGATCGGTGTTCCCCCGCGCGCGCGCATCGAGGCCAGCGCGCGATCCGCCCGGCTCCGATCGGGCGGTCCCATCGGGATCACCGGACGGCAGTCCGGGAGGCCCGAGCGTTCGCTGAACTCGAAGAGGCCGAGCAGCACCGTCTCGTCGTGATGATCGTCGGCGTATTTCGCGAACTGCTCGACGAGGTCACGCGCAGCGCGGCGTGCGATGGCGATCTTCGGCTCCCTGCTGCGCTCCACGCCTCTCACCTCGTCGTCCATGCTGCCGGACACATCGATGAGGATGGCAGCCGCGAGCCCTTCACGCAGCGGCTTCGGCGACACCGAGGCAAGCTGCTCATCGATGCGCCGCTCCGTACGCGATGAACGTTCTCTGGATTCGCGACCTTCGCGCTTGCACGCCACGAGGGCAAGCGCCGCGGCAAGCACCACCGCGACAGCCCGGGTCACGCCGCGAGACCTTTCAGCACGCCGTCCTTTTCCGCGATGCGCTTCGCGACGGCCGCGCCCGAATGCAGCGCGCCCTCCATGTACCCCATGAACGCATAGCTGCAATACTCGCCGGCAAAATGCAGCCGGCCGATCCCGTCATACAGCGTGGGGCCTTGCGCGGTAACCTGTCCGGGCGCCGGGAACGAATACGACGCCTTCGTCCACGCATCACCCGGCCAATCCATGAAACGGGACCTGCCGCTGTAGCTTCCGCGGATCCCCTTGTAGACCTTTCCGAGCTCGGTGAGATAGTTCTCGACGCGACGCGCTCCCCAGTCGCGGCACGTTTCGGCGGACGGTCCGCCCGAGAACGCGACCATAGCCTCGCCCGCACCCCGCTGACCGTCGGTGGCGTGCCACGTCATGTTGACGGGACCGTCGCTCAGCAGGTCTGGCGCCAGCTCCGCGCGACGCCAGAACGGCCCGTTGAGGCCGATCAGGAACTTGACGTTCGCTCCCATCTGCGGCGCGAGGTTCACTGGCAATGCCGGATCTATCGCAATCCGGTTCCACGTCGTTGGTGGTGCCGTGAGGATGACACGGTCCGCTTCCAGTGTTTTGCCGGTCGCCAGCGCCACGCGGACGCCGGAATCAGTCACGTCGATCGAACGTACCGGAGTGCGCGTGAGCACCTTCGTTGATCCGATCGCCGTCACGAACCTCGCCGCGAGCTGCTGGTTGCCGCCGCGACATCGATAGACTTCGGAGTCGGTCCAGTACTTCTCGAGGCCGCCCCCCTTGATCATCGCGAGGTTCCCGAGGTAACTCTGCCAGTCGCTGACGACGCCGTTGTCGGCCATCATCATCGTGTGCAGCGCGGACTTGCACACGGGCGAGGTCTCGACGGCGTCGATCCATGACGCGAGCGTACGGCGATCGAGCGCCTCCGCGTTCTGCGCGGTCCATGGCCGATCCGCGTCCACTTTCGCGGCGTCATCGTAAATCGTGCCGAACGCCTTCTCCATCTCCTTCCAGAGCGCTTCCGATTCATCCGCCGTGAGCCGCTTGCCGTTGACGACGAGCGGGAACTCCAGGTCCTCTTCGCCGACATCGAGGAAGTTCAATTTGAACTGCTTCGCATAGCCGACCCAGGCCGGATGGTTCGAGCCGATCAACTCACCGCCTCCCTCGACGTTCTTCCCGGGAACAATGTCGGAGAAGCTGATGACGCGCCCGCCCACGCGGTTGCGCGCTTCGACGACCGTGACCTCGTAACCCGCACGTGTCAGCTCGTATGCCGCGGCGAGCCCGCTGAACCCGGCGCCCACGACGACCACCCGCCCCGCCTTGCCTTGCGGAAGGGCGAAAGCAATCTGGTCACTGATCAGAAGCGCTCCTGCGGCGGCGAGCGAACGCTGAATCATCTCGCGTCGCGTGAGTCCGTCTTTGTTTCCGTAGCGGCGATGAAGTTGAGCGTAGAGATTCATTTTTTACGGCTCCAGAGTCAGGCTCGCGACTTGCGGCTCGAGGCTTGCGGTTGCGGCTTGCGGCCTGCCGGTTGCGGTCTTCGGCTTCCGGCTTCCGGTCTGCGGCTTGCGGCTTGCGGCTGCTGAACAGCCGGAATCTTCCGTGCCGCGAGCCTCAAGCCGCGAGCCACAAGCCGAACGCTTTACTCAATCGTGAACCACTGCACCTCGACGCGGCGGTTCTGCGCCGAGTCGGGACCCGCGGGCTCTTCCCAGCCGCGGCCAACGATGTCGAGTCGCTTGGGATCGACGCCGTACTTCTCGATCAGCAGCCGCCGGATCTCGCCCGCGCGGTTCTTGCTCAACTCCATTGCGCGCAGCGCCTGCTGCCGGACGTACGCCTCACCCCCCTTCTGGCGGAACACGGAGACCTGTGCGTTATCCACGTGCCCGCGCAGCAGCATCGTCGAGCCGGGGCTCACCTGCAGCATGCGCTTGATCGCCTCCAGATTGCGGACGTTCTCGGGGTTACTCATGTCGAGCGTGGCCAGATTCGGTTCGAAGAGAAACCGGATGTCCTTGCTGAGGAGCGGATCCGATTCGACGGAGCCCGTCGCGCCGGTACGAATCGGAGCGATCGCGATCGTCTGATCCTTGAAGAGACCCGCCTTCTCGATCGTGTCGAGCGCCTGCGTGCGCAGGAAGTAGCTCGCGTCCGGTGGATCCTTGATCAGATCGCTTCCGTACGCGAGGACGGCGGACTGGTAGATCCCGCCGAAGCTGCCCGCGGCATCGATGGCGCCGGAGAAGAAGGCACGGCTCTCGGGCAGGTTCGAGAGGTGCACGTTCGCGAGCTCCGCCTTCGTATCATCGCGCGTCCACTTGAAGGCGCGGGCGACGACGTCGAGGTACTGTTCTTGATGATCCCGCACCATACGGTTGCCTTCGAGCAGACCCTGAACGAGCCCCTCGACGACTTTCGGATTCTGCTCGGCGAAGCCGCGGTGCAGGATCATGATGTCGGCGACGATCAGCAGGTTGCGGTTCGTAGTCAACACGTGCGCCTTGCCGCCGCTGCCGTCGACGACTTCGGAGACCGTCGGCTCCCAGGTGACGCATCCCGACAGCCGGTTCTTTCCCGATTTGAGCTCGGCGGCGAACAGCGCGCCGGCCGACTCGCCGTCGGCCGTGTAGACGAGATTGAGGCGGTCGGGATGCGGTGCTGCATCGAGACTGCCGAGTGCCTGAATGGGCAGGCCGGCTTCCTGCGCGAGGTAGCGGATGAAGAAGTCGGCTTCGGTGAACTGCGCGGCGGCGAGGATCTTCCCCTTCAACTGGTTGACGCGCTTGACGTCGCTGCTCACGACGACACCGTCGGCGCCGCGCGAAAAACCAATCTGTGCGGGCACCACGGCATGGAGCTGGCGACCGTACGCCGCGAGCACGTCGACTGTCGTCACCGAGCCCGCGATCTTCCCCTCGTTGAGTTCCGACCAGCTCTCGTCTTCGCTGACCGTGAGCTTGACCTTGAACCCGTGGTTCTTGAAGAAGACCGAGTTCTCGGTCGGATCGAGCCCGCCGTTGGCGGCGATCAGGCCGGCGTAGCCGGCGTACTCGCTGATCTCGATGGGGACGATGTTGTCTTTGTAGTTGAAGGCCGCGGGCGGCGAGAGCCGGGGCACCTCGACCTTCACTTCGCTGAGCGACGGCTCCTCGCCCCCCCCTTCCGTCGCCTCACCGGAGGAAGCGGGCTTGCTTCCGCCGCGCATGAGCATGAACGCGCCGAGCGCGACCAGCCCGATGACGAGCAGGAACGAGATCGCCTTGCCGAGTACGGTGAAACGCGGACTGTCGTTCATTGCTGAGGTCCTATCTCCTTGGTCGTCGCGGGCGGCTGACTCTCTGCCGCCGGCGTGGTCTGAATGCCCTGACTCGCAAGGAACTCCGCGAGCGCGACCTGCTCGAGCGCCTTGCGCTCGTTCTCTTTCTCCTGAACCGCGTCCATGTCGACCATGTCGCGCGCGACCCGCGCCTTGCCCGCCGACGCCTCGTAGCGCTTGGCGAGGATGTCTTCGACCGTTTTCATCGTGTCGCCGAGGTCCCCGACCTTGAAGGCGACGTTCGACAGCGCGGCGGCTGCCTCGGCCTGCGCTTCCTTGATCTTCACCTGCGAGACCTGCTTCTCGACGCGCCGCACCTTGTCTTCGAACTCACGTTGCGCGAGCTTTGCCTGGCGAAGGTTGGCGTCGTACGCCTCTTCGGTCTCCTTCAGCTCCTGGTTATCGGTACCGAGGTCCGCCTTCAGCTCCTGCAGCTCGCGCGCGAGCGTGCCGGCGAGCTCCATGTTCCCCGCGCGGTGGTTGGCGAGAATGCGGCGTTCGAGCTCCTGCGCGCGCGCGGCTTTCGCCTTCACCTGGCCCTTCAGCCGCTCGGCGACGCCCGCCATGCGCGCCAGCGCGAGGTTGTACTGCGTCATCTTGCTGCGGAACTCCGTGCGCGCCGCTTCCATGAGCGCTTCTGGATTCGCTTCTTCGATACCGCTGATGAACAGGCCGAGGAAGCCGCGAAACAAGCGTCCGATACGAGCAAACATGCGTCGTTCTCCTCCCTGTAGGGGGCCGTTGGCCGAACGGCCCTAGACGAACCGGCGTAATGCGTCGATCTGTGCTTCGAGCTCCTCTGGTGTCAGAGAGCGATATCGTTCCGGCAGAAAGCGTGCGTCGGTGCACTCCTTCACGGCCACGAGGTCCATGTATTCGAGCTTCCGCGTATGCGGGCTGGGCCGGACCTCCTTCAGAACGCCGGCAAGGATCTCACGAATCGGCTGTCGCGGCTCTTCGCTCAACTCGTGCAATCTCAAGGCTCTGACGAGGACCCCTTCGAGCTCGTTCCCCCCGAGCGCCTGTCCATCGGCAAACGGCGGTAGATCCCCGGCGGCCAGCGGGAACTTCAGCTTCTTCGCAATCGCGAGCAGCAGCGCTTCGCGTTCCTGCGGCGTCTCCGGCGGGAAGAGCGGAATGTGAACGTCGAGACGTCCCTGACGTTTGAGGTCGACCTCCAGCAGATCCGGACGCGACGTCGCGAAGACCCAGATGATCTTGCCGCGATTGCGTGTGTCGGACATCTCCTTGGCGAGCATCGAATACACGCGTCCGGAGAGGCCGCTGTCTTCGTCGCCGCCACCGCGCTTGCCCGCCGCCTGATCGGCCTCGTCGACGAACACGACGACCTGCCCGACCGCGCGAAGTACCGCGAAGATTTTCTCGAGGTTCGATTCGGTGGCGCCGACCCAGCGATCGCGGAAATTCTTGAGGACGACACAGGGAATGCCGATCTCGCCGGCCCAGCACTGCACGAGGAACGTCTTCCCGGTGCCGATGCGTCCGGCGATGAGATATCCCATCGGCAGCGCGCGCAGCGATCCACGTTTCAAGAGCAGCGTGTCTTCGCGCAGCCATGCCTTCACTGCGTCGTGGCCGGCGACGTTGTCGAGCGTGAAGGACGACTCGATGAACTCCAGCAGCCCCTGACACTCGCGCTCGATCAAGTCTTTCTTGATCTGCGACAGCCACGCTGACGTGATCGCCTTGCCGTTGCGCAAGGCGAGACCGAGGGCGGTGCTGGCGCCAACGCGGCTCAGACCTGTCAGACGCGAGCCGAGCGTCTCGAACGGCACGTCCGTTTTGGCGGGCAGGTCGGGGAAGCGGCTCGTCGCGAGCGCATGCACGTACTCGCTCATCTCGACCTCTCCCGGCAGCGGCACGTGCAGCGCCGCCGCGTGCGGGTTGTCAACCACGAGGTCGTTGAGATCGCGCAGACCTTCGCTGATCAGCACGGTCACGATGTTGGCTTGCGTGATGGCGGGATCGTTCGCCCAGCCGAGCGCCTTGACGATGTTCGCGGCGAAGCCTCCGCCGAGCTGCAGCGCGTCGCCGCGCGGCACGACGAACTCAGCGAACTCGATGATGACTGCAATGCGCGTCCCCGAAGACGCAGAGGGCGCAGAGGACGGCGCGGAGGCCGCAGAAGACGGCGCAGAGGGCGCAGAGGACCGCGCTGCGCGCGTGAGCGCCTTCAGGTTCAGGGTCCGTAACAGATAGCGGTCGATCAACTCGAGCGCGGAGCCCGGCTCGCGCAGCAGCGTCTGCAGGTTGCCTTCGCGGCCGAGCGCCTGATCGAGCCAGTTGCCCCAGTCCTCGCCGCCGCGCGTCGCGCGCACGCCGCGGCTGCGGTCGTAGCGCAGCACGACGTCGTATGAGCCGAACATCACCTCATCGAGGTACGACGGCACCGAGAGCATGCGGCCGTCGTGGGGCACGACGTCGAACACGTTGCCGTGGATCAGGAACTGCGCGGCAGATCCGGAGCGGAACAGATCCCGCATCTCGCTCGCCCAGCCGGGCAGCTCGCTCATTGCGTCTCCTTGGCGCGCGCATCGATCGTCAGCGGCGGCGGCTCCGTCAGCAGATCCTCCATCGCGCCGTAGACCTGCTGCTGATCGCGGATCCACTGCCCGGTGCCGCCGAGCGTGGCGGCGATCTCGTCGATCCGCCGCGACAGGATTTCAGGGTCCGTCGACAATGCCGCCTGGTCGCGGATCAACTCCACCTGCTCCTCTATTCGCGCGAGCTCCGCGTCGATGTAGGCCAGCTTGTGCTCCGCCTCGACGCGCTGGTCGATCCGCTGCTGCAGGATTTCTATCTGTCCCGAGAGGCTTCGGCGCAGATCCGCCGGGGCGCTCTCATCGCGCGCCTGACGCTCGAGCGCGGCGCGACGCTGCGCCAGCAACTGTTCGTCCTCCCCTTCGCGAACCACGCTGAGGATCGTGCTGCGCGCTACGAGCAGGCGCAAGAACATCCACGACAAACGGCCAAGACTGTCGGTCTGCGTCTCGATCCCCTGCGGGGTCTCGCTTCCGCCGTGCGTCTGCAGGTCGATGATGGAGGCGCAACGCTGGCTGAGCGCCTGGAAGCGCTCGCGATCGTTCCGGTCGAGCCGACTGCTCAGACGCTGAATCCGCTCGTTCCATTCCGTGCGTGCCGCGGCGAGCGGACGGGAGGATATCGCCCGCTGGAAGCGGGAGCTGGTCGCCAGCGTCAGCAGATAGCCGAGTTCGAGTCCCGCGCCGAGCACCCAGAAGCCGGGATTCGAGACACCGAGCAGCCCAAACGCAGCCAGCCCGACCCAGTTCGGCGCTACGAACATGCCCAGGGGACGAGCATTGAACGCGGCGGTGACGTAGTCCAGGAAGCCCGGCTTAGACGCCATCGATTGCGCTCAATTGTGGCCGAGCGGCGGGACCGCTGCAAGGCGATGTCGGTGAACCGCGATTCGTCTTCGGCGGATGGCGGTAAATGACGTGCTGGGTGCTAGGTGCTCAGTGCTGGTGCATGGTGCTGAGTGCTGGGTGCTGAGTGCTGAGTGCTGAGTGCTGGGTGCTGAGTGCTTCTGCTGGGTGCGTCAGCAGCCCCACGTGTAGAGAAGCACGGGGACGATCAACCAGGCGAGCCCCTTGGCTGAGAAGAACAGGATCGCCGCGAGGCCGAGGTTTCGGACCGACATCCTGTTCCGATCATATCTGCTCAACCACGGCGCACGACCACCACGCACGCGCCACGCAGCACGTCGCACGTGTCATCGTTCCGTCCGTTTCATCAACTCGACGAGATACTCCTTCCACACCGCGGCCTGTGTGTGCGTGCCGTGCCCGCTCGTGCGCTCGCTGGCCGGAACCACGATGGCGCGGCCGTTGGGCACTCGCTTGATCTCTGTCTCGAGGATCTGCAGTTCCGGCGGATTGATGATGTCGTCGGCAAAATTGATGGCGACGAGCGGCGCCGTGATCTTTTCGAGCCCGGGTCCGGGATCGTAATCGCGCGACGCTTCGAGCGCGTACAGGATGTCGTTGGCGTCACCGCTTTTGATGTAGTTCGCCACGTATTGATCGAGCACCCGGTCCGCCGCAGACAGCGTCGGCGCGGATTTGTGACGCAGGATCGGATTGCTCCCCACCAGCCACAGCATCTGCGCGGCTGTGCGCAGGCTCTGCGGCTGCGTGGTGTACTCACCGTTCTTCCATTCCGGATCGTTCCGGATCGCGTCGATGACCACGCGACGCCAGACGCGGTTGCGAGAGCTGATCTGGCCAGGCAGGCTGGCGAGCGGCATCAGTGCGTCCATGAAGCCGGCAAAGCGCGATCCCCACAGCCACGTGTGCATGCCGCCCATCGACGTGCCCATGACGAGGCGCAGGTGGTTGACGCCGAGGCCGTCTTTCACGAGCCGATACTCGGCATCGATCATGTCGACGTAGCCATACCGGGGAAACTTCGCGTGCAACCCGTCGCTCGGTTTACTTGACGCGCCGTGACCGATGTCGTCCGGAAGGATGATGAAGTACTTGCTGATGTCGAGCGGCTGGCCCGGCCCGAACAACTGTCCGGCGAAGTTGCGGCCGGTGAACTGCCCGCCGGTGCCGCCGGTGCCATGCATGATGAGCACGGCATTGCGCACGATGCCCTGCGCATCCTTCTGCGGCGTGCCCAACGTGCGGTAGTGGATGCGCAGCTCCGGCAGCGTCTCTCCGGACGTGAACTTGAAATCCCTGATGACGAAATCTCCTTCAGCCGGTCGCGGCGTGGCCGGCTGCGCCGGCTGAAGAAGCGTGAGCCCGAGCAGGAAAGTGAGCGGCAACATGCCGGCATTCTAGTGTGATTCCTGAATCGCTCGCTCACTTCAGCATGAAGTTGACGGTCACGGTCATGATCACCGGCACGGGGACGCCGTTGAGCATGGTCGGCGTGAACACCCACTGCTTCACTGCATCGAGAGCAGCCTGATCGAGCAGCGGTTTCGAGCGCAGCACACGCGCTTCCTTCACGCGTCCGTCGACGCCGATGATCGCCTCGATGATGACGATCCCTTCGACGTGCGCCTGCTGCGCCATCGTCGGATACACCGGCGGCACGTGCCGGACCTTCGTCGGCTCCTTGATGCGTCCGCCGACCGGCAGCGGTTTGGTCGCCAGCGGTGGCGCCGGCAACGGCACGTCGGGCATGAGCCCCGGGCTGCCGACAACTCCATTGGGAAGACCGCCGGGAACGCCTCCCGGCACTCCGATGGCCGACGTCGTCGTCTCGGCTGCCGGCTCTGGTTCGATCGAGGGAGGTGCGTCGCTTGGCGCCACGGAGGGTGACACGGCGATCGGCTTTTCCGAACGGACCGCGCTCGCCGCAGCCGGTGGCGGCGGTGGAGCGGGTGGCACCGGCTGTGCCGTGAACGCGCCAATAACCGCACGCGGCGCAGGAACACCGTCCGTCGCCATCAAGGGCACGATGACGATCACGGCGGCAATCGCCACGTGCGCGGCGATCGACACGGGGAGGGTATATCTCGATCGCGATCCAAGTCTGGGCGCCGGGTTCGCGACCTCTCCGAAGATCTCACGTGGCACGGTTCACCTCCATATTCAGGGTTGCCACCCACTTCCTAAGACACCGCTCTCTGGAAATCGGGCACGTGTCAGTGATCTAGAATCCACGTCATGAGAAGAATCGCCGCGCGGCTGATCGCACTGATCGTTCTCGCTGGTTGCGCGAGCCATGCGCCGGCGTCGCAGACACCGGCGCGA
>Ga0247829_10001434_pt1 | contig 10871 bp, 19 predicted proteins | sample 12C_Control_Day4_FD_207765 | JGI IMG/M metagenome (GOLD analysis project Ga0247829, IMG submission 207765) | Soil microbial communities from agricultural site in Penn Yan, New York, United States - 12C_Control_Day4 | ecosystem: Environmental > Terrestrial > Soil > Agricultural land | place... | reverse complement strand
CTTCTCATCCAACGCCCGGATCTTCTTCGCGCACTCCTCAGCCGCCATGGCCTGCTCGGGGGGTTCCTCCGTTCGTTTCGACCACGCCCAACGCTCGCAGAGCTTTGCGCTCTCCTTGATCGCAGCACTCCAGCCGGCTTGGTAGCCGTCGTGGGGCATGGGTACGTTCGCGTCGTGCTTGAGGTCCGTATCATTCACCCACGCATAGCCGTGACTGAACCGGACCATCGCCTGCCCCTCTCCGCGCGAGACAACCAAACCTTTGGCAAGGACGGAGTCTCCGGTCGGTGTCTGCGACGTCTCGGTTGCGTGCGAGGCGTTCATTGCGATGACGATCGCCTCGGCTATATCGGGCCGGTCGACCATGCCGACGCAGATGCCGTCGCAGTAGAGCGTGCGCCCGAGGGACCATCCCGTGCGCCAACGCCGTTGCGCTGACGCTTCGTCCGCACGGGCGATTTTGGCGAGCGCGGAGACGATGTTCTCCTCCGGCCTCGGAGTCTCTGGGCACGGTAGGTCACCGGTGCCGATCGCCGGCAACGCATCGAGCGCCGAGAAGAGCTTCGAGAGGGCTTCGTTCGCCGACTCTGACGCCGGCCGGCTCAGGATCGCCCGCAGGTTGGTCTCACGCAGCGCCGTCGCGGCGTGCACGACGTCGAAGACGCGACGGTCGACCTCGACGTACGCCGGACGTTGGACAGGCTCGGCGTTGTCGGCCTCGGGGCATTGCGCGCCCTCGACACCTAGCCTGACGATGTGTTCGCCGATCGGGCGCGCGCACTTCGGGCAGATGGTCGAGAGCGTGGCGACCGGGCGCTTCGAGTCGCGCTCAAACGCCAGTTCCTCCGAGAGGTCCGCGACCCGCTTGAGCGCGGCCCCGTAGTGACTCTCGAGCACGGCGTAGCACCCGGCGCAGTGGGTCATCTCGCTCGGCAAGCGAGGCCCGAGGCGAGGGTCGTCGTCGCACGAGTCGCAGTGCAGTTCGACGGCTTGAGATCGCGATGCACGACGCCGGGCCAGGGCCTCTCGCAGGTCCTCCAACTCGACGTACATGCAGCCGGGGGCGTGGCGCCCGCGAGCCGTGTACGCGTCCTCGCATCGGCATGGGTGGAAGGAGCAGAGCTTCGCCGCCACGCGAACGACCTCGTCCACATCCGGAACCGGATTGGCAGAGCGGGGCAGCGACGCGATGGCCTCGCGCCTCGTGTTGAACCACGGGCCTTCGAGACAGTAGGCGGTGCCGTTGTCCTTCGAGATGATGTCCCAGCCCTCGGGGAGGGCGTCGGAGAACTCGACGGATCGCTCGCCTTGCAGCCGCGGCGAATGAGGGAGAGCAGGCTTGAGCCCGAACCGCGCGCGCAACGCATCGAGGCGCTCACCCGTCTCGAGAGCGACCATCAGCCCCTCGGCGATGGTCTTCCAGTCGCGCTCGGGAGCCGCCGCCTTGTCCGTCCACGGGCCCTGCGTCGGGTCCGGGTTCACCGGCCTGCCGCCGTGGTCGTCCCACGCCTCGGGCGTCCGAGGAACGTCGTGCTCGTGCGTGAGCGCGCACGACTTCGTGCCCTTCACGCAGACGCGCGAAAGAACCGGGTTCACGGCACACTCCGGCGGTACCGCATCGCTTGGGCGTTGCGCGTAAGCGATCTCGTCTGCTGCGTAGGCAGCGGCCCGGGCGCGCTCCTCGACGCGAACTTCCTCGCGCGCCTCCTTCATCAGCACGCTGACGCTCCAGATGAGCGCCCCGCGAGCGCTCTCGTCGACGAGGTCGTAGATGCGCAGACGCGCGGCGATCTTCTCCGCGTCCGGGACCTTCGGCAGCACTGGCTTACTCCTCGAGTCATCAGATGAATTCTTCTGCGATTCCGCGGTCTTGCCCACGGAATCCGTTGCCGCGAGCGCCTCCACGTTCTCGCGCATCGCCGACCAGAGGTCGGCCGGGCAGTGGGCTTTCGCGCGCCAGATGAGGCTCGTCAGATGCTCGAGTCGCGTCGTCATCGTCGTTCTCCTGGTGCCTTGCCCCGGAGTCGAACCGAGGGCCCGCGGGGAGGTGTACGGGCGTCCAACCAAGGCATGGGCGCTCTGGGAGCGCCGGGGTGTCAGAACTGGTCGTCGGCGTTCGCGCCATAGTTGAAGTCGTCGTCTCGCGCGGGGGCGCGAGCCTGCCGGCGAGCAGAGGAAGGATCGTTCCTGTCCTCGCGCTCCCGCTGGTCACGCACGATGAGCTTCCCGTTCACCGGAAGCGCGTCGAGCACGAGCGACCACGACCCGTCGCGGTTCTCGAACGCGGTCCCGACGCGAAGCCAAAAATCCTTCTTCCCCTCTCCGCGGGGGGAGACCGTCCACACTTCCTTCATGTTCGCCATGGGTCCTCCAAACCGACTCAGAAGAGCCGGACAGTGTCGTCGTAGAGAGACGCCTCGGCCGGCGCCGGAGGCGGCACGTAGTCATCTCGGTCGCGCTTCGCAGGGCACACCGACCAGGCGGGACACCACAGCTTCTGGCACCACTCGCCCTCGTTTGGCTCTGCCATCGGGAGCATGCGCAGACGCCGAGCGATTCGACCGGCTTCGGCGTCGAGTCGATCCTCGTCGAGGACCTCGTCGTTCAAGATGTCGAGCTTCGTCTTGAGCGCACGGGCGTACTGCACCCGCACCGTCTTGACCCCGAACCGGCGGGAGATCGCCACCCCCTGACCGAGGATCTGCTCGGCGTCGCTCGGGGGCTTCCCCGTCTTCACGTCGACGACGAGCGCGGTGGACGCATCGCGGTCGACCTCCACCAGGTCGACGGTCCCGTGAAGGACGTAGCTCGGCACGTCATCGTAGCCGGGCTCGCCGCGACGAGGCCCGTCCTCGCACCGGTCGTCCCGCGAGTCGTACCGGTAGCCAGCCTCGCAGACGGTCCACCTCCGCGAGTCGACGAACCCGAGGAGCGGCCCCTCGAAGATCGCCATCGCCTCGGCAAGCAGGTTCGCGTCCACGTCGTCAGCCATCGCCTTGCCAGTGACCCGCGCCTCAACGAGCGCGTGAACGATTCGCCCGATGGCGGCCGGTCTGCCACTCGACCGCTCGGGAACGTCCACGTCCGGCCGGAAGCTGTAGAGGCACTTGGCCGCGAGGCCGAGTCGGCTGAACGACAGCCGGTTCACGGCCGCGCCTCGGTCCTTGGCTGGCCGAGCCTCTTCTTCATCTCGTCCTTGATCTCGCCGAGCCGCTTCAGCGTCCCGTTGGGCGACTTCTGCCCGGTCTCGTACGCGGAGGCCCAGCGCTCCTGGAGCTCGCCCATCGAGCGCGACTCGCGCAGAGTCTCCCCCTGCGCCTTCTCCCACTGACCCCACTCGATGCTCGCGGAGAGCTTCCGCGTCAGGTCGGACGGCTCGGGGTGGTGCGCGTCCGCGTCGTTGTCGCCCTCGGTCGGAATCTGGAACGCGAGCATGCACGCGTACTTCATCGCCGCGGACATCGCCTTGTTCGTGGCCTTGTCGGCCGTATCCATGGCCTCGCCCATCGTCCGGATCGTGTGCTTCGACCCGTCGACCGCCGACACGAGGTCGAACTCGACGTCGAGGACCACGTAGGTCGAGACACCGCCGCTCTTGGTCGGCCGCTCCGTCACCGTGCGCTCGACGACACGCGGGAGGATGCAGAGCTTCGCGTCAGCGAGAGGCCGCGCGAGCGCGTTGTAGACGTCGTCGATCCCACGGAAGCGGTAGCCCTGCTGATCGTTCTTTCGACCCTTGGCGATCCCTTCCGCCGCCATCACCGCAGTGACCTTGTTGATCGCCTCGTACACATGCGCCGTCGTCATCCCGTCACCCTCCGCTCCTCCAAGATCCGCTTGCTCACCGCCGCCGCGTCGATCGCGCTCACGCCGATCCGCTCGGCGACCGCCCTCCAGAATTTCTCTCCCCCGCGAGCCAGCGCCGCCGCCTCCTGCGCCTCGAGCAGCTCCCCGCGCAGCTCCCGCACCTCGTCACGCAGCCACGCGATCTCCTCGCGGAGCCACGTGACCAGCTCGTCGCTCGACGTCTCGCAGGTCACTGCGCGACCTCCTCGAGGTCCTCGAGCAGCTCGTCGAGCACCTCGTTCGCGCGCCGCACGCGAAGCAGCCACTCCGTCGAGTGCGCCTCGCAAAGCAGCTCGCCGTCGCCGCTCTCCCAGGCCCACGGCTCCCTGCAGCCAGGCTCCGAGCACGTCACCTGCTCGGTCGATCCGCAGTCGTCGTGCGGGCCCGCCTCTTTCCACGAGTCGAAACTCATGACGCCACCCGCACGCGCTTGGAGCACTTCGTCGGGAAACCCGACGCCTTCAGGACTCCGGCCCGAACCGTCGTGTGGTCGCGATCGACTGCCGAGGCGATCGCGGGGAAGGACAGTCCCGTCTCACGGAGCATCAGCCAGAGGCGATGCCGCACCGGCACGATCTCTGGGTCGTGGCTTCGACCCATGATCCCCTCGACCGGGATCCCGGTCTCCTTCGAGAGCGCTTCCGCGAGCACGCGAGCGCGCTCACGCCGGATGCCTGTCAGCTCGTTCGGCTTGAGAGCCATCAGAGCGCCCTCACGATCTCGCCGTCCTCGTCGAGCGCGACCTCCGACCCGTCGATGTCCGCCTGGACCGTCGCGCCCTCGGTCATCCGCTCGCGGGCGTGGTCCTCGCAGAGGTACAGGACCGGCGAGCCGTCCTCAAACCAGTGCGCGGGTTCCCCGCACGGCACGTACTCGAACCGCGCCTCGCGCCCTCGGAGGGCGTTCACCTCGCAGCGCACCGGGTGTCGCCGCGCCAGCCGCGCGACCGTCGAGCCGCACGCGTGGTTGCGCAGCTCGAGAGGTCGCCCGTCGCCGAAGTCCTGCACGCCCACGTACGCGAGCGTCTCCCAGAGAGGGAGCACCGCTCCGCAGCACGGGCACTGCCGCGGAAGGTCCGGCGGTGCCGGCATCGTCGGCGCCTCGCGCTCCGCCGCGTTCACGACGCCACCTCGAGCGAGGCGAGCCACACCTCGCGGTCGAGATCCGCATGGATCTGCACAAGCCGCATCTCGTCGGCCCGAGCCGCCATCCGCTTCGCCGGCCCGGGTCGCCCCGCGCGCCGGTACGCCGCCGCCGCCCGCCCGTAGTGCTCCGCCGAGTTACCAGCGCAAACACCCACCCACCGCCGCCCGAGCTGCGAGAACATCGCAGCCGCCATCCCCGCCGCCGCCTTCGCTCGCGGCTCGTCGCCGGCCTCCTCGGCCTCGTCTGCGCGCACGAGCCACGACTCCGCGTAGTCGACCGTGACCACCACCCCGTCTTCGCTCATCGCCGCCGTCGTCATGCCTAGAGAAGTAGCTCTAGACATGGCTTGGGTCAAGTGCAGAAGTTCTAGATACGACGAAACCTAACGCACTTGCGATGTTACACGCATGCTACAGCTATCCCGTTCGGGACTTGAGTCCCCTGGCCGCATTCGTCGAGACTGGCAAATTCGGGGAGGTGCCAATGTCTCGGTTCGAGTGCATGTACTGGGTTTTGTTCTTCGCTTCGCTCTTGCCGCGAGGGGACGCAGGGCGAGAACGAGCGTTCGACATCGCCCTACGGCAACGGCGTGACGCGCGGCTTTCCTAGAGCTATCGGCCGCAGAACGACGCAGCGGAACACGCCGACCGGCCGGTATCATCGAGCGGGAGGCAGCATCCGCTCGAGCACTGCTCGTGCCCCTCGCAACGGCCCGCGCAGAACTTCCCGCCCTCGACGGCCACGACGCAGACGGAGCCTTCGCCGCAGTCGTCTGGCCTAGAACACGCGGGGCACTCGCCGGGTGTGGAGCACGCCTTCGGCGCGACGGCCGCATCCGGCTCCGCGACGACCACGGGCACCGGAGTCGTCTCATTCGAGCAGGCGGCGAGGAGAACGGCGATCATGGCGGCTTGGACGGGGCGCATCAGCGTCTCTCTTTCTGGACCGGGAGCGTAAGCCCGTTCTCGCTCGTCGGCTCGCGCCCGAGCTCGTCGAGCGCCTGAACGACGATGGCCCGGATCCGCGCCTCCTCCGTCGTTTTCTCGAGCGCGGGCAGTCCAAGCAGATCATCGAGCGACATCTGCGCGTGCTTGCGGATCCGGCAGAGCACCGACACCCCGGCGCCCTTCTTCCGCGCGCCGAGCAACTGCGATAGCTGCGGCTGCGAGATGCCCCACGCGCGCGCCATCGTCGTCTGGTTCCCGTCGTAGCGCTTGAGGAACCGCGCGAGAACGCCAGCTAGGTGCTTCGCCTGGTCGTCCGTGAGGCCGCTCTCTTTCGGCCCGGTCTCTCTGCGCGCCATGCCGGACGCATCGTAACATCGCATGGTTAGAGCCCTTGCTCTGTACGCGCTTGCGCACGCCCAGCGTAAGAGCTAGTGTTCTTGGGATGGACGTCGGGCAAAGGCTGAGGCAGTGGCGCACGAAGGTCGGGATCTCGCAGAAGGTTGCGGCCGAGCAGATCGGGACCGACCAACGGGTCTGGGCCTCGTGGGAGGCGGGGACCACCCCGGAGGTCGACTACACCGAGGCGATCGAGCGGCTCACCAAGGGCGCCGTGACGATCCGGGACTGGGTGCGGGAGCGTCGGAAGAAGCGCCGCGCGGCGAACGAGCAGACCCGAGCGAGCGCGACGGTCGACTCCGGCGATGAGGTCGCTCATGCCCGAGCATCCTGATCGCGGCGTCCGGCACGGTCGAGGTCCGACGTCTGTCCAGTCCACGACCGAGATAGCGACAGGCCTGCTCGTCGGATCAGTTTCCGGTTCGATGGCCCGATGACCCGACCACCTGAACATCGCACGGGAGGCCTGGAATTCCGATGAACGAGATCCACGAATTTTCTGATCGGGAACCGACGCGCAGTGCTGAGCGCGGGCCGAGCGCTGCGTCTCGCAACACTGCTCCGTTCCTCTCCGCGCTCTCTGGCGCCGACCCGCTCCGTGTCCACAACGCGGCCCACTCTCCGTGGGCGGACGTCACAGGCGCGTACCTCTGGGGGCGGAGGTGATGGCCCTCGTCGCCGCCTTCGTCCTCGGCGCGTGCTTCGCGCTCGGCTGCGTCATCGTCCTCGTGATCGCCGAGAGCGGGCCGGAGAAGCCGTGAGCGACTCGCCGTACCTCCGTCGCGAGGAGGCTGCGGCCTACCTGCGATGCAGCGATCGGCACTTCCGCCGGATGGTGCTCCCGCACCTCAACCCCGTGAAGAACGGGACGATCCTTCTGTTCACTCGAGAGGAGCTCGACGCATGGGCCGCCCGCGCAAGGGGTGGAATCTCCGCCCGCCCAAGTCAGGACGACAGCACTACACCGTCCGGTTCACGGACCGCGCGGGCCTCCCGCGGGAGTACACCACGGGCGAGAGCGATCCTCGCGAAGCTGCGAAGCGAGCCGCGGAGATCTACGCCCGCGACCTGACCGCCAAGCCCGGCGCCGGGCCGCGCATCAACCCGCACCTCGCACTCGACGAGCACATGAGCCAGTGGCTCGCGAGCCTCGAGACGACGCACGACGAGGAGACCGTGGTGACGTACACCGCGTACGCGAAACGCTTCATCGAGTTCTTCGGCGACACGCTCGCCCGCGTCACGGTTGCGCGCATGGGCGACTACCAGCGCAAGCGCCTCGGCGAGGTGACGCGCTCGACGCTCCTGAAGGAGCGCAGCTCGTTCAACGGCTTCCTGACGTGGTGTACCGAACAAGGGCTGCTCGCCGACGAGCACCGTCCCCACTGGCCGCGCCTCCCCCGGAAGGCGCTCGGCGTCCGCTCGGGGCCGCAGCGCGAGAACCCGGTCGACGTGACGCCGGTGCAGGTCAACGCGTTCCTGGCCGCCCTCCCTGCCTGGAGCAAGCCGAGCAAGGGCGTCTCGTTCGCCATCCGCGCGCGGTTCGTGGTCGCCTACGAGACCGGGCTCCGGCCGGCGCTCCTCGACGAGCTCGCGGTCCCGAAGCACTGGCGGCCGGGCTCGACGGAGATCCTGATCGAGCGGCAGCACGACAAGGCGCGGTTCGGGAGGAAGGTCCCCATCACCGCCAGGTGCGCTCGCGCGCTCGAGGAGACCGTCCTCGCTCTCGGTCTGAAGGACGGGCGCATCTTCGGGGCGCACGACTACCGGAACGCCGTGGACCGCGCCGCGAAGGCCGCCGGGCTCCCGGATGGGTTCGCCCCCTACGACCTCCGCCACGCGCGTGCGGGGCACCTTCTCGATGCCGGGGGAGCAATGCGCGCGGTCGCGCACCTCCTCGGCCACCGGAAGCTGACGACCACGGACCGGTACCTCCGAGCCCAAGAGGGCGACGCCCGAGCTGCCCTCGACGCGGCGCGTTTCGGGGGCGAATCGGGGGACGACGACGATGACTACGCGGGGCCCAGCTCCGCTGATGAGGTAACCATGCGGAACGATTGTGCGAAGGAGGGGGGTCGAACCCCTACAGCCTTGCGGCCACTGGAACCTGAATCCGGCGGAACCGTCGCTGGATCCAGTAGTTACGGCAGCTTGCGTGGTCAGAGCGGGACCGAGAGTGCCAGTTCTGGACAGGTTATCGGGGACGCCCCCGAAACCCAAGTGCCTGAATCGGTGGTCACCGCGGCGAAGTATCTGGCGGTCCTCCGGGCCGAGTGGGACGCCCTCGACGCGGCTGTCGCCGACGATCTGATTCGGGGGACGGGAGGTGCCACGTGAGGTGGGTAGGTGTGACCGAGGGCCACGCCGCGCGGCTCCGCCGGCTGCCTGACGACGTCCGCGACCGAGTGGTCGAGCGCGCTGCCATCGTGGCCGAGTCGACCGGCTGCGGTTGGGAGGAAGCAGACGCCGAGGCCCTCGTCCTCGAGGGCGTCGACAAGCAGCGCTCGCTGTTCGGAGGTGCGACGTGAGCACCCCCTCGTTCGAGGCGGTGCTCGCTCGGCTCAAGGCGCGGTTTCTCCAGAGCTGCGATCTCATGTTCGAGATGGAGTACGAGCCGTTCTCTTCTCCGATCGAGAAGGTCTTCATCGCCGCGATGGTCGCGCGGGCATGGGCCCCGGGCTTCATTGCTTCCGGAGAAGCGGAGATGGCGAACCGGGACGCTCTGCTCGATGAGCTCGGGCTCGAGCCCGGCAGTCTCGCTGGGGCCAGGTTCTACGTCACGTCGAGCCGGAGATGCTTCGCGTTCGCGCAGCACTCGATGAGGCTCGGAAGCCGGACCATCCGACCCGACTTCGCGTTCGTGTACCTGGGACTGCCCGAGGCCGCGAAGGAGACAACCACACGCGTGGTGGTTGAACTCGACGGGCACGACTTCCACGAGCGTACGCCCGAGCAAGCCCAGTCCGACAAGTCGCGCGATCGCGAACTGCAGGCGAAGGGGTGGCACGTCCTCCGATTCACCGGACGGGAAGTGCTTCGGCGGCCGGAGGAGTGTCTCGAGGAGGTGAGCGGCCTGCTCTACGCCAAGGCGCTGCTGGAGAAGCAGCGCGTCCAGGCGGAACAGGGGTCGCCGTGAGGGACTACTCCAAGCTCTCACCGTTCTTCTGGGTCCGCGGCTCCGGCAAGCGCATGCGCGGGGACGCGGTCGCGCAGGTGGTCGCGATCTACCTCTCGACCTGCCCAGCCGCGAACATGATCGGGATCTTCTACGTCCCGGTCGCGACCATCGCGCACGACACGGGACACTCCGTCGAGGATGTCCAGGCGGCTCTCGGTCGGATCGAGGCGGCAGGCTACGCCTCCTACGACCTGGACGAGGGCCTCGTGTGGATCCCGAACCACGCCTGGTTCGAGGTTGGACCCACCATGTCCTCCGGCGACAAGCGCCGGAAGAAGGTCATCGCCGAGCTCGCGCAAGCTGGGTCCCACCAGTTCGCGGATGCGTTCCTCCAGAAGTACGGCCAGGAGTACGGCCTCGCGTCGCGAGCACCGACCACCAGCCGAGGCCAGGAGCCAGGGTGTCCCACAGAGGCGGCCCCAGTCACCAGCCGATCAGAGGACCTTCCGCGTTCGATTCCAACCCCGGAAGGGGCATCCGGCGATCGCGAGCAGGACAGGACAGGACAGGACAGGAACAGATCAGGACAGGGGCAGGGCCAGGGGCTCGCACGCCCTGGGTTGGTTCGGCTGGATCTCGACCTCGAGTCGGACGCCCAGAAGGTCTGGGAGCAACGGACCTTCACGAAGTCGGCGGGGAAGCCCATCGAGGACGTCTGGGCGAACTTCCTCGGGCACTTCGCCGACCACGACTTCGGGAGCCGCGGGGCCCTCGTTGGCCGCTGGTCGAAGTGGGTCGACAAGCAGTGCGACATCCACACCAAGGAACGGCAGCAGGACCAAGACCGGAAGGCCGCCTTCGCCCGCCGGCAGACCGGCCCCGGGTCGATGGCCAACGACGCGCCGGTGTCGGCGGCGCAGGAAGCAGCCGCCCTCGCGGTGCTTCGTGACCGGATGGCGAAGCGCAAGGGGGCAGCATGAAGCGGCTCGGCATCGACCTCGGGACGCTCACCGACCAGCCCGTCCCGCTGACCGACGCTCCCGACTGCCCGGGGGCCTCGCTCCGGGTGAGCCGGGACATGGTCACGGAGCTCGAACGGGGCGGCGAGCGGTTCCTGCCCGCGAAGGAACCCATCCCGTTCAACGGCATGGGCAACGCGCGGGTGCGCTGCTCGAACCGGGTGGCGCCGCTTACGAAGACGGCGAGCGGGGCCGCCCAGTTCTACGGGCTCTGCCACTCCTGCTCGGCGCTCGAGGCCGACAACCGGGCCGCGCTCCGGGAAAGGGCACGTCCGAAGTGACCGCGATCGACTACACCGCCCGGTGGCATCTCGGCGACCGGGACACTCGCAGCGTGACGGTCAAGATCCCGCTCCGCACCCAGAGCGAGAACAACATGCGCGAGCACCACTACGCCCG
>Ga0247829_10001430_pt1 | contig 10874 bp, 11 predicted proteins | sample 12C_Control_Day4_FD_207765 | JGI IMG/M metagenome (GOLD analysis project Ga0247829, IMG submission 207765) | Soil microbial communities from agricultural site in Penn Yan, New York, United States - 12C_Control_Day4 | ecosystem: Environmental > Terrestrial > Soil > Agricultural land | place... | reverse complement strand
GCGGCGGCCAGGATCGGCTCGAACCGCGCATCGTCGAGGAAGCGGTCCTGCGTCATGCCGTTGACCATGGCGCCATGGAAACCGAGCTTGCGTACGCCGCGCTCCAGCTCCTTCGCCGCCGCCTCCGGCTCGCGCATGGCAAGGTGCGTGAACCCCGCGAAGCGGTCCGGATGCCGCGCGATCGCCTCGGCCAGATGGTCGTTGACCTCCCGCGCCATGTCGACGCCGTCCTTGCCGTCGAGGAGGTCGGCGCCGGGTCCCGTGGTGGAGAGCACCTGCACGGTGATGCCCGCCGCATCCATCGCCGCCAGCCGCTTCTCGCCGATCTCGGGCAGCAGCTCGAGCGGGCTCACCCGGTTGGCCGCATACTTGCGCTTGACGAAGCCGCGCTTTGCCACCGCCTCCGGGCTGATGCGCTTGACCAGTGCCGGCACCGTGAAATGTTCTTCCAGCGCAACGACCCGCATGAGCGGCCTCCCGTGCCAATTGCAGCGAATGTGAAACCTTACGCCAGCAGGCTGCGCGCCACCATGGCGTGGATACCCTTGTTGCCGTCGACCAGCTGCGTCACCCGCAGATCGCAGGCGAGGCTGCAGAACACGTAGGCCTCCTCCGAGGTCCAGCCCTTGAGCTCGACCAGCCAGCGGATCATCTCGCGCAGCGCCTGCCGGGCGGCATCGTCGAGATCGGGATCGAGGCCCATGGCGATCAGGTGCGTCGGCGTCTCGCCGCGCGGCATGGCGAGGCGCTTGCCCTTGTGCAGCACCAGCTCGAACGTGCCCTTGAGCGAGGTCTCGAGCGCGGTCAGGCACACCTCGCCGTCGCCCTGCACCGCATGCCCGTCGCCGCACGAGAAGTTGGCGCCGGCCACGAACACCGGCAGGAACAGCGACGTGCCTGCCACCAGCTCCTTGTTGTCGAGGTTGCCGCCGTACTCCCTGGGCTCCACCGTCGAGCACACGCCGTACTCCGGCGGCGGCGCCACGCTCATCAGCCCGAAGAACGGCGCCAAGGGAATGCTCGGCCCCCACGGCAGCTTCGCCGTCATCGCCCGCCGGTCGATCGGGATCACCCGGCAGCTGTACTTGGGATAGTCCTCCGGCAGCGTGCCGCGCAGCGGCCGTATGATGCTCCAGCCCCAGTCGACGGTGAGCTCGATCGCCTTGATGCGCACCTCGAGCGTGTCGCCGGGCTCCGCCCCCGCCACCGCCACCGGCCCCGTGAGGATGTGCGGTCCGGGCCACGGCTTGTGCGCCTCGCAGATGGCGCGGTGGTGCGGCTCCAGCGTCACCGCATGGCCGACGTCGGCTGGATTGCCCGACACCGTCTCGATGACGACGGTGTCGCCGCTCCCGATCGTCAGGCAGGGCGGAATTTTCGCATCGAGCGCCCCCCAGCGCACGGTCGCCGGCGCCGCGGCAAGAGTATGAGTCCTCGGCATGCTGTCCCTCACGCTTTGCCCCACTGCCCAGCCCCGCAGGCGCCGCCGAAAGTCCGAACCCGGCGGCGCCCGTCGTCACCTCACTCGTCGAGCCAGACTTGGACGAGGTTCTGCCCCGTGAAGTGGCTCGGCGTCAGGTCCCAACCCCTCACCTTCTTGTGGTTGACGACGATGCGCTGATACCACAGCAGGGGAATGTTGTAGGCCGTCTCCAGCGCATGCCGCTCGAACGCGTTGACCACCTTCATACGCTCGGCCTTGTCGACGATCTGCGACTGGCGCGTGAACAGCTCGTCGAGCTTGGTGTCGCCGTGCCGCGAGTAGGCGATGCCCGACACGTGCTTGCTGAGCAGGGTGTTGAACTGGGCGGTCGGATCATCCGCAAAGTCCGAGATGTTCTGCACGACCACGTCGAAGTCGCCTGCTTCCATCGCCGCAAACCACAGCTTGGTCTCGAGCGGTGCGTGCTCGGCCGTGACCCCGATGCGCCGCCACTGGTCGACGGCGTAGATGCCGGCCGGGATGAACGGCTGGTCGATGGTGCGGTTCACGAGCTTGACCTTGAGGTTGGGATGTCCAGCCTCCGCCAGCAGGCGCTTGGCCTCGGCCCGCGACTTCTCGATGTCGGGCCAGAAGCCCGGCATCTTCTCGAGCTCCTCCTTGGGCAGCGACCATTCCGCGCCGGGCCTGAACGTGCCGCTCACGCCCTTGATCAGCGTCACCTTGCCCAGCGCCTGCGAGCCGCCCCAGCGATCGATGGCGAGGGTGAGCGCGCGCCGCACGCGCACGTCGTCGAAGGGTTTGCGCTCGGTGTTGAAGGTGAGCAGGATGTTGGTCACCCACGGCCCCTCCACCACCGTCATCTTGTCCTTCATGGCCTCGACCAGCTGGTCGCGCTCCTGCGGCGTGCGCCCGCGGAACTCGGCGTCGTACTGGCCGCCGCGCAATCCCGTGACCACCGTGTTGCTGCGCACGAAGTAGGCCTTGTAGCCGTCGAGGTAGGGCCGGTCCTTGCGGAAGTACTGGTCGAAGCGCACCGCGCTCCAGTGCGAGCCCTTGATGTACTCCACGAACTTGAACGCGCCCGTCCCCATCACCTCGGTCTCGGGATACTTGGGGTTCTCCTTCAGCTTCTTGGCGCTGTAGACGCAGTTGAAGGGCGAGGCGAAGTGCAGCGGCATCGACATGTTCACCTGGCCGAGCTTGAACACGACCGTGTAGGGGTCGGGCGTCTCGATCTGCTTGATGTCCTGGTGCTGGGCCTTGCGGGCGGAGACCACGCCCGCCGTCGGATTGATGATGCGCTCGTAGGTGGCCTTGATGTCGTCGGCCGTGAAGTCGGAGCCGTCGTGGAACTTGACGCCGCGGCGCAGCTTGAAGGTGTAGGTCAGGCCGTCCTTGGAGACCTCCCAGGATTCGGCAAGGTCGCCCTCGATCTTGATCTTGTCGTGGGGGCCCGTGAACATCAGCAGCGTCGAATACTGCGGCGCCACCGGGTGCACCATGGCGAACGTGGTCGTTGCATGGCAGTCCGTGCTCGGCGGCTCGGCCACCACGCCGAAGTTGAGCGTGCCGCCTTTCTTGGGCGTCTGTGCCGGCGCCGCCCCGCTCGCGAGCACCAGGCACGCGGCGGCCAACGCACCCACCGCAATTGACGATCTCATCGTGCAGTCCTCCCAGATCTCATTTTCCGTCGGGCGCCCGCTTATGGGACGCCCCCATCACCGATAGCATAAGCGGGAGACGCGCCCCGAGCGAGGCCCTGCAGAGCAGGCCTGCAGCAACGAACATTGGGAAGGCAGGGGCGGCGCCTTCACGCGCGGACGTGGGACGCCCGCGCGTCCGTCAGCTCTGCTGCCGGGTGGCGAAGAAGGCCGCGATATCGGGAGCCGGCGACTTGATCTCGACGACGATGGACTCCTCGATCGCCTCCAGCCCGTGCAGCACCCCCTTGGGATGCCGGCACACGTCCCCGGGCCCCATGACGAACACGTCCTCCCCCACCGTCGATTTCACCTTGCCCTTGACGACATAGGCGATCGACTCGTGCGTGTGGGTGTGCAGCGGCGCGCCGACGCCCGGCGCGTAGCGGATCTCGAGGAACGTCATCTCGTCGCCCTTGATGAGCGGCTTGACGGCGAGCTCGCCCCCGTAGGTCGGCTTGCCCTCGACTGCGGTTACCCTGATCGCCTTGACGTCGGCATTGCGCGCGCTGAGCACGATGGTCTCCTTAGGTTCGATCTCGGTCCTGCACGCCAGCCTATTGCACTCGGCAGCCCCCCGTAACCGCCTCAGGTGTTGACCTGCTTCACGCCCATCGCGAAACGGCGCTTTGATGGACACACGCTGGAACGTCGCGTCTCGGGGAGCGTTCTGGACACATGCGCTCAGCATCCAACTGGCCCCGCTTTTGGCCCCGCTCCTGGCCCGCAGTCTCGGTTGCAGCTCTGGCGGCCGCCGTGGCTGCCGGCGCGCACGCGGCGGAGATCCCCGTCGGCCTGCTCGGAACCTTGACCTGCAGCATGGAGCGCGAGACCGCCGGCGAACCCGCGGAGAAGGGCAAGGGCCGCGAGGCCCTGTGCGAGTTCCGGCTGAGCGACGGGACCCTGTCCGAGACCTACGTCGGGACCTTCCAATTCGTCGGACCGGACAATCAGGGCGAGGCGCCCGCCGACACCATCATCCTGATCGTCAAGGCTCCCATCTCGACGTCGCCCCTGCCCGGAATGCTCCAGCAGTCTTACGCCGCCGATGCATCGAGCAGCCAGGACCCGGCCGCAGGCAAGGTCGCGCGCCTGGTCGGCGAGAAGTCCAGCTTCCTGGTGCTCCAGCCCGAGCCGAAGGCGGCCGCGCAGCCGGTCCTGGCACTGGGCCGGACCAACGTCACCATTCTCGTCAGCGTCTCGTTGAAGCTGCGCTCGAGCACGTCCTAGCCGGCGCGCTCTACCGCCCGAGGATCCCGAACTCCGAGAACGGGATGAACGCCACGGGGTCGCCCACCCTCACCCCCGCCACATCCTCGGGGATGTCGATGAGCCCGTCGGCCGCCCGCAGGCCCGAGATCAGACCGGAGCCGTCGCGGGCAAACTTGTCGACGCCCATCCCCTGCGGCGTATCCTTCAGGCTGCCCCGCCAGAACTCGCGCCGCCCGACCTTGCGGTCGGGAAACTCGAACAGCGCCGGCAGGCGGTAGCGCCGGGGCTCGGGCCACGCGGCCCCGCCCATGCGCCGCAGCAGCGGCCACACGTAGAGCAGGAAGCAGACGAACACCGCCACCGGGTTGCCCGGCAGCCCCAGCACCACCGTGTCGCCGATCTGGCCGAACGACATCGGCCGGCCCGGCTTGATGGCGAGCTGCCACAGGTGCCGCTTGCCCAGCGCATCGAGGGCGGCCACCACGTGGTCCTCCTCGCCGCGGCTCGCGCCCCCCGACGTCACGATCACGTCGAACTCTCGCGCCGCCCGCGCCAGCCGCTCCTTTACCTGCGCCAGGTCGTCGGGAAACACGCCGAGGTCGGTTGCCACGGCGCCGGCGCCCGCGATCAGCGGCCCCAGCATCGGCGCGTTGGCATCGAACACGTGCCCCGCCGCCAGGTTCGCGCCATCCGCTCCGCCGCGTCGCACCTCGTCGCCGGTCGAGACGATCCCGACCTTCAACCGCCGGAAGCAGTCCACCTCGCCAAAGCCCAGCGATGCCAGCGCTGCCAGGTCCTGCGGCCGCAGCACGGCGCCCGCCTCCAGCACAACCTCCCCCGCCTTCACGTCCTCGCCGGCCTTGCGCACGTTGGCCCCGCGCTTCAGCCCGGCAGGGATAGCCACGCGGTCGCGGCCATCCACCGCCCCGAAGCGCACGTCCTCCTGCATGACGACGGTGTCGTGGCCCTCCGGTACGACAGCGCCCGTGAAGATGCGCACGGCGACGCCCTTGGCCGGCCGCTGCGCGAGCGGGTGGCCTGCGGCCGCCCGCCCCTCGACGGCAAGCTCGCTCCCTGCCGCGGGGTCGTAGTCGGCCCCCGCGAACGAGAAGCCGTCGACTGCCGCATTGGTGTGCGCCGGCACCGGCCGCGGCGCCATGGCCGCCGCCGCCAGGATGCGGCCGGCCGCCTCGGCCAGGGGGATGCGCTCAGGCCCCACGACCGGCGCCACCCGCTCCTTCAGGATCGCCAGCGCCGCGTCGTGCAGCAGGCGCTTCTTGTCGTGCGCGAAGCAGTCGTCGAGGAGCTTTCTTGCCATTTGCGAGGGACTGAGCCGGGCCTTTGCGCGCATCTAACCACACGCCCGCAGCACCCGATACTTGCATATGCCGCGGGCCGCGATCCGCCGGCTTCCCGGCCTCGGGCCAGCGCCGCCGCCCCCTCCCGAATTCTTGCCGCGAGAGGGTTCACAACGCCCCCGAAGCTGCTATAAGGACCCCGCCGCGCAAGGCGGGCACCATGGGCCAACGGCCCAGGTCCCTGCCCCACACACGCGGCACAGGCAGCCCGACGTCGCCCGGCCCCAGGCTCCCGCCGCCCATGCGGCGGCCCTCTACTGGCTGGAGACGGTGGACTGCCAGCAAAGTCGGTGACGCGGGGTGGAGCAGCCCGGTAGCTCGTCAGGCTCATAACCTGAAGGTCGTAGGTTCAAATCCTACCCCCGCAACCAATTTTTCCAATGACTTAGCCAAGCATCGATATTTTTCCCGGTCCATTGCCGGTCCAAAAGTCTCGAGGAAAGGGTGGTATCCAGGGGCGGGGTAGAAAATTTCACTGAATCAACGCCGTAGATAGAACGTCAAGCTCAACATCAGCGCACGCGGCGGCGGCGCCAGCGGTGTCGTGCTGTACGAGTGGCAGATGTTGGGGCCGGCTAACACGACAGCCTGCTTCGCGCAGTGCGTCAATGGCACGGTGACAAACCAGACGCCTCAAAAGGCGCCGTTCACGACTTCACCGCGAAGCCTTCAGCCACCCGCGCTCCAAATCCCGAAACAAAGCTGTGAGACAAGGAGTCGACAACGGACAGCTCTCGGGCGAAGAATGCCTTCTTCCAGGGCTGATCGGGCTTGGGGACCGGGCGTTTCAGGATTGCAATGTTGAGCGCCGTGAGCGTCACCAGTTCCCAGCCTTCCGCACCAGCATCGTTGAGAACATCCAGTGCGTTCATTTTGCGCGGCAGCTCGTTGAGATTGATCTGGTCGTATTCCCACATGGTCATTGGCCTGCCCCCTGGCGCGACGCCGTCGTGGCCGACGATTGACCGAGTCTAATGTCGAGACGTGGCGGCTTGGAGGTGCTGCGTGCCGCGCACGTGACATGGTGCGAGGTTGTGGATGATGTGCCAGGATGGTCGAGGACGAAATATCCCGCGTCTTAGGCTCTATTGATCCGGGCAGGTCGGCAGTGCGGCATCCGCCGCGGCGAATTGATTGACTATTTGCCCGGCGCGGTGCCAAGAGACACGGCTACGGGGAGAGGCTGCCGAGGTAGTGCCGTACGTTGGTGGTGGCTGCAAGCGCCGCGAAGTTGGGATGCGCCTCGCAGGCTCCGCCGCTGACGAACAGGAACCGTTCGCAGATCTCGCGCAGGATCTCGAGTTGAAACGCGGCGGTGGGGTGCAGGCACACGAATACGAGGCGCCCCTCGCGCTTGAGGCGTCGAAAGAAGTCGAGCATGAAGCCGATGTAGCCGTCCTGGGTGTTGAATTGCGGCTCGTCGAAGAGGTGCACTTGCGGATAAGCGCTGTGGGGAGCCTCGAGCATGAAGGCCGGCCAGCGCTTGGCGAAGCTGCGCACCTGATACGATTGGTGGTAGTGGATGGCGAGACGGTCGCGCTGACGATAGCGGACGCGATGGATGTCCTGCCCCGCGACGAGGATGCGCCCGCCGGTGGGGACGTTCGAGCCCGCAATCATCTCGAATAATGTGGTCTTGCCGGCGCCGTTGGGGCCGAGCACGCCTACGATCTGCGAGCCCTCGAAGGTTCGGTCCACGTCGAGACGGAAGGCAGGTGCACGGTCGAGCAGGCTGCGCCGGTACACCTTGCTCACACGCTCTAGGGACAGCAGCGGGTCAGCCATCAGTGCAGGCCCCCCAACATTTGCCGCTTGAGGTCAGGATCGCGCCTGAGCGCGGCCGCCTCGCCCTTCCAAGTCACCTGGCCCTGAGACAGGATGGTAACGCGGTCCGCGACCTCGAGGGCAACGTCGGCATTCTGCTCGACCATGATGGTGGCGATGCCTTCCTTCTTGAGGCGGCGGATCACGCCCAGCACGTCGTCGACGATCTTCGGTGCAAGGCCCTGGCTCGGCTCGTCGAAGAGCGCCAGTCCGGGCGCGCCAAGTAGGCAGCGCGCAATGGCAACCATCTGCATCTCGCCGCCCGACAGCGTCTCGGCCTCGCGCCCCATCAAGTGCTTGAGCGGAGTGAAGATGTCGCTTACCTCATTCATAGTCCACGGCCGGAACCTGCTGCGCTTCATGCCGAGGGCGAGGTTCTTGGCGACCGTCAGCGTCGGGCAAAGACGCCGGTCGTCGGGCACCCAGCCGACGCCGGCGCGTGCCACCTCGTGCGTGGGAAGGCCCGCAATGGAGCAGCCCTCGAACAGGACGTCGCCTCGTCGCGGCCGGGTGAGGCCGAGGATCGAGCGCAGCACCGTGGTCTTGCCGGCGCCATTGGCGCCGAGTAGCGCCAGCACCTCCCCGGCGCCCACCGACAGCGACACTCCGAACAATGCCTGCGTTTCGCCATAGTAGGTATCGATGTCGACAACCTCGAGCCTCACTGCAACCTCCCGAGGTTGGAGGCCTTGACCCAGGGGTTTGCCCTGAGGTCCTCGGGCGTTCCGCGCGCAATCACCTGGCCCCAATGGATGACCGAAATTTGCTCGGCGAGCGAGAACAGGAACTGCATATCGTGCTCGATGATGACGATGGTGGCGGCGCCCTTGAGATTGGCCACCAGCTTGGCAAGCTGGGCGCGGCCGTCGCTGCCGAGGCCTGCGGTGGGCTCATCGAGGAAGAGAAGCTTCGGTTTGGCGGCCAGCGCCACGGCGATCTCGAGTGCTCTGCGGGCGCCATAGGGCAATGCCTTGGCCAGGTCGTTGGCGCGTTCCGCAAGGCCGACCATGCCGAGCACCGTCTGCGCCTCGGCAACGAGCGCAGGATCGGCATAGGCCTGTCCGAAGGGATCGCGCGCGCGGGCGCGCAAGCCGGGCAGCGCAATCGCCACGTTCTCGAAGACAGTGAATTCATCGAACAGGCTCATGATCTGGAAGGAGCGGGCGACACCGAGGCGCGCAATCGCCTGCGGGGAGCGCCCCGTTATGTCGACCCCTTCGAGAAGCACCTGGCCACGATCGGGCTTGTAGCGGCCGGTCAGCACGTTGAAGCAGGTGGTCTTGCCGGCACCGTTTGGGCCCATGATGCCCGACAGGCAGCCTTCCTCGAAGGCGAGCGACACGTCCTCCAGCACGACGCGGTCACCGAAGCGCAGATGCAGGTTCCGGGCCTCCAGCAGGGGCATCGGTCACCTCGGCTGCGGTTGCGGCACGCCAGCACGCTGTGACACGCGCTTGGGCGCGGGCTTGTCTGCCGCCCGTGGGAACAGCCCGGCGATACCCTCGGGTTTGAACACCACGAGACCGACGAACAGAAGGCCGAACCAGAGCATCCAGGCGGTGGTGAGCGCACCGATGACGTCGCGGGCGAGGAAGAACGCAATTGCGCCGATCACCGGACCCCAGAAGGATACCAAACCGCCGCCCACCAGCGTCATCATCACGATATAGCCCGAATAGTGCAGGCTCATGACGTCGGGAAAGGCGGAGGCCTGCGCCATGGCGAAGAGGCCGCCGGCAAGGCCCGAGAGGCCGGCCGAGACGACGAGCGCGGCGGCCTTGAAGGCCCACACGTCGTAGCCCACGAAGCGGGCGCGCGTCTCGTTCTGCTTGATGGCTTTGAGTACGCGACCAAAGGGCGAATGGACGAGGCGCCACAAAAGCAGCGATACGATTACGAACACAGCGAGCGCGAAGTAGTACAGAGCGACATTGTCCTTGAGATCGATCGTCGCCACACCGAGCTCCGCCGGTAGGCGGGCGATTTTGAGGAGCCCGTCCTCGCCGCCGGTGAACCCATGCGCCTTGATGGCGATGAACCAGAACACCTGGCCGAAGGCGATGGTCATGAGCGCGTAGTAGATGCCGCGCCGGTGCGAGATGAAAAGGGCGACGAGGGCGCCACCGGCAGCAGCCGTGAGCATGGCAACTGCGAGGCAAAGCCAGAGATTGGCCGCGATATTGAATTGGGCAAGACCGAACGCATAGGCGCCGAGCCCGAAGAAGGCGCCGTGCCCGAACGAGGGAAGCCCGGAATGCCCGAGCACCAGATTGTAGGCGAGCGCATAGGTGGCCCAGATCAGGATCTCGACGCCGAGATACTGGTAGAGGCCGACCCGCTCGATCCAAAAGGGAACCGTCGCAAAGAGCAGCCACGCGACAAGCATCGGCGCGGTAAAGGTCGGGACAGGCCGGCCCGGCAGCATCTCACGCCTCCAGGATGCTCTTCTTGCCGAACAGGCCGCGTGCGCGAAACGTCACCACGACGATCAGCAGCAAATACATGGACATGAGCGACCACTCGGAGGCATAGGCGCCGGACAAGCCGACGACAACCCCCACGAGTAGACCGGCCATCACGGCGCCCCAGAAGCTGCCGACTCCGCCCAGCACGATGATGACGAAGGCCGGAACGACTGCATCGACTCCCATGTGCGGTCGGATGCCCCACAGCGGCGCCAGGATCACGCCGGCGACGGCCGCAAGCATGGTGCCGAGCACAAACACCCACACCCTGAGACGCGCAAGGTCGATCCCCAGCGCCTGCACGATCTCGCTGTCGTGCGCGCCGGCCTTGACCATGGCGCCGAAGCGAGTGCGCTCGACGATGAACCACACCCCCGCCATGGCGATTAGCGCAAGCCCTGCCGCCCAAAAGCGATAGGTGGACCAGATGAGGTCGAGCATGATGAAGCCGCCCGACATCTCGCGCGGCACAGGCAGCATGTAGTCGCGCGTGCCCCAAACCTGGCGGATGAGCTCCTCGAGCACCATGGCGGCACCGAAGGTCAATAGCAGCCCATAAAGCGGGTCGCGCCCGTACGTGCGCTGCATCAGCCGCTCCAGCACCACCCCGAACGGCGCAACCAGGATCGGCGCAAGCACGAGCGCGGCCGCGAAGCGCCACGCGAGTGGTACATCGGCCCAGGTTTTCAAGATGTCCGGCGGCAGCGGCAGCCAAGGAGTGGCGATCGCGTAAGCGAAGTAGGCACCGAGGGCAAACAGGGAGCCGTGCGCAAGGTTGATCTGCTCCATCAGCCCGAGGATCAGCATGAAGCCGAGCGCGAGCAAGCTGAACAGCAGGCCAAGCGTGATCCCGTTGACGTGATGCGGCAGC
>Ga0247829_10001429_pt1 | contig 10874 bp, 8 predicted proteins | sample 12C_Control_Day4_FD_207765 | JGI IMG/M metagenome (GOLD analysis project Ga0247829, IMG submission 207765) | Soil microbial communities from agricultural site in Penn Yan, New York, United States - 12C_Control_Day4 | ecosystem: Environmental > Terrestrial > Soil > Agricultural land | place: USA... | reverse complement strand
GCCAACGCGGTCGGTGACCTGCTCGCGGACGGTCCTGACCGAGGTCACGGCCTCGTCAGGGGAGAGCCTCGCCGCCTTGACCCGCTGCTCCAGCAGGCCGACCTCGAACTCCAGGGCGTCGTACCGCTCGGTGAAGAACTTCAGGGCCTCGTCCGGAGTTCCCTCGGGGTACTGGCCCACCGAGCGTTCGCCGTCGGCGGTCTTGACGTAGACCGTCCCGTCGTCGGCGACACGACCCCACGGATGACTCGTCACAGGACTCCTTCTCGATCAGTCGGGCTGCGCAGCGCGCCCGGACGGGGCCATGCTAGTCACCCGGTGGCAGGCGGCTGGGTCGGCGGGCGTGACTCTCGGTAGGGTCTGCGGAGTGTTCATCGCCGGCTTTCCCGCAGGTCCCTGGGGTACCAACTGCTACGTCGTCGCCACCGGGGCGGGCAACGAGTGCGTCGTCATCGACCCGGGCAAGGACGCTGCCGAGGGAGTCGACCAGGTCGTGCGCGAACACCGGCTCAAGCCGGTGTCGGTGCTGGTGACCCACGGCCACGTCGACCACATGTGGTGCGTCGCCCCCGTCGCCGGCACCTACGACTCCACCGCCTGGATCCACCCCGACGACCGCCACCTCCTCACCGACCCGATGGCGGGCATGAGCCATGAGACGACCCAGCTGTTGCTCGGCGGCAACTACGAGTGGGCGGAGCCCGACGACGTACGCGAGCTCGCCGACGGGCAGACGCTCGAGCTCGCTGGGCTTTCCTTCCTCGTCGACCACACGCCCGGCCACACCGAGGGATCGGTGACCTTCCGCAGCGAGTACGGCGAGCAGGGCGTGTCCGAGGTGATGTTCTCCGGCGACCTGCTCTTCGCGGGATCGATCGGCCGCACCGACCTGCCCGGTGGTGACCACCCGACGATGCTGCGCAGCCTGAAGGACAAGGTGCTGACCCTGGCCGACGACATCGTGGTGCTGCCCGGCCACGGTGAGCAGACCTCGATCGGCCGCGAACGCGCGACCAACCCCTTCCTCCTCGAGCTCCAGGGCGGGCACGAGGCCGGGCGCATCACTCGGGGACTCTGAGGTCATGGCCCGACCCACCCCGCTCAGCGGGTTCCCCGAGCTGCTGCCCGCCCAGCGTCACGTCGAGGCGCAAGTGGTCGACACCCTGCGCAGCACCTTCGAGCTGCACGGCTTCGTTGGCATCGAGACCCGGGTGGTCGAGCCGCTCGACCGGTTGGCCAAGGGCGGGGAGATCGACAAGGAGATCTACGTCCTCCGCAGGTTGCAGGCCGAGGAGGGCGAGGGCGACAGCGGACTGGGGCTCCACTTCGACCTCACCGTCCCGTTCGCCCGCTACGTCCTCGAGAACGCCGGCAAGCTGGACTTCCCGTTCCGGCGCTACCAGATCCAGCCGGCCTGGCGTGGGGAGCGGCCGCAGGAGGGCCGCTACCGCCAGTTCACGCAGGCTGACATCGACGTGGTCGGACACGGCGAGCTGCCCTTCCACCACGACATCGAGGTGATGCGGGTGATGGTGGAGGCGCTCAGCCGGCTTCCTCTGCCGCCACTCTCCTTCCAGCTCAACAACCGCAAGCTGATCCAGGGCTTCTACCGCGGCCTCGGGCTGACCGACCTGACCGCCGCCATCCGGGTGATCGACAAGCTCGACAAGCTCCCGCCCGAGGTGGTGGCCGACCAGCTGGTCGAGCTCGCCGACGCCACCCCCGAGCAGGCGGAGCGGTGCCTGGAGCTGGCCACGATCCGGGTCGCGGACACCTCCTTCGTCGACCGCGTTCGTGCCCTCGGGGTGAAGGACGAGCTGCTCGACGTCGGCCTCGCCGAGCTGGCGGCCGTCGTCGAAGGATGTGCGGCCACCGCCGGCGGTCAGGTCACGGTCGAGGCGAACCTGCGGATCGCCCGGGGCCTCGACTACTACACCGGCACCGTCGTCGAGATCTTCATGAGCGGCTACGAGCGGCTGAAGTCGGTCGGCGGCGGCGGGAGGTACGACGCGCTCGCCGACGACGGCAAGACGACGTACCCCGGGGTGGGCGTCTCGTTCGGCGTCTCCCGCACACTGATCCCGCTGATCGCCGAGGGGGTGCTCACGAGCAGCCGGTCGGTGCCCAGCGCCGTCCTGGTCGCCCTGGTCGAAGAGGAGTCGCGCGGGACCAGTGACGCTGTCGCCACGGCGCTGCGCGCCAACGGCGTCCCCTGCGAGGTGGCGCCCGCGCCTCAGAAGTTCGGCAAGCAGATCCGCTTCGCCGAGCGGCGCGGCATTCCCTTCGTCTGGTTCCCCCCGGCTGACCAGAACAGCGCCGAGGGGCACCAGGTGAAGGACATTCGCAGCGGCGAGCAGGTGGGCGCCGACCCCGCCACCTGGACGCCTCCCACCGAGGACCTGACGCCGAGTGTCACCAGCACCCGCGTCACCACAAAGGAGCACCCGTGATCCGCACCCACGACGCCGGAGCGCTGCGCGCTGACCACGTCGGACAGTCCGTGACCCTCGCCGGATGGGTCGCCCGTCGCCGCGACCACGGCGGGGTTGCGTTCCTCGACCTGCGCGAGGCCAGCGGGGTGGTGCAGGTAGTGGTTCGCGACGAGGCCGTCGCACACAGCCTGCGCAGCGAGTTCTGCCTGAGCGTCACCGGCGAGGTCGCGCTGCGCCCGGAGGGCAACGCCAACCCGAACCTGCCCAGCGGCGAGATCGAGGTCATCGCCGAGGACGTCGAGGTGCTCAGCGCCAGCGCCGCGTTGCCGTTCCCCATCGACGAGCACGTCGACGTGGGGGAGGAGGCGCGGCTGCGGCACCGCTACCTCGACCTGCGCAGGAGTGGGCCCCGCGAGGCTCTCCGCCTGCGCAGCCGGGTGAACCGTGCGGCCCGAGACGTGCTCGACCGCCACGACTTCGTCGAGATCGAGACCCCCACGCTGACCCGCTCGACCCCGGAGGGCGCGCGCGACTTCCTGGTCCCGGCACGGCTGCAGCCGGGCAGCTGGTACGCCCTCCCGCAGAGCCCCCAGCTGTTCAAGCAGCTGTTGATGGTCGCCGGGATGGAGCGGTACTACCAGATCGCCCGTTGCTACCGCGACGAGGACTTCCGGGCCGACCGGCAGCCCGAGTTCACCCAGCTCGACGTCGAGATGAGCTTCGTCGACCAGGACGACGTGCTCGCGCTGTCCGAGGAGATCCTGGTCGCGCTGTGGGCGCTCGTCGGCGTGGAGCTCGAGACCCCGTTCCCGCGGCTGACCTACGCCGAGTCCATGGCCCGGTTCGGGACCGACAAGCCGGACCTGCGAATGGGACAGGAGCTCGTGGACTGCACCGAGTTCTTCTCGGACACCACGTTTCGCGTCTTCCAGGCACCGTACGTCGGTGCCGTGGTCATGCCCGGCGGAGCCTCCCAGCCCCGCAAGCAGCTCGACGCGTGGCAGGAGTGGGCCAAGCAACGCGGAGCACGCGGGCTCGCCTACGTGCTGGTCCAGGAAGGCGGCGAGCTCGGGGGACCGGTGGCCAAGAACCTCACCGACTCCGAACGCGCGGGGATCGCAGCGCACGTCGGGGCGCAACCGGGCGACTGCATCTTCTTCGCGGCCGGACCGGTCAAGCCGAGCCGGGCGCTCCTCGGCGCGGCACGACTCGAGATCGGCCGCCGGTGCAACCTGATCGACGACGATGCCTGGGAGCTCCTCTGGGTCGTCGACGCCCCGTTGTTCGAGCCGGCTGACGAGGCAACGGCCGCCGGCGAGGTCGCCGTCGGCCACGGTGCGTGGACCGCAGTGCACCATGCCTTCACCTCGCCGAAGGACCTCGAGGCCTTCGACGCCGACCCCGGCAGCGCCCTGGCCTGGGCCTACGACATCGTCTGCAACGGCAACGAGATCGGCGGCGGGTCGATCCGTATCCACCGCGACGACGTGCAGAAGCGGGTCTTCGAGGTGATGGGCCTCGGCGCCGACGAGGCGCAGGAGAAGTTCGGCTTCCTCCTCGACGCGTTCAAGTACGGCGCCCCGCCGCACGGCGGCATCGCCTTCGGCTGGGACCGAATCGTGGCCCTGCTCGCGGGCACCGAGTCGATCCGGGACGTCATCGCCTTCCCGAAGTCGGGGGGCGGGTTCGACCCGCTCACCGCAGCCCCAGCACCGATCACTCCGGAGCAGCGCAAGGAGGCCGGGGTCGACGCGAAACCGGTGAACGGCAAAAGCCCTCTCTGAGACCAGATCGTTACGCTCAGGTGATCGTCCGTGAGGTCCGTGTCACATAGAGTCACCTCTCGGCGCACAACGCAGGCCGCGGGCACGACCCGGCCGTGGAGCAGATGGGGTGAGGCATGTCGGCTTACGCCGGGCCCGATACCGTGGGGCAGTCCAGCGAGGGGCCGCCATCTGCCGACCATGAGTCGGAGCGCGCGAAGGAGATCGCCGGCAAGTCGCCGATGCGGATCGCCTTCGGGCGACTGGCCCGCGACAAGATCGCCGTCGTCTGTGCCTTCGTGGTTCTCGCTTTCGTCCTGATCGCGATCTTCGCCGGCACGATCTGCAACATCTTCAACGTCAGCACCGAAACCGTCCTGGCCAGCCAGTACCTCGACGTGCTCGGCGGCGGCCTGCCCAAGCCCGAGTACGGCCCGCCCAACGGCGGGTTCACCATCGAGCACCCGTTCGGACTGGCGCCCCGCACCGCCAACGACAACCTCGCCTGGTGGGTGTTCGGTTGCCGCACCTCCCTGTCGATCGCCTTGCTGGCCACGATCTTCGCCTCGGTCACCGGCGTGGTGCTCGGCCTGACCGCCGGCTTCCTCGGCGGCATGGTCGACCGGATCATCTCCTTCGTCACCGACCTGTTCCTGACCATCCCCTTCCTGCTGGCCGCCCTGACCCTCGCCCCCATCGTCAGTGAGCGGTTCCGGGAGAGCCCGAACTACCCGCAGATCCAGTTCTACAACCTGATCATGGTGCTGGCGGTCTTCGGCTGGATGCCGATCGCCCGGCTGATCCGCGGGGAAGTCCTCTCGCTGCGCGAGCGCGAGTTCATCATGTCCGCACGCGTACTGGGCATGCCCACGGGGCGGATCCTGCTCAGGGAGCTGCTGCCCAACCTCGCAGCCCCGATCGTGGTGACCATCTCGCTCATGCTGCCCGCGTTCGTGAGCGCGGAGGCGACGCTGGCGTTCCTGGGCATCGGCGTGACCGAGAGCCCGTCGTGGGGCCAGACCATCAACCTGGCCGTCGACTTCTTCGAGATCTACCCGCTCTACCTCTACGAGCCGCTTCTCGGGGTGGTCCTCCTGGTCCTGTCCCTCAACCTGCTGGGCGACGCGGTTCGCGACGCCCTCGACCCCAAGACCCGTCGCTGACGGGTCTCCCAAAGACGTCGCCGCGAGCCTCCTCGGGGCGCGAACACAGAAAAGAAAGGCTCAACAATGAGACGGAGCAAGCCACTGGCGGTAGTAGCCGGTGCCGCGCTGTTCGCGCTCGCCGCGTGCGGCGGCGGGGGCGGAACTTCAAGCGGAGGTGGGGGTCAGTCGCGCGAATTCGGCGCGGCCGACGAGATCACCAAGAACGCGGATCAGGCAGCGCCAGCGGCCGAGATCCAGGGAGCCACGAAGGGCGGGACCATCACGGTCGAGCTGCCCGGCGACCCCGGTCCGACCGACCTCGACCCGACCAACGGCTGGTCGGTGACCGGCAACTCGATTCAGCAGGCGCTGACGAGCCGGTCCCTCACCCAGTACGCCAAGAACCCCGACACGGGTGCGATGGAGCTCGTCCCCGACCTCGCCACCGACCTCGGGACGCCCAACGACGACTTCACGGAGTGGACCTTCACCATCCGTGACGACGCCACCTGGGAGAACGGCGAGACCATCACCCCCGAGGAGGTCGCTTGGGGCCTCTGTCGGTCGATGGACTCGACGCAGTTCCCGTCCGGCCCGGGCACCGAGTACTCCCAGCAGTACTTCTTCGGCGCAGGCGACTACAAGGGCCCCTACACCGGCAAGGACCCCAACTGCGACAAGTGGGGCGGCGTCACGGTCGACGGCCAGGACATCACCATCAAGATGGCCAAGCCGTTCCCCGACATGGACTGGTGGGGCGCCTTCATGGCGATGGGCCCGTCCCCGCTGGGCAAGGCGAGCCAGCCGCCGGACTACGGCCAGAACATCCTGTCGAACGGTCCTTACAAGGTGGAGAGCTTCCGTTCCGGCGAAGAGCTCGTGCTGGTCAAGAACGACCAGTGGAACCCCGAGTCGGACCCGGCGCGTCACCAGTACGCCGACAAGTTCATCTTCAAGTTCAACGCTGACCAGAACAAGGTCGACCAGGTCATGCTCAGCGACAACACCGCCTCGCAGACGACGGTGTCGACCCAGGCGGGTTCCAACAACTACGAGCGGATCAACAGTGAGCTCGGAGACCGCCTGGTGCAGCAGAGCTCGCAGTGCACCAGCTTCCTGGCGCCCGACTACCAGGACATCTCCGACATCAACGTCCGCAGGGCGCTCGCGTGGGCCTACCCCTACGAGGACGTCTGGCTGGCCAGTGGTGAGGTTCCCGGTGTGACCCGGGTCCCGGCGAACTCCGTGATGCCCCCGGGCATGGCGGGCAAGCACGACTACTTCGCCGACGGTGAGCAGTTCACGTACAACCCGGACCGGGCCAAGGAGCTTCTGGCCAAGGCGGGCTACGCGAACAAGCCGTACCCGATCAAGATGATCTACTACGAAGTCGACCCGCTCGCCGTGGCTGCCCAGAAGCAGCTCGTCAAGGGCATGGAAGAGGCCGGCTTCGAGATCAACGACATCGCCGTCCAGGACGACCCGTACAACGTCTGGACGAACCCCGATGACAAGCTGAACAAGACGCTCAACCTCCGTGGTGTCAACTGGTGCTCGGACTGGCCGTCAGGTCTGACGATGCTCCCGCCGCTGCTGCGGACGGGTGCCACCTACAACACCGAGCAGTTCTCCGAGAAGTCCATCGATGACGAGATGGACAAGATCACGGGGATGCCGCTGGAGGACCAGGCCGACGCCTGGGGCGCGCTGGACGAGAAGATCGGGACCGAGTTCTTCCCGATCATCCCGACTGCGTTCCGGAACGACCTGTTCGTGTTCGGTTCGAAGGTCGGCAACCCTGGTGGTGACGGTGCCATCGGCGCCCCCTACTACAAGGGGCTGTACGTCTCCAAGTGATTCGTGCGTGGCCTAACCGGCTGATGCGCAACTAGGGTGGGGGTTCCCGGACAAAACCGGGAGCCCCCACCTCGGGCCGCCCGGCGGTCTCCAACCAGGGAGAGGGATCTGATGTTTGCCTATATCGTCAAGCGGGCGCTCGCCGGTGTGCTGGTACTTGTGCTGGTCTCGATGGCGATCTTCCTGCTCTTCTGGTACGGCCCCAACAGCCCGGCCCAGCCGATCTGTGACCAGCAGACCAGCAACCGGTGCTCCCCGGCGCGGCTCAAGATCTACGAGGAGCGCCTCGGCTACAACAACCCGGTGTATGTCGAGTACGGAAAGTTCATCAAGGGAATCTTCGTCGGACGCGACATCCAGGTGGGGTCTACGCCCCGTCACTGCGAAGCGCCGTGCCTGGGGATCTCCTCCCGCACCGACAACTTCGTGTCGGACGAGATGATCGAGCGACTGCCCGCCACGCTCTCGGTCGCCTTCGGTGGCGCCTTCTTCTACCTTCTCTTCGGCGTCCCCATCGGCGTCGCGGCCGCTCGAAGACGTGGGACCGTGGCCGACAAGGCGCTCGTTTCGAGCTTCCTGACCCTCAGCTCGGTTCCCTACTACCTCTTCGCCCTGATGCTCTGGCTCTACCTGACGGTGATCTTCGAGATCCCGATCTTCAGCCATACGGGCTACCACAAGCTCACCGAGAACCCGTGGAACTGGTTCACGGGCATGTTCCTGGCCTGGATGGCGCTGGGCATCTTCGGCTGCACGCAGTACACCCGGTACACCCGGGGAGCGATGGTCGAAGCCCTGAACGAGGACTACATCCGGACCGCGAAGGCCAAGGGACTGGCGTCACGGGCCGTGGTCTACAGGCACGGGCTGCGGGCCGCCCTGGTGCCGGTCGTGACCATCTTCGGCATCGACTTCGCCACCCTGCTGGCCGGCACGATCATCACCGAGCGCATCTTCGACATCCAGGGCATCGGATGGTGGGGCCTGGAGGCGGTGAGGGCCCGAGACCTGTCCGTGGTGGCGGCCACCACCCTCTTCGGGGCCGTGATGCTCATCGTTGCCAACCTGATCGTCGATATGCTCTACAGCGTCCTCGACCCGAGAGTGAGACTGTCGTGACCGACGAGCGCAGGGACGAGAAACGGGAGGTGGCGGACACCTCTGGGGACGATGCGTTCCTCGTCGTGGACGACCTCACCGTCCGGTTCCCGACCGAGGACGGGCTTCTCACGGCCGTGAGCGGGCTGAGCTATGAGGTCCGGATGGGCGAGACCCTGGGCATCGTGGGCGAGTCAGGATCCGGGAAGTCGGTCTCCAGTCTCGCCGTACTCGGTCTCCACGACGCGAAGTCCAGCCGGATCAGCGGATCCATCCGGGTCGGTGGCACCGAGGTGATCGGACTGTCAGAGTCACGCATGCGCAAGCTGCGCGGCAACGCCGTCTCGATGATCTTCCAGGACGCACTCGCGGCGCTCCACCCGTTCTACAAGATCGGTGGGCAGCTGGCCGAGGCCTATCAGGTCCACCACCCCAATGCCACCAAGCGCGACGCCCGGCGCAAGGCGATCGAGATGCTCGACCGGGTCGGGATCCCGCAGCCGGACCGCCGCGTCGACGACTTCCCCCACCAGTTCTCAGGCGGCATGCGGCAGCGCGCGATGATCGCGATGGGGCTGATCAACGACCCGTCCCTGCTGATCGCCGACGAGCCGACGACGGCGCTCGACGTGACGGTCCAGGCCCAGATCCTCGACCTGCTCCAGGACCTCCAGCGCGAGTTCAACTCCGCGGTCATCATCATCACCCACGACCTCGGCGTGATCGCCGAGATGGCCGACGACGTGCTGGTGATGTACGCCGGCCGCGCGGTCGAGTACGGCCCCTGCAAGGAGATCCTCACGCACCCGGAGATGCCCTACACCTGGGGCCTGCTCTCGAGCGTGCCCGAGGTCGGTGCAGACACCGACGCCCGGCTCATCCCGATCCCCGGCAACCCGCCGAGCCTGTTGAGCCCTCCGCCCGGCTGCTCGTTCCACCCGCGCTGCGCCCACATGGACAAGGTGCCCGGTAACCTGTGCTCGACGGAGCTTCCCGAGCTCACGCCCGGAAGCCGGGGGAGTGGCCACCTCAAGCGTTGCCACCTTGCCGACCCCGACCGGGTGTTCGAGGCCGAGGTGCTGCCCGAGATCGCCCCTGAGCTGGTCGAGGAGAACTGATGTCCGATGTGAACGTTGACAAGGCGGACGCCTCCCAGGGACAACCCGCCCCGGGCGAGGGCGAGGAGACCGCAGTCGTCGACCAGCAGGTGGCGAGCTTCGCCGAGCTCGCCGAGCAGGGTCACACAGCCACCCAGCTCGACGTCACGGCGCCGCCGGTGCTCGAGGTCGAGAATCTCAAGATGTACTTCCCGGTCAAGTCGTCCGGCGTCGTCCGCCGCACGATCGGGCACGTCCAGGCCGTCGACGGGATCAGCTTCCAGGTGCCGAAGGGTGGCTCGCTGGGCCTCGTCGGTGAGTCCGGCTGCGGCAAGTCCACGACGGGCCGGTTGATCACGCGGCTCTACAACCCGACCGCAGGCACGATGCGGTTCGGCGAGCACGACCTGGCCCAGCTCTCGAACCGGCAGATGAAGCCGCTGCGCAAGCACGTCCAGATGATCTTCCAGGACCCCTACACGTCGCTGAACCCACGGCACACCGTGGGAGCGATCGTGGGCGCACCGCTGGCGATCCACAAGGTGGTGCCCAAGAAGGAGATCCTGCCGAAGGTGCAGGAACTGCTCAGGGTGGTGGGTCTCAACCCCGAGCACTACAACCGTTACCCCAACGAGTTCTCGGGGGGCCAGCGGCAGCGCATCGGCATCGCCCGGGCCCTCACCCTCAACCCCCAGCTGCTGGTCGCCGACGAGCCGGTCTCGGCCCTCGACGTCTCGATCCAGGCGCAGGTGATCAACCTGCTCCAGGACCTGCAGAAGGAATTCGGGATCGCCTTCCTGTTCATCGCCCACGACCTGGCCGTCGTGCGCCACTTCTGCCCCGAGGTGGCGGTGATGTACCTCGGCAAGATCGTCGAGATCGCAGATCGGGAGTCCCTCTACGGCCACGCACATCACCCCTACACCCAGGCGCTGCTCTCCGCCGTGCCTGACGTCAAGCAGGCGGCGATCGGTGGCCGCCGCGAGCGGATCCGTCTCGAGGGCGACGTACCGAGCCCGATCAACCCGCCGTCCGGCTGCCGGTTCCGCACCCGCTGCTCGCTCGCACAGGAGATCTGCGCCAAGGTCGAGCCGCCGTTGCTGCAGATCGGGCCCCGGCACAAGGTCGCCTGCCACTTCGCGGGCGAGCTGGGCAACCACCCCAACACCCCGGTGACCGCCAATCTGCTCGGGGTCGACAACCAGGGCTCGCCCGCCGGAGGCGCCACGCCCACCCAGGTTCCGGTGGGGCCGGGATACGAGGACGAGTGGTACGACGTGAAGGCCCAGAAGATGGTGCGCGCCTGATCCCCACCGATCACCTACGGTGACGGGTGTGGAGGGACTCTTCGACGCGATGCCGTCCGGCCGGGGCGGTGGTGGCTCACTGTCGACGGCCCCGCACGCCTCCGCACCGCTCGCGGTGCGGATGCGGCCACGTTCGCTCGACGAGCTGGTCGGGCAGCAGCAGCTACGGGCCGCG
>Ga0247829_10001428_pt1 | contig 10875 bp, 10 predicted proteins | sample 12C_Control_Day4_FD_207765 | JGI IMG/M metagenome (GOLD analysis project Ga0247829, IMG submission 207765) | Soil microbial communities from agricultural site in Penn Yan, New York, United States - 12C_Control_Day4 | ecosystem: Environmental > Terrestrial > Soil > Agricultural land | place... | reverse complement strand
GGCCCGCCCGAGGCGGAGGTGGATATGAACCAGCAGAAGGATGGCGATCCCGAGATAGCCGGAGCCGCCAAGAGCCCGGATGACGCGCCGGAAGCCAAGCGATGTTCGGCCGAACCCGTCGACCGCTCCGAGCGGCGCATGACGGCCGAGCAGCAGAGGCGCTTGCGCGACCTTTGCCAGCGGTCGGGATCGCAGTTCGAGGAGCGCCTCACCCCCCAGGAGGCAGAGAGGCGCATCGCCGAGCTGGAGCGCATCTTGCGCTGACCTGTGCAGGCGTTGCCGGCATCCGCTCCGACCCAAGCGCTTGAGCGCTTCTGGCCGGCTGCAGCCACTCCTTTCATTTCCACCGCGGCGGTCGATGCGCCGCCCCGTGGACAAGGAGCCGGAACGCCCCCTTAGATCCGTTCGTTTTCGGGCGCCCGGCAACCAGCGGCAAGAAACGAGGGTTCACCGCCGGGAATATGCCGAGCAGTCGGGGTTGCGCGATGCAGGAGGCCCGCTGGTGGCAGCGCGGGATCATCTACCAGATCTATCCGCGCTCCTTCATGGACAGCAATGGCGATGGGGTGGGCGACCTGCCGGGAATCCTGCAGCGGCTCGACTATCTGGCTTGGCTCGGCGTCGATGCGGTCTGGATCTCCCCCATCTATCCCTCGCCGATGGCGGACTTCGGCTATGACATCTCGAACTATGTCGAGATTCATCCGATGTTTGGTACCCTTGGGGACTTCGACCGCCTGCTCGAGGAGGCGCATCGGCGCGGGCTGAAGATCATACTTGACTTCGTGCCGAACCATACCTCGGACCAGCACCCGTGGTTCCTGGAATCGCGGAGCTCGCGGGACAATCCGCGCCGCGACTGGTACATCTGGGCCGATCCGCGGCCCGGCGGCGCGCCGCCCAACAACTGGCTGAGCGACTTCGGCGGCAGTGCGTGGGAGTTCGACGCGCGCACCGGCCAGTATTATTACCACGCCTTCCTCAAGCAACAGCCGGACCTCAACTGGCGCAATCCGGCAGTCATCGGGGCGATGCACGACGTCCTGCGCTTCTGGCTGAGGCGCGGAGCCGACGGTTTCCGCGTCGATGTGATCTGGTACCTGATCAAGGACGAGCAGCTTCGCGACAACCCGCCGAACCCGGCCTATCGCGAGGGCGAGCCGCCGCACCATGCCCTGCTGCCGATCTACACGACCGACCGGCCCGAAATACACGGCGTCGTGGCCGGCTTGCGGCGCGTGATCGACGAGTTCCCCGAACGGGTGTTGATTGGGGAGACCTATCTGCCGATCGAGCGGCTGGTCGCCTATTACGGGGCCGATCTCAGCGGGGCGCATCTGCCATTCAATTTCCAGCTGATCCACACGCCGTGGAAGGCGCGCGCGATCGCGGCGCTGATCGACTCCTACGAGGCCACGTTGCCGGCGGGCGGCTGGCCCAACTGGGTCCTGGGCAATCACGACAGGAGCCGCATCGCCTCGCGGGTGGGCAGCGCGCAGGCGAGGGTGGCCGCGATGTTGCTGCTCACCTTGCGCGGAACGCCGACCATGTATTACGGCGACGAAATCGGCATGAAGGACGTGGCGATCCCCCGCCACATGATTCAGGACCCGTTTGAGCGCAATGTTCCGGGCATAGGTTGCGGACGCGATCCCGAGCGCACGCCCATGCAATGGGAGCCCTCGGCGGGGGCGGGGTTCACCGCCGGCAGGCCTTGGCTTCCGCTCGCCCCGGACTGGACCCAGGTGAATGTGGCGGCGCAAGCGGAGGCGCCGCGGTCGACCCTCAGCCTCTATCGGCGACTCATCGCGTTGCGCCGCGCCGAGCCAGGGCTGGCCATCGGGGGTTACGCGCCGCTGCATGCCGAGGGCGACGTGATCGCCTATCTCCGCGAAGGGTTCGGGCGCAGGTTCCTCGTGGTGCTCAACCTGGCCGGCGCGCCGGCGTCGTTCGGCATGCCTGCCGGCCAACGGGCACGGCTCATTTTGACCACCTATCTCGATCGTGATGGGCTGGAGAGCTCGAACCCGCTGCAATTGCGGCCGGACGAGGGCGTTATTCTTGATATTTCTCAATAGTAAAACGAAGGGCGCCCGCTCGCCCCTTGTCGGGAGGAATGGGCGCCCTTGCCCGTCTAATCTTCGACCGTCCGCGGCTTTCGGGCGTTCCGCCCGCGGCCGGCCCAAGGGGACTAACGCCGGCAATAGGCTGCGGATGCCGAGGACGCCCGCTTGAGTCGGGCAGAAATGCCGTCGGAAAAGGAGCCGGACCGCGTTCTGTCGCTGAATGATGAAGTAACGGTTTCGATTGGCTGACCATTTCTGGTAGTTTTCTGCCCCATGGCCGGCCGGAAGCGACAGTGGGAACGCTCCTGCGGTAGGGCAATGATGACGCCAGCGGTTAAAGTTGCGCTTCAAACCGTCGGATGGAAGCTCGCAGCCACGTCGTCCGGCGGCGGCGAGCTGGGTTCTGACAACGGGTCAGCCGATTTCGACCCCGCACATCGGCGGCCGTTGCGCTTGCTCATTGTCGAGGATGAAATTCTCACGGCCGATTACATGCAGCATCTGCTGCTCGAGCTCGGCCACGAGGTGTGCGGCCACGCCGTGAGCGCCGAGACGGCCTTGCGTCTGGCGAAAGCGGCCAAGCCGGATTTCATTTTGATGGACGTCAATCTCGGCCGCGGCGGAGATGGGATCAGCGCGGCCCAAGAGATTCTCGAGCGTTTCGGCATCCGCTCTTTATTCGTCACCGCATATGGTGATCGCGTGACAATGGGACGGGCCCACAGCGCCGCGCCCATCGGCATCGTCCTTAAGCCGTTCGACAAACAGCGTCTCGCCATCGCCATTGCCGAAGCGCAGAAGAAGGCCAAGCGCGGCGACAGCTGACCCCGGCGCTCACGCAGGCGGCAGCCGTGCGGCATCGGACACGATCCGAACCGTGATCGGCTCCCGCCGCCCCCGCAAGGTCACCTCGCGTGTGGGATGATCCTCGAGCGCGAGGCCGGCGCGCTCGGCGACCGCTTGCGAAACGACCAGCTGGCAGGCGAATTCCTTGGTCAGGGACTCAAGTCGGCTGGCCGCGTTCACCGCATCCCCGATCGCGGTGAGGCCCGTCGCGTGGCCATAGCCCATCTCCCCGATGATCGCGGGCCCGGTATGGATGCCGATCCCGATCCGCAGCGGCTCGGGCAAATCGTGAGACAGGGTCCGGTTGATGTCGGCCAGGTGATCGGCCATGCGCCGCGCCGCCTCGAGCGCGTTACGGCAGCCTTCGCCCGGAGTGGAGCCGATCCCGAATAGCGCCATCACGCCATCGCCGATGAACTTGTCCACGCGTCCGCCGGCTTCCTCGACGGCCTCTCCCATGGCCCGGAAGAACCGGTTGAGCAGGAACACCAGATCGAACGGCAGGCGGTGCTCGGCAAGGTTGGTGAAGGCGCGCAGATCGCAGAAGAGGATCGCGATCTCCTGCTCGGCGCCGTGCAGATAGGCCGGGCGGCCGCGCGCATCCGAGGGACCGGCATGCGGCGGCAGCAGCGGCACGATCTCCACGGGGGCCGGTCGGACGGGTTTGACAGGCCAAGCGCGTGCCTGGGCCCGCTCCGACCCGTTGCAGGACCCGCAACTCGTCTTCGCTGGGGGGTGGCACATGGTCCTGTCCGCGCACTAGGCGCACCCGGCAGGTCGAGCAGCGGCCGCGTCCCCCGCAGACGGATGCATGCGGCACGCCAGCCGCACGGCTCGCCTCCAGCAACGTCGTGCCGCGGCCGACCTCTATTCGGCGGCCGTCGGGATAGCTGACGGTCACGGCGTGCCGCCGTTCAATGCGGATGCGTAGCAGTCGCGCCGCGAACGTCCCGCCCAGCGCCGTGAAATAGAATGCCAAGCCCGCGTTGTAGATGGCGGTGAGACGGCCGATCTCGTCGCGGGCGGGGAAGCCCGCGAGCAAAGTGGCGCGCTCCGCCTCGTCGGCCAGCAGCGCCGCAACCTCGCGCCCGCCTGCCGCCGAGCCGATCAGCGCAAGGATCGGAACCAGAAGGGCGGCGCCATAGGTCCAGGGCAGGGCCGGAGCGTACCAGCTCTTCAACCTGAGCCAGTAATGCAAGCCGATGCAGCCATGCAGCCACGCGATCGACAAGGTCGCCACCTGGCGCAGCCCGGCCGCCGGCTGCAAGTTCCACAGGATCGCGAGCGTGTGCGCGTAATCGTCGGTCGAGCCGAGGAGGGAGGAGGCGATGCGGGTGCCGACCAGATGTTCCCAGAGCAGCGGGGGTATGGCCAGCCCGAGCATCAGCTGGGCCGCCTCCCAGCCCGGCATGCGCAGGCTGCGCTTGCGGTAGAGGCTGCGGAAGGCGAGGCTCCCATGGATGAGAAAGGAGCCGTAGAGGAGGACGGTGCCGACAGGGTTGCGCCAGACCGCCAGGAATACCGCGCGGCCTGCCTCCAGCGCGTCCAAGGAGACGATCCCCAGCGCGTGATTGACGAGGTGGGTCAGGATGTAGGCGAACAGCACCGTTCCGGTCGTTGCCCGGAACGCCCGGACTCGCGCGGCCGGGAGGAGGCCGGGCCTGGGATGTTCTAGGGCTGTGCTCGCCAAGAGGTTCGAAGTCTCCGCCTTGCCCGCATCTTATATGCGGCTGGCCGGCTATTGGACGCCAATGGGGGAGGGCGTCAACCGTTGTCGCGCCCGTCACAGAAGGAGCGCAGGCGCTTGGCGTCCTTGATAGTGACGCTCTGGCCATGGCCGAGCACGCCGAGCGGCCGCAGCCGTGCGAAGGCCCTCGACAGGCTTTCGGGCGTCATTCCAAGGCGTGCTGCGACGAGCTGGCGCTCGCTGGGCAGCCGCACTTCCGTGTTGGACGGGCCTTTGGCCAGCGTCAGGAGATATGCTCCGAGGCGCTGGGAAGACGATTTGAGCTTCAGGTCGGTGATCTGACCCACCAGCTCGCGCCAGTGGTGCGACAGCGTCTCGACCATGGTGACCGCGAAATCGTGATTGGCATGGATCAGCGCGCGAATGCGTTCGGCAGGGATCTCCAGCAGTCGGATCTCGGTGGCCGCGCGGGCGGACAGCAGGTAAGGGCTGTCAAGCGCCACCGCCGCGAGGGCAAAGCTCTGGCCGGGCTCGAGGAACTCGATGACGGTGTTGCGGCCCTCATCGGTCTGGCCGGTGAGCGCAACGCACCCCTTCAGCACAAGATGGGCGGCTTGGGGGTTTTCGGCCGTCCGAAAGACGAACTCCCCTTTGGAGTAGCTGCGGATGGAGGCATGGCGGAGAAGCTGGTCGGCGGAGCGGCTATTCAGTCGGTGGAACAGGTTGGTGCTGGTGGCGAAACGTCGTTCCTCCGGGCCGATCGCAGTGACCTCGGCCATTCGAACCCTCCAAACAAATCAATAGACCGTTTGACTAAAATCAAGCAGTTAGGACCCATCCCTAAATATTCGTAACCAGTTCTCCGCCCATGGCAAGAGGCTGCAAGTAACGCCCATCCGCAATTGACGTAGGTCAACTGACAGCGCCGGTCGGATGCTTTTCCGGACGCCGCTCCAAGGCCGTTCGACTCCTACTTTAGTATAGCAGGGCGGATCGGCGCGCCAGGAGCTGCCGGGGAGGGGTGAAGGGGCCCACTGGCGAAAGCTTCGGCTGGTCTGCCGTTGCCTGCGCAGCGGTGACGGGTTCCGTCAGAGCCCCGTGAGCGCGTCGATGGTGCGCAGGACCGCGGGCCCGAGCAGGACCACGAACAGCGGTGGCAGGATGAAGATGATCATCGGCACCGTCAGCATCGCTGGCAGGCGCGCGGCCTTCTCTTCAGCCTTCAGCATGCGCTCTTCGCGGAACTCGGCGGAGAGCACGCGCAACGCATGAGCGATCGGCGTGCCGTATTTGTCGGCTTGCAGGAGGTTGTTCACCATGCCCCGGATGCCGGGGACGTTGGTGCGCAGATCGAGGTTGCGCAGCGCCTGGCGGCGGTCGGGAAGGAAGCCAAGCTCCAAGGCGGCCAGCGCAAGCTCGTCCGCAAGGGAGGCGCAGGCGTCGCCGAACTCCTCGGACACCCGCTTCAACGTCGCGTCGAGGCTGAGCCCGGCCTCCGCGCAGATGACCATCAGATCCAGCGCGTCCGGGAGCGCCCGGCGCATGGCGTGGCGGCGCTTGTCGGTCGTGTTCTTGAGATAGATGTCGGGCAGCATATAGCCGAAGCCGAGCGCGCCGACGCAGGTGAGCGCCCGCAATGGGCCGCTGAGCTCATACATGCCGAGCCCGTAGAAGAGCACCACCGCGGTCAGCCCGAGCGCGATCGGGGCGACGATCTTGGCGAACTGATAGGCAACGATCGCGTCCTTGTTTCGGAACCCGGCCTGGGCAAGGGTGCGGGCAAGCCGGTCGGCCTGCTGCGTGCGGCGCACAGTGATCTTGCCGACCACCTGCTTCATGAGGCCGATGGAGACCTGGCGCGAGTTGGTGCGCTTGCGCACGCCGGCCAGGCCGGCGCGAAGCTGCTCTCGGCTTGCGGCGAGCTCTCGCGCGCGCCGCGCCCCGGGATTGTGATCCACCAGCCCGTACCAGGCCCCGGCCATCGCCATCAGGGCGGACAGCCCGGCCATGCCGATGATCAGATCGTCAACCCCCAATCCGGGGAACAGGTCGGCGATGCTCATATTTCGAACCGCACCATCTTGGCCATGATGGCTGTGCCGATGACGAAGCTGAACAGGCCGAAGCCCACCATGACAAGGCCGCGATCGTCCTGGAAGAGCTGAATCGCGTAGTCGTAATTGATCGAGAGGATCAGCCCCTCCATCAGGAACGGCAGCGAGCCGATGATGTAGGCGCTGGCCTTCGCCTCCGATGAGAAGGCGCGGATCTTCAGCTTCATTTGCCGGCGCCGGCGCAGCACGTCGCTGAGGTTGCCCAGCGTCTCGGCGAGGTTGCCGCCGGTCTCCTGCTGAATGCCGAGCGCGATGGTGAAGAAGCGGAACTCGGGGATGGCCAGGCGCTTGGCGCAGGCATCCAGCGCGTCCGGAAGCGTCTTGCCGAATTTGACGTTGTCGCTGATGCGGCCGAACTCGACCGCGACCGGTCCGCTGAGTTCGGAGGCCACGGTCTTGATGGATTCGGTCACCGGCAGCCCCGATTTCAGCCCGCGCACGATGAGGTCGATCCCTTCGGGGAAGGATTCGAGGAACTTCTTGATTCGGCGCTTGCACAGCACCGCCACCACCGCGTGCGGCAGCATGACCGCGCCGAATAGGCCGAACAGGATCACCGCCACGAGCGGCAGGACCGGATAGAGCTGGCCGATCAGGACCACCAGCAGCCCGGACAGCAGCGAGCCCATGAGGTATACGCCGAGGCTGATGTTGTGGCCGGTGCGGTCGAGGCGGGCGCGCAGGTTCTCGGGGTTCGGGATGACGTGCTTGATGAGCGAATCGACCGCGCGGATGCCGCTGTTCTTGTCCACGCGCTTGAGGGAGAGGGCCGCCTTGGCGGCGGCGCCGTCGAGGCCGGGCGACTGCTGGACCCGGCTGATGCGGCGCGCGCGCAAGGCTGCGCGCCGCGACTGATGAATGGCGAAATAGATCAGGAAGAAGAAGGCGGGGACCGAGAAGCTGATCAGCATCAACCCCGGTCCGGAAGAAAGGAATTGCGCCGCCGTCATACCATGGCCTCCAGCAGGGGCCGATCGAGACCGAAATAGGCCGCCTTGGGCGTGAAATGCGGCCGCAGGCCCGAGCAACGGAAGTTGCCGCGCAGCTTGCCGTCCGCCTCCTCGCCTTCGAACTCGTAGACGAACAGGTCCTGTGTGGTGATGACGTCGCCTTCCATCCCGACGACCTCCATCACATGCGTGATGCGGCGCATGCCGTCGCGCATGCGGCTCACCTGCACGATGATGTCGAGCGCTGCGGCGATTTGCGTGCGCACCGCCTTGGAAGGCAGGTTGATGCCGGCCATGCCCACCATGTTCTCAAGGCGGGTCAGCGCCTCGCGCGGCTTGTTGGCGTGGATGGTCGAGAGCGAGCCCTCATGGCCGGTGTTCATGGCCTGGAGCATGTCGACTGCCTCGGCGCCGCGCACCTCGCCCATGATGATGCGGTCGGGTCGCATGCGCAGCGAGTTCTTGACGAGGTCGCGCATGGTGATCTCGCCGGTGCCTTCGAGGCTCGGCGGGCGCGTCTCCAGCCGCACCACGTGCGGCTGCTGCAGCTGCAGCTCGGCCGCGTCCTCGATCGTGACGATGCGGTCGCCCGGATCGATCATCTGCGACATGGCATTGAGCAACGTGGTCTTGCCCGAGCCCGTGCCGCCCGATATCAGGATGTTCAGGCGCGAGCGCGAGGCGATCTTCAGCACGGTCGCCATGTGCGGCGAGATGTTGCCCTGGCGCGCCATTATGTCGAGCGTGATGTTCTTCTTGGAGAATTTGCGGATCGAGATCGACGGTCCGTCGATCGCCAGCGGCGGCACGATGATGTTGACGCGGCTGCCGTCGAGCAGGCGCGCATCGCAAAGCGGCTGCGATTCGTCGATGCGGCGGCCGACCTGGCTGACGATGCGGTTGGCGATGTTCATGACATGCGCATCGTTGCGGAAGCGCACGTCGGTGAGCACCAGCTTGCCCTTGCGCTCGACATAGACCTTGTTCGCCCCGTTGACCATGATGTCGGTCACGGTCTCGTCGGCGAGCAGGGGCTCGAGCGGCCCCAGGCCGAGCATGTCGTTGAGCAGCAGCTCGACGAGCCCCTGCTGCTCCTTGAGGTTCAGCCGCAGCTTCAGCTCGGCCAGGATCTCGGCCACCAGCTCGGCCAGCTGGTGGGACAGGTCCTCGCGCGAAAGCTGGGCCGCGGCGGCCATGTCCATCCGGTCGAGGATGATCGGATGGATCTTGGCCTTGGCCTCGTCGATGCTCTCGCGGCTCGCGGCGGAGAGCGTGTCGCTCGCGCGCTGCGCCTGCTGCGGGGCGGGGACGGCCAGCTGGTCGCGCACGGCAGGCGCTGCCGGCGCGCGCTCGGGCATCTGCACGGAGGCCACCAGCTCGGCGATGAGCTGGCGCCGGTCGGGCATGGAAAGCTCCCATCCATGCCGCTCGGCCTCGGCGTTCACCAGCTCGCCGATCTTCATGTAGAGCTGCGGCCGCGAGAGCGGCGCGCCCTTGCTGCGGGCTGCGTCCTCCACGAGCGATTTCAGCTGCTCGACCAGCTGGCCCACGTCCGGCTGCCGGTCCCGCCCGTTCCCGGGCGGGCGTTGCAGTCGGACGATGCGTTCGTCCGCTGGCCTGTTGAGGCTCTCTGGCATGCTCACTTCTTCTTCTTCATGAAGCTGAGGAATGGCAGGCCGGGCTTCGCTCCGGCCGGGCTGGTCTGGTCGGCGCCCTCGAGACGGCGCACGAGCTGCCGCAGCGCGCCAACGAACTTGCTGCCTTTGGCCACCACGGGCAACGGCTTGCCGCGGTTGACGGAGAGCGCGAGGGCCTTGGGATCCTCCGGCAGGACTATGTCCACCTTGCGCCCCAGCGCCTTCTCGAACTCCGCCTTGCTGAGCGCGTTTTCGGTTCGGCCGGCACGGTTCGCGGCGACGACCAGTTTTGCCTGGGGCGCGGCCCGCTCGAGCATGGCCACGAGGCGTATGCAGTCGCGCAAGCCCGCCAGCGTCACGTCGGTCACGACAACGACCTGGCTGGTCATCTGCAGCAGGCGCGTGCGGCCGGCGCTGCCGGCGCGCGGCAGGTCGACAAACACGAACTGGCAGGCGCGGTTGATCTCGCCCAGCAGCAGGTCGATCGCGGAAGGATCGAAATGGACCTCGCCGTCCACGGACTCCTCGGCGGCCAGGACCGTCAGCCGGTCGCTGAGCTTGGCGGCGGCGCTGCTGAGGAACAGGCTGTCGATTCGGCTCGGATTCTCCAAGGCCTCTCGCAGCCCGCGCGTGGGCTCGATGTCGAGCGCCAGCGCGACGGTCCCGAACTGCAGGTCGAGATCGAGCAGGGTTGTCTGCTTCTTATGCTCCTGCGCCGCGATCCAGGCGCAGTTGGCGGCGATGGTGGAGGCGGGCGTCTTGTCGGCGGCCTTGGGCTCCTCCTGCTGCGGTGCCGCGCGTTCGCGCGTCATCGCGTCGCTCAGCGCCTTCTCGGAGATCGGCTTGACCAGATAATCGCTGACACCGCCCTCGATCAGCTCGCGATAGAGCGCGATGTCGTTGACCGAGCCGATCGCAATCACCTTCGTATTCTCGGCGAAGGCGGCCGTGATGGTCAGCATGGTCGAAAGCGGCTTTCCGGTATCGCTGACATCGACGATCAGGATCTCCGGCATGGGCGCTTCGGAGAGATACTCCATCGCCTCCCGGCTGCCGCCCTCCAGAACGGAGGCGTCCTTGCCCAGCGCCTGGCAGGTTTGCTCCACCGTGCGCCGTGTCTCCTCGTCGGCGATGAACGCCGCGCAGGCTACCGATCTGTAAGCCTGTCCCGCCTCATCCGAGCCGGTCAGGGTCATCAAGCGCGCTGTAGAACTCATTGGCTGGCTCCGCTCCCTGAAGTGACCGCCATCGGCACGATGGAGAGGGTGGAGGCCGAACCGCCGCCTTCACTCTCGCCTTCCGCTCCCGTGCGGTATTTTTGGACTGACAGCGCTGACCGCTCGGCATCGCCGGGGGCGAGCGGGCGCCCACGCACGAGGTCGTTGGGGTCGGCGATCATCAAGCCCAGATTGATCTCGTTGGAGCAGCCCATGTTCAGGTTGGGCCGCCCGAACCGATCGAATTCGGAGACGGGTTCGTTGTAGCCCGGGCAGTCCGGGTGCGCCGCCGTCGCGCGCGTCGTGATCAGCCGGAGCTGATCGGCTCCCAACGATCCGGGAGCCGATCAGCTCCGGC